>Ga0209955_1000847_pt1 | contig 10138 bp, 17 predicted proteins | sample SalPonA_A_H2O_MG_FD_185716 | JGI IMG/M metagenome (GOLD analysis project Ga0209955, IMG submission 185716) | Water microbial communities from South San Francisco under conditions of wetland restoration - Salt Pond MetaG R2A_A_H2O_MG (SPAdes)... | ecosystem: Environmental > Aquatic > Non-marine... | reverse complement strand
TGTGTTGGATAAAACGGCGTCACAGGATGAGATTATTGGGGCGGTAACTCGTGCGCTGAAGCGCGCTTAAAGTGCACGAAATACCGGGATGTTGAATGACTGCTCCGGGCAAAATCTTGGCGGTGTAAGTATCTGCCACGGGCCAACGAAATCCGGATAATATGAGAGATTGCACTGTTGTACAACTTGCTTAAAAGGTATATTTTCTATACCAATGTATCTATTTGAGTTTGACCCACATAAAAGCGCCTCGAACATGCAAAAGCATGGAATCGACTTCGAAGAAGCTAAGAGGCTCTGGCAAGATCCTAGAATGATTGAGGTCAGTGCTAGATCTGTGGATGAACAACGGGCTCTAGTGGTTGGATTGATCGATAACAAACATTGGTCTGCAGTTATTACTTACCGTGATCGGAACATCAGAATAATTTCTGTTCGACGGTCCCGTGAATCAGAGGTTGCGATTTATGAAAGCTAGAGACTTTGATGATAAGTTCGATCAGGGCGAGACAGATGTTATTGAGGATTTGAATCTGGCCACACTAAAACGCCCGAATCAAACTCAAAAGCGAGTTAACGTAGACTTTCCAACATGGATGATTGAATCGCTGGACAAGGAGGCATCTCGCCTTGGTGTCACTCGTCAATCGATTATTAAAGTCTGGTTGGCTGAACGGTTGGAAAAGTCGGTTCCCATCGAGAACACACGCTCTTCCAGCTAAGAGAGTAGGGATAAGAAAAACGATGGTTGTGATGTTTAAATCTGTAGGTTAAGAAGCCGTAGATATTCAAAATAGTCTGTAAAACGGGCCAAATTTTTCTCGCCTCGAACCGTTGGAAATCCTGACGGAAGTCATTTGATCACTCGACCACGCTGCTGTTTTACGGTCGATGTTAGCCAATTAAATGGCTGCTGAGCCTTTATCGTGAACGGCCGAAAAGGGCAATCTGCTGACTGTACGATCAAATCGCAACCAGTTTCTTGGCCTGTCAGTTTGAGTATGAGCTAATACACTTAATGACTGCAATATGCGAAGCATTACGCGACGCAATTTGCTATCGCTCCAGTGCGTACGCGCCCCGCAGTGTCTGGATTAGCGCCTGCTGATCAGTCATTCGCGTTGCGCGCTGTAACTGATTTAGCATTAACGCGTTGATCTGAAAGACGTGGCTGGGCGGTATGGGCATGACGTAAAGTTTGCCCTGTCCTGCGCTCGCTTTAAGAAACAGACTCCCTTGCTGGCGCATCAGTTCGAGCCCTTTGTCGGGGCGTTTGATGTGGATGCTCTCTTTCAGACCAAGAAAGAGCGCTGCCAGATCGGACAGCTCGCCAGGATTGAGCTGAATGACGATCTTCTCGTCCCAACTGAACGCCTGACCGGATTTTTTAGCGATCTCAAAGTTAACCGTCGGATACCCAGATGCCTCATGCGCCTCGACGACGCAGGCGGCCGATTTCGCAAAGACTTTGACCTGTGGGTGGGGTGCATCGCGCATCTTAAAGCCCTCGGTAGGTGTAGAGACTCAATTCGGGAATCAGTGGCTCATCGGTGAGCTTCCGATCGAAGCGCTCCAATCGCTCCTCTTTGCGAGGTGAGTGATAAACCACGCGCGGAAGATGCTCGCGCGCCACCACCAGTACACCCGACACCGGTGTCGAGGAGCGCACACGTTCACCCTCAATTTTCGACACCAAGTTAGCCCTCAGTTGAGGCCGTTGTGTGCGCTTTAAGAGCAGAGGCGTTGATTGACTGATCTGACCCAAGCGCGCCAGCGCGCGCTCACGCGTTTGATCATTTTTCAGAGCCTCGGCGGTCTTGAGTGCCTGCTCATACTCATACCGAATAATCTGCGAGTGTGTCTTTGCCCACGTAAAACTGACCGACTCGATGGTGGGTGGAAGCATCCGAATCTGAGCATAGGTGCGCCACCAGTCGATACGCTCGCCCGGTGGCATCTGGCTAAAGACCTCAAAGACACCGGCATCGCTGGGCGCAACACGGTTAAGGAAGTCTTTCTGTTTCTGACCATTCTGTTTGAACGCCACAACCTCGGCTTTAATGCGTTGCTTTAGGGCATTCACGGTTTCGATCTGGGCACGTGCGGTGTCATCGATGCACAACACTCCGGAGAGGGCAGCAGGCAATGCGACCTCGTTCGTCGTCTCATCCGCTTCAGGGAATCGGTTCATGCGGACCAGGGACTCCGCCAGTGCAGCGCGTGCCTGTGGTTCATCCAGTGTTTCGTCAGGACGCACAAAATAGAAGGGGAGGCGCGAGTTCATCAGCGTCGCCCGCAGCTGTGCATTGAGCTCACTGAGCTGATCCAGATCGGCAAGTATAGCCTCAAGGCTTGCAGGTTCTCGCATGACGGCCACCTCCAGCGCAGGTAATAAAGTTTACCTGCCGTAAAATATAGTACGTATATTATACCATGTTACATAATGACAACAAACCGCTAGGTACCGCTGCTCCCACCGTCACGCGTCGCCTTTTGGACTTCCCTTATTTACCCTTCCTTTTCCTTTTGTATCCTGCGCAAGGGGGAGGGCCGGAGTGAGGCCATTGTTAGAAAGGGAGCAATAGGTAACATGGTATAAAATACTTTCCTGATTGAAAGGTACTTTACGCCGTCGAATCTGGCGGCCATAAATCAATAAAAAACCCGCATCGCGAGGCTTTAGGAAAAGCTCAGAGGATCACTCCTTAGTGATGTCCGGCAGCGTGAATACCACCCAGACCACGCCCATCACCAACGCGACGGCCTTAATCACATCCTTATCTTGGATGCCCAGCAGCGGGGCTAGAAAGGAAAGTGCGACCAAGGCCAACACAGAGCCCAACAATAACTGCAAGAATAGAGAGCTTGACGGATCGAACGGCTTTTTCATTCCATGACCTCACGTTAATTTCTCAGCAACTACCTCTACTGCTCGTCGTTTTTCATTATCTCTAGCAGTTTCCTATAGCCAGCTTGGCGCTCCGCAGCATTTGAGCCGCAGAGGGTCTGCTTGATGCTATCAATCGCATCTAACCTAACCTTAAAATCATACCGCGTGATGAGACTGTGAACCGTATCCAAAACCTCCGCCTGAGGGATCTCATCATTCCTGTGAGCTTCAATGACTTTTTCGATCTTCTCTTTGAGCCGTTCAACATCTTCAAGTAGGTCGTCATATATTGATTCAACAGTCTCGATGTACAGAGAGACCGCCTCGGCCAAATAACCGAGGCCGTTTGAACGCATTCCCTTGACCAGCGCGCGAGCATCTAAGTGATTCTGGAAATCGACCAGCCGTACGAATGCTTGATTCCGCTTATCGCGAGTTGGCGCTGACAACACATCTCGATGTAATTCGGTGAAAAGATCAAGCCCAAGCCAGTCACCGTCGAAATACTTAGAACCGTTTAATTCGGCCTGCTTCGCGGCATAAAGCGCCTTTTCTAGCTCCGCCAGCTTGAATAGTGTCAGATACCACCGCGAACTTTCGTTGGGCTGATCGACCTCATCCTTCGACAGCATCACAAACGCATCCAATTGAACAAGCCGGCTGCTGCTCAACGCCACGTTATCCGGATCATGGAGCCAATAGGTCAGGTTCTCTAGCGTGTTCCTATCTAATTTAACATCCAAATCACTCGGGATACGCAGTTCAAGATACGAGGGAAGCTTAGCAACGAGACTTTGAAGTCGTTCGGTGCGAGCATCTCTGCGTTCAATGTCGAACTCAGTGAGATTAAGTTCCCTATGAGTATTCCAAAACCAGTCGCTGAGGTGCTGTCCCCAGCGAGGCGTTTTAAAAGCGAAGAACCACGCTGTAGCGAGCATCGGCAAGCAGATTAAGGCCGTGACGATCAATTGAAGCGTCAGGCTGCCACTGGTGCGCGCAGCTTCCATCTGCTGGGGTGCAATGGCCTCTAATATACCAATGACCGAGTAGGTTGAGCCGGCAATGACAAGCGTGATAGCAAGTATCGTCAGAATTCTAAAGCAGGAGCGCAGCAAAAACCGGCGTATGCCCCTGAATTGAACTTCAGAGACTACGAGTTGAGCGGCACCGAATACGAACGCGGTGGCACCCAGCGCCGTTATTGCGAACGCAAACGGATGTTCGTTCATATAGGAGACAAGGCCTGGCGGCATAAATAGAAAACCGATCAAGAGCAACCCCGCTGCGAACAGGGCAGGTATAGCTAACGGCTCATCGGGAAAATATTTTCTAAGCATTGTGAGTCCTTATGATTTCGAATAGACCATGCACATTCGCGTCGCAATTAGCCGCGTCTCTGGCGGGTTCGAGCAGCGGAGTACGCTTTATCTTTTTTAGGTGTAACCATCGCCACCAATATCAGCGCAGCCCAGAGCAACGTAGCGGCAACCACACCGTCCATCAGCGCATTGAGCCCACCGAACAGGAACGCAAGCGCCCCACCCGGACGGACAAATAAGAAGATCAGATTGGTTAAGTGATCTGAGAGGCTTTTAGTCGAATGACTCATGCGCGAGCACCCTGTTTCAACAGGACCGTCTCAATCGCTTGAATAGCCTCCTCAACACCGTGTAGGCACGAGACCTCGCAGAGAATATCGTGCTTTCTTTTGATTGTTAGCAACGAGTCCTCCTGCGAGAAAGTGAAGTCGTATCCGTCCCTGACGTGCGCACCGTGGACGATAGCTTCTCCCAAAATGTCATATCCCAACACGGTAACCTCCTGTTCACTTCTGAGCGTTTTCCAACGTTTCGTCAGCGTTTGAGTCCTTCGGCGTACCGTTCAGAAACCCCATCTCATCGCCGCTGGCGGCGCGTTTGGCGATAGAAAGTAACCACGAGAGGTGAGAGGCATTCTGGCCGCTTCTGTGCAGCTCTGCCGTCGTAGCATCGAGCCCCGGCAAAGCGATTTGATCGCGCAACGTGTATCCACCGTCGACGACAGTTTCTATGATCGGCGTCGCGTGCGAGTCGAGTTGCGGGTAGGTCGCCTTGAGTCCATTTAGGATTCTCAATGCACTTTGCGGATTTGCTTCAATATACTTTCGCTGTGTCGCATTTTTCTTGGCAACGGAGAGCCAATAGGCGCGACGCAGAGAAAAGATATTTAGAAACCGCTGTAACCGTTGAAAACTCTGAGGGGCTGTCATTCCATTGATGCGCAGTGAAGCGAGCGAGATGTGATAGAGCCCAACCATGAGCACCGATATGATGAAAAGAGTCGAACGCATCTCCTCCTCAAGCGCGACTGGCATCTCAAGAAGCGGTACGACATCTGTAAGAACGTAAAGCACAGCGATCGCGAAAGCAGCATCCACGACTCTCAGAAGTGGGTTAAAAAGGCCCAATAAATCACTCACGCGCCAACGCAGCATTTCAAGATCAAGGAGGCTCGCATCTTCGTGCCAATGCGGAGATTCAGCCCCATTTAAAATGTTGTAAGCCGGTTCTGACATGAGTTAATCCTTTTATCTGTTGCTTTAGAAAGCATACGAACCGAAACGCCGTTGATTCAGTGCAACCAGTACGCTACGGCACCTAACTGCACCGCATCGAACCATCCTAGCCACCTAAAATTAATGAAAAACCTTGAGGTGATAAGATGAACCAAACACTGACTAACTCCTTGAGCGGGAGACTCATTAAATCGGTGACGTTTACAACGATGACCGTTTCCTCTGTCGGCGCAGTCGCCTGTTTGTGGTGGGCAGCGTACAACGCTCTGCAAACCGTCTTCGCCTTCAGCCTCGCCAACGCACTCACATTGCAAGACAGCGCATCAATTCTCGCCACCCACGGATTAAGTGCGCTCAGTGCGGATATACACCTGTTCGGGGCGGCGGGAGTAGGACTGCTTTTAGGGCGACTGGTTTTTGGCGCTGTGCACCGCTCTGTCTACAAGAAGCGCTGTAAAGATTGTCTGCTCGCGGCATATGCAACCGTTACGTGTGCGATTCTGCTGGCCGCTAGCGTACTGGGTATGAACGCAGCGATCGTCAAACAATTCCCTGGGCTTGCCTAACTCGGTATAGATTCGGTGCAATCGGTGGCAAACCACAACCGGTTGCACAGTAAGAGTGAGCGGTAGCGCGCTATGCTGAGAGAAAGTTCAAGGAGTGGCTAACGAAATGCCGATATTGCAACTCGCAACTGGAAATCATCCGTCGCAATCCATCAAGCAAATCCCCGTTTTTTGGAACCTGAATGACACCTTCAATGGTGTAGTGTTTGTTCGTTCAATCGAATTGGCCTCGGTCCCAAGTGATTTTAGTCGTTCCAGTGATTTGAATAGCCACAAAACCAATGAGCAGCACTATTCACTGGCGCTGGCGCGGGTGCTCCAACACCTCTTATACCGACACCCGTTCGGAGGAATCTGTTTCGATGACCTCACCGTTGTCTCGGACGATCAGGCGTTTGTCGACAAAATTAACGAACGCTCAATGGACGGCCAGATACTTGGGACCTGTGTTCTGGCAACGCATCACCTGAAGGCTGAGTATTCAATCCAGGCGGCGCACGCTGAGAAGAAAAATGCGCGAGACCTCTTATCCCGCGAAATTATCGTCGCGTCGGAACATTTTATGCCGATTCAGAAAGTCATCTCTCAGCACTCCGAAAACCGCCTGTCACTGTGCTATGTGACGCCGCGCTCAGTTGCCCAGTTCGCTGAGCTCGTCGATATGGATTTCGGGCCCAGTGCGCTAAACGAGATGCTTGCAGATCTTGAAGATATGACGTTGTTAACGGAGAACGGTCGCTATGCCATCTACCACTTCGGCAGCGACGACCGCGCTATCATGGTCCTGAAGAAGTCACCCAAAAATGCTGTCATCGAGTGCGTCATTGCGCTTGAGGATGTGATCCTGTCGATGCAACGGAGAGCCGCATGAGAGTGTTCGGAATTAACCCAGTTTCCTTAGACGGCACGACCCTCGTGGCGCGCTACTATGGCGGTGCGCCAACGGCTAACGGCACACTGATACTGACCGAGGCAGACAGTGATATCGGCCTTGCCTGCCTTCAAGCTATTCGATTTATTTTGAGTCGCGAACTCCCCAATGCCGTACCGCCGATGCACGAAGAGAGCATCGAGCTGATTATTCCAGAGCTTAACCTTCGAGAACGGCTACTCAAAGGCGATTTGTCGACTCACCGGCACGCCAGTTACCTCAGTGCGTTTGTTAAGGCTGAGATATCGGCGGGAGCGGAACATGAACGCATCTGTCAAATTCTCGAGGCAAACCACGAGCAAGGGCAGACTGTCACAGTGAGCGCAACATCACTCCCAACACTGGGCGTGATTGATAGCCCGTCCATGGGCGAAATTGCGTTCACAAAAGGGGCTATCGACCGTTTTGAGCGAACCGTTGAGCACGCAAAAAATCTGTCGGGCGGGGACACCCTTAAAATTCTGCGTAAAGCCTGCCAAAAGCCAGATAATTTCAGATTATCAACGTTGCTTGAGGATATGGAGTCGACGCGGGAGCGATTCGGCGATAATGACGCGATTGAGTACTGGTGTATCCCGTCTTTTAACATGCGTTTCGTGCTGGCACGCTCACTCAAGGGCGTTGGTACATTGATTGACGTCACGCGTATACCGGTACCACGAGGCGCGCATCCGAGTAACGCCGCGCTCATACTCAAAGCGTGCCAATCCTACATCGAGCTCTGTACACCGGAACAGCTAGAATATATACGACCGTCAGAAGGTATAGCCTCGTACGGCGAGCGATAGCATACAGTGTGGACAGGCCCGACTCTGCGCTTTGGTCTGAGCCACCCAAACAGAAAAATACTTGCCGACATCAGGTTCAGCAAGTGACGTGCTGGTTGGTTTTAAACCGGCCAGCGAACAACAGCATGATAGGAGCACCCACATCAATGAATAAAACACAGCTCATCGAATCGATGGCCGCAGAGAGCGGTCTAACTAAAGCCGACGCTGGTAAGGCACTCGACGCATTCTTAAACTCAGTCACCGGAGCTATGAAAGCGGGGGATTCAGTCTCTCTCGTAGGCTTCGGCACGTTTTCAACCAAACAGCGCGCTGCGCGAACAGGACGCAACCCACAAACTGGCGCAGAGATTCAGATTGCAGCTGCGATACTGCCGAACCTGAAATTCTCGAAAGGTCTGCTGGATAAATAAGCTCAATAGCACGCAATGAACAACGCCAATACAGCAGAGGGGCTCGGATACCTCTTTGCTGTTTTTGAAATGTTTCCCGTACTTAAAGTGCTTTTGGCCGTCTTTATTGCCTATCTCCTCGTTCGTTCGGTATTCACTTTCCGCAGCGCCAAGCCGGTGCTTTCTGGACGGCACTACATCGAAGGAACTTTGGTATTTCACAGCGAAGGAACAGATGCTAAAGGTCGGAAGCTTGTCAGCACGAATATCAAGGTTGGTAGTGAGTTTTACGAATTTGCTACCCGTGAAAAAATGTATTCACGGCTACCCAACTACAGCGAAGGCGATCCCGCTCGGATCTATTTTGCGCCCTCAGCGCCCGGTCTCAAGTTTCTATGGGTGCCTTCGTCAGCTGAACTAATGAAGACGATCTTCTCAAGCTATATCCAAAGACCGATCGGCGTTTTCATACTAGCGGTGATTGTCTTTTGGCTGTTTCCATTAATGTTTATTCTGTAGTCGATCACCTGTTTCCGACTAGCCAGCACTCCACTTCACAGATACTATCCTCGGATCGACTCGAGGACGTATCATGCCGATTTCGCAAGTATCACCAAGCCCAGAATTTTGCGAATACTCAGAAGTATTCAAGGTTGCGGGCTACAAAACGACCGTTGAGAATGCCTATTTTGATGCAACGTCACAGGAGGTCTGTATAGACCTGTTTGGCATCGATGACCGCTATGTGCGGACCTTAGATATCCAAGTGGACTCCGGCGAGCTGCCCTCAAATTTCAAGCCGACGCGAGAGTGGATTATGGCTCACGCACCTGCCCAAGTTGTCCAGGATCATTTGCTGAGAACCCATCGGCAGCCGAGCGGTACACTGCATTAACAGTCACACCTGAACATGAAGCATCAGAAACTCGAAAAGCGATATAATCATATTTGATTTGCTTCACAAATCGTGTATTGTTTTTAGTGTTCTTGTCTTTATAAAACACAAGAACATTGGAGATCCTGTTTTGACGACGACCAATACAAACCAAAGAAAAGACGTGAAGTCTGAAGTTCTTGCGCAGCGTAAACACGCCTGTGAAGTAATTCGTCAACGCGTAACGGCGCGCGGGCTCGCAGAGCACTTGGGTGCAGACGTTCAGGTTATCCGAAACCGACTCAATCCAAATCGGTCGAGTTTTTCCATCGACTTTTTGATCGATATCGCAGCGTTCAGTCCGGACATAAGAAATATGACGTTGGGTGAGTTGTTCGGCTCACTCAAAGACACAGCACACTCCGAATCTGAGGCGTGAGTATGTCTGAAGCGCTCATGTTCTCGATACTCTGCGGTCTCTTTCTCGCGGTCGGTATCGCTATAAAGCTCACTGGTCCTAAAGAGACACTGACCGAACGGCACCAACGGTTTGTTCGAAAGCTTCGGCGGTAAATCATTCGATTTAACTGAGGTTGGCAATTGTTCGCTGAATTTGACACCCATCCAACATGCACGCTTTATAAAACTTTGGTAATATATTGTGTAACGTGAGCAATCACGTTCGCGTTACCTCTGCAATGGAGGTGTATATGCGAGACGTCATACTCTTTTCCTTAAGTGAAACGATATTTTTAGTGTCAGCGCTTGCCACAGTGGGAGTCATACTCATTTTACGGCGATTCAGGGACACTCTGGTGGCCAGACTCACGTTTCTGGACCTATCAAAAACCACTACACGTCTCAGATTTGATGACAATTTCCACAGTTTCAGGGCGTCAGAACGTTATAGCATCTACTGTGCCGGTGGCTCTGGTAGTGCCTTGAGGACCGCAAAACGAGCGATCAATGACGATCTGAAAGGTCTGCTGTCATCGAATGGGTTTTTGTCACCAGAGGCACTCTTTGAGTTGTGGTGTTTGTTTGGAGAAACGCCCAGTACAGACGGAGTGTTTTTCAATGCTTCTGGATATGCGCGGAGTCGTGCGCGTTATTACGCGTGGCGTAAGCGCATACTGCTATTTT
>Ga0209955_1000839_pt1 | contig 10188 bp, 9 predicted proteins | sample SalPonA_A_H2O_MG_FD_185716 | JGI IMG/M metagenome (GOLD analysis project Ga0209955, IMG submission 185716) | Water microbial communities from South San Francisco under conditions of wetland restoration - Salt Pond MetaG R2A_A_H2O_MG (SPAdes)... | ecosystem: Environmental > Aquatic > Non-marine... | reverse complement strand
TAAATCGGCAATATCGAGAAACGCCTTGGCTTGCGGGCTCGATGGTTTTGAGACGACCATCGGCACGCCACCATCAGAAGCGATGCGAATATTCAGATCGAGAGGGATTTCGCCTAAGAAAGGAATTCCTTGTTTTTCAGCTTCGGCTTTGGCGCCGCCATGACCAAATGGATGATGTTCTTTCTGACATCCATCGCAGATAAAAGAGGCCATATTTTCCACAAATCCGAGTAATGGGACGTTCATACGCTTGAACATATCAATCCCTTTTCTCGCGTCTAAAAGGGCAATATCTTGCGGAGTCGAGACGATCACTGCACCGGTGACATTGACCTTCTGACTGAGCGTCATTTGCACGTCGCCTGTCCCTGGTGGCAAGTCCACCAATAAGACATCGAGTTGTCCCCATTGCACCTGTCCGAGCATCTGCTGCAACGCACCCATTAGCATGGGTCCACGCCAGATCAATGCTTCGTCATCTGGCATCATCAGTCCGAGCGACATTACAGTCACGCCATGGTTCCGTAGCGGAAGGATGGTCTGTCCATCTGGGCTCGAAGGGCGCCCACTGACACCAAGCATCCTTGGCTGGCTAGGTCCGTAAACGTCGGCGTCCAGCAGGCCTACTTTGAGGCCACGCATGGCGAGTGCGACTGCCAAATTGGCTGAAACGGTTGATTTGCCGACGCCGCCTTTCCCTGAAGCCACGGCAACGATGTGTTTGACGCCTTTGACTTCAAGTGGTGGCTGAGCTTCTTTTTTTGGTGCTTGTCCGCCGCCATCGGTCGCAATGACGCCTGCATCTTTGAATTCGGGATTACTCACTTCAATGTCCTGTTTTTTTGTTATGGAAGCTCGATTGTACCTTTCACTTCATGGTTCAGGCCGATCTCGTCACAGCGCAGTGTGACCGTCAAATCGAGACTTGTTAAGTCAGAATTGGATTCGATGGCACGAACCGCATCTTCGATCTTCTGTTGTGAAGTGACTCCGACGGATTTGAGAAACTTACGCATGGATAAATTGAAGTTATCTTCGCTCATAGCGATCTCCTATGTCATGATTGCAATGACTTGTCTCAATGTTACGAGGTGGTGTCAATTGATTAGAAAAACAATAAAACTTCTGATTGGATCTTGGTTGAGCGCATTGCTCATCAGCCAACCTCAGGCCTACGCACTGAGTTTGTCTCACGATCGCGCCGTGCCGGCCAACTTGATTCAGTACATCGTACCCCGATTTTCCTTGAAAACTCGCATTCGGTTTGACCGGGTCGAAACCGCTGGCGACTTGCGACTGGTGATTCAGCAATCCGAGCACGGTGTCGCCATTTTTTCGTTGGCGTCTGGTGAGACAGTGTACCTCGAGCCGAACGGGTCGGCATTGAGTGACCCTGATTACTTGGGATTTGTCGACTGGCTGTTGAGCGACCCGGGCCGTGCGGCGATTGCCGATTTTCGACAAGATGGAGCTCAGGTTGCCTTCCCGATGGCTGCGATCGAAGAAGCGCCGGTGCAGGTCACGATTGTGGGCGATCCTGGTCACGGTCAGGAGTTGTCTGTGAGTCACTGCAGACGCTGCCACAAGGTGGACCGTGCTGATAAGTATTCCGGGATTGGCAATGCTCCATCCTTTCACGCGATGCGGTCGTTTGATGATTGGTTCCTGCGATTTTCCACCTTCTACACGGTCTCTCCACATAAGGCATTGATTTCGGTAAAAGGCTCTGGGATCGAAAAAGATCGAGAGCTCATCACGATTGCACCGATCGACCTTGAGATGACCGATATCAACGACATCGTCGCTTTTGTTCATACACTGACGCCGCTCGATTTGGGTCAACCGATTCAATTCAATCCCTAACTATCGAGGTAATCGTCGGTAGTCCGAACACGCGGACGATCTGGCCCACGGAGAGGTGCGTTTTCGTCGTGATATTGCGCGTTGATTCGACAGTCATCACACATCTTCACGAGTTTCGTATTGTCGGAGTTGGTGTACATCCAATGATTGCCTTCGAGCTTTTCAATAATCCGTTCAATGGTTGATTTCACGCCAAATGGACGACCGCATTCAATGCATTCAAACGGATCTTCCCCATGTAACGATACCTGCTCGAGGGTTTGCTTCCCAAAGCTGAGTTGCGGTTTCAATGTGATGGCCTGCTCTGGACAAGTGTTGGCGCAGAGCCCGCATTGTACGCAAGCATTCTCAACTAGATTAATTTCTGGCCGATCGGACCGGTCATTGAGAGCCCCTGTCGGGCATTGCGAGACACAGGCCAAACACAACGTGCACTTATCAGGATCAACGTCAATCGATCCATAGGGATCACCAGCTTCGAGTGCCACCGAGATCGCTTGTTCACCATCGTGTTCAAGGAAGGCAGCGATGACCCGTTTGGCAACCTCGCGACGACCACCGAGTAATGCAATCTCATCATGCTTAAGGGCTGGCATGCGTGTTCCGTAGAGCGCAGATTCCAAGGACGCCACATCACTGACTTCTAGAATACGCACGCGCGCCGGATCCACGCGAGTTGAACCCAATAGTCGGTGCGTTAGTCCAGACTGATTTGCAATCGCTGTTTTCGCTGTTTGAGGTGACTTTAAAATCAGTGCTTCACTACCACCAGCGGCAAGTGTTGCCAATAATTCCGCATGGCCAATGAGTTCGACATTGTCCACTTCGTAGGGAATGACATCAGCGGGGAGTCCCTGACTGAATCGAGCAGCATCAGAAATTAATTGGCGCCCAAAGGTCCGATCAATAAAGAGAACGCGAGGCGGAATCTCCGCATGCGCCGCAAATGTCTGAATCAGTGTTTTTAGGCGTTCGACTAAAAATTCAAATGGTGGGTCATCATAGAGAATCGCGCCTGTCGGGCAGACTGATGCGCATCCTCCGCAACCCCCGCACATGTCGGGGTCGACGTAAATTCCGTCACCGTTGGATCGGATTGCTTTTGCGCCACAGGTATCGATGCATCGTGTACACCCGATTTTTTGTGACCTTGAGTGAGCGCAAATCGATCCTTCATATTTCACATAGAGCGGCTTCTCAAAGGTCCCGACAAGGGCTTTCGCTTGCGCGCCGAGGGTGCTGAGGCGAATCGCATCGGGATGCGGTTCTCGGAGGTAGCCGTCGCGTGTTGCTTCAGCGGCGAGCAATGATTCTTCAGACACTAAATCGATCACAATATCGCAAGTCGAACTGGCTGCGTCCCGCGGAGTCGTAAATTGGCTCGCCCCTCGCCCGGTGGCAACTAATGTTGAAAATTGATTGAAGACCACATCAAATGCGCCGAGTCCTCCGGACACAGACTGAATTTGGCCAATAGCGAGGTCATAGTGCGCTGAGGGCCGGATCTCCTCTGGCGATTGTTCGAGCACACAGGTCACCGCCAACTCTTCGCCCAGCGTTTCTGCAAATGATAGAACCGATGCGTCTTTCGCGATGATCAGACAGGTACCATTAGAGGCAACCTCTCTCACTTTCGTGCCTGGTCGATCAAGCGTTGCATCAGCTAACAAAGCGAGTTGTTTGGCCTCGACCTGTTTTGGTTTTTCATTAGCCCCTGTCCAGCCGGCGCGGTCGCGAAGATCGATCAGGTCGAGCGATGCTTGAAGGGCGTTTTCTGCCTGCAGTTCTTCGGTCAGCTGTTCAAATATGCGCGCTTGTTGCTCGCAAGCAAACACGACTTGATCGCGCTGTGTCAGTGCTGTGACTGCGACGTCCATATCCTGACCGCAGAGTTGGTCGGTCGTAATGACGTCATCAAACCCACGAGCCTTAAATGCTTCGGGGTTGTATTTGATGCTGTGATCGCAGCTGCAGAGGATCAGTGTTTTATTTGTTTTCATGTGTGGGGCTATTTTTTTCATGTGATGTCACCATAGACTAACGTCATTAAGGGCAAAAACGACAAAAAGAAGACCTCAAGGTGAAAAATCTGTGAGTGACCCAAAGCAACCGATCGACCAATCTGACTTATTTGCGGCTCGTATGATTTCCATGCCGATGGGAATCATTGTGAGCAGATCCCCCGGTGTTACTCGCTGGGCAACGGAGATCTGGAAGCCGTCAGGCCTGATTCCGGGAGCTGATATCGCGCATTGGGTTGAGCTACGAACTGAGGGTGACATCACCTTATTCCACGCTCGGACCTTACCATTAGAGTTATATCGCTCCGATGTCGAAGCCTATCGAGTCGCTTTATCGATGGATATCCCATCAGCCTTTGTCATCATGGATGAGGATGAGTCAGGGGAAAGCCCAGGAGGCTGGGGTGTATCTGATGTGACCCTATCTCCTTATGAGGCACAAGATTTGTTGGATAGTGGGTTCAGCTTGGTTGAGCCCGTGCCGATTCCCCCAGTGGTGATCAGTTGGGCACAACAATTCGTCGACCATCATTTTGTGGAGGAGCCGTTCAAGAAGCGGAAGCGTGACCGCTTAAATGTTGATCAAGTTGATGAAGGGATTGGTGATCCTCGTGTCAGTCAAGGCAGCGATGTGTATTTATCGCCTGCGTCGTTACGTAAGAGGAAAAAGCATTGAGCGAAGACAAAGGATTCTTGTCTCGTTGGTCGGACAGGAAATTGAGTGCAGAGCAGGATGAGTCAGCGTTACCGAGTGCTGATATCCAGCAGGCCGACGAGCCAGCTGAAGAGTTTGAAGGCAAGTCGGATGATGAGATCTTAAGCATTCTTGAGCTGCCAGACCCAGAGACGTTGACGCTTGGTGACACGGTTGAAAAGTTTATGGATGGCCGTGTTCCAGAGCGGATTCGTGCGCGTGCACTTCGTGCGTTTTGGAAGACAAACCCGGTGCTTGCCAATCTTGACGGACTCGATGAGTACTGGGACGACTACACGGACGCGGTGATGGTTGTGGAAAATATGCAGACTCTCTATCAAGCCGGTAAAGGTTATGCCAGCCAAGTATTGGATGCGCTTGAGTCATTGGCGGATGACGAGAGTCAAACCGAAAAGGCAATGGATCTGGTATCGGTCGATCAGAGGATTGCTGACCGGCAACGGCTCGAAGAATCCTCAGTTGACGAGCCCCAAATGATCACCGGCGAGGTTGGTGTGGATGAAGGTTCAGATCTCAAGGAAGTAGCGACTGAGGTGCAGGAGCCGCCGATGGAATCGCCGACACCGAGGCCTCGACGCATGACCTTCGGGTAAACATATTGTAAAACTGGGATAAAGGGGTTAACTTTCGTGTTACGGAATATTACAACGCCAAGGAATGGCCGCTCAACAAGCCGTATGAGTGATTATAAATGACCGTGGATGCAACGATTGAAATGACGAATCCTCCAGTTGCGCCTGAAGATCAGGTGCGGGCATCCCTTTATGCGTTGCTTGGCAACCTTCTACTACAAGTGCCTGATCAGGCAACGCTCGAACGCTTAGCGGCTCTCGAAGGGAGTAATGGCGACATCGGGTCAGCTGTCGACACACTCTCACAAATCGCCAAATCAATGAATCCGGGATCGGTGGAACGCGAATTTAACGTGTTGTTTATCGGTGTCGGTCGCGGTGAAGTGTTGCCTTACGCCAGTTATTATCTCACCGGATTTCTGCATGAAAAACCATTGGCGGATCTGCGCGCCAAAATGCGTTCGTTGGGTATGCAGCGAAAGCAAGGGATTTCCGAGCCAGAAGATCATCTTGGAGCTCTCTGTGAAATGATGGCGGGAATGATTACAGGTGCCTTTGGGCAACCGATGCCTTTGCAAACTCAAAAAGAATTTTTCAATGCGCACATTGCCCCTTGGGCATCGCATTGTTTCAGCGATCTCGAAAAAGCGGAAAATGCTTTGCTCTACGCTCCAGTCGGCTCCCTAGGTCGGCTATTTGTGGAGATTGAGCAAGAATCGTTTCGTATCGAGTAGGCCGTAAGGCAAAAAAGTGTGAAAGCACAACAAGGAGATGTTCATGAGTGAACAGAAAACAACACAGGCAGGGCGCCGTGGCTTCTTGAAACTTGTAACAACTGGGTTGCCAGTCGCAGCGGTCGCTGCGGCAGCGGGAACGCAAGCGTTAGCAAGTTCTGAAGTAGAGATTCGTCAAACCAGTGGTCTTCGTAAGAACGATCACTATAAGAAGTATCTCGAGACAGCACGGTTCTAATAAAAACGAATAACGTCAGGTTGCAATCGGCCCTGATGAGTTATTCACAGAAATCCTGAGGAGGATTTTCATGTTAAGGAAAAAGGCGAATGGGGTAGCAGTTGGCTCCCAAGTGTCATCCTTACTGAAGAACGTAGCCTCTCACAAAATGGATCGACGGACGTTCTTGCGTTCGACCGGTTTGGCTGTGGGTGGTCTGGCTGCGTTTTCGATGACGCCACGTTCGGTCGAGGCCGCGGCCTCAGCATCGAGCGATGCGAAAACTGAAATCAAAAAGAGCGTTTGTACGCACTGCTCGGTGGGCTGTACGGTCCAAGCAGAGGTGCGTGATGGCGTTTGGGTTGGACAGGAGCCCGGCTGGGACTCCCCATTCAACCTCGGTTCACATTGTGCGAAAGGTTCAGCAGTCCGCGAACTCGGCCACGGTGAGCGCCGTCTGAAGTATCCAATGAAGTTGGTCAACGGTACCTACACTCGGGTTTCCTGGGAGCAGGCGATCAACGAGATTGGCGACCAAATGCTGAAGATTCGTGATGAGAGCGGTCCAGACAGTGTGTACTGGTTGGGTTCTGCGAAGACAAACAACGAGCAGTCGTATCTGTATCGTAAGTTTGCTGCTTACTGGGGGACTAACAACGTTGACCACCAGGCACGGATCTGTCACTCAACCACTGTAGCCGGTGTTGCGAACACTTGGGGCTATGGTGCGATGACGAACTCGTACAATGATATTCATAACTCGAAAGCGATTTTCTTGATTGGTGGTAACCCTGCTGAAGCACACCCAGTGTCTTTGCAGCACATCATGAAGGCGAAAGAGCAAAACAATGCTCCAGTGATTGTTTGTGATCCACGCTTTACTCGAACAGCTGCTCACGCAGACGAGTATGTGCGTTTCCGTCCAGGCACTGACGTCGCGTTGATCTGGGGTATCTTGTGGCACATTTTTGAAAATGGCTGGGAAGATAAAGAGTTTATCCGGACCCGTGTCTGGGGCATGGACGACATCAAAACTGAAGTCGCCAAGTGGACTCCAGATGAAGTTGAGCGTGTGACTGGAACGCCAGGATCGCAGCTCGAGCGCGTTGCACGTACGTTGGCCAATAACCGTCCGGGTACCGTGATTTGGTGTATGGGTGGTACTCAGCACACCAACGGTAACAACAACACACGTGCTTACTGCATCTTGCAGTTGGCTCTGGGTAATATGGGTACGTCTGGCGGCGGTACGAATATCTTCCGCGGCCACTGTAACGTTCAGGGCGCGACTGACTTGGGTGTTCTTGCAAATACTCTGCCCGGTTATTATGGCCTGAAGCCTGGCTCTTGGGCGCATTGGGCTCGAGTCTGGGAAGAAGACCTCGATTGGTTGAAGGGTCGTTTCGCGACAATGAAGACCAAAGATGGGAAGGACAAGGCAATGATGAACGAGACAGGTATTCCTGTGTCTCGTTGGATCGACGGTATTTTGGAAGCCAAGGAAAACCTCGGGCAGCCAAATAACACACGTGCCATGGTTCTTTGGGGCCACGCTCCAAACTCGCAAACACGTCAGCTTGACATGAAGACAGCGATGGAGAAATTGGATCTTTTGGTTGTGGTTGATCCGCATCCAACAGTGTCTGCGGTTCTCCATGATCGTCAGGACGGGGTGTATCTCCTTCCAACGACGACGCAATTTGAAACATATGGATCTGTGACTGCCTCAAACCGCTCAATCCAGTGGCGCGAGAAAGTGGTTGACCCATTGTTTGAGTCGAAGCCAGATCACGTCATCATGAAGTTATTTGCGGATAAGTTCGGTTTTTCAGACCGTCTGTTCCGTAACATCAAGGTGAACGGTGATGAGCCTCTGATCGAAGACATCACGCGTGAGTTCAACCGGGGTATGTGGACCATTGGGTACACTGGCCAATCGCCAGAGCGGATCCGGGCACACATGGCAAACCAGCACACCTTCGATAAGACGACACTGCAAGCAGTGGGCGGTCCATGTGACGGTGACTACTACGGTATGCCATGGCCAGCTTGGGGTACGGCTGAGATGAAGCATCCAGGAACGCCAAATCTTTATGATATGTCGAAGCCTGTTTCGAAAGGTGGATTAACCTTCCGCGCACGTTTCGGTGTTGAGAGGGATGGCGAGAACCTGCTTGCTGAAGGTGTGTACTCTCAAGGTTCTGAGATCAAAGATGGCTATCCTGAGTTCACCATGCAAATGTTGATGGATCTGGGCTGGGATAAAGATCTGACCGCAGACGAGCGCGCAGCTATTGATAAAGTAGCTGGAGCGAAAACGAACTGGAAAACTGACCTCTCAGGTGGTATCCAGCGTGTCGCTATCAAGCATGAGTGTGCGCCATTTGGTAACGCGAAAGCTCGGACCGTGGTTTGGAACTTCCCAGATCCAGTGCCATTGCACCGTGAGCCGCTCTACACCAATCGTCGTGATCTTGTGAAGGATTATCCAACGTATCAAGATCGTTTTGCTTTCCGACTCCCAACATTGTACGAGTCGATTCAGAAAAACGATTTCTCGAAGGATTTCCCAATCATCCTAACATCAGGTCGACTTGTTGAGTACGAGGGTGGTGGTGATGAAACCCGTTCGAACCCATGGCTTGCTGAACTTCAGCAGCAAATGTTCGTCGAGGTGAATCCCCGTGATGCCAATAACCTCGGTATTCGCGATGGCGATATGGTCTGGGTCGAAGGACCAGAGGGCGGTAAAGTCAAAGTCCAAACGATGGTGACAGAGCGTGTTGGTGTGGGCGTGGCATTTATGCCATTCCACTTCGGCGGGATGTTGCAGGGCGAAGACTTGCGGGCCAAGTATCCGGACGGAGCTGATCCGTACGTACTTGGTGAATCTGCCAACACAGTAGGGACATATGGTTATGACTCGGTGACCCAAATGCAGGAAACCAAGTGTACGTTATGTCGGATCATGCCAGCGTAAGGAGGATAAGAAATGTCATTAGGTGGAAAGGCGAGAGCCAAGTTCCTATGTGACGCCGAGCGCTGCATCGAATGCAACGCTTGTGTTACCGCATGTAAGAATGAAAACGAAGTGCCTTGGGGTATTAACCGTCGTCGCGTGGTGACCATCAATGATGGTAAGCCAGGCGAGCGGTCAATCTCTGTGGCGTGTATGCACTGCTCAGATGCGCCTTGTATGGCGGTCTGTCCTGTTGACTGTTTTTATCAAACAGACGATGGGGTCGTATTGCACTCAAAAGACCTGTGTATCGGTTGTGGATATTGCTTCTATGCGTGTCCATTCGGTGCACCACAGTTCCCGCAGGCGGGTAACTTTGGGTCACGAGGCAAGATGGATAAGTGCACATTCTGCGCCGGTGGTCCTGAAGAGGACAACTCGCAGGCAGAATTCCAGAAGTACGGAAGTAACCGTATTGCGGAAGGAAAACTGCCAGCTTGTGCCGAGCAGTGCGCGACCAAAGCTCTATTGGCCGGTGACGGTGACGATGTCGCAGCGATTTATCGCGAGCGCGTCGTGACTCGTGGCTTCGGTTCAGGAGCATGGGGCTGGGGAACTGCCTACGAGAAGAAAGGCGGCTAACAGCCAAACGGACAGGCGGGGTTCGCCCCGCCTTTCTGTTTTATCAACCCAACAACGATTCCTGAGGTCGTCATGAATTTGAAGATGATTGGTGCGTGCTTGATCGCACTTTTGACGTTTGCTGTGACTCCGGCTTATTCCGAAGACGAGGGTCAACGTGCATCAACGGGCGGAGCGCAGACGCTAGAGGATATTCTTGCGCGGCAGAAAGGACTTGAAGTCGACGAAACATTCCGTCGTGAAAATTTAGGAAACCCCAATAACGCTCAACCAATGACGGGTAATTTGGGGTCACTTGGCGGGGTATCGAACTCCGATATTTATCGTGGAATTCGCTATTCCGAATCCGATATCAAAGTATCGAATAATGGCCATGCGGCTGAAATCCTAGTTCAGGATGGTGGCATGTCCTGGCTCCTGACCCGCGAAGGTAATATTCGCGCGTACGCAGCCTATGGAATTGGC
>Ga0209955_1000837_pt1 | contig 10204 bp, 11 predicted proteins | sample SalPonA_A_H2O_MG_FD_185716 | JGI IMG/M metagenome (GOLD analysis project Ga0209955, IMG submission 185716) | Water microbial communities from South San Francisco under conditions of wetland restoration - Salt Pond MetaG R2A_A_H2O_MG (SPAdes)... | ecosystem: Environmental > Aquatic > Non-marine... | reverse complement strand
GACATCCCCGATACCTGTCTGGACTGTACGTTCTGGCAAATAGCCGTTCCGTACCACTGCCTGTCGTCCATCAGGTAACCGATGCTTGGCATGTTGATCAAGGAGCACTTGAAGCTCGGATTCGACCACTTGGGCGATCAGATCACGGGCACCTCGTCGCAGCAGCTCAGTCAACGGATCGGCTACCGGTTGTTCTGGTTGTGAAAGAGCGGTCAGGTTAGGATAAGTCATGGCGTATCACCTTCTGTTGATTGAGATTCTTGCAGGAATCAATCAACGGGATACGCTATCCTCACTTTTCCCCGTACACCAGAAATCACCATAACTCTTGGACACCCATTGTACCTGTAAAGTTGTTTTAAGGCGTTTAGGCAATTGGCTCTTAGCTCGTCTTTCTTCTTCAAGTTCATCTCGTAGTAGATCCGCTATACTTGTTTGTAGCTCCAACAGAACCCTCGGTTACCGAGACCACAATGACCTGAGATATGACCGCCTAAAAACTGAATTCAGACAGAACGACGAGAAAAGGGTGAAAGCTGGAAAGACTGTGGTAACTTTTTCTTCACGGCAGTAATGTTGTGATTGATGCTTAGCCATCATTAACCTAAGCGTCTTCAGCCGTTCTTAATTAACCGTTCATGCAAAATGTGGGTTCGAATAAAAACGAGTAGTGCGAACCCCACCAAGGCCTTCATAGATTGGGCTGGAGCTGAGTCAACAATTGAGCAGATAGTGAATAATTATAGAAAATGAACTCGTTGAAATGGGAGACGATTATGCTTAAAGGCTCTACGATATTAGTTACTGGTGGCACGGGGTCTTTCGGTAATACATTTGTCCCGATGACTTTAAGCAAGTACAACCCAAAAAAAATCATCATCTTCTCCCGTGATGAGATGAAACAGTGGGATATGGCCAAAGGCTACCAGGATGATCCACGTGTTCGCTTTTTTATCGGTGACGTACGTGACCGTAATCGTCTGTATCGTGCTTTGGATGGTGTGGATTACGTGGTGCATGCTGCGGCTACCAAAATTGTGCCTACTGCCGAGTACAATCCCTTCGAATGCGTTAAAACTAATATCGATGGCGCCGTAAATCTGATCGATGCCTGCATCGACAAAAAGGTAAAAGGTGTTGTGTCGTTGTCTACTGATAAGGCCAGCAGCCCGATCAATCTCTATGGTGCAACTAAGCTGGCCTCCGACAAGCTGTTTGTGGCTGGCAACCACTATGCCGGTGGCAAGGGCACACGCTTCTCCGTTGTGCGCTACGGCAATGTAATGGGTTCTCGTGGTTCGGTCATTCCCTTCTTTATGTCGATCAAGAACAAGGGCGTATTGCCGATCACCGATGATCGTATGACTCGTTTCATGATCTCGCTGGAGCAGGGTGTTGAGCTGGTATGGCATGCATTCGAAGATATGATAGGTGGTGAAATTTACGTGAAAAAAATTCCGTCCATGAAGGTCACTGACTTGGCCCGCGTGTTGGCACCGGAAGCCAAACAAGAAGTGGTCGGCATTCGCCCTGGGGAGAAACTGCACGAGCAGATGATCGGTGCCGAAGATGCATACTTCACCTACGAGTACCCAGAGCACTACAAGATCCTGCCGCAAATCAACAACTGGGATAAAGATGTCAACCGCATAAAGGATGGCAAAAAAGTGCCCGAAGGCTTCGTCTATGCCAGTGACAACAATGCCGAATGGATGAGCGATGCCGAGCTGCAGACGTGGATCGATGCCAACCGAGAGAAGATTGGGAGTATCTGATGATCCCATACGGCCGACAGGATATTACCCAGGCAGATGTTGATGCCGTTGTTGAGGTGCTGCAGTCCGACTTTCTGACTCAGGGGCCTAAGGTACCACTGTTCGAGCAGATGGTTGCTGGCAAAGTTGGTGCAAAGCATGCCCTCGCGGTGAACAGTGCTACCAGCGCCTTGCACATCGCTTGTATGGCTCTGGGTCTAGGGCAGGGAGATTGGCTGTGGACCACACCAATAACGTTTGTAGCATCTGCAAACTGTGGCCGCTACTGTGGTGCTCAGATCGATTTTGTTGATATCGACGAGCTAACCTACAATCTCTGTCCTAATGCACTGGAAGCCAAGTTGATCGCTGCCGAACGTGAAGGTAAGTTGCCCAAGGTGCTGGTAGCAGTTCACCTGTGCGGCCAGCCCTGCGACATGCAGGCGATCCATGCGTTGTCACAGCGTTATGGCTTCAAGATCATAGAAGATGCTTCCCATGGCATTGGCGGCAACTACAAAGGGGAATACATCGGAAACGGCCGTTATAGCGATATCACGGTATTCAGTTTCCATCCCGTCAAAATCATCACCACCGCCGAAGGCGGCATGGCGCTGACAAATGACGACCAACTGGCTGAAAAAATGAACCTGTACCGCAGTCATGGTGTGACCCGCGACCAAAACCTGATGACCCATGAGCCGGACGGCCCCTGGTACTACCAGCAGGTTGAACTCGGCTACAACTATCGTATGACCGAGCTGCAGGCCGCGCTGGGCGTTAGCCAGATGGAACGGCTGGATGACTTTGTCGCCCGTCGTCATGAGCTGGCCAAGCGCTATGATGCGTTACTGCAAGACCTGCCGGTTATAACACCTTGGCAACACCCTGACAGCTACTCGGGACTTCACCTGTATGTCATTCGTCTGCAGCTGGACAAGATAGACAAAGATCATCGTCAAGTGTTCGAGGGCCTGCGCGAATGGGGTATTGGCGTAAACCTGCACTATATCCCGGTACACACTCAGCCCTATTACCAGAAGATGGGCTTTCAGCGGGGTGATTATCCAGAAGCCGAGCGCTATTATGGCGAGGCGATCAGCCTGCCGATGTATCAGGGGCTAACAGACCAGCAGCAGGACGAGGTTGTTCGGGCATTGGCTTTGGCTCTGCGAGTGGAGGCAAAAGCCTGATGCGAGTCGCTATCATCCCTGCCCGCGGCGGCAGCAAGCGAATTCCACGTAAGAACATTAAAGACTTTTGCGGCAAGCCAATGATTGCCTGGTCGATAGAGGCTGCCAAAGCCAGCGGCTGCTTCGATAGAATCATCGTCTCTACGGATGATCAGGAAATAGCCAATATCGCACAGCAATGGGGTGCTGATGTGCCCTTTGTGCGCCCGGCTGAGCTATCGGATGATTACACGGGTACCATCCCAGTCATACGGGATGCCGTTCAGTGGCTAGACGCAAACGGGAGCAAAGTTGACTATGCCTGTTGTATCTACGCAACCGCACCTTTCGTATCCACAGGGGACGTGCAGGCAGGTTGGGATCTGATCAACGGATCAGAGCACGATTACGCTTTCTCGGTGACCAGCTATGCCTTCCCGATTCAGCGAGCCATCAGGATCACTGAACAAGGCCGTGTCGACATGTTTAACCCTGAACACTTTATGACACGCTCACAAGACCTGGAAGAAGCTTGGCATGATGCTGGCCAGTTCTATTGGGGGACCGCTGAGGCCTGGTGTGAGGAGCGTGCTATCTTCGGCGAAGGTTCGGTACCTGTTAAGCTGCCACGCCATCGGGTCCAGGACATAGACACCCCTGAAGACTGGACAAGAGCTGAGTGGCTGTTCCTCGCTATGCAAGCTGAAGGTGGGTTACAGTGAAAGTCGCTTTTCGCACTGATGCCTCCATCCAAATCGGTACCGGCCATGTGATGCGCTGCCTTACGCTCGCCAATGAACTCAGACGCCAAGGCAACGAATGCTGGTTTGTGTGCCGAGAACATCCGGGTAATCTCGGTGATCTGATTGCAAGTCAAGGGCACGGTTTAATGCTGTTGCCAGCTCCCGCCAATCATTCGCCGGAGGGAAAGGATACAGCATCTGACGACTATGCATTCTGGCTGGGTGTACCCTGGCAAGAGGATGCTCGCCAAACACTGGACGTCATTTCATCACTGAAACCGGACTGGCTGGTCGTTGACCACTACGCACTGGATGCGCAGTGGGAACGCTCCCTATCCAGCGTAGTGGGTGACATAATGGTAATCGATGACCTGGCGAATCGACCTCATGCGTGTACTCTGATACTGGATCAAAACCTTGGACGTGTCGCATCGGATTATGATGGGTTATTGCCTGCAGTATGCCAGCGACTAATAGGTCCTGGCTTTGCGTTAGTACGCCGAGAATTTGCGGTGCTACGTAAGCGAAGCCTAGAACGTCGAATAGACCCTGAGCTCAAGCGTATTCTCATATCTTTGGGTGGAATAGACCGCCCTAACGTTACCGGTCAAGTACTTGAGGCACTGGCAACGTCGTCACTACCGGCTAGCACTGAGCTGGACATCATTATGGGTGCTTATGCTCCTTACTTGGGTGAAGTACGCCAGCAGGCAGGGCAGTTGCCGTTTAAAGCTACGGTTAGCGTAAATATCAGAGATATGGCGGAGCGGATGTGCGTGGCAGATCTATCGATAGGTGCGGCTGGCGGTACTTCATGGGAGCGCGGGTGTCTGGGTCTTCCCGCTGTGCTGATCGTACTGGCAGAGAATCAAGTTGCCGGCGCAGAAGCATTGGAAACGGCTGGCGCAGCTATAAGTGTTGGTGACACTTTATCGGTAGTAACAAAATTGTCCCCAATTCTTATGGCTCTATCAAACACCAGCCGACTAATGAAAATGAGCAAAGCGGCAGCCAATATCACAGACGGACATGGAGCTTGTAGTGTTGCACACACTATGAGCAGTGCAGGCAGGTAAGAGTAGTGACGGAGCACACACTGCGCCCAATGAACGAGTCAGACCTTGAAAAGGTGCTGGTATGGCGCAATGCCCCGGACGTACGTAGCTACATGTACTCCACACACGAAATTCGCATGGACGAACATTGTGCTTGGTATGCCGATAGAAGCAAGAATACGGCGACAGCCCTTTTGATTTATGAGCGAGGTGGAAAGGCATCTGGTTTTGTGAACATAACCCGAACACGTTGCCCTGAAGTTGCAGATTGGGGATTCTATTTGGCACCGGATGCCCTTATCGGTAGCGGCCGAGAGTTGGGCAAGCAAGCGCTGAAGTATGCTTTCGTACAACTAGGGCTTCATAAGGTCTGCGGGCAGGCACTCGGGTTTAATGCGCGTTCCATCACCTTTCATACACGGCTGGGTTTTACCGAAGAAGGCCGCTTGCGAGATCAGCACTTTGATGGAAGCCAATTTCACGATGTTGTTTGCTTTGGTCTATTGAGAAACGAGTGGCAAAATCTTGCAGAGGACTAAAGAATGAATGAACCCAAAATTGTAATAGCAGGGCGGGAAATTTCCCGGAGTAAGCCACCCTATGTTATTGCAGAGCTCTCTGCTAATCATAACGGCAACTTAGAAACGGCCCTAAAAATCATAAGTGAAGCTGCTAAGGCAGGTGCCGATGCCGTCAAGCTGCAAACCTACCGACCGGACACTATCACGTTGGATTCTGATGCTGATGAATTTAAAATCAAAGGCGGCTTATGGAATGGTCGTACACTTTATGAGCTTTATGAAGAGGCTCATATGCCTTGGGAATGGCACAATCCTCTATTTGAACATGCGAAAAAAATCGGCATTCCAATCTTTAGTTCACCATTTGATACCACAGCGGTAGACCTGCTCGAAGACCTGAATGCTCCGGCATATAAAATAGCTTCGTTTGAAGCTGTTGATCTGCCGCTGATCCGCTATGTAGCGGCCACTGGAAAGCCCATGATCATCTCAACCGGTATGGCAGATGCAGATGAAATTCTAGAAGCTGTTACCGCTGCACGTGAGGGAGGCTGCAAAGAACTGGCTATTCTCCATTGTGTAAGCGCCTACCCGGCAACTGCTGAGGATTACAACCTACTCACCATTGGCGACATGATGGAGCGCTTTGGACTTGTTACAGGCTTATCCGATCATACGCTCGAAAACACCACTGCAATAGCAAGTGTGGTTCTCGGCGCGTCTATCGTAGAAAAACACTTTACTCTGGACCGTAACGGCGGCGGGCCAGATGATAGCTTCTCTCTTGAACCAAACGGTTTAAGGGAGTTATGTAGGGATGCTCGAACAGCGTGGGCTGCCCTCGGAAGTGTAAGTTATGAACGCAAACAGAGTGAGCTAGAAAACGTAAAATTCAGACGTTCGATCTATTTTGCAAAAGACTTAAGGAAGGGACACGTAATAGAATATGGGGACATTATTAGTGTACGACCCGGCTATGGATTGCCACCAAAACTAATCGAATCACTTTATGGAAAAAGATTGAGACTAAATGTGTTAAAACACACAGCGACCCGGTTAGAATATTTTGAGGAAAATACATAAATGCAGTATTGTCAAAAATGCATAATTCCCACAACTCGACCCGAGCAAGTCTTCGAGGATGGTATATGTGATGCCTGCCGATCCGCAGAAATGAAGCAGAGCTTAATTGATTGGAATTCTAGGCAGCAAGAATTTGAAAAAATACTAGAAAAGTACCGAGGTGATGGAAGTAAATACGACTGTATAATACCAGTCAGTGGGGGGAAAGATAGTTGCTATCAGGCAATGACTATGCGCGACAAGTATGGTATGACTCCATTGTGTGTAACGCATACTCCCTGTGAGTTGACAAAAGTTGGATTGGATAACTTAAACTTTCTAAGAGATCAAGGATTTGATCTAATTCAAGTGTCTAGTAATCGTAAATCATATCGTGAGCTCGTTAGAATTGGATTTTTTAAGCTAGGGGATTGTTGTTGGCCGGAGCATATTGGTATTTTTACGGCACCAGTTAGAGTGGCTGTTAATTATAAAGTTCCCCTGCTAATTTGGGGAGAAAACTCACAGTTTGAATATGGCGGACCAGCTTCCCATAAAGACAATAATTATCTAGATCGCAACTGGCTTGAGCAGTTTCAAATGCTCGGTCATCGGATTTCTGACGTCGTTCACGACGGAATATCGCTCAATGACGTAAAAGTACTAACTTATCCGGATGATGAAGAGATACGTACTATTGGCGTAACTGGCTTATTTCTCGGCTATTTTGAAAAGTGGGATACAAAACGTAATACGGACATGTGCTGTAGCTTAGGTTGGAACAGAAATCCAGATGGTCCAGTTGAGGGCGCTTTTAATGATGTAGAAAACCTAGATTGTAAATGGATAGGCGGGCTACATGACTATATGAAATATATTAAATATGGATACGGGCGTGCCACAGACCAATTATGTATCGAAATACGGGCTGGGCGGATGTCAAGAAATCAAGCAATTGAGGCTCTAAACAATAGCTCGGAAGGTAAGATTCCATGGAAATATATTCCTGATTTTCTTGAATATCTTTCGATATCATTAGATGACTTTACTAAAAACCTTGATCGATTTACCAACAAAATGCTATTTCATCGGGATAAGGAAACAGGCTCGTTACTGAAAGATAACGATGGAAATCTCGTTCCAAAATATAGGCCCGAAATATTATGATTTATGTAATTGACATAGGATTAAGTAATATCGGGAACGTAACTAAAGTTCTAAACAAAAACAAAGCTGAATTTAGGGTAATACAAGAACCAAACGAGTTAACACCTGAAGATGGGTTGATACTTCCCGGAGTGGGTAATTTCGGATCCGCTGTGAAGGTCATAGATCATCGTGGACTGAGGGACTACTTAATAAATGCTTATAAAAACAATATATCCTATCTAGGCATATGTTTAGGAATGCAGCTTCTGGGAACTTACAGCGAGGAAGCGGATGGTGAGGGGCTCGGTATAATAAAGTCCCCAGTTGAGAGTCTTAAAGATTTTGGTGAGCATGTGCCTCACATTGGTTGGAACGGTGTTAATGTTAGAAAGGAAGCGCTACTACCAGGTTTCGAAATCAAAACTGGGGACTATTATTTTGTGCATAGCTATGCTTTCAAGTTCGCTAATGACGAAAATATAGTTGCTACATCTGTATATGGAGATAAATTTATTTCAATAATTAAATCTAATAATTTCATTGGAATGCAGTTTCATCCCGAAAAAAGTCAAAGTCTTGGGATAGATATAATTAAGAGTTTCGTTTCATATGTTGAAAAAGCGAATTATACCGATCGTAACAATTGATGGTTTTAGTGCTGTAAAAACTAAAAATTTTAATGTCAGAAGAAACGTCGGAAGTATCCATACCGTTTTAAATACGTTTAATACTAGGAATGTGGACGAGTTAATACTGATTGATATTGATGCATCTCGCCATGATCGGTGTATCGATCCCTTTTTAGTGGGAGATGTTACTTCCGAATGCTTTATGCCAATGACGGTTGGTGGGGGGATAAGTAAAATATCCGATATTGAGATGTTGCTTAGACGAGGCGCGGACAAAGTTTCATTAAACAACTTATTGCTAAATGGACCGGAGATCGTGCGTGAGGCTGTAAGAGAATTTGGATCGCAGTGCATTGTAGCAAGCATAGATGTGAAGATGATTGAAGGACATTATTACGTTCTTGATCATTTAAAATCTGAGTACCACAAAGCTGAAACGAAAATAAGAGATATATTAGATTTGGGAATAGGTGAGCTCCTTGTTACCAATATTGACCGGGATGGGACTATGCTAGGATATGATCAAGAGTTAGCGAGAGTTATTTGCGATCTTTCCTCTGTTCCAGTTATTTACTCCGGTGGTGCAAGTGATGACGAATCTTTTGCAAGATTATCCTCAGAAACAAGGGTCTCTGCATTTGGTGCATCTAGCATATTCTATTTTAGCGATATAACGCCCGATTTTATTCGAAAACGACTCAATCAAGCCGGTGTTCCAGTTCGAACTTAGGGAACATCCGATTAAGTCCTTCAGTATGAGACAATCCGCACTCTGATGTGTTGAGGGCTATCCATGGATTGTAATCCCCCCATTTTTAACGGGAGGTTTTGGTAGAGCTTAGGCTGCTTTCAACAGCCACCTTGGTGGTACGCCGCCAATGGCGGTATTTGGTCTTTCATTGTTGTACTTCCAAAGCCATTGTGTGGCAAGTAACTGGGCATGCTCAACAGATTCAAATTGATGCAGGTCGAGCCATTCATGTCTCGCTGTACGATTGAACCGTTCGATGTAAGCGTTCTGTGTAGGCTTACCAGGCTGGATGTATAACATCGTTATCTGATTTGCTGTTGCCCAGTTAACGAGAGGCCCAGATAACAGCTCCGGCCCGTTGTCGCATCGTATCGCTGCTGGTTTACCTCTCCACTCGATAACCTGTTCAAGTGACCGTATTACGCGGGCACTCGGTAGTGAGAGATCGACATCGATCGCAAGTCCTTCACGGTTGTAGTCATCTAGAACATTGAAGGTGCGTAGCTTTCGACCATCCATCAACGTATCGCTCATGAAGTCCACTGACCAGACCTGGTTTGGTGCTGTCGGCACGCTGAGAGGGTCAGGCCGATCACGATGTAGACGCAGCCGCGGCTTTATACGGAGATTGAGCTCCAGCTCCCTGTATATCCGGTAAACGCGCTTGTGGTTCCATGTGTAGCCCTTCACGTTACGCAGGTAGAGATAGCAGAGTCCAAAGCCCCACCGCTTATTGGCCTCCGTCAAACGTAACAGCCAATCGGCGACCAGAGCGTTCTCAGTCGATAGTTTGCTTTGGTATCGGTAACAAGTCTCACTGATACTCATACCCCGGCAAGCAATCCTTATGGATACACCGTGCTTCTGAACCGCAGCCTTGGCCATCTCTCGCCGTTGAGATGGCTTTACAGCTTTCCCTCAAGGGCTTCCTTGCGGATCTCAGCGATGATGCGCTCCTCTGCGTACATCTTCTTGAGACGTGCATTCTCCGCTTCTAGTTCTTTGAGGCGCTTCATCATCGAAGCATCCATACCACCGTACTTCGCACGCCACTGATAGATAGCGGCGGTGCTGACGTTGTGCTCACGGGCAAGCTCCGGGATTGATACACCGGCTTCGTGTTGCTTCAAAATTGCCATGATCTGGCTTTCGGTAAAACGTGACTTCTTCATAGATCGCTCCTGATTCTCTGATCATAAAACGCTCTACTCAAAACCCCAATTATTTTTCGGGGGGATTACATCAGCTCCTGAAAACTACCCTCAGCGTCTCGCAAAAATACACGGCGCGCTCCCAGCCCTTTCAGATGGATGTTGAGTCGCGAGAGAACTGCGCCGACCAACTCCAAGACCGGTTGCGAATATAGAT
>Ga0209955_1000835_pt1 | contig 10222 bp, 9 predicted proteins | sample SalPonA_A_H2O_MG_FD_185716 | JGI IMG/M metagenome (GOLD analysis project Ga0209955, IMG submission 185716) | Water microbial communities from South San Francisco under conditions of wetland restoration - Salt Pond MetaG R2A_A_H2O_MG (SPAdes)... | ecosystem: Environmental > Aquatic > Non-marine... | reverse complement strand
ATGAAAAGAGAACCAAAAGCCGCCATTTAAAACCTACTCTAAGAGATTTCGCGCACAACTGGGCGCGGTGCAGATAGATATAACCGCAAGATTGTATGCAACTGACAGAAAAATGGAATCGAAATTTGGCTAATTAGCGCTCTTCAGGTGAGTTAGCGCAAATTTTTCCGTATCCTATCGGCTCGATCTAGGGACTCGTAATTAGGTTTCCCAGCCACTTCTTCGTAGAGACAGAAATTTGCCAGAGATTTGGGTCCTCACCGACGGAAAACCCGGACATGTGAATCAGTCACTTGGGCTTGCAGAAGCCTTGAAGCGATTGCGCCCAGAACTTGGTTTTAGACAGCTGGATGTTAGCGCTGGCTGGCGGCTTCTTTTTAAGCCCGAAACGCCCCGTCTAATTATCTCTGCTGGGCGGCGCACTCATCTTTGGAGCTGGCTCTGTAAACTGCGTTATGGTGCAAAAAACCTAGTCTTGATGCGCCCGAGTCTGCCTCAATTCTGCTTTGATCTTATCCTAGCCCCCGAGCATGATGGCATAGGGAACAACAATCCGAGGGTTGTGGAGACGCGTGGTGCGCTAAACCGTATGGTTCCTGGCGAGAAAATTCGTGGCTCAAGCTTGGTTCTCGTCGGCGGGCCGAGTAAGCACGTGGTTTGGGATGAAGATCGGGTGCTGCGCCAAATTCGGTCTATAGTTGAGGCGAATAGCGACTCCCAACTGCGCATAGCAACTTCCAGACGCACACCCTTGGGTTTCGTTGGACGCCTTGGTGAGCTCGGTAATATAGAGTTAATAAACCCCGAGAGTGTCAACTCCATGTGGTTACCCTCGACCTTGGCTGCTACCGAACAGGTCTGGGTCACCAGCGATAGCGTTTCCATGGTTTTCGAAGCGTTAAGTGCAGGATGCGCTGTTTCGCTGATAAGTTTAGAATCAGTGCCAAATTCACGCACTCAGCAGGGGATGCAACTGCTCTTAGATTCTGGATTGGTGAATCTAAGCAGTGATGGGAACCCTAGGCTTAATGGTGCACCGCTGGCAGAGGCTAAGCGCTGTGCCGAATTTATTTTGGAGAAAGGATGGCTGTAGCGCTTCCGGAATTTGCTAGTGCAAAGCTAGCAATAATTGGTTTGGGGTATGTTGGACTTCCCTTGGCAGTCGAATTCGGCAAACAACGACCAGTTGTCGGCTTCGACATCAATCGTGATCGGATTGCGCAGTTGCGCCAGGGCTCTGACTCTACTCTGGAGGTTAGTGGCAATGAGTTAGCAGCTGCCAGGCAGCTTGAATTTACCAGCGATGAGTCAGATTTGAAGGGGTGTGATGTTTACATTGTAACCGTACCAACCCCTATTAATGGGCACAAACAGCCGGATTTAACTCCACTCATTAAGGCATCTGAACTACTTGGGCGTGTTATTAGCGAGGGTGCAGTAGTTATTTATGAGTCGACTGTTTACCCTGGAGCAACCGAAGAGGACTGCATTCCTGTAATCGGAAGGGGCTCTGGTTTGGTTTTCAATCGGGATTTTTATGCTGGATATAGCCCGGAAAGAATCAACCCGGGTGACAAAACGCATCGATTACCCAACATCATGAAAGTTACCTCGGGATCTACGCCTGAGGTAACTGATTTCGTCGACCAGTTGTACGCCAGTGTCATCGAGGCTGGTACTTTTAAAGCTAGTAGCATTCGTGTAGCTGAAGCAGCAAAAGTAATTGAGAATACCCAAAGGGACCTGAACATCGCTCTGATTAACGAACTAGCCATCATATTTAACCGCCTTGGCATAGATACGGAAGAGGTGCTTCGTGCAGCTGGCACCAAGTGGAATTTTCTACCTTTCCGGCCGGGCCTTGTAGGCGGGCATTGCATCGGTGTAGACCCCTATTATCTAACCTATAAGGCCCAGTCTGCTGGTTACATTCCGGATGTAATCCTCGCTGGACGGCGTATCAACGATGGTATGGGCGCTTATGTGGCTGATGAGCTCGTCAAGGCGATGTTGAAGCGCCGCATTCATGTGAACGAGAGCAAGGTATTATTGATGGGTTTGGCATTTAAGGAGAACTGCCCGGATCTTCGTAATACCCGAGTTCTGGATATCGTGAGTGTACTCAATACATACGGCGTATCTGTGGAGATTCATGACCCATGGGTCGACCCGGATGAGGCTGCGCGCGAGTATGGAATTAATCTGGTGGATCAGCCTCGAGAGTCAGATTACGATGCAATTATCCTTGCTGTCGCGCATACGCAGTTTAAAGATTACGGCATAGATGCGATTCGAAGCTGGGGCAAAGATCAGCATGTTATCTACGATTTAAAGTATCTGTTTGAACAAAACCAGACGGATATTCGTCTCTAATGAAAGTCGTGCAGGTTCTGCCTTCGCTACGCGGTGGCGGCGTCGAGAAGGGTACCTTAGAAGTTGGTAAGTACCTGGTTGATAACGGGCACGAGTCACTCGTTGTCTCTGCGGGTGGCCCTTTGGTTCAGCAGCTTGAGTCAGAAGGTAGCCGACACATAGAATGGGATTTGGGTAAAAAATCGCTGTTCACCCTCCGCCACATTTGGGCATTTCGTCGTTTTTTAAGAGAGGAAAAACCGGACATTCTTCACCTCCGTTCAAGGATGCCGGCGTGGGTATGCTGGTTGGCTTGGCATGGAATGCCGAAACATGAGAGACCAAGACTGGTTACCACAGTGCACGGTCTCTACTCGGTCAGCCGGTATTCTCAAATCATGTGTCGTGGTGAGGCAGTGATCGCGGTTTCAAAAACTGTCGAAGATTACATTGCTAAGAATTACCCAGAGACACCTCAGAATAGAGTTCACTTGGTCTACCGGGGTGTTGATCCAGAAGAGTTCCCGCACGGTTATGAGCCTTCAATTGAGTGGCGCGAGGGATTTTTCGCACAGTTCCCGCACACTCGTGGCAAGCGACTTCTTTGTCTTCCCGGGAGGCTGACTCGCCTGAAGGGGCATAATGACTTCCTCGATCTAATTGATGTGCTTGTGCGTGAAGTAGATGATATTCATGCGATTATCGTCGGTGGAGAAGATCCAAAGCGTAAGGATTACGCCGAAGAGTTGTATCGGAGAGTAGAAGTCACCGGTCTCTCAGAGACCGTTACTTTCACCGGTGCTCGTTCCGACATACGAGAGATTTTCGCGATTAGCGATCTAGTCTATTCGCTCTCAACTAAACCTGAGTCATTCGGTCGAACGGTGCTTGAAGCTTTGTCGCTAGGTCGCCCAGTGCTAGGTTATAACCACGGTGGTGTGGGCGAAATCCTGTCGCGGTTGTTTCCTGCAGGAAGAGTCGAAATTAGTAATGCTACGGAGCTTATTACACGTTCTTTAGAGTGTTTGAAAGATCAAACCAGTGTCGGTCGGGTAGAGACATTCTATCGTTCTCAAATGCTTGAGGGTACTCTAGCTACTTACGTCAAGCTGACTCAAGCGAAGTAGCCTTGCAAATGTTACGTCGCCAGCTAGCTCAATGTTAAAACGCGCTTTAGCTTCACACCCCCGCGCTACCAACTTTTGATGGTCTGACAGTGCTTCTCTCAATGCCTCTGCAATAGCTTGGGGGTTGCTACCATCTATACACCAACCGGTTTGCCCGTCGAGAACAGCCTCTGGTGCTCCTCCTACATTTCCAGCAATAGATGGGACGCCCCATTTTGCAGCTTCTGTATAGCTAATACCGAAGCCTTCTAATGATTTTCCGGCTTGGTAAGATGGCATTAGAAATAGGCTCGCATTGCGTAATAACTGCTCCTTCTGTGGTTCAGTTACCCGACCTAAAAAAGTTGTATGTTTGGCAATCGGTTTATTTGCGACGTACTCCTGCAGACGCGGCAGGTCGGGGCCAGAACCAGCGACTTGCCAATGAAACTCAAAGCCCTCCTGACAAAGCTCATTAAGAGCCTCTGCCGACTGAAAGAGCCCCTTTCGCTCCTCGATTCTGCACAAAGAGAGTATTTGGGTAATCCCATCCCTTTTGGCGTAGGTTTGTTCAGGATTGGCTGCGTCCAACATATAGGTTGGGAATATCACCTCAATCTGTTTATCTGGAGTTAATTTTTTGACCAAGTTGGCCGTCATCTCCGAGCTTGCAACTATCAGATCAGCACGCTCCAGCAATTTTTGAATAGCAGCTTTTTTGCTGTTTGATGGCTCTAAGTACTCTTGACCATGGGCCAGCACTATCAGACGACCGGAGCTATGCGGTACGGCAGCCACGCTTTTCCAGCTGTCGCATATAGTCATGTGTGGATTAAATCGCCTTAATCGTAACAATAAACGTTTCGTTTCAGAGCGCAAAAAGCGGGGCACATTGACGGAAAAAAAATTGAATGAGTCCGCTCTGCCTAGAGGTTTGTCAGCGGCGACTAGCACCTCAAAGCCACCCTTACTGAGCTTATCTGCTAAGGAGTACATCACTGCTTCCATGCCTCCCATTCGAGGTGGAAATGTCTGTGTGCATATGAGAACACGATTTTCTGTGTGTCCGGGCGAACGCTCGGTTGGCTTCATAATAAGATCTATTGAATTCTTCGTTCCATCGTCCAGAAGTTTAAAGGTGAAACAATCATGAAACGACTATTTTTCTTATTTTCGTAGGTTTTTGGTAAACTTAAAAGATTGCAAAGCGTGAGCAAGTTGCTCCTCAATTCAGAAATCGAGAATAGACCCGAATGTTAGTATCACTGCCCGTTTCGATTGGTGAGGCCATTGATAAACTTACCATCCTGCAGATTAAAGCTGAGCGCATTTCAGACGCCAATAAGCTTGTGAATATCAATAAAGAGCTTTCTATCCTGAAAGCGGACCTCGATAAGATTGATGGTTTGTGGGGGCAAATTTCAAAATTGATGTCCGATCTCAAAACCGTAAACGAAGAACTCTGGGTTATCGAGGACGATATACGGGCTAAAGAGTTCAAAAAGGAGTTTGACGAAGAGTTTATTCGACTCGCTAGAGCCGTCTATGTAACAAATGACAAGCGAGCAGATGTAAAGAAGCAGATCAATCTGTTGCTCGGATCAGAGCTGGTAGAGGAGAAATCATATGAGGACTACCAGTGAGTCAAGCCGTAAGGCGTGCTCTTGTCATCAAGCACGGTGCTTTGGGTGATATTTTCCTAATTCTGGGCGCCTTGCAAGATATAGCCGAGGCCACGGGAGCACCGGTAGATGTCTTGACGATGTCTCCGTATGTGAAAATATTTAAACGCTCTCCTCACGTAAATAGGGTTTTCGTTGATAATCGCCAAAGCAGGTTAAATCCTTGGTACCTGTGCGAGTTGAGGCGCATGTTCAGCGATGGCGCATATGATCAGATCATAGATCTACAGAACTCTAAGCGAACGCTCTTTTACCGCAAGTTCATCGCTCCAAAACTTAACTGGTGTCAGTTGGGTATGATCCCGCCGACAGAGTTCGTTTCTCAAACTATATCCTCACCAGTGTTAGCTAAAGCAGCCACACAGCTGGGAAATTGCTCTATTGGTACTGAGAACTTGCTAAGAGGAGATTTGGAATGGTTGTGTGATGATAGCGAGGCAGTGTCTAGAGTCTCTGAGAGTCGTTGTCCAGTAATTCTCCTTCCTGGCGCCTCTGCCGCACATACACACAAGATTTGGCCAAGATATGCTGAACTTGCTGAGCTACTAATCAAAGAGGGAGTGGACGTATTCGTTGCGCCTGGTCCCGATGACATGGAGCTATGTAAAAGCATATCAGGCCGACAATTATTGAGTGGTGAAAGGTGGCTCGACTTCTTCCAGCTAGCAGGTGTGTTGGCAAAAGCGAAGTTTGTGGTCGGGAATGACTCGGGACCAACCCATTTAGCCGCATCATTGGGCACAAAAGGTGTAGCTCTCTTCTCTCAGAGGACAAGCCAGTATGCTCCTAATATGGCCCGAAAGCAGATGGGTGTAATGGTAAGCAATGAGCTCAGTGAGATCTCCGCTGAAAGTATCCTAGACCTTATCAAGGCCTTAGATTAGAGAGCAGGTCGCGATCAACTAGTCGATGAATTAATCTCAGTCGCGTTTTTTGATAAAGATGTCGCAAACTTGCAATGGGACTGCGCTTTATTAAAGCTCTTCTTGAGACAATCTCTATCGGTTCTGATGGTTTTACGCCAGATGTAACATTGTGCTTTTGGATCGTCTTTGATAGCACTGCAAAGAGATTATATTCGAACAGTACACGGCGTTTTGCTTCGAGAACAGAGGGCAGACGGCGCAGATACTCTTCCTCAGTGAGGCCGTCAATTATTTTGCTCGCTGCCCCTGCGTCGCTGATGTCAGCCAAGATGTAGCTGTCTTCCGGGAAATAGTCCGCTATGTTCGGGCAGCCAATATAGATCGGTACTGCCTCTCCGAGAAAAGCGTCGGCTAGCTTTTCAGTCCAATGGTGGGTGCTGTAGTGGTTCTCTACGGCTACATGAAAGCGAAAGGGTTTAACCGCGTCAGCTTTGTCGTCCATCTGAATGTCTTCTCGACCAAACACCCTTAAACTTTTTACTTGCGAACGCAGCTGCGCGATAAACTGAAAGCGGAGGGCATGCAGGGTATGTTTCTGTTGCTTCGAGGAGCCAACGATACTGCACATTTCGCTCTTTTCATCACTGAGGTTGCGTTGGAGTTCAGAGAAACTTTTTACAGACTTTGAGCCAACACCGTAAAACCATTGCAACGCGGGTTGCTGGAATAGTCGGTTTGGGTGTGGCAGTGCCCAGTCAGGCTGGCTCGTAAGCACGAATCCAAATTGATCCGTAAAGTCAGTAAAATACGACTTTATTGAGCTCGGTTCAGAGGTGACCAAGATGGTGTTATTCCGTGAGCACGCCAAGGCTTCTCTCCGGATAGAGCGCCGTTCATTTTTGGCTGGGGGTAGATCGTCATAGACAACCAGCCAATCGTAGTTGCGTTCATCGGGATCAAAAATAAACTCACACTCATCCCAAACAGGAGCTTCGTCTGGCAGTTGGTGACGCCAAATACGTTCCTCTGGTCGTGCCAGAAATTTGACTCGAATTTTCCCGTTGGACTCGGCTGAGCCTGCCATCTGCATTGCCCTATAAATGACTTTGTTCTCGGACAAGTTTACTATGCCATCTGTCTAATCACAGCAGTTCATCTACAGTAAAGGCTACAACTTAGTGAAAAAGCGCGCTCTAATCTCCGGCGTGACCGGGCAAGATGGGTCCTACCTGGCTGAATTCTTACTAGAGAAAGGTTATGAAGTGCACGGCATTAAGCGTCGGGCGTCCTCATTCAATACCCAGCGAGTCGACCACATATACCAAGACCCTCATGTTGAGAATCAGAATTTCGTCCTCCATTACGGTGATCTGACCGACTCTTCGAATTTGACTCGCATTTTAAAAGAAGTTGAACCCGATGAGGTCTATAACCTTGGGGCGCAATCACACGTTGCGGTATCTTTTGAATCACCCGAATACACAGCTGATGTAGACGGGATGGGTACGCTAAGATTACTTGAGGCGATTCGTTTTTTGGGCTTAGAGGAAAAGACGCGTTTTTATCAAGCATCTACATCTGAGCTCTACGGGCTAGTGCAGGAGACCCCTCAGAAAGAGACAACGCCCTTCTATCCTCGCAGCCCTTATGCCGTAGCAAAGCTTTATGCCTACTGGATTACCGTTAATTACCGCGAGGCATACGGTATGTATGCGTGCAACGGGATTCTCTTTAACCATGAATCACCTCGACGTGGTGAAACATTCGTGACGCGAAAAATTACACGTGGTTTAGCGAATATTGCACAGGGGCTCGAGGCATGCCTGTTTATGGGTAATATGGACTCTCTGCGCGACTGGGGCCACGCTAAAGATTATGTCCGTATGCAGTGGATGATGCTGCAGCAAGATGAGCCTGAGGATTATGTTATCGCGACCGGCGTGCAATATAGTGTTCGGCAGTTTATCCAATGGTCTGCTGCAGAGTTGGGAATGGAGATTGAGTTTACTGGCGAAGGAACCGAAGAGGTTGGACGGGTAAAATCTTTAACGGGAGACTCTGCTCCAGCGGTTGAGATCGGTCAAACAATCGTGCGCGTTGATCCTCGTTATTTCCGTCCAGCCGAGGTAGATACGTTGCTCGGTGATCCCACCAAGGCTAAAGAGAAGTTGGGCTGGGTACCAGAGATCAGTGTCCTAGAGATGTGTGCAGAGATGGTTGCGGAAGATTTAAAAGTAGCGCAGCGCCATGCTCTATTGAAGGCTCATGGCCACGATGTGTCGGTTAGCATGGAGAATTGATCGGCTATGAAAAGAGTTTTTGTTGCTGGCCATAGAGGCATGGTAGGGAGCGCGATAACTCGGCAGTTGGCGAGTGATCCTGAGGTAAGCATTCTAACGGCGAGTCGTAGCGAACTTGATCTGCGCGAGCAGAAACAAGTTTTCGAATTTTTGGCGGATAAGAAGGTTGATCAAGTCTATTTGGCTGCAGCGAAAGTCGGTGGAATTGTTGCTAATAACAGTTACCCGGCTGACTTTATCTACGAAAACTTAGCTATACAGAACAACTTGATCCATGGGGCACATTTGGCTGATGTAAACCAACTGCTTTTTTTGGGCTCATCTTGCATCTACCCGAAATTTGCGGACCAGCCGATGCGAGAGGATAGTCTGCTAACAGGGGTTCTAGAGTCGACTAATGAGCCCTATGCCATCGCAAAAATTGCGGGTATCAAGATGTGTGAGTCCTATGCACGTCAGTACCATCGTGACTATCGCAGTATTATGCCAACTAACCTCTATGGCCCAGGGGATAATTTTCACCCAGAGAATTCTCATGTTATACCCGCCATGCTCCGCCGCTTTCATGAGGCGAAACTAAATCGTGCCGAGGAAGTTGTGATATGGGGTACAGGAACACCAATGCGCGAGTTTTTGTATGTCGATGATATGGCCGCAGCGTCTGTTCACCTAATGAACCTGAGCTCTGAACAGTACAGTAAGATAACCCTGCCCCAGCTTTCGCATGTAAATGCCGGAACTGGAGTGGATTGCACAATAAGAGAGTTGGCAGAGACCATCCAGAAGGTTGTTAGTTTCCAAGGCGAGTTGATTTTTGACGTTAGCAAACCCGACGGTACCCCTCGGAAGTTGATGGATTCAAGTAAGCTACTCTCCACAGGCTGGACGCCTAAATATGAGCTTCAAGAGGGTCTAGAGAGTTCTTACCGTTGGTTTGTCGATAATGAATTATCGGCTCGAACGGCCTGAATAGCGGAAGTTTTTGCCCTCAGGGTGAGACTTAAAGCGTTTATGCAGCCACATGTATTGAGAGGGCTCTATGCGAATTCCCTTCTCAATTTCATCATTGATTCTGGTTGCGCTCTCCTCGTCAGTAGGAGATGGGAAACCAGAGATCACAGGATGTAGCACTAACTTGTAATTATTTTTGTTGGTGCGGTGGTGGGTCAGCATCAACACAGGAGAATTGTTCATCTTGGCAATTCTACTAGTGGCCGTAACAGTGGCGGCCTTTACGCCGAAGAAAGGGGCATATACTGAGTGTTTCGGACCGAAATCCTGATCGGGGGCATACCAAACAATTTCGTTGCCTTTAAGTGCTCGTATTAGTGTTCGGAAGTCAGAACGATCAATCAGTTTATCAATAGATCGTAGGCGACCCTGCTTGATGAAATGTTCCATTAGCGGATTGTTGTGCGGCCGGTACATGGTGCTTAGCGGATAGTAGAGCGAAAATAGCAGTCCACCAAGATCAAGTGTTGAGAAGTGCGCACCTAATAGGATAACACCTCGACCCTCGCTAAGCGCCTGTTCTAAATGCTCCTGCCCCTCTAACCTGACTCTGGCGCGAAACGAATCGCGATCTGACCACCAAGCCATTGCCGTCTCAATAATCCCAATGCCATTATTGATGAAGACATCTTTAACGAGCTGTTTTTGCTCGGCCTCGCTTAGCTCTGGAAAGCAGAGTCGAATATTCACTGCAGCAACGTGGCGTCGGCTTTTCGCTAGGTGGTAGAGTAGATGGCCTAGCCATTTGCCAACCCTTATCTGAGCTTTGAAAGGGAGTAAATTTATTACGCGCAGAAAGCCAAGGCCAATCCATGTTGGCCAATACTTGGGTGATAGAAATTGGGTGATCTGAGTTTTCATTAGCGGGTAATATAGGCGAAAGCTTAAGTGTAAGAGTGGGGCGC
>Ga0209955_1000831_pt1 | contig 10245 bp, 9 predicted proteins | sample SalPonA_A_H2O_MG_FD_185716 | JGI IMG/M metagenome (GOLD analysis project Ga0209955, IMG submission 185716) | Water microbial communities from South San Francisco under conditions of wetland restoration - Salt Pond MetaG R2A_A_H2O_MG (SPAdes)... | ecosystem: Environmental > Aquatic > Non-marine... | reverse complement strand
CACGCAGTAACTGCGAAATAGAGACATTGGCACGCTCCTCCGGGGCAATTTCGGGTGCAGCCACCTCATCGGCATGGATAAATGCAGCACGTTCCAAACCGATATCAACAAAGGCTGCCTGCATACCTGGCAGCACTCGAACAACACGACCGTTGTAGATGTTACCGAGGATACCGCGACGCTTGGTGCGCTCGACATAGATCTCCTGCGGCATACCGTTCTCAATCACGGCAACACGGGTCTCCATCGGGGTAAAGTTGATCAGTATCTCTTCGCCCACTTCGGACTCCTTAATCTCTAATCAGCGGCTGCCAAATCGGCACACCCGCCGCTTCTAATAACTCTGCGGTTTCAGCTAAAGGCAAACCTACAACTGCACTGTAGCTCCCTTCTATATGGTCGACAAAGATCGCACCGAAACCCTGAATCCCATAAGAGCCAGCCTTATCTTGCGGCTCACCAGACGCCCAGTACACCTCTATTTGGGCATCACTAATGGGTCTAAACCAGACATCAGTTGTGATGGTGCGTACCTCGGAGCGCGGTTCAGCAGGAGCCCGACCAACCAGCGCAACAGCTGTCATAACCTGGTGTTTTGCCCCTGACAGTGCGCGCAGCATGGTTTGCGCCTCTTCAAAACTGGCGGGCTTACCGAGAATCTCACCATTAAGTACAACACTAGTGTCTGACCCTAAGGCGAGTTCGTCTGAGTGCAGCTGACCGGCTACCGCCTCTGCCTTTTGCAAGGCCAAGCGCGAAACATAGTCAGCGGCGAGCTCACCCGGATAGACCTGCTCATCAATATCAGCCGGCACTACGCGGGCCGAGACACCAATCTGCTGGAGTAGCTCTCGGCGGCGAGGCGAGGCGCTTGCTAGTACCAGTCTCATCCTTACCTCAACTCAAGTCAAAAGTGCGCGCAAGGCGCTGCAACATTACAAAAACTAACGGCCAAAAAAGGCCGCTAAAAAGCGCCGGCAAAAGAAAGAGAAGAGTATCACCGTGAGTACCCGTTAAGCCCTGCATCCAGTAGTGAAGTAACTGGTTGAGCCCCACCAACAGGACGATCACAACTCCCTGCTGCGGTAGAGGAAACATTCTCATGCGCCGGTAAAGTAATTGCGCCAGGAAGGCGATTAGCGTTAACGAGAGAGCGTTCAGGCCCAGCACGCCACCGTGGGCTAGGTCTAGCAGCATACCGAGAATAAAGGCATAGAAAAGGCCAACCCGTTGCGGCGCTCGCATCACCCAAAAAACTAGAAATAGAAGCACCCACTCTGGACGTGCCCAGCGCAGTATGTCGGGTAGTGGAAGCTGGCTCAGAAATAGACTGATAATGAAGGTGCCGAAGATTATGAGACTACCGCCACGCGCCTCAGCCATCGTTCCCCTCCAAAGGATCGGACTCCATTGCCTCTAGCACCGGCGGACGATCCAGCAGCAGCAGATGGCGCGATTTGTCTAGACGCGCTGTTGGCACTGCTCGTATTACCAAGAAAGGACGCCCTGGATCGCGTGTCACTTCAGAAACCTCTGCAATGGGGTAGCCCTCAGGAAAACGACCACCTAAGCCTGAAGTTACCAGTAGATCGCCAACGCGAATATCAGTCGTTGCAGGAACGAAATCGAGCTCCAATGACTCCGGATTACCGTTACCCAGCAGTACCGATCGGAATCCAGTACGTACAGTCTCTACTGGAACCGCGGCGCGCGAGTCGGTGATAAGCATCACCCGGCTGATAAGCGGCGCAACTGAGATTACCTGTCCCATTACACCGCCCGCGTCCAGAGCAGGCTGCCCTGTAGTAATTCCATCTTCGCTACCGAGATTGGTAAGAATCTCATGACGGAAAGGGTTGGGGTTTACACCCACCAACTCGGCTAGCCGAACTTCACTCTCAACGCGAGAGCGCGCGTTGAGAAGCGCGCGTAGTCGGCGGTTCTCCGCCGTAAGCGCAGCATTTTGCAGCACTCGCTGCTCTAACACTAATGCCTCTGTGCGCAGTCGGTTGTTCTCAGCCACCAGACTCGAACGGCTCACAACAACGTCCGAGACGTTGTCGGCCAGACGTGCAGGCATATCCACCAGCCACTGTAGGGGTGTGATAATCAGATTCACATAGTTCCGCCCCTCGCGAAATTTCTGCGAGTTGAGATCTAAGGCGATAAGTATGAGCGCCGCCAATATCAGCAGCATAAACAGAAGGCGGGAGGGACCGTTGCGGAATATCATGGCAGAAGTGGTGAAGCCGAACACTTAGGGAACAGCTTCACCTCAGCATCAGTCGTACGAGAGCAGTTCAAGACCAGAGCGGTCCAGCATCTCCAACGCTCTACCACCACCACGAGCTACACAGGTGAGAGGGTCTTCGGCGACAATAACCGGCAAACCCGTCTCTTCCGTTAGAAGGCGATCGAGATTGCGCAGCAACGCGCCACCACCCGTCAGGACAATACCCTGCTCAGCGATATCTGCAGCCAACTCGGGTGGACACTGCTCCAGTGCACTTTTAACCGCCTGTACGATTGCCGCCAGCGGTTCCTGCAATGCTTCGAGCACCTCGTTAGAGTTAAGCGTAAATAGACGTGGTATACCCTCTGCCAGGTTACGACCACGTACGTCGATCTCAAGCACTTCAGTTGCCGGGTAGGCTGTACCGATCTCTTGCTTGATGCGTTCAGCGGTCGCTTCACCAATAAGGCTACCGTAGTTACGACGAACGTAAGTGACAATCGCCTCATCGAAGCGGTCACCACCTACACGTACAGACTCCGAGTAGACAATACCGTTGAGTGAGATAACCGCGATCTCAGTGGTGCCACCACCGATATCGACAACCATTGAACCACTCGCCTCTTCGACGGGAAGACCCGCGCCAATCGCTGCAGCCATTGGCTCTTCAATCAGATAGACCTCACGCGCGCCTGCACCAATGGCGGACTCTTTAATCGCGCGGCGCTCAACTTGAGTTGATTTACAGGGCACACAGATCAATACACGTGGACTAGGGCGCAGGAAAGAGTTGTTGTGCACCTTGCTAATGAAGTACTGCAGCATCTTCTCTGTTACGTGGAAATCTGCAATCACACCGTCTTTTAAAGGGCGAATAGCGGTAATGTTGCCTGGCGTACGACCCAGCATGCGCTTTGCATCTGCACCTACTGCAGCCACAGATTTCTGGTTACCGTTGACACGAATAGCTACAACTGACGGCTCATCTAGAACGATATCTTGGTGACGAACAAATATAAGGGTATTTGCGGTGCCTAGGTCGATCGAGAGATCGCTAGAAAATAGCCCGCGAATTTTTTTAAACATCGGTAAACTGGTCCTGAACCTAGCCGTTTTGGCGGTGTTTTAAGAATCGCGACATACTAGCAATCAGAGGGATTTTGGGCAAGGCTCAAATGTGATACCTTACTGCCCCAGAAAACCAAACTGGAACCCAAACCAACCGCGTAAATGGGCGCGCAAACTACTGAGTTGAAAGTAGTTCTGCATTTTTGCCATTTAACCCGTTGAAGACGAGACAGGAACGATGTCACTCGACCGATCTGACGTGGAACGTATTGCCTATTTGGCCCGCCTGGCCATTGATGAGCAGGATATCCCCGCATACACCGAAAACCTCAGCAGCATTTTGCAACTCGTTGATGAGATGCAGGCTATCGACACAACTGGCGTAGAGCCCTTGGCACACCCACTCGACGGCGAACAGCGTCTACGTGCCGATGAGGTGAGCGAAATAAATCAACGCGAGCAGCTGCAGAAAGTAGCACCTGCGACCGAAGCGGGACTCTTTCTAGTTCCTAAAGTGATCGAGTAAGCGGGCGGATAGTAAAGTTATGCATTTAAAAAGTTTGACCGAACTGGCTGCTGATCTTGCGTCCGGCGCAATCAGCAGTGTTGAGTTGACCCAGGGCTATCTCGATCGCATCGCAGCGCTTGATAGCAAGTACAACTCATTCATTACAACCACCGGCGAGATCGCACTGGCGCAAGCTAAGGCTGCGGATCAAGCGCGCGCATCAGGCGCAGCGGGTCACTACACAGGTTTGCCGATCGCCCATAAAGACCTTTTCTGTACCGAGGGTGTGCGTACCAGCTGTGGTTCCAAAATGCTCGATAATTTCGAGTCCCCCTATGACGCTACAGTTGTCGCTAAATTCAAAGCGGCGGGCGCGGTAATGCTAGGTAAGACCAATATGGATGAGTTCGCCATGGGCTCATCCAATGAGTCGAGCTTCTACGGTGCTTGTCGCAACCCTTGGGACACCGATCGTGTACCAGGTGGCTCTTCCGGCGGCTCGGCTGCTGCGGTAGCAGCTCGCCTGACACCCGCCTCAACCGGCTCAGACACCGGCGGCTCGATTCGCCAACCTGCAGCGCTATGTGGCATAACTGGAATCAAACCCACCTACGGCCGCGTATCGCGCTACGGCATGGTCGCGTACGCCTCTTCACTCGATCAGGGCGGCCCCATGGCCCAGAGCGCAGAAGACTGCGCCTTGATGCTCAACGTGATGTCAGGCTTCGATAAGATGGACTCAACTTCATCACAGCGTGATGTTGAGGACTACAGCGCTACACTCAACGACTCTATCAGCGGCCTTCGTATCGGTGTACCCAAAGAGTACATGAGTGATGACCTCGACCCACAGATCGCTGAACGCGTTCAAGCGGGTATTAGAGAGCTTGAGAAACTCGGTGCGACCGTAAAAGAGATTAGCCTGCCGCGCACGCGCATGTCGATTCCCGCCTACTACATCATCGCTCCGGCAGAAGCTTCGTCTAACCTGTCTCGCTTTGACGGTGTGCGCTACGGCCACCGCTGTGAAAACCCACAGGATCTTATGGACCTGTACACGCGTAGCCGCAAAGAGGGGTTTGGTGCCGAGGTTAAACGCCGCATCATGGTGGGAACCTACGCGCTCTGTGCCGGCTACTACGACGCCTACTACAACAAAGCGCAGCAGATCCGTCGTCTGATTCAGCAGGACTTCCTCGAAGCTTTCAATGAAGTGGACCTAATAATTGGCCCAACCACTCCACACCCGGCATTCAAAATTGGCGAGAAAAACAACGACCCAGTCTCGATGTACATGGAGGATATCTTTACTCTGTCGCTCAATCTCGCCGGCCTGCCCGGCATGTCTGTGCCCTGTGGCACCGTTGAGGGGCTACCCGTCGGCATGCAGCTGATCGGTAACCATTTCGACGAAGCGCGTCTGCTTAACGTTGCTCATCAGTTCCAACAGGTCACTGATTGGCACAAACAGACACCAGCCGGAATTTAAGGGGTTAAGACATGGAATGGGAAACCGTAATCGGGCTTGAGATCCACGTTCAACTCTCAACCCAAACAAAGATATTTTCAGGCGCCAGCACTGCATTCGGTGCAGAGCCAAACACCCAGGCATGCGCCGTCGATTTGGCCTTGCCGGGCACACTGCCAGTGTTCAACGAGAATGCCCAACGCATGGCGATCATGTTCGGTTTGGCGATTAATGCAGAGATTGGCAAACGCGCTGTATTCGAGCGTAAGAACTACTTTTACCCGGATTTGCCGAAGGGCTACCAAACAACTCAGTTAGAGAAGCCAGTTGTTGGCGCGGGGTATGTTGATATCACCACAGACGAGGGTTCGCGCCGCGTGCGCATACACCATGCACACCTCGAAGAGGACGCTGGAAAGTCGCTGCACGAAGACTTCCACGGTATGTCAGGGATCGACCTGAACCGCGCCGGCACCCCGCTGATTGAGATCGTCTCCGAGCCAGACATGCGCACCTCCAAAGAGGCTGCTGAGTACGCTCGCAAGATACACGCGATCGTGACAACGCTCGGTATCTGTGACGGTAACATGGCCGAAGGCTCGATGCGTTGTGACTGTAACGTCTCCATCCGCCCCAAAGGGCAAGAGGAGTACGGCACCCGCACGGAGCTTAAGAACATCAACTCCTTCCGCTTCATTGAGCGTGCTATTGATACCGAAGTGGCCCGCCAGATAGACCTGATCGAAGACGGCGGCAAAGTGGTTCAAGAGACACGTCTCTACGACCCAGAGCGTAATGAGACGCGCTCTATGCGCTCAAAAGAGGACGCGAACGACTACCGTTACTTCCCCTGCCCCGACCTCTTACCCGTGGTAGTGGATGACGAGTATGTTGAAGCGATTCGCGCCACACTGCCAGAGCTACCCGATGCTCGCCGTGAGCGCTTTATCAGCGAGTACAGCCTCTCTGAATATGACGCTGGCGTGCTATCAGCTTACCGCCCACAAGCGGACTACTACGAGGCTGTTGTTAGCGCAGCAAAAGATGCCAAGCTAGCAGCTAACTGGGTGATGGGTGAACTGGCCAAGAACCTAAACGCCAACGATACCGATATCAAAGCGAGCCCAGTGAGCGCTGAGCAACTCGGCGGTCTACTGCAGCGCATCAAAGACAACACCATCTCTGGCAACATTGCCAAGAAGGTGTTTGAGCATATGTGGAGTGAGGGCGGCAGCGCGGATGAGATCATCGAAGCCAAAGGCCTTAAACAGGTCACTGACACAGGTGCCATCGAGAAGGTGATCGACGAAGTGATCGCCAACTCAACACCACAGGTAGAGCAGTACAAAGCTGCCGAACCTGATAAGCGTGGCAAGATGATCGGTTTCTTCATGGGCCAGGTGATGAAAGCGACTGGGGGTAAAGCGAACCCAGGTGCAGTCACGGGATTGTTGAAGAAAAAGCTAGACGCACTCTGCGATTAGCAGCTGCGCCTACACCAGCCCCGGCTAACCATCAGCCGGGGTTTACACCTCCCCGCCGACTGCACGAGCTAACCACCGATGATTACTGATGTTAACTTCTATCTTCTCGCCATCACTGCGCTGCTCATTGTTGGTATTTCCAAAGGAGGCTTTGGGGGTGGACTGGGTATGATCGCTGTACCAATGCTCAGCCTTGTGATATCGCCAATCGCAGCGGCAGCCATACTTCTTCCTGTTCTCTGCCTAATGGACCTCTTTGCGCTGAGGGGTTTCAAAGGTAAATTTGACTTCAGCGTGCTCAAACCCATCTTACCCGCCGCGCTAGTCGGGGTAATTGTTGGCGCTTTGAGTTTCCATCTTATGAGCGAGCGCAGTATAAAGTTCATGATCTCTGTGCTGACCATACTTTTTTGCCTAGATGCTGTTGTAAAGGTCATTCTTAAACGTAAACCCGAACCGAAAGCGCCGAATAACATGCGAGCCGCTATCTGGTCCTCACTGTCTGGTTTTACCAGCTTCAGCGTTCACGCGGGTGGGCCTGCGCTCAACATGTATCTCTTACCTTTACGCTTGAATAAGTCAGTCTACGCATCTACGACTGTCGTGTTTTTCACCTTCATCAACTACGTTAAATTGATACCTTACATCTCTCTTGGCCTATTCGATTCCCAGATACTGACGACAGCGCTAGTGTTGGCGCCAATAGCTCCACTAGGCATTTGGTTAGGTATATACCTGCACAATCGTTTAGATGAAAAAATCTTTTACCAACTCTGTTACGGCTTTCTATTTATCACCGGTTTAAAACTGGGATACGATGCGCTAACGATGGCTTAAAACTGGAACTCTCAGCATGCAGGAACTACTTCAGCAGATACACGCAATTGTAGGCGACAAGGGTCTGATTACCGATGAGCGCGTCGCTCAGCGCTCCAACGAGAGCTGGGGACAAGGCAGTTGCCCTGCCATCGCGATTGTGCGCCCTAGATCGACTGAAGAGGTCTCCAAAGTTATGGCGCTGTGCCATGCTGCAGGCCAGCCTGTTGTCCCCCAAGGGGGGCTGACCGGCCTGGCCTTGGGAGCTCAGTGTAAACCCGGCGACCTTGTACTCAGTACCGAGCGCATGAATGAGATCGAATACCTGGATACCAAAGGTGCCACCGTAAGGGTACAAGCGGGCGTGGTTATCGAGGAGTTACAACGTGCTGCCGCAGAAGAGGAGCTACTGTTTGCCGTAGACTGGGGCGCACGAGGTTCAGCCCAAGTTGGCGGCATGCTCGCCGCAAATGCTGGCGGCAATAAGGTGATTCGCTACGGCATGGCACGCGCGCAGGTTTTAGGCCTTGAAGTGGTGTTAGCTGACGGTCGCGTGATGAGCAACATGCGCGAAACCATTAAAGACAACTCAGGCTACGACCTGAAACAGCTATTTGTTGGCTCAGAAGGGACACTGGGCATCATCACGAAAGCGGTACTGCGTTTGTGGCCCTCTGCCCCAGCACGTCAAACGGCGTTGGTGGCCTGTCAAGATTTTGATGCGGTACTCAGCCTGCTGAATCGTTTGAAACAGACCCTTGAGGGCAAACTCTCCGCCTTTGAAACCCTGTGGAGCTCTTTCTACAACTTCATGACGGTAGAGACAGGGCGAAATCAGGAGTTTATTAAAGCTGAATACCCCTTCTACGTGTTGGTTGAGTCTGAGTGTGTGGACGCTGAACGCGGCCGCGAACAGTTTCTTGAGGTACTTGGGGAGCTTCTCGAACAAGAGGTCATTGTTGACGCTGTAATCGCAGAAACGAGTCAGCAGACAGCCGCTCTTTGGGCAATGCGCGACGATATTGATGCGATGGTCGAGAATCTTAGCCCGCTAATTGCCTATGATATCTCACTACCTTTGCGCGATATGGAGGAGTATACCAGTCGCGTTATTGAGGCACTTGCACAACAGTATCCTTCGCATACCTGCCTCACGTTTGGACACCTCGGTGATGGCAATATCCACTTCTGTGTTGGGCCTGTCGAGGACAAACCCGCCATCGACAACCTGGTTTACAGCCTATTGCAGGAGTACGGTGGGTCAATTTCAGCCGAGCACGGAGTGGGCTTGGGCCGCAAGGGCTACCTGCACTACTGTCGTTCAGAGGTCGAAGTGGATATGATGCGCGCGCTTAAACTAGCGCTCGACCCCAAAGGCATACTCAATCCAGGAAAAATAATCGATCTCTGATTAGCGTTTCTGCAGCGCACGTAGGTAGACGTAAAGAGCCTTTGTTCGGGTAGTTAGGATGGCCATAAACATGAGCCAACACCCTAACATCTGCATCGGCTCCATCCGCTCTTCAGACCAGACAGTAGCAAGTCTGCCTTGAACGAATGGGCCTCACAGTGCTCATCCGGCAGGAGTAGAGCGATAGGCTAAGGTTTTTCGTTATACTTTGCCCATGCAGAATACCCCAGTCTCCCTACCAATTGATGCGGTTTTACCCGAGTTATTAGAGACTCTAAGGCAAAACGACATCGTGATCCTGCAAGCCGAGCCCGGTGCAGGTAAAACGACACGTGTGCCGTTAGCACTACTAACCGAGAGCTTCAGTGCTGGGAAAATTCTCCTGCTTGAGCCACGTAGAGTTGCGGCGCGCTCCGCGGCAGCCTTTATGGCGCAGAGCCTCCAAGAGAAGCTAGGTCAGCGAGTTGGCTACTCAATGCGACTGGAGCGCAAAACAAGTCAGGCTACGCAGGTTGAGGTAATTACCGAGGGGCTTCTATTAAGACGCCTACTGCAGGACCCAGAACTGAGTGGCGTCGACCTGGTAATATTTGATGAGTTCCACGAGCGCAGCATCCACACCGATATCGGCTTGGCACTCTGCCGTGAAGTTGCCGCAATGCGCGAGAAGCCTCTAAAACTGCTCATCATGTCAGCAACGCTCGATACCGAGCAGTTACAAACGCAGCTTCACGGCGCGCCAGTATTGAGCAGTGAAGGTCGCAGTTTCAACGTTGAGATTGAGCGTACGACCACCCCCATACATCGACACCAACTACTAGACGCGGCACAACGGCGCTGTATCCAGGCCCTGCAGGTCGAAGGTGATGTATTGGTATTTTTACCCGGAAGAGCTGAGATCCGTCAGCTTGAGCGCCGCTTAGTTGAACTCTGGCACGACAGACCTGACGTTGAAGTGGTTCCGCTCTATTCGGGTGTAAATGAAGCGCAAATCGAACAGCTATTTGAGCCGCCGCAACCACCTCATCAACGTTTTATACTCGCCACTTCAATTGCTCAGACCTCTATTACACTGCCGGGCGTATGCTGCGTTATCGACTCAGGGTTTGAGCGCAAGCCTAAATTTGATCCCAGTCGAGGGGTAACCCGCCTCGCCACTCAACGCATAAGTACGGCGACTGCAACCCAGCGCGCAGGACGCGCTGGCCGTGTGCGAGCCGGCCTCTGCTATCAACTCTGGAGTGAAGAGCAGCATCG
>Ga0209955_1000827_pt1 | contig 10288 bp, 10 predicted proteins | sample SalPonA_A_H2O_MG_FD_185716 | JGI IMG/M metagenome (GOLD analysis project Ga0209955, IMG submission 185716) | Water microbial communities from South San Francisco under conditions of wetland restoration - Salt Pond MetaG R2A_A_H2O_MG (SPAdes)... | ecosystem: Environmental > Aquatic > Non-marine... | reverse complement strand
GGCGCCTTAAATCGCTGCTATCTATCAGTTTTTCGCTGAAGCAGCTTGGAGATCAAACCATTTGCCGATCATCACACGCTCCTCTGGAAGCATTCCGGTGAGATTGCCTAGAGGCATCGCCTGAGTCGCCACCGACTGGGAGTGTATCCGAGCAGCGTTGAGTATTACGTCCTCGCTGCTCTCCAAGATCACCCCAGCAGGTGGGGCGCTGAACATCTCTGATGTTGGATTGGCTGCGTGACAACTGGTGCAGCGCTCGTTAACGATACTCGTGACCTGCGCGAGAGTGATCTCCTCGGCGCCGGTGGTGTTTGCTTGCATCGGTGCCGGTTTAGTAACAAATGCCAGTGCCAACATGCCAAGTGCTGCTGCGGGTAGTGTCCAGACCCATTTTTGGCTCTCGTGGCGAGTATTGAAGTAGTGGCGTACCAGCACGCTTAGCATTGCCACGGCAAAAAGAATCGCCCAGTTCCACTCGCTACCGTAGGTGCTTGGGAAGTGGTTGCTGATCATGATAAACAGCACCGGCAGCGTCAGGTAGTTGTTGTGGCGTGAGCGCAACATCGCTTTCGCAGGTGCTGCTGGGTCAGGGTCACGCCCCTCTTTAATTGCCGCTACAAGGTTGCGCTGCCCCGGCATGATCACCCGAAAGACGTTACCAACCATCATAGTGCCGGTAATCGCACCAATGTGAATGTAAGCGGCTCGGCCACTGAATACCTGTGATAGTGCCCAAGCAGCTGCAACAAGCAGTACTAACAGCACTACGCCCAGAAGCGCAGGGCGTTTGCCGAGCGCAGAGTCACACAGGAAGTCATAGATAAACCAACCGGCCACCAGCGATGCGATACTGATGCCGATGCCTTGCATTGGGGTGAGGTCAGAGCCTGGTGCTAAAAGGTAGAGCTGGGCGTTGAGGTAGTAGACGATCGCCAGCAGTGTGATACCGCTAAGGAAGGTGGCGTACGCCTCCCACTTAAACCAGTGTAGGTGTTCAGGCATCTTCTCGGGTGCGAGCTTGTACTTTTGCAGGTGGTAGATACCGCCACCATGAATTGCCCAAAGATCGCCCGATAGCCCCTCTTTCGGGTTTTTGCGGTTCAGGTTGTTCTCGAGCCAAACGAAATAGAATGAGGCACCGATCCAGGCGATGCCCACGATCATATGTACCCAGCGTACAAGAAGGTTTAGCCATTCAGTGTAGTGCGGATCCATCAGTCCTGGTCCTTTTTGTTAGGTTTAATTATTAAGATATTCCCGACCATCGAGGGTGGAGATCTCCTCGTTGCCAAAGAAGTGCTCATCACAATTGTTGCCCTCACCGGAGCGGTCGACAATCAGGTAATCGCTTGAGTTTTCCAGCGCCAGAATAGGGTGGTGCCAAACACCCGTTGCGTAGTTAACCCCCTGATTACCATTGCTTATAAATGCTCGGATCTCACTGGGGTCTGGTGACTCAGCTGGAGGCGCAACCACAATCAGAAAACGTTGGCGCTGCATGGGTACAAAAGCTTGGCTTCCCTGAGGGTGGCGCTCAAGCATTTTGATCTCAAGTGGATACTCCAGTCGGTTGGCACGGAAGATACTGATAATGGCCTTATCGTCGGGCCGTGCAAGCTCGACGTCCGCAAGGCGGTTGTAGCGTTCGGTTGAGCCGTTGTTTATCGTGAAGTGGTCACTGCCTTGGGTCTCGATCACCTGACCGAAAGCGGCAAACGCCTCTTTAGTTAACGGTTCTATCTTTAAAAGCTTCATTATCAGTACCTTAGATCGACTTATTTTAGTTTTATCTAGTTAAGGCTTGAGTGCCTTGGGTTTGCCAAAAAGGCGCAGTCGGCTAACACCACCATCCGGGTGGATGTTGAGCTTCACGTGTGTGATTACACCAAAGTCTGCCTCTGCCTTAAAGCGCTGAATGCAATCTGCCTTGAGCTTCTGGTTTGGCAACAGTGTGCGCCAGAATAGCGATTGGGTCGCGATCTGATCGTCTGTACCGCCCTGAACATAGGCCGCTTGGATATCACAGCTATCTGGGAAGTTCCCTTTAAAGTGCGCCGTATCAATTTCGATCTCATCGATCTCGCCGGGACACCCAAGTTCAAGGATGACCCAATCATACCCCGGTGTACGACGGCGGGCAGTCTCCCAACCATCACCCATATTGATACCTCGACCAGGGTTCGTCAGGTTACCCATCTTACCGAAGTGCTCATCGCTACAGCTGATTGCTCGGCCGCCATTGAGAGCGCTCACTAGATCGATTGACTCATTGGCATCGACATTTGCCCAATCGATGTAAGGGCGACCGTAGACGCGGAAACGGGCGATGCCGCCATCTGGGAAAATATTCAGGCGCGCGTGGCTCCACGGCTGATCGCTGCTAACTTCAAACAGATGCTCAGAGTCACCGCTCAAGGGTACTGAGGGGAGTAGCGGGAACCATTGAGTATCAGCATCAGGATCTTTGTCTGGCGAGTAGCAGACATCTACTGAGGCAGAGGGAGGGTAGTTGCCTGTAAAGAAGTTAGTGTTAATCTCAAAGGCTTCAATCATCCCAGCAACGCCAAGCTTGACGACGGCGTAGTCATACCCCTCGAAACGCTTGCGGCGTGACTCCCAGCCGTCCATCCATTTTCCTGCTTCATCATAGACACCTTCCTTCCAGACAGGAGGGGTAGGATCAAGCATACGGTTTACTTCAGCGAACCAGTCATCAGTTACATAGATCGCGCGGGCACCTAGGCGGGCATCAGCCAGGTTGACGAGGCGGTTGTATTGCTTAGTAGCCATCGGCTAACTCCTATCTCACATATCGGCCAGGCGGAAGCCGGCGATCTTATTAATTTCTGTCAGCGCGCGAGCAAACTCCTGCTCAGGGCTGTTGTGTATACGCTCTTTGAAACCGGCCAAAATCGCATGCTTGTTGCTACCTTTCACCGCCATAATGAAGGGGAAGTTAAAGCGCGCTTTATAGGCGTCGTTGAGATTCGTGAACTCGTTGTATTCCTCGTCTGTTAGCGAGTCGATACCAGCACTGGCTTGCTCGCTGGTGGACTCGACCGTCAGGTTACCAGCGCGAGCTGCACGGCCTGCCAAGTCAGGGTGGGCGATGATTACGCCAAGCTGCTCATCCTTATTAGCCTCCAGAAACACCTCAGCCATGGCCGCTTGTAGCGTCTCAATAGTGCTGTGTTGGGCGCTAAGGCCTCTGTCGTATGTGCGCTCGGCAATCCAAGGCGAGTGCTCGTAGATTGCCCCGAAGGTCTCAACAAACTGTTCGCGGCTTAGCTCTGCCGGAACTCCAAATTTGAATTGGCTCATACTCATGCTCTCGTCAGATGTTTAAGCGGGTTTGTGGTGTTCGTGCCAATGGTTAGCAATGTCGATACGGCGCGCGAACCAGACTTTCTCATGTTGCTGCACATACTCCAAGAAGCGCTTGAGTCCAGCAATACGGCCGGGGCGGCCGAGCAGCCGGCAATGCATGCCAATGGAGAGCATCTTCGGAGACTCGGCACCCTCCTCGTAGAGTGTATCGAAGGCGTCCTTGAGGTATTGAAAGAACTGCTCACCGTTGTTGAAACCCTGCACCTGCGCAAAGCGCATATCATTGGTATCGAGCGTGTAGGGGATCACCAAATGTTTGCCGTTCGGGCCGTCAACCCAGTAGGGTAGGTCGTCTGCATAGGAGTCCGAGTCGTAGAGAAAGCCACCTTCCTCCATCACCAGTTGACGGGTGTTGGGTGAATCACGACCTGTATACCAGCCCAGTGGGCGGTTTCCAGTGACGCGTTCGAGGATCTCTATCGCCTCATGCATGTCTCTGCGCTCAGCTTCGATATCAGTCTCTTGATAGCTAATCCACTTGAGCGCGTGCGAGCAGATCTCATGGCCCGCCTCAACGAACGCTTTTGCTACATCGGGGTGGCGCTCTATCGCTGTAGCGACCGCGAAAATAGTCAGCGGGATATCTTTCTGAGCAAACAGACGTAGCAGGCGCCAGACTCCGGCACGGCTGCCGTATTCATAGATCGACTCCATGCTCATGTGGCGCTGTCCCGGAAAAGCGACGGCAGAAGGCATCTCAGAAAGGAATGCTTCAGACTCGCTATCGCCGTGAAGGATACAGCGCTCTCCACCCTCTTCGTAGTTGAGTACGAAGGAGAGGGCCACACGGGCATCGTTGGGCCAGCGTGCATGGGGTGGGTTGTTGCCATAGCCAATGAGGTCGCGAGGGTAGTCGCTCATAGAGAGGTCTCCAAGAGGAAATCGAACAATAACTGGAATTGATTGTATACAATCTTTCGTCTCTGTAAAGCGGTTAATTTTTGAGCAGTGCGACTGAGCACACTATTTTTTTGGCCCTCGCTCAACTCCTTGGGCTATTTAATGCTCCTTTAGTGCAACTTAGTCGTGAAAAAGCTTTTTATGCTTGGGTTTTTGTATACATCTTGGTATACATAACGTCAGTTCAATTTTTGCAAGAGAGATATCATGGCCGGATACCTAACAACTCACGTTCTCGATACCGCTGCTGGCTGTCCCGGTGAAGGCATCGAATTGGTGCTGTTCAAAGTCGCTGACGGTCAGCTCGCAGAGCTAACCCGTGCTACCACCAATGACGATGGCCGTGTTGATGCACCGATTCTTGCCGGTGAAGATTTTGTGCCAGGCACCTATGAGCTGCACTTCCATGCTGGCGACTACTTCCGCCGCAGCGGAACAGCACTCGCTGACCCCGCCTTTCTGGATGAGGTTGTAATCCGTTTCGGTATTGCTGAGGGCGACGCGCACTACCACGTTCCTCTGCTGATCTCGCCCTACAGCTACTCGACCTACCGCGGCAGTTAAGGTAGGCCAAGGGCGTGAGCAGCAAAACCAAAGTGGCTACCCAGGATCAAAAGATCTACGAGCACATTTTTGATGCCATTCTGGAACAGCGACTTGCCCCCGGGACTAAGCTAACGGAAGAGGGTCTGGGTGAGGTGTTTGGCGTATCTCGCACGATCATCCGTCGAACGCTCTCGCGCCTCACACATGAGGGTGTAGTGGAGCTGATCCCCAATCGTGGCGCATATGTCGCTAAGCCTAACACTGCTGCTGCACGTCAGATACTGGACGCAAGGCGCCTTATCGAGCTGGCTCTGGTAGAGCGGGTGGCGGAACGCGGCCCTCAGCTTCAGCGTGAGATCAAGTTACTTCGACTGCTAATCGATGAAGAGCACGCAAGTTCGGCGCGTGCTGACACGGGGACCGCGATACGCCTCTCGGGTGAGTTTCACCTCGAGCTCGCACAGTTGGCAAGGAATGAGCCGATGGCAAACTTCCTACGCGCTTTGGTCTCTCAAACATCGTTAATTATCGCTATGTATCAGACAAGTCAGCAGAGCAACTGTGCCATAGATGAACACAGCAAACTGCTGGACGCTATCGAGCTTGGTGATATATCCGCAGCGTTGAGTTTGATGACAGAACATCTGGACCATATCGAAGCGCGACTTGAACTGGTGCAGGGCGAGCAGGAGGTTGATCTTGAGAAGGTGTTTGGCCATCTGAGGGTTAAAGCCTGAGCAGCAAAAAGTGACATTTAGTACATATTGGTGCACTCTTCGGGTGTATCAATGCAAGGATTTAAAACTTTTGGTTGAAGAAAGATATCTAAAATCAAAGGGTTAATAGCGTTGGCAGCCTTTTGCCAATAACAATAAGAAGGTCTTCATTTAGAGAGACCATTTGGAGGTAGCAATGAGCAATCACATGACCCCGGAGCAGATGCGGGATCCCAACTATACACCGCCAATGCATGTGGCAATCCCCCTGGGTATTCAGCATGTACTGGCGATGTTTATCGCCAACATCACGCCAGCGATCATTATCGCAGGCGCTGCGGGATTCGGTTTCGGATCCAACTCACCTGACTTCCCTAACATGCTCTACATGATTCAGATGTGTATGTTGTTGGCGGGTGTCACGACGCTGCTACAGACTATCGGTGCCGGCCCTATAGGCGCGCGCCTACCGATCGTTCAGGGTACCAGCTTCGCCTTCATCCCTATTATGATTCCGCTAGTCGCTGGCGGCGGTGTGGAAGCGATGGCGATAGTTACCGGCGGTGTGTTGGTGGGTGGTCTGTTCCAGGCTGCGCTGGCACCGTTTATTGGTCGAATGCGTTTCGCGCTTCCACCTCTGGTTACCGGTCTAATCATCCTGATGATCGGCCTCTCTCTTCTTAAAGTTGGTATTCAGTATGCTGCTGGTGGTGTACCTGCTATCGGTAAGCCTGAGTTTGGTTCACTCGCCAACTGGAGCGTTGCTGGAACAGTTATTGTTGTGACGCTGGCGCTCAAGTTCTATGCGCGTGGCATGTTGAGCTCTGCAGCTGTGCTGATTGGTTTGATCGCTGGTTACGTGCTGGCTTACATGATGGGCATGGTGAGTTTCGGCAATGTCGGTAAAGCGTCTGTTTTTGCTATGCCAAAACTCTTCCCATTTGGTATTGAGTTTGCTGCTGGTGCGATTATCGGTATCTGTTTGATGTCCTTCATCTCTGCTATTGAGACGGTGGGTGACGTGTCAGGTATCACCAAAGGTGGTGCAGATCGTGAAGCGACGGACAAAGAGATCGAAGGCGCCACTTACGCGGACGGTCTAGGTACCGCACTGTCGTCTCTAGCGGGTGCACTGCCTAACACCTCCTTCTCGCAGAACGTCGGCTTGATCGCCATGACGCGGGTTATGAGCCGTCATGTTGCGACTATCGGTGCAATCTTCCTGATTATCTGTGGCCTAGTGCCAAAAGTGGGCGCGATCATCCAGACGGTACCGATTGAAGTACTAGGCGGTGGTGTAATCGTGATGTTCGGCATGATCGCCTCTTCAGGTATGAAGATGCTCTCTGAGGTGAACTGGAACACCCGCAATATGATGATCTTTGGTGTTTCTCTGTCACTGGGTCTGGGTCTGCTACAGGCGCCTGAGGCGATGCAGCACTTGAACGGCACATTGAAAGCGCTGCTCGGTACAGGTCTGCTCCCTGCTGCTGTATGCGCAATCGTGCTGAACCTGGTGGTTCCAGAGTCAGACGACTAATAGCCGAGCATTTGATGAAAAGGGCCTGCGGGCCCTTTTTTCGTTTGTGCTCGTCAGAATTTCAGGCATGAGCGCAGTTCAGTGCGCTCCCAAAGGTGGATATGCTCTCTTTTGGGAGGGATAAGGTCGCGACGCGTAAGTTAGGCCGGATCGTAGACCCGGTTTGCCTCAGGGTCGGTGGTGTCGTACCCAAGCGCTTCGATTTCGCACCAGATTGCCGTTGGGATCTCTGTTTGTGCCCACACCAGTGTCGGCTGAACCCGAGCCTGTGCGGTAACACCACGCAGTGAGAGCTGAAGCGCAACTGCCCTTCATATGCCGTAATTTTAGTCTAGTTGACTCTAGTCTCCACAGAAGCGATCGCGCTCTCCAGTTTTTTGAGCGAGATCGGCTTTGCCATCACCGTATCGGCGCCGGCTGCTAGCAGTGTATCGGTCTCGCTACCCACCACCGCGGCGGTGGCACCGATGATAGGGCCGGTGTAGCCGGCCTCTCGCAGTGCTTTTGCCAAGCCGTAACCATTGAGCTTGGGCATCATTATGTCTGTCAGCACGACGTCGAAGGTGTTGCTACTATAGGCTGCGAGCGCCTCCTCACCATCGTTGCAGACACAGACCTCTGCGCCGGCATTGGATAGAATTTTCCTCGTTAGCAGCTGCAGTGTTTTATCATCCTCCGCAAGAAGGATGCGTTTGCCTAATAGAGTGGTGTTTTCAGCCTGCGTCTCACCTACAGCGGTTTCTGTTGAATTAGAGTCGCAATTATCTACTGACATAGTTACTACAAATGCAGCCCCACCTTTAGAACTCTGTTCGTAGTGAATCTGGCCGCCTAGGGCAATCGCCAATTCGCTACTGATGAAGAGACCAAGCCCAGTTCCGTCGGCGTCAGTGTCACCACGCGCATAGGCTTCAAATAGCTTGTTTACCTGTGAACTCTCGATTCCCTTACCATCATCCTCTACCCGAAGTTGAGCACGCTTGTTAGGTTCTGCGGTGGGCAGCTTGGTGAGGCTTGTCCAGATATTCTTACCACCTGAGTGTACCGCTGCATTCTTGACTAAGTTTGTAACTAATTGGCGCAGCGCTTGTGTATTAAATCGACACTGCATCTCATCTTCAGGAAGCTCTAAATGCAGACTGATGCCCGTCTCTTGAAGCAGGCCGGAGAGGGGAGTAAGCGCGCGCCTTACAACGACGGCGGGGGAGGCGTTTACTGCTTGCGACTCTTTGATGCGCTCGGGTGCAATTACTGTGCGCAGATCTTCAAGCACACCCAAAAGCCCTTGAGCAATATCTTCTACCATCTCAATCTTTTGGCGGTCTGAAAGTTCAGCATCTTTAGAGAGCATCTCAATTGAGGCCACCGGCGTTCGCAGTTCATGCCCAATAATGGCAAACATAGAGCGCTGACGCTCCAAAAGTTCAGAGAGCTGGGTATTGGTGCGCGTTAACTGGAGCTGTGTTTCACGCTCTTGGGTAAGATCAAACGCGCTGCCCGCCATCGCCACAACTTTATCGCCAGCATATTCAGCTTTGGCAAATGTATTTAGGTACTTGCGCGTACCATCTGGTAAAACGAGGTGGCGCTCGTGACTCTTCTGTCTCTCACCAGAGCGGGCTTCTAATCGTTCTTTAAGCTGCTGATTGCGGGTTAGCGGGTCAAAACGCGCGTCAATCAGTGCTGTAGTCACCTCTGGGAACTGATCCTTCGGTAAACCGTAGAACTCGCGATAAATATCGTTACACTCCCAAGTATCGTCCACTAAATTGTGGCGGAAGAGGCCAATGCGGCCGCCCTCTGCGATGTTGTTCAGGCGTTGTAGCGTAGCCTCTGCTCGCTGCTGTGCCGACTCAGCTAATTTGCGTGCTCTGACCATAGAATCGGTTTTGAGACGATATCCCATCTGAATGAACCGCCCATCTCGCTCAAGCGGGGCTGTAAAGCTGAATTGACCCCAGTACACAGGTTTACTAGTCAATGGATGGCGTATCAAGAATTCAGCAATTTCACCCGGATTGGCGATTGCGTGCTCCAATATTTGGCGATCATCTGGCGGCAGCACATCACTCAGAACATTCAAAAAGGGTTTAGTGGCCCAGAGCTCAGGCCAGGAAGATTTGCCTGCAACAACCTCAGCATAGCCCGTTGTCATGTCAATTTCATACACCACAAGGTCAGCCGCACGTATTGCCAGATCGTTCACTTGCTGTTGTGTCTGGACAGTGTTTAACAGTTCGCGTTGGGATTTGATCAGCGTTTCATTATGAAGGCGCTGTTGCCGCATAGTATGAGCGTAGCTGTACATTAGAAAGCAGATGCCACCCCCAACTGCGACTACCACAATGGCCTTTGCCGGGTGCGACTCGGGGTTCGCGGCAAAGAGGATGTGTACGCTGGTTGCGCAGATAGCGGTGAGCAGCCAGAAAAAGATTGCTGTGATGTTGGGGCGGGTGAACAACCAGACTGCGGTCGCCATGATGGATATCATGGTGCCAACAGTCAGCGCAGTCGGTGAGGCTGGCGCGATGGCGACACTGACGACTCCTAAGGTTAGTGCCAGCGCCATCGTTTTGAACTCTAATGACACTCTCCTGTTGCGCAGCAACACAAGCAGCACTAATGCTGCTAGGAAAAATACCGGTGACACCAAATGCTGGGCGTGCCCTTCAAAGTAAACCCGTGTCTGAACGAGGGTTGCAACGAGCAGCAGCGCTATAGAGCCGATTAGTGCCCTATTGACGATGGTCTTTAATGGATCTGTCCTCGGTTGGTTCTGAATATCCATATGCAGTACTTTCTCGCAAAATTTCTGTTTTTCATCAGTTGGAGTGGTCTCTTGTGTCGGTGTTAAACCCCTCCTTTCATATGTATAGAACTAGCAATGATTATGCCATAAGCGACAGTTGTGCAGATAAAGTCTCTAATTTTCTCTGTATGAGGCTTCATGCATTGCCATCTGCTCAGATGAACTATGCTAGAGACATATCCGCTTGCTCTCTGTTAAGCGCAAATGAAGGTAAAACGATGAAGAATATCTCGCTGGTATCCGCTCTGCTTCTCTCTTTAACTGTTCTGACGGGGTGCTCGCCAGAGGTTGGAAGTGATGCCTGGTGCACTGATATGAAAGAGAAGCCAAAAGGTGATTGGAGCGCTAATGAAGCGACTGATTTTGCTAAGCACTGTTTGTTGAAGTAAT
>Ga0209955_1000822_pt1:2500-10327 | contig 10327 bp, 8 predicted proteins | sample SalPonA_A_H2O_MG_FD_185716 | JGI IMG/M metagenome (GOLD analysis project Ga0209955, IMG submission 185716) | Water microbial communities from South San Francisco under conditions of wetland restoration - Salt Pond MetaG R2A_A_H2O_MG (SPAdes)... | ecosystem: Environmental > Aquatic >... | reverse complement strand
TCGGCAAGCAAATTCCATCAACATCGCAAAAGCGTTCATCTAGGTCGCCGCGCTCGCACTCTGCCGCTGACACCTGCGATCCATAAGACATGAGTGCTAACATCGAAGCACCAAGAATGGATGATAATTTTAATTTCATGTTTTTCCTCCCATAGGACAGCATTATTTGCTGCGTTTGTTAAAAGCGGTGATGTAATTATGCTTCGATAAATTTCACTCCCTCGACCTGCATTGATTTAAATAGGTCGTCATCTGGTTTTGCGTCGGTGATGATTGACTCCAAAGTGTTCAGTGCACCGACTTTCACCAAACCTTTGGACCCAAATTTATGCGAGTCGATCAAAAGATGGCTCGCGTTAGAGCAGCGTATCATCGCGCGTTTAACCGCTGCAAAGCCCGATACAGTTTCTGAAACCCCTTCCAGCGATAAGCCAGACGCGCCTATCATGCAGCGATCAACATTAAACTGTGAAAGGAATTCTATCGTATCGGCACCCACGACAGCGGACTCAGCGGCAAGATATTCACCCGGACACAGTATGACTTTGGTATCACCATGGCCAATTGTCATCGCGATCGGCAAGGAATTTGTGATAATTGTGCACTGCGTCCCCAAATATGCCAAGCTGCGGGCCATTTGTATTGTCGTGGACCCAGAGTCGATCATGATGGTTTCGCCGTTGCGCACCAGTTTCGCTGCGGCCATGCCAATACGCTCGCGCTCTTCTTTGCGCGATGTTTTCCGTTCGTCCAAGCTTGGATAAAAACCATGGGATGGGGCTGATGCCCCACCAAATTCGCGCGCGACCAGACCGTCTTGTGCCAGTTTATCAAAGTCTCTTCGAATGGTCTCGGTCGAAACATTGTATTTCTCCGCGAGGTCATTGATTCTGACGTGCGGGTGAAGTTTGAGCTCTAACAAAATCTGTTCACGCCGTTCCGATTTGCGTAATCGGTGGCGCTTACCCTCTGATTTAATTGCTACCTTTAATGCCCCTGGCATGGTCGAGCGGGTCCTGATTCTATGTGTTAATTTGGTGTTCTTCTTCATTTTTGACAGAAATAACACATTTTGCAAACATTTTTGTTGCTAGTGCAAATATTTTAAGGCAGCTTGAATCCAAGTTTATAACTTATCAACGAATTATGTGTTTGCTTCTGCACATAGACGCACAAGCGTTTTACACATAACCAATTGAAATTTTAGTAGGTGGACATGTATGTGATCCTATTGAACCTGGCAGCATCAGTGGCGCTTTTGTTGTGGTCAATTCGTATGATCCGAACAGGAGTAGAGCGGGCATCATTGCCGCGTCTGCGTCATGCATTGACCAAGATATCTCACAATTCTTTGTATGCCGCTGCCGGCGGTACTTTTGGCGCGCTGGCTATGCAAAGTTCTACGGCAGTGGCGCTTATCGCTTGCGGGTTCGCCGCATCTGGCATGTTAACCACGGCATCCTCATTGGCTATGGTTTTGGGGGCCGATCTGGGATCAGCTTTGGCCGTTTGGGTGTTTTTATTGCCTGTGCACGCTGCCATTCCGGTCTTTATTCTCATAGGTGTTGCGATTTTCTTGAAAGCGAAAAGGGGTAATTTAAAGCAATTGGGCCGCGTATTGATCGGCTTTGCCTTCGTACTGATGGCAATAACGATGATACGGGAATCTATTGCACCTTTACAGGCCAACGCAACAATCGGAAATATTTCGGGTTACCTTGTTAATGATTTATTTGCGGTTTTCTTATTCGCGGCAGCTATAGCTTGGCTCATGCATTCAAGCCTCGCGGCTGTAATAACCATTGCGTCATTCGCGGCGTCAGACATTTTGGTTCCCCCTGTTGCATTGGCGATGGTGATTGGCGCAAATTTAGGGGGCGCGATGATTGCGGTCGGTTTGCTTTGGACGTCACATCGCTCCGCTCGTGTCGTTGTTATTGGAAACCTGATTGCGCGGGGCGTCATCACTCTATTGGCGATTACACTTCTAAATTTTGTTTCGGTTCCAAACCTGTCGGCGGTTGATTTGGCGCAAGTCTGCGTTTTGCTTCACATAGGTCTGAATGCAACTTTGCTTATCACGCTCCCAATAACGAAACATATCATTTCGCTGAGTGAGCGTTTCGTTCCACGCGAAAATAATAGTGATCAGCAAACTCTTGTCTCGTTTCTAGATGACAAGAGTTTGAACAGGCCCAATTTGGCGTTAGCATGTGCGCAGCGCGAATTGGTCGTGATGTTCGAAAATACGCATGTTATTCTTTCAAATGTGCTTAAATTATTCCGCGATTTTGATCCTGATCTTGTGCGGCAGATTGAAAAGCACGAAAGCTCAATAAACAAAAGCCACTACGAATTAAAATTATTCTTGGCAAAATTACGCAGGCAGGGCCTGACAGAAAGCCAAAATAAGAAAACACTAGAAATGATTTCCGTCGCCAATTGCCTTGAGGAAGCCGCCGATCATGTGAGCTCAAATTTGGTGATGTTGTCATCAAAAATGGCAAAAAGCCGGCGCAAATTTTCTGATGAAGGAATGCGCGATCTAGAACAATTCCATGATCAAATAATGGCGAACGCTCAGCTATCCTTGGCAGTTATGACGACAGGCGACATTGAGATGGCGCGGTTGGTTTTGCGCGAAAAAGATCGCGTCCGCGCAGAAGAGCTTAGGCTGCAGGAACGACACCTTGAACGGCTGCAAGCAGGATCGCCTCAAAGCAAAGAAACCTCTAACAGTCATCAGGAAATATTGAGAATAATAAAGCACATAAATGCGGCAATTTCTTATGTTGCATATCCAATCGTAAATGAGTCAGGTGACCTTTTAAATAGTCGTTTAGCGGTTACAGAAACCAGATCAAGCAGTGTAAGCACATAAATATGGAAGTATTTAAATCGGGAACACGCCCAACCAAACCGGCCTCGTCTAATTATTTCACGGGCACGGTTTGGCAGGACCCAATCATAGAGGCACCAGAGCCCGCACGGGTGCATGCGATAAAAGTGACCTTTGAACCTCATGCAAGAACCGCTTGGCATACGCACCCTTTGGGGCAAATACTGTATGTATTAAGCGGTACAGGATTAATTGGTCGACGAGATGAAACTCCAAAAATTATTTCAGCAGGGGATACCGTTTGGATTCCTCCACATGAAGAACATTGGCATGGCGCTACGGCGACCAATTCAATGTGTCATTTAGCAATTCAAGAAAGTAGCGAGGGAAGCGTCGCGCATTGGATGGAACATGTATCGGATGAAGACTACAAATTCCCAGATATAACTGCCGAAAAAGTATACGGCGCTCTTTTTTCATGAAGAGTTTAGCTGAACACGTGTGAAGTTTTACTATCTCTCCCAAAAAAAGGATAAATAGATGAAATCAGTGATTTTCGACTTAGATGGAACATTAATCAATAGTGCGCCAGACATTTTGGCAGCAACTAACCGCATGCTGGCTGAAAGCAATATAGAACCTATAGATCTTGAGACTTTAACGTCATTTATAGGTAACGGATTGCCGCGCTTGGTTGAGTTGACAATGGAACATGTAGGCTTGCCTTCAAGTCAACATGCAGAAATGACTACAAAGACTCTCGCTTATTATAACTCTGCATCGTCAAACTTCACTGAGTTTTATGAAGGAGTTCCTGAGTTCTTAGAGTACCTCGACTCGTCAGGTGTAAGAATGGGAATTTGCACTAACAAACCATATTCATCAACAATTGATATTTTAGAAAAATTCCAAATTACAAAATATTTCAAGATTGTAATTGGTGGTGATAGTTTAGTTCAACGGAAGCCTGACCCAATGCCTTTACAAAAAGCAATTGAATTTTTGGGTGCAAATCAGGTCTTGTATGTTGGTGACAGCGAAGTCGATGCAGAAACAGCAATTCGCGCGAGCGTCCCTTTCGCGTTATTTACGAGAGGTTATAGAAAAGCTGCCGTTGAAGAGTTGCCACACTTGGTTGCATTTGATAATTTTTCAGAGCTAATGGTAAAATTTGATAAGCTTTTTTAGTGATGCTCAGACTTTAATAAACAGCTTTTCAGATAAAGGGCGACAGACAGTTTCTGTGTTTATGACAGTACAATTGGGACATACGACTTGAGCAGGAAGTAGGATGAATACGAACCAAGGGGACGGTTTACTACTTATCAACGCAGCAACGAACGCGGCAATTTCTGTGGTCTTTATAGCGCATGCAGCGCCTCATAGGGCGTTAGTGCGTTGTAATCGTTATGTAAGTTTTGGTTGCGGGAGTAGGATTTGAACCTACGACCTTCAGGTTATGAGCCTGACGAGCTACCTGGCTGCTCCATCCCGCGACAGTGTAGCGAGAGGATAAGATGTATCATTATCGCTACGGGGTGATTTGTTTTGCTTCGCGTATTGAAGCGTTGACGGTAAAGAGAGAGATTTTGGTATTTATTAGGTTTGGCGGTGACTTACTCTCCCACGCCTTAAGACGCAGTACCATCAGCGCGACGGCACTTAACTGCCGGGTTCGGAATGGAGCCGGGTGTTTTGCTCGTGCTATTGCCACCAAACCGAATAAATACCAAAAAGAACAATTAATTTCCAAGTCAAGCTGATAAGTGTGTGTATTTATGACTGATTGTATTCAGTAATCTGACTATTACTGGAACAAATCAAGCCTATCGAGCAATTAGTACTGGTCAACTGAATGCATTACTGCACTTACATCTCCAGCCTATCGACGTGGTGGTCTACCACGGCTCTCAGGGATACCTTGTTTTGAGGGGGGCTTCCCGCTTAGATGCCTTCAGCGGTTATCCTGTCCGGACATAGCTACCCTGCACTGCTGCTGGCGCAACAACAGGTCCACCAGTGGTCCGTTCACCCCGGTCCTCTCGTACTAGGGGCAACTCCTCTCAAGTATCCTACACCCACGGCAGATAGGGACCGAACTGTCTCACGACGTTCTAAACCCAGCTCACGTACCTCTTTAAACGGCGAACAGCCGTACCCTTGGGACCTGCTCCAGCCCCAGGATGAGATGAGCCGACATCGAGGTGCCAAACACTGCCGTCGATATGGACTCTTGGGCAGTATCAGCCTGTTATCCCCGGCGTACCTTTTATCCGTTGAGCGATGGCCCTCCCACTTGGGACCACCGGATCACTATGGCCGTCTTTCGACTCTGCTCGACTTGTCAGTCTCGCAGTCAGGCTGGCTTCTGCCATTGCACTCAACGAGCGATTTCCGACCGCTCTGAGCCAACCTTCGCGCGCCTCCGTTACTCTTTAGGAGGCGACCGCCCCAGTCAAACTACCCGCCACGCAGGGTCCTGGATCCCGATAAGGGACCGCAGTTAGACATCAAGCAGAATAAGGGTGGTATCTCAAGGGAGGCTCCACAAGGACTAGCGTCCCTGCTTCAAAGCCTACCACCTATCCTGCACATATTGTGCCTGATGCCAGTGCGAAGCTGTAGTAAAGGTGCACGGGGTCTTTCCGTCTAACCGCGGGTAACCGGCATCTTGACCGGTAATTCAATTTCGCTGAGTCTACGTTGGAGACAGCGGGGAAGTCGTTACGCCATTCGTGCAGGTCGGAACTTACCCGACAAGGAATTTCGCTACCTTAGGACCGTTATAGTTACGGCCGCCGTTTACCTGGGCTTCAATTCAGAGCTCTCACCCCTCCTTTTAACCTTCAGGCACCGGGCAGGCGTCAGACCCTATACGTCGTCTTGCGACTTCGCAGAGCCCTGTGTTTTTAGTAAACAGTCGCCACCCCCTGGTTTGTGCCCCCAGCCCCTAGTTGCCTAGGAACTGGGCCTCCTTCTCGCGAACTTACGGAGGTATTTTGCCGAGTTCCTTCAACGTAGTTCTCTCAAGCGCCTTGGTATTCTCTACCTGTCCACCTGTGTCGGTTTAGGGTACGGTCTCATGGAGGGCTATTTCCAGGGACCTGTTGGCTGCTCACCCAATCCAATAAGGGCAAACAACGTTTCAGATCCGTCACATCCTCCTGGCCTAGGAATATTAACCTAGTTCCCATCGTCTACGCATTTCTGCCTCGACTTAGGGGCCGGCTTACCCTGCTCAGATTAGCTTTAAGCAGGAACCCTTGGACTTTCGGCGAGAGTGTCTCTCACACTCTTTGTCGCTACTCATGTCATCATTCTCACTAGTGATCTCTCCACCGGATGCCTTACAGCCCGGCTTCACAGAAAGCCTCTCTCCTCCAATGTATCCGAAGATACTAAGGAGGAATGAGACTATATCACACTACGCTCCGCTACCACGCATAAATGCGTCCGAAGTTTCGGCTCATGGCTTGAGCCCCGTTACATCTTCGCCGCAGGACAACTTATTTAGACCAGTGAGCTGTTACGCTATCTTTAAAGGATGGCTGCTTCTAAGCCAACCTCCTGGTTGTTTTGGTCGTCCCACCTGCTTTCCCACTTAGCCATGAATTAGGGGCCTTAACTGTCGGTCAGGGTTGTTTCCCTCTCCACGACGGACGTTAGCATCCGCCGTGTGTCTGCCATCTAGTACTCCCGGGTATTCGGAGTTTGGTTAGGATCAGTAAGCCTGTGGGGCCCCATTACCCATCCAGTGCTCTACCCCCCGGGGTATTCGGATGACGCTCTACCTAAATAGATTTCGCGGAGAACCAGCTATCTCCGAGTTTGATTGGCCTTTCACCCCTAGCCACAACTCATCCCGACCTTTTTCAACAGGTGTGGGTTCGGACCTCCAATAAGTGTTACCTTATCTTCATCCTGGTCATGGCTAGATCACTCGGTTTCGGGTCTGATCCATCTAACTCATGCGCCCTATTAAGACTCGCTTTCGCTGCGCCTACACCTAACGGCTTAAGCTTGCTAGATAGACCAAGTCGATGACCCATTATACAAAAGGTACGCCGTCACACCGCATGGGTGCTCCGACTGATTGTAGGCGTTCGGTTTCAGGTACTGTTTCACTCCCCTCGTCGGGGTGCTTTTCACCTTTCCCTCACGGTACTGGTTCGCTATCGGTCAGTAAGGAGTACTTAGCCTTCGGAGGTGGTCCTCCGATCTTCAGACAGGATTTCACGTGTCCCGCCCTACTTAATACGTCCGATCATGCTTCTTATACGGGGCTATCACCCACTCTGGCCACGCATTCCAACGTGTTCTAATCACAATCTCGGCTCGGCTGGTCCGCGTTCGCTCGCCGCTACTAACGGAGTCTCTATTGATGTCCTTTCCTCCGGGTACTTAGATGTTTCAGTTCCCCGGGTTTGCTCTTATAACCCTATGTATTCAGGTTAAAAGTACCTGGTTATGCTCATTATTGATAGCAAAGCTAACAATAACAAACATTCAGGTGGGTTCCCCCATTCGGAAATCCTGGGATCAAAGGTTATTCTCACCTCCCCCAAGCTTATCGCAGAGTATCACGTCCTTCATCGCCTCTTACTGCCAAGGCATCCACCAAACGCCCTTTTCGCGCTTGATTTGTTCCAGAAAAAGTCAGACTTGCGTCTGCAACGAACACGCTGGTTCACATGTTCTTCAATTTCTGAACAAAAGTCATAAATTTACTTTCCCAACACTTCCGAAGAAGTGCTTAGTTAGTGTACTTGACTTGGAACAACACTGTCGTTTCATGTCGGGATACATAAGGGCGGTCGAGGAAAAGACCGGATCCAAATGCCTTCCTGTTAAACAGGAACCAACAAGAGATCACTTGCTTACTTACAAGGATCAACAATGTTATTAATTGTATCTCTCTTTACGATGTCAAAGTCATCCAATCGGATGAGCAAACAGTTCGTAAACTGCTTGCTGATCTGATTGCTATA
>Ga0209955_1000817_pt1 | contig 10368 bp, 11 predicted proteins | sample SalPonA_A_H2O_MG_FD_185716 | JGI IMG/M metagenome (GOLD analysis project Ga0209955, IMG submission 185716) | Water microbial communities from South San Francisco under conditions of wetland restoration - Salt Pond MetaG R2A_A_H2O_MG (SPAdes)... | ecosystem: Environmental > Aquatic > Non-marine... | reverse complement strand
ATTATAGTAAAAACTTACTTAATTTTAAGCCCATTCACTAACACCTGTTCTAGGTTGTTGTTTAGCCACCTGAAAGAAATCTGATACAGATTTCATTAAATCCATACAATGATACTTACTAAATAAGGCCATAATACCTGCAGTGTCAAAATGTGATTCTGCTTCATTATAATCTTTAATTATTGTATCTGTAATATCTTGTGGAATGTAGTCAAATAATACTAGTTCCTGATTTCTCTTAAAATGTTTTAAATACATAGGATTTTCTAATAAGTTTCCCTTAAGGTCTTTAGCAAATGTATATCTACCTTTGTCCCCAAATGGAATTCTTTTAAAAATCTTTTTAGTATCTCTGAATTGACCTTTAAGTTTACCTGATGGTATAACTTCATATATATCAAACTTATCAAACAAATGTTGTGATATTTTTAATTCTAAAAATTCTTCTACTGGTATATCTTTATATACACCTTCATCTGCTAGAAATTTTCTAAATTCTGGTGTAAATTCAGTTCCTTGTTTAATATTTGGAATGTTATCAATATCATCACCAGAAAGTATATGGTCAATTTTCCATTCTTTTAATTCATCTTTTGTCATATTAATAAAAACTTTATTAATTGGGTCAAAGAGTTTACAACCGTACTCAATAACTTGTTTAAAGTCTTTATCTGAACTAATTACTACTGTTTTTTCTAGTGGAGCATATGTTCTTGCAAGTACACCAACAATATCATCTGCTTCTGCTCTATCTACTTCAATGACTCTAAAAGGAAAGTTTGCTCGAATTTCATTTATAATTTCATCTTGTAAAACATAAAATGATTCGTAGTCAATTTTTGACTCATCTCTACTTTTCTTTCTTTTACCTTTATAGTCAGGGTAAACAAGTTTTCTCCAGTTGTTTTTACTATCGATACATATCACAAGTTCACCATACTCTTGTTCAAACTTCATCTTTAAATATGATAAGTTTTTAAATAGTAAGTGAACATACATTGAACTCCACTCTTGTGTATCAAATTTACCAGTAGATTTATCTACTTTAGGGTTAACTTGTGATACTGCTGTGTGCAGGATACGACTGCTAAGATGCCCAAAATCAATTAATGTCATTAAATTCCTTTGTATTTTTCATTTTTATCTGTACACTGTTCTATATAATAACCTACCAAATGTAGATTTTTAGCAGTGTTTAGATTTCTTTTTGAAGCATCATTAAACCCCAATCTATTTGAAGATGATGTCCTGTTTAATGCCTCGCAATAGTTTTCTCTAACATAAAGAGAAAGTACATTAACATCAACTAAATTATCTTTATAATCATATACATTGTATGTTTTGTGCTGTATTTTTTTACTTTCAGTCATTTTGTGTTTTGTACTGTCAGTATGTTTTACACCATACATACCATTTTTGTCACCTACTAATAAACCTTTAAATGCTTCACTCTTTTTCTTGTTACGAGAATCCGAATGTTTCACACCTTTCAGCGAATCACTAATTTTTTTATTATGTTCAGCCGTTCTATTATTAGCGTAATCTTTCATTTTATCTAATGACTCCTGACTTCTATTCTTAGAAGATTCAGATATCTTTAACAATGTTTTTTTACTATGTTTTTTACCATAAAAACTATTTTTAGTTCCTAATTTACTTAGTGATTTCAATTTTCTTGTTTTATCAGATTCGATGATACCAGTTCTATCAAACCTAGTGCTAGTTTGTTTAACTTTATTATAAAAACTTTCATTGATTCCTACATCAAATTTATCATGTAGTCTGATTTCTAGCTGTATTGCTTTTTCTCTTGAATCAAAAACCCTTACGACCTTATACTTATAATTTTGTGGGTTTTCTTTCTGGTCTTGTATAAAATCTTTATTTGTACTAGAACTAAAGTAAACTATTCCTAAATCCTCTTTTGGTTGTTGTGTTGATGTTCTTACACCATAATAGTGTAATTTGTCTTTTATGTGTGTTATTCTGTATACATAATTATACATTCTGTTTTCCTAATAATGTTTTTATTAGAAATGAGTGATTGCTAGGTCGTGCCATTCACTAAGACTTCAACTACGACCTAGCATAGTTGAGAGTTGAAGTCTTAGTGAATGGCCTCATTTCTTATGTATATTTATACAAACACAATAAGAGGTGTTACCCTCTTACGAATCATAAATCGTCTAAAAATGATAAATCATCATCACTTGAACTAACTGTTTTAGCAGTTGCAGCAGGTTGTGCTTTTGGTGCTTCAGCAGGTTTAGTTTCAGGAACAGGTTGTTGTGCTACTGTTTCTTGAACAGGAGTTTGTTGCACTGGTGCTTGTTGAGCAGGTTGTGCATTTTGTGCTGGTGGCATTCCAGTGTTAACAGTCATACCTGACACATCAGTTCCATTTGATTGTGCTTCTTGTGCATTTTGTGTTTCAGCACCTAATTTAGTACCAGTTAATACAAAGTGCATTTTACCTTTTAACTCATCATACGATTTAAAGTATGTAGGTTCTAAGAACTCTTGTAACTTATGTGTATTAGCATCAATCTCAGCCATAGCAGATTCCATTGACTCGTATTCAGCAGTTGGTGACATAATTTGTGTATCATCATAATTAAAGAAACCAGCAGATTTTTTAATTTTTAACATAATGTTAGCACCAGCCATTGGGTTATATAACTCAACTGGTTGTACACCTAATTTTCTGTCATTTTCTGTTGGATTCATAACTGTTAAGAATTTATCTAATAGTTTTGTTCCAAATTCCCATAAGAAATACTTACCATTGTTTTCTGGGTTAGCAGGGTCATTAATTACTTTGATATTAGTAATATACTTGATTTTTCTAGAGAATTGTTTTGCTCTTTCTTTTGCTTCTGCTGTACCTTCATTGTACAGTCTTTGCCACTCTTCAGATACCGGACAAGGTAATCCAATTGTTTGTGGAGAAGGTTCAATAAACCATCTTTTCTTTTGTTTTGATGGGTCATACACTGAGAATTGGTGGTGGAATACTTTTACAAATGGTACTCTGTTTTCGTCAACTACTAATCTAATAATAGCAGTACCTGTATCATCATCCCCTCTTGATAGTTTCCAAAATCTTTCATCAGGACCATACTCTTTTTTCTCTGTAATAGCACCTGCTTGTAAATTTTGTTGTAGACTTGCGAAGTCGAAGTTAAATACATCACTCATTTTATTTTTCCTTTTTCATACATTATTAACGATTTTTATACATTATTATAAATTTTATGTTTATCTTTAAACACACCTAACTTTTTAAACGAATTGTTGCAACATTTTCATACGAATGAGAATATATTGTATATATTCTACACTGTATTTATATTGTTTAAATTCTAACTAGTCTCTAGCAGCTAATGAAACTACAATTTGTAAAGATGGTAAATCTTGTGATGTCCATAGTGTAATATAAGAACCAGATTTAGGATTTTTAGCAACTTTAATATTATAGTTACCACCTGGAATCTTTTTAATATTATTCATATCAATTACAATTTTCATATCATCATCATTACATTCACCCATAATAGTTGTTTTAAGTGAGTTTGTGTCAGTTTTTGTACTGTCAGTTACATCTAAAACAATTCCACCATCTTGTGGGTAAACTACTAAATCATTAACTTTTAATGACCCTGAAATTTTTGATAATTTACTTAATTGTTCAGCAGATACATCAAAATTTGCAGCTTCAAATGCTTTAGAAATGTTTTCTAAAATAGCAGGGTTTGTACCATATGCTTCTTCAATAATAGAAATGTCTGTAGTATAATACTTAGCATTCTGGGCATCATTTTTAATAGTAGCAATTCTATCTTTAATATCAATTTCAGCACCATCAACATAAGAAATTAAGTTTAAGAACTCATTAATATTCATAAGACCAAAGTCATCAAATTTGTCCTCACCTAGTTCTTCTACATTAATAAAAGCAACAATACTTCTATCAATGTCCTGTACTCCTGTAATAGGGTGTGATACTATAGCAGTTGTACTAATAGTAGATAAATCACTTAAGATTTTTTGTGTTTCGTTATTTAACATTTTTACCGTTTCCTTTTCATTTTAAACAATATCTCTTCTTTGGAGATATATAATTATATACAAATTTTACTTAATTTTTTTATTAAAATTTTCTTAAGTTTAATTTGTTATAATGTATCCCTTTTGGAGATATATAATTATATACAAATTTTACTTAATTTTTTTGTAGTTATGGAACTTCTATCTCTGCTTCTGCAATAGGGTAACCATTATCTAAATAAAGTGACATTCTTTCGTCTGCATGCTTTAGACAGTGATTTCTACTATTTTCAATAACATTCCCACTTTTATTTCTTCTAGAGAAGTCATCTATAAAGTCCCATATCTTAACCCATTCTTTTGAGTCGTGTAATCTCATTCCTCTACCAACTGTCTGTTGTAGTCTAATAGGAGATTTAGTTGTACTTGCTAATATAATGTTGTGTATTCTTTTTATCGAAACACCTGTTGACATTGTACCAAACGATGCAAATACTACTGCATCTTCTTTTGTCTCAAGTATTTTTCTGATTTGTTCTCTTTCTTCATCAGCAATACCACCATAAATTAAAAATACATCATATTTCGACAATGGTTCGAAAATGTTTTGGTCTAAACCAGCCTTTGTAATATACCCTATTTGTCTTGAATTTAATTCTGTATTTACAAAAATCTTTTCAGTTTCTTCAGGTATAGATTCAAGTGATTTTGGTGTAATTTTATCTAAAAATAATAGATTATCAATTCCAAATTTTGACCTAAGAAATTCTTCCATAAGGGTCTTTCCATGGTCTACCTTTGTAAACATAACAAGTGTATTACCACTTTTAGCAATCTTATTTGTGTACTTAGCAATGAGCCTATTTCTTTCTTTATGTATCTCTATATATTTGATTTCATCTGGGTATTTCTTAATACCTTTCATTTCATCTTTATCTTTTTGTGAATAATTTAAGAATAACATTTTAATTTCTACTGGTGTTGCTAACCCTCTGTCTATAAGTCCTTGAGCATTAACAAATCTTTTATGTGGTCCAATAGCACCTAAGATTGATAATTTGTCAGCATATCCTGGTGGCATAGTACCAGTCAATCCAAATCTATATTTCGAAGAGATTGCTCCTGGTAGTATAATATCCGAAAATACCTCAGATTTAGCATTATGAACCTCATCTACTATAATACAACCAATTGTACTAAATAAATCAGGTGAGTTGTATAGTGACTGCCAAGTGGAAATAATATTCATACCACCTTCTAAATTATCAGCAAACAATTCTCTTTTTTCTTCAATTGTTTTACAGTGTTCACCACCTATTCTTACAATATAATCTTCAATAACATCGAACCCATAATCCACAAAATCTTGGTACATCTGATTCACAAGCATAACATTTGGAACGACTAGCATAGTCTTTATACCTTTGTCAAGCATCCATCTAAATATTATATAAATGATAAATGACTTACCAGCAGAAGTCGCAGCACCTATTGTCATCCTACCTGAATTGATTGCTTCAAATGCAGCATCATATTGATAATCATATGGCGGGAATGGTAGGTGGAGTGACTTTAAGAATGTGTCAAAATCTTCTTTAGAAACTGTTTCAAAATGTGTATTAGACATATACTCAAAGTTTATGTCTGGTAGGTTTTTTGAAACTTTTCTATCTAAGTACTTCCACATTCCTTTAGGAAATACCATTAAGTCGCCTACCATTTTATAAAAGTTTTTCTTACCATCCCACAATCCTGCTCTAAATGATGGTGTAAACTTGTATCCTTCTGTAAAAGCAGATAGTTGGTCAGCAAACATAACTTTTAGCTCTGCTAATTTATATGGGTCATTTATTTCAGAAAAATCTAATTTACAATATGACTCATTTACATCTTCACATAATACTCTCATTATGATATACCGGCCATAAATTGTTTGTATTGTATGTAATGCTTCATATCCCATCTAAGTTGGTCAATATTTTTCATACACTCTTTAAAAAAGTTTTCATAACTTTCGTGGTTACTTATTTGACCTCTTAATTTTATCATGTCAATATCTTTGTCAATAAAACCTTTTATTTCAGATTTATCTAGTGCTACATCAAATTCATACTTATAGTACTTCCATTTACCATGCCACATTTCATCTAGTTTTTGTTCTAATTCATTCTTTTTTTTACTAACTTGAATATATAATGTTTGATAGTATGCGTACTCACCAGCAGTTCTTGTGATACGCTCTTCTATATTATCTTTATTCCAATCAACAAAGTCTCTGTATCTTTGTCTTATAGCATCAAAATCCATTCGTTTCCTTTCTATGGGTCTATTAGTGGTTTATTCATAAAGTGTTTTATGTCTTCAATTTTACCAGTAAGTAATTTAGCAAGTGTTTTATTAATATTATCTTCTAGTACAATTGCTTTAGTAGGTACATTAACTTCAGTTGACCACTTTAAATTATCAAAAACATAACAATTTAAGTCTTTTGGTACTGGTCTTTTATTCCAACCATATACTTTATAATAACACTTTTGTACTGGTGTATTTAAATAATCAAACATATATGGGTCAACTACATATAAATCAAAATATTGTCTACCTGCAGCCTTTGTATGTTCATACATCTTATTTAAATATGGTTGAAATAAATTACCGTCTATTATTAAATTGTATAGTCTTAATTGTTCATCATCATGTATTTGTGTTTTTATTATATCCAAAATTTGGTTAATATTAAAATTACTATACGATACAGTGTCAATCATATTATATGGATTCCAATATCTATGAAAATCCCCTGTAAATATTGTTTTAAACATTGGACATATTGTGAATTTAAACCCATCAATCGGAGTGTCGATTAATTTAGTATTCGGGTCTAACATTGCCATTTTTTTTAAAAATGTGTTTCTTTGTTGTGGGTAACCACCTCGTAAACATATAACATAATTGTAAAGTTTATCCAATGACTGGTCTATTTGAGGTAGATTTATATACTCTGACCTTTTGTGATTATTATTCCATTGAAGGTCAAAATCAAATATATTACTTAATGAATCCATCCATAAGTATTCCATAGTAGTTTCAAATTTTATATAAGGTCTCATTGACATTATAAGTTCTTTAAACTCTACTAATTGGTCGTGTATATACTTTTCATTGTAATTTTCAATGTTTACAACTCTTTTTATACCACCATTTATATAATCAATATCCTTAAACTCTGATAAGTTATTGTAAGTTTCGTTGTCTTCTTTAAAATAAATGTTACACCTCTCTTAGATTTCTCGTAACCATATATCCTCTACACTAGATGAACTTAAATACTTATATTCTTCTTTCATAGTCATAATACTTTCTTTAGCTTTATTCATTTCTTCTAATGTTAATTTATATATACTCATATTAAGTAAATAATCATATGTACCATCTTTATGTATAATTCTTTCATACTCTTCTAGTTGGTCTATAATTTCTTGTTTACTCTTTTTATTTATTACAATATCACCTTCGTTAATATGTTTAATAAACAAGTATTTAGATGCTTCAATATTCATTTTATCTTTAAGTACACTTAATTGATAATCTTTTCTTTTTTGTATATACTCTCGTTTAATTTCAATAAAACTATCTAATATATCGTGTACACCTTCAAACAATCTCATTTTATTGTTTTCATCGATAGCATTATACTGTTCACTTTCTTTTTTAATAAGCTTTAGTTTTTCTAATATTTTTTCATCTGGTAATTTTAAAAACTTTTGGTCTGCTCTAATTTCAAAAGAAAAATTGTCATTTTCAGATTTATCTTTAAAGTCTTTAATTACTTTTTTATCTATTAATTCGTCTAAAAATTTTGTGTACTTTTTTAAGTCCCAATTAGTAGGTAGCTCTGTTACTCTTAAACCTGCAGTACCAACTCTTTCAAACTTACCTAATATTTCCCATTTATTACTCTCTGCACCTTGTCTAATACTACCTTCAAATCCTTTAAAATAAGGTGTTAGCATTATATTAGATGTGTCTTTATTATTTAGTTTTAACTTAATATATTCTTTAATTTCATCTGGGTTTCTTGGTAATATATGTTGACTAAAACCAGGAGTCATACAGTTCATAGAACCATTAAGTAATAATATAGGTAGTGTCGGAATATAAAATCTAGGTTCAATTTCGTCACCTTCAAATTCTTGTTTAATTAAAATTGGCTCATCATCTTTATTAAATAAACTATCAGTATACTTTTCTTTCATAGTATAGATATATCTAGGCGCTGATGCTTCAGGTTTAAATCTTGTACCGAAGTTACCTTCTCTAGCAAGTAATGGCATATTGTTTGTACCAACATAATTTTGTGCCATAGTAACAACTACACCTGAAGCATCTCCGTGTAAGTACTGTGTGAACTCTGCCATTTTGTTAGCAAGTTGTGCTACTTTTATTTCATCTTTAATGTTTTTCTTTAAAACTGTATGTAAAATTTTTCTACTAGAGTTCTTTTGACCGTCAATGTAACTTGCAATAGACCTTAAGTTATCATATGAAGCATAGTCTACTAGTTCATTATTTAAAAAATCAGATATTTTCAAAGCATTCCTTTCAAATGTATTATAGTGTATTATAGTATATTTTAACTTAATTTTAGTTTAGAGGGGAAAAGGTTAGAATTTTTCTAACTCTTTTTCCATATCAATGATAGTGTTGTTTAAGTCTTGCTCAAACTTTTTGATTTGTTTTTCTATTTTGTTACCGTACTTTTCAGATAGTCTGTTCCATATTTTTTCAATAGTATCCCAATCTTCTTCGCTGTATTCACTTTTAAGTCTTTCAGCAGATTTTAAGTTTGATAATGTAAATTTACCACTAACCTCAATCTCCATTAGATTGTTATATTTCGCTTTATTAAGACTAAGTGTTATAAGGTCTCCATATACTGTTAAACCATTATAATCAGATATAACTTCTTCAGTAATTACTTCTTCTTGTGTATTGTCAATGTCACTCTCGTTAACATCCTCTACATCATCTAAGATTTTAGCAATCCTTTTAAGTTTAGACACATCAGCACTTGTAAGATTACTTGTTATTTGTGTAAGTAAATCTAATTTAATTTGAGCAGATTCTTCTAATTGTTCATCTTCATTAAGTCTTAACATTCTTTTAAGTATACCTACAATATAGTCATACTCTTCTGTGTGACCTTGGTCTGCAGCAAGTCCTTTAGCTTTGTGCCAAAGTTTTTCAACTTCTTTTTCAGACTTACCACTTCTTTTGGCAAATGATGGTATCATACTTGCTGGCATAATATATCCTTATACTTTAATTTTTTTATAATTGTCTTTGAAGTACTTCTCAGCATCGTCAAAAGACATACCTGTGTTAGTAAGTGCCATAATAATATCATCGTCTGTTAATAAGTATCCAACATCAGAATCCATTCTAAATTTTTTAACATTTTTTAATATTTCTTCAGGAGTTAAACTCTCTTTTTTACCTTCAGTTATACCTTGTTTCATTAAAACAGTATTTGCCATAACATTCAAGAATTTAATTTTGCTATCTCTTAATTGTTTTAAATTTTCAACAGGTAAAATATTAATAAATTTTTTTAGTTTTTTGTATGTATCAGAACTAGGGTTAATTGTTTGTAACTCATTGTACTTATCACCTAGCTCTTTTAACTGTTTTTTTGTAAATGGTTCCATCTTTTCAGAAATCATATCTACTGTATTGTTTACACATTCACTTAATAATAAATGCTCTTTAAATGATAAACTTTTCATCCTATAACTCCACTACTACAATTATGTTATGTTGTAAATCTAAATTAAAACTATCTAAAAATCCAGCAGACTTTAAGTCTTCAAATGCTTCTTCTGCTTGGTAATCTTTATAAAACTCTAATTCTTTACCTTCTTTAGTTGGGTGTATTGCTTTAATTTTAAAACCAACATCTCTTAAATATTCTTCAACATCAGATATACCCTCTGCAACTACTCTTTTGGTATTAGTAAATGACATTCTATCTAATATTCTTCTAGCAACTTGCTTTCCACCCATTTTTTGGACAATTTTTTTAAAATCATTAACCACTTTTGGGTTTTCATCTATATAATTATCAGCATCAACAGAACTAGTTCTACCTTTTTGTCCTACTGGTGACTCGTTAATTTCAGCATCTAATAATTTTTTAAAGCTCATATTATAGTACCTTTTGTAATCTTTTTTCAAAATCATCAATTAAATTCATAACTTCACTCGAATCAAAAGATTTAGCAAGTGCAACATCAATTATTTCACTAGAGTAATATAAACAGT
>Ga0209955_1000815_pt1 | contig 10371 bp, 8 predicted proteins | sample SalPonA_A_H2O_MG_FD_185716 | JGI IMG/M metagenome (GOLD analysis project Ga0209955, IMG submission 185716) | Water microbial communities from South San Francisco under conditions of wetland restoration - Salt Pond MetaG R2A_A_H2O_MG (SPAdes)... | ecosystem: Environmental > Aquatic > Non-marine... | reverse complement strand
ACGGCCCCTGGGGCAGACCCGATATGTCGCCTATCCTCTTTGCCGATGCGATCAATCAGGGAAAACCACTCAAGGTGTTCAACTATGGCAAACATCGCCGTGATTTCACCTACATCGACGATATCGTCGAGGGTGTAGTTCGCACGCTGGATCGCGTCGCTCAGGGAGATCCTAATTGGTCAGGGCTCAACCCCAACCCTTCGAGTTCAAAAGCGCCTTGGCGCATCTACAACACCGGCAACAGCCAACCGGTAGAGCTGCTCTACTACATCGAATGTCTTGAAAAGGCGTTTGGGAAAACCACAGAAAAGACCCTGCTTCCCCTACAACCGGGGGATGTTGAGCACACCTATGCGGATGTCACCGCACTCATGCGCGACACCGGTTACGAGCCCAACACGGCGATCGAGGAGGGGGTTGAACGCTTTGCCCGCTGGTACCGGGATTACTATAAGGTCTGAGCCAACAGGACCTGAAAGCACCGCATTGTTGGTAGCGAAGAGAGTTGCGGCATGGCTGAACTCTAAAGATGAAACATAGCCCGTGCTTACCGAACTATTGCTTACAGCAGATGTCGCTCAACTTGCAGGAGTAGACGCTCAAGCGCGCCGCGATTTCGCTCTACAACTCTTAGCCCAGCTTCACTGGCCGATGTGGAATTCGTCTTAGAAAACAGCTCTCGAGCTCGTTGCGCTAACTCATCGGTGCCAGAAACTTCGAACAGTGCGCCCTCTTCTTCGAGTTCACGAGAGATGGCCGCAAAGTTATAGCGACTCGGCCCCATTATTATCGGCTTTCCGAGCGCCGCTGGCTCAAGAGGATTATGACCACCGGTGCCGGAAAAGCTGCCCCCGACGAAGGCGACATCTGCGGCGGCATAGTAGGAGAGTAACTCACCCAAACTATCGCCGATCCAAACCTCAGTATCCTCGCTAGGGGGGTGTTCACTAGAGCGGCGCACGACTGCATCAGAGAACCTCGCGGCCAGCGAGGCAACAGAATTAAAGCGTTCCGGGTGCCGCGGTACGAGTATCAACGCAAGTTTAGGGAACTGCGCTTTTAGCTGAGACCATGCACCCAAAGCGATCGCGTCCTCACCCTCGTGAGTGCTAGCGGCGATCAACACGGGTCGATCAGCACCCAACTGATTCCGCCAGGATTTACCTTGAGATAGATCAGTGTTGGCTATGTTGAGGTCATACTTAACGCTCCCATCAACACTGATCCTTAGGGGGTCAACACCCAGTTCGATGAATCTCTTTGCATCGTCTGAATGTTGAGCACAGATGTGCGTCAATGCATTAAGCGCGATCGCCGTAAGGGATTTGAAGCGCTGATACCCGCGCATCGATTTAGCGGATAAACGCGCATTAGCAAGGAGAAGGGGAACTCCCCGCAACTGGCACTGATTAAGAAGATTGGGCCAGAGCTCGGTCTCAACAATTAATCCCGCAAAAGGCTGTTGTCTCTGCAGGAAGCGTTTGACTGAGCCCGGTGTGTCCCAAGGGATGTAGCGGTGATGTACCCGACCCGCGAACCGTTGAGTAACCTGAGATGCACCTGTGGGAGTCATGGTGGTGACCAAAATCGGAAGGTTAGGGTGGCTGAGCAGAAGCCGTTCCACCAGCGGACTGATCGCGATGACCTCACCCACTGATACAGCATGAATCCAAAAAGGCTTGCCACCCACCGGCGCCGAAATGCCCAAGCGCTCGAGCATGCGCGCCCTGTAGCTGGGCGCATTTCTGCTTCGAAACAACAACCGCAGGGCGAACAGCGGTAGCAGTAGGCGAAAGAGCGTGGAGTAAAGCGCCAACGCCAAGATTATCCCTCGTCGCTAAACTGCATGCGGTAGAGTTGGGCGTAGGCGCCATCCTGTGCCAGCAGGTCATGATGGGTACCGGTCTCAACAAGCTCGCCGTGTTCCATCACGACAATCATATCGGCCTTCTCAACTGTGGAGAGCCTGTGCGCAATGATCAATGTGGTGCGCCCTTTGACCACCTCATCCAAAGCCGCCTGGATATGACGCTCAGATTCAGAGTCCAAAGCCGAGGTTGCTTCGTCTAGAATCAAGATTGGCGCATTCTTGAGAATCGCACGGGCGATGGCTATTCGCTGACGTTGTCCGCCCGAAAGCAGCACGCCACCCTCGCCAATATGTGTATCTAGCCCGTCCGGTAAGCGATCGATAAACTCCGTCACATGAGCCGCCTCAGCCGCCGCCATGATCTCTTCGCGGGTCGCGTTAGCCATTGCTCCATAGGCGATATTATCTGCAATTGTGCCGTTAAATAGCACAACTTGTTGGTTAACTAACGCGATCTGAGCCCTCAAGCTCTCCAGAGTCACCTCCTCAATCGGCACTCCATCTAACGTCAGCGCACCCTCCCAACCATCGTTAAAGCGAGGCAATAGACTGACCAGAGTCGACTTACCCGAACCGGAGCGACCAACAAGTGCAACCGTGGTATTGGCGGGGATACAGAAGTTGAGATTTTTCAGCGCCAGCGGCAGCTCTGGACCATAGCGAAAACTTAGATTCTCTAGGCAGATACGACCCGTCATTTTGGTAATTACACGGGTTCCCCGATCGATCTCGTCCGGCGCATCCAAAATCTCGAACACCGACTCTGATGCCGCAATACCTTTTTGAATCTTAGCGTTAACGTCGGTTAACAGCCTCAGTGGCTTGGTAATTAACCCGGCTGCGGTCAAGAATGCGACGAATCCACCGGTGCTCATATCATCCATCACATCGGGATGCATCGCGATGAACATCAGCGCAGCCAGCGCCAGAGCTACCAGCATCTGAATGACGGGCGTATTGATCGCTTGAGTTACAGTCATCTTCATAAATTGACGACGATTGCGCTCACTCGCCTCATTGAATCGGTGGGTCTCAGACTCAGAGCCACCGAAAATGCGCACAATCTGATGACCCTTAATCGCTTCAGATGCAGCATCGGTAATATCGCCGACACTCTCTTGAATCTTGCGGCTTTGGCGACGCAAACGCTTAGAAGCAATCATCACAACAACGCCCATAAACGGAGCAACTGCGACAAACACGAGCGTCAGCTTCCAGTTGATGTAGAGCATGTAACCAAACAGACCTATGACCGTCAGCCCTTCACGCAGGGCCACCTTTACGGCCTCAGTCACGGCTTCAGTAACCTGTTCTACGTTGTAGGTCAGTTTGGCTAACATTTGCCCAGACTTACCCTGCGCAAAATAGGAGACGGGAAGGTTCTGTAACTTGTTAAATAGGTCGACACGCAAACCATGAATCGCTTGGCGGGCTATATAGGCGAGTGAGTAAGTTCCAATAAAGGTCCCAGCACCTCGCATAAAAAAGATGGCCACAACCAATACAGCGAGTAGGTATCGCTGCTCGAACTCGCCCTCTTCGACCGCGTTTACAACCAGCTCCAACCATTTGGCAGAGGCCGCCTGAGACGCTCCATATCCAGCGTATGCGATAAAGCTTAGGACGAAGCCGAACCAGTAAGGGCCGACGTAGCCCAATAGGCGTTTGTATAATTTAAGGCCGTTCTGTGGCGGCTGCACGTTTATACTTATTCCTCTAAAAAATAAGCGCCCAGTATACACGAGGATACGCTGTAGCGATCAGATTAGGGATAGGTGTTATCCTATTCCTGACATATGTTATTGATTACCTGAACCACACGCTCATAATAGCAACCTCCGGGGGAAATCATACTATGATATTTTGGTTGAAAGTCTATGACTCGAAAGCTGCGCATCGCTAATGTGTTGATCTCACCGCACAGAGGGGGACTCGAACGTGCTCACGTTAGCTACTCGGCGCTATTAATGAATGCTGGCTACGAGGTTGATTCATGGGTTCACCCAAAATCGCCATACCTGGAAGAACTCATTCATTTAGGCACAAACACCGTCACTCTCAAATCGAAGGGGCTTTTTGACCCTATCGCAATCGCTAAGGCAACATACCTACTCTCAACCACAAAACCTAACCTGGTGATGACGCATAATTCACGAAGTACTCAAATCCTTCACCATGCAAGGATGTTTCGCGACAGCCGACTCGTCGGAGTATCGCACAGTAACAAACTCAGAAGGATGCTCGTCGCGGATCATTTAATAGCTGTCAACCCTGAAATGTTAAAGGAGATGATTGACCTTGGTCGCTCGACAAAAGACTGCACTTGGATACCTAACTTTACTCCATCATTCCCATCGGAACCTAGAAAACTCTGGGGACGAGAAGTAAATAGGATTGCGTTCATTGGAAGAGCCGACAAGGTGAAAGGATTGAACAGTCTCCTGCGAGCCTTTAGCAATTTATTAGAGTTGAGACCTGAACTTGAGTTGCATGTCGCAGGGGTCGGAGACCAGGCTGACGCCTTGGGCAGAACAGCCAGAAATCTGGGCATTGGTAAAAGCTTAAGACTCTATTCATGGGTGGCTGATATACAAGACTGGATGGCGGACAAGACTTTGCTGGTAACTCCTTCGCTAAGCGAAACGTTCGGTCTGGTAGCACTAGAAGCAGCCATGAATGGTTGTCCAGTATTAACATCAAACGTATCTGGTTTCAGAAGCCAAATAACCCCCGATTACAACGGGTGGATGTGCGCTCCTGGCGACGTTGAGGAACTTTCTGATTCAATAAACCGCATCCTGAGTCTTTCACCCAAAGACAGAGCTAAGGTAGCCAAATTAAACTTTGAAGAAGCTCGTAAATTTTCGCCGGAAGCCGCTATAAAAAAGATCAACCAAATAATCACAAAAACTGCCTCGCCTAATTGCAAATAAGTTAGACTCGGAACAACTGGCAGCCAAAGAATTTGATAATACTGTAATTGGGCAGGCAGGTACGCGACATAGGTAGACTCTGAGCTTTCAACAACCTCGTATAGCAATCTGTGTCTTTTTTACTTCAAACTGACTGACGTTCAACATTAGACAGATAAATTATAGATAAACCACCTATGCCTAGAGGTACTTTTATTTTCTTGACGCCAAAATATTGGCCGACTTGGATTGGTCTCGGACTTCTACGTGCGGTCAATCTGCTGCCTTTCAAGGCTCAATTGATCGTTGGCGGATGGCTAGGCCGAGTAATTTACGTTCTAGCGAAAAGTCGCCGACATGTTGCTCGAGTCAACATTGGGCTCTGCTTCCCTGAGCTCAGCGCAACTGAACAAGAGAGACTAGTGAAGGATGTCTTCATCAATAATGGCATTGGAATTATTGAGACCGCCATGGCCTGGTGGTCAGATCGCGAATCGTTTAGAGCTCGTGTCAGGATCGAGGGACAGGAGCATCTAGAGCAGGCTCTTAGCGAGGGTCGAGGTGTTATTCTGTTGGGTGCACACTTCTCGACACTGGATCTTGGTGGGCTGCTATTCTCGCTCTACTACCCCATAAGCACCATGTACCGACCGCACAATAACCCTCTGATGGAGCATTTCATTCAAAGTGGTCGGCTAAGGTCGATCGACAAACTAATAGATCGATCCGACTTTCGTACATTGATCCGCGCCCTAAAGGCAAATGAGATAGTCTGGTATGCGCCTGATCAGGATTTCGGCCCGAAAAATTCTGTTTATGCACCGTTCTTCGGCGTGCCTGCAGCCACAGTGACTGCGACCAGCCGCTTAACACGAATGAATGGGTCGCCGCTCTTAATGTTAACCCATCACCGCTCTTCTAACGGCTATTACAACTTAAAAGTACACCCTAAAATCAGCCCGTTTCCACTAGAAGACGAAAGCTCGAGCGCGGCACGGATAAATTTGGAACTTGAACGTGGTATAAGGATTAATCCAGCGCAATACATGTGGATACATAGAAGATTCAAAACACATCCGCAGGGTAAAAGTGTTCTCTATCAAGCAACGTCTCGCTAAACAGTACAAAAAGGATCAGAGAAATTCGATGAATCAACCCAAACTGCCCATCAGCGTTACAATAATCTGCAAAAACGAAGCCGATCGAATACAAGAGACAATAAATGCCGTAGAGGGCTGGGTTGATGAAATTATTGTTATCGACTCCGGAAGCACTGACGGCACTCAAGAGATAGTGACTAAAACCTCTGCCAAACTTTATTTCAATGAATGGCAGGGATACGGCCAGCAAAAGCGGTTTGCAGAGGATCTAGCAACCAATGACTGGATACTAAATATCGATTCCGACGAAAGGGTTTTACCGAGATTACGTGATGAACTCATTGAGAATTTTAATGCTTGTTCTGATGAACTTGACGCTTACAAGATCCCCATTCTTGACCGGTTCCTAATCACAAATCAATTGAGCACTTACAAACCATACAATCCAGTCCGGCTCTACCGAAAGTCTGTAGGAAGATACCGTGATAGTACGATTCACGATAGAGTCGTACTCCCGGAGGGCGCAAGGGTTCAACAGCTAAAAAATCCTATAGCTCATGACTCCGTCAAATCTTTCAGGCATAGAGTGGAGAAAATGAATGACTATACCGATGCTCAAGTGGAGGACATGGTTGTCAAAGCTAGAAAACAGAGCAGACTCAGATTAGTCGGTGAATTCTGGATTAGTTTTCTGAAGTGTTATTTTCTCCGCGGATACTGGAAAAACGGTCTAATCGGATACATCTACTCAATCAATTTTGCATATAGTAGGTTCTTGAGAGGAATAAAGTTTCTTGAATGGGCCTCTAAAAATGCCGAAGCCCCAAAGCATTGAGTAGAGCTAGTAATTTGCCTTTGAAGCCCCCTGCTGTACTAATCTGTACCCAAACCTTTCCACCCCGTTTGGGAGGAATGGAAGCTGTAATGCACTCTCTAGCTACACTGTTCAGTGGTAATGGCTATGATGTTTTAGTCGCAGCAGATAAAGCCTGGGACTCTCCTAAACCTTTCGGTTTTTTTTCGGTCAATGTGCCCCGATTTATGCGTTCTGCAATAAAACGGATGATGTTGGGCGTCAAAAGGTTTGATCCAGACTTAACAATTTGTGACAGCTGGAAAAGCGTCTCTGCTGTTCCAAGAAAATCAGGGAAACTCGTCGTACTAGCACACGGTCAAGAGTACCTAGATCCCTCCAACAGAAAAAAAAGAGCTATCAGCAATGCGTTAGAACGCGCTGACTTAGTGGTTGCTAGTTCTGCGATGACGGCTAACCTAGTTAGAATAGTTTCCCCCTCGGCCAATGTTGAGGTCATATACCCCACCTATATGCTGAGTCGCCTCGGTGCAGTCAAAGCGCCGTATAGAGCATCGAAACAAGTTCCGGTAATACTCTCAATATGCCGGATTGAGAATCGGAAAGGGCTCTTTCAATCAGCAGATGCGCTAGATAGACTCTTACAAAAGGGCTTAGAGTTCGAATGGAAAATTGCTGGTAGCGGCCCTGATTTGCAACGTTTGAAAGACTTTTTAGCCGAGAAATCAATAAGTAGTCGCGCTACCTTCCTCGGAAGAGTCTCTGATCCTGAGAAAGAGCAACTACTAAGCGAAGCCGATTTGTACCTTATGCCGTCCTACCAAGCTGGGAAGTCCCTTGAGGGCTTCGGAATCAGTTACGCAGAGGCCGCTAAGTTCGGTGTCGCATCTATAGCTGGCGAGGTTGGCGGGGCACCCGAGGCTGTGCTTAATGGCAAAACTGGCTGGTGTGTGGATGGCAGTAAATCAGAAGCCATAGAGAGAGCACTATGTGAGGCGCTCTCAAACTCCGACAAACTACAACAGCTCGGACACGCAGCAAAGAACCGTTTTGACGACGAATTAGCAGGGGAAGTAAGTTTCAAAAAATTAGTTAGCCTTTGCCAACTTGATATAAGTCTCTAATGTACCCGAGAGCATTTGTTCGCGACTAAACTTGTTCACGGGAGGCAGCACCATGTTCTGTTCCAACATGCGCTCAGTAACGTTGTGCAGCTCTGTACCGTCAGCTATCTCAACTTTCCCGTCTGGAAATAGTTCATCAAGTATCTCACCAACCCCCCCGTGGCCGTAACCTAATACCGGACGTCCAAGCGACAAGGCTTCCAAAACAGTCCGACCGAAGGATTCTGGCTTCGTCGATAGGGAGAAGACGAGAGCGCTGATGGCAAATATATCCCTAATATCAGAACGCGCACCGGTAAAACTTATGCTACCCCCTAGACCCATGTCGCGAACACGCGAGTATAGCTCCTGTGCGTATTCTTGACGCTTCGGATCCTCTCCACCGACTATTAAACCGTGTATATCATCTCGATCAGAGCAAAGCTTTGATACTAGATCGATAAAGTCGTGCTGACCCTTTAAACGAGTCAAACGCCCCGGTAAACAGAGAATCGTCTTTCCCCTCGCTTGCGGAAACTCAGAATAGAATTGCTCTAACCATTCGTCCGCTGGCTTGTAGCCATAAGGAAATTCAGAGGGATCTACTCCGCGATAGATTCGACAAAGTCGATCCACTGGGGTCTTGGGATAGTTGGACAAAATATAGGTTCGCACAGTCTCTGAGACAGCAATAACAGCTTCGCCGCGGCACATGATCTCAGAGTATTTGCTAACGGAATATAGCCCATGAACCGTGGTCACCAGTTTCGGGCGACTATACTCAGGCATTCCGCGCCAGGCCAACCAACACACCCATGCGGGCATTCGCGAACGAAGATGTAGGATGTCTGGTTTCTCTTTTTTGAGGAACCGACGAAAGGACCAGATATGCCTCAGAGTAAGGGGGGATTTCTTGCCTAAATCCCATTCGATGTGCCGACTACCCTCAGATTCAAGCAATCGAACCATCGGACCGCCAGCTGATACTACGAGCGACTCGTGTCCGTTATCGACAAGGTACCTCGCAACCTCCAAAGTACCCTTCTCCACCCCGCCGCCTCGAAGTGACGGCAAAACCTGTACGACCTTCATTAGAGACGCAGATCCGTTTGGCTTTGCTCAAACAGGTATTTTAAGTCGTATATAACATGGAGATCTTTACCCCAGCTTCGAATTACATCAATGCCATATTCTTTGAACTGTGTATGTGCGACAGCAATGATAATCGCATCATAGCCTGACTTCTCCGGCTGCCCTACCAGGCTGATGCCATACTCTCGCGCAGCCTGATCTGGGTCGACCCAGGGGTCATGGATTTCCACTTCAACACCGTAAGTATTGAGTACACTTACAATATCAAGCACCCGTGTATTGCGAAGATCCGGGCAGTTCTCCTTAAAAGCCAGCCCCATCAATAACACTTTGCTCTCGTTAACGTGAATGCGGCGCTTTAACATCGCTTTAACCAGCTCATCTGCCACATAAGCACCCATGCCGTCATTGATACGGCGCCCAGCGAGAATTACATCTGGTATGTAACCAGCCGACTGTGCTTTGTAGGTAAGATAATAGGGGTCAACACCAATGCAATGTCCGCCAACTAGACCCGGGCGGAACGGCAGGAAGTTCCATTTAGTGCCTGCAGCGCGCAGCACCTCTTCTGTATCTATACCGAGGCGGTTAAAAATGATCGCTAGTTCATTAATTAGTGCGATATTCAAATCACGCTGAGTGTTCTCGATAACTTTCGCCGCTTCAGCAACACGAATGGAACTCGCTTTGAATGTACCTGCGGCGATGACGCTCTTATACAACTCATCGACGAAGTCTCGAACAGCAGGCGTTGAGCCTGATGTTACCTTCATAATATTGGGCAATCGATGTAGTTTGTCACCTGGATTGATACGCTCTGGGCTGTAGCCTGCAAAAAAATCCGAATTGAAAGCCAAGCCTGAGACTCGCTCAATAACCGGAATGCAGTCCTCTTCGGTAGCACCCGGATAAACCGTCGACTCATACACAACGATAGAGCCTTCGCTTATGACTCGCCCTAACAGCTCTGATGCTCTGATAAGCGGCGTCAAATCGGGTTGTTTGTGACCGTTAATAGGTGTCGGCACTGTAACGATGTAAACATCACACTGCTTTAAATCAGATTCATCCGCACTGAACTGAAGGTTTTTGGCGGAGGCTAAATCAGTGCTACTGACCTCTAAGGTCGAGTCATTACCGGCACGTAATTGAGCAATACGCTCGTTATCAATATCAAATCCAACCACTTCACGCTGCTTACCAAACTCTACCGCAAGTGGAAGTCCAACGTAGCCTAAACCGATTATCGCCACCTTCGCTGATGCGAAGTCTGGAAGCGTTACAGCCATTTTTTCTCCAATATCAAGCTTGCACATCGTTCGGCCTCGGCTAATACCGAGCTGTTAGCGGGCACTGAGAAGGCCAGGCTGTGGTCGACCAAGCCCGCGTCTATCAACATCTGCATACCCTGCTGTGTACGGGAATTTTGATGTGATTCTAAACCTATCAAGGAGACACTGCACCCTGCAGTCAAAGCTTC
>Ga0209955_1000813_pt1 | contig 10383 bp, 11 predicted proteins | sample SalPonA_A_H2O_MG_FD_185716 | JGI IMG/M metagenome (GOLD analysis project Ga0209955, IMG submission 185716) | Water microbial communities from South San Francisco under conditions of wetland restoration - Salt Pond MetaG R2A_A_H2O_MG (SPAdes)... | ecosystem: Environmental > Aquatic > Non-marine... | reverse complement strand
TTCTTACAACTACCTTTTTCACCACGCTTTTTGCCTGGTACTTTGCGATAACCATCCCAGCACTTGTCGTACATGCTGTCATTGCCATGTGCTTCACTAACAACCTGTTGCTTGCTTACAAATGTACCATCTTTTAAGAAATAACCCTGTGGAGAGTTAGTGCTTTTCTTGGCAACTACACCAGATGCTTTCTTGCCTTGGCGAGTAGTGTAAGTGATAGTGTCACCTATCTTAATTGCTTCGTTTATTGATTCGTCCACTAAACGCAATGCGGAAGCATTAACAAACTTTCTAATAGTGCCGAACTTAACAAGATACTCATTACGATTGCCTTTATGTTGTACAACACCACGCTCACCGGTACGAATATCTGTTACTCTATCACCTTCACGATACTCAGTACTTTCGTTTACTGATTCTTTACGGTAGTTTGATTTATCACCGCCTTTTCCGTTAGAAGAATCTGCTTGTCCTCTGCGGAAAGAATCGGCGCCGCCACGATTTTTCTTTTTTGATGCTGGCTTTGCCATAACACTGCGCAAACTTGCTTCTTCTACTTGTGGTTTCCATGCGAAGTTTACTTCATTGTTGTTACTCATGCCATCTCTGACACTTATTTCCATGCCGTCAACTACAATGCTAGAATCTTTTGTTTCATAACCAAGTTCTTGTGCTCTATCAAATACATCAGCCGCGCTACCCGCGCCACCCATTTTGAATACAATGAAGTGACCTTGGTCTTCTACACGACCATTTGATTGCCAATGAATAAAGAACAAATCACTGAGTAACTTTTGTACTGGCGCTGGTACGTTATCATCAGAACCTTCGTTCATTGATTCGCCTAAGCCTGTCTCATACTTACTGTTGTATAGAGATACAAGGTCACGAGCGCCTAAACCTATTTCTTTCGGCAATTGGCGGGCTAATTTATCAGCATACCAGTCAATGCCGTGATTTGCGTCACTGCCTTTGTTAACAATGATTTCACGCATTTTTTCTACAGCATACTCTGCTGCTTTGCGTTTCTTACCTGTTAATGAATGCCACAAATCTCTAGCATACGCAATTGGTCCCATAACATCTTCTGTTACAACCTGAATCTTACTGACAAATGTACCATCTTCCAAGAAGTAACCTTTTGGTGAGTTTGTGCTTTTCTTAGCAACTACACCTGACTGTGTTTTACCTTTTCTATCATAATATGTGATAGTGTCACCAATCTTAATGGCTTCAGTTACTTGTGATTCAGTTAAACCCATGTTGTATGCTTGATTCGGTGTAGCACCTTTAACGCCCATCTGTTTTGGCTTACCATCACCGCCAAAAAACTTCTTGGCTTCTTTCTCAGTTTGGCCTGGCTTAACATCAGCGGTAGTATTCACACCTTGTACGATTTTGCCTACGGCTTCGTTTGTTATATCATTTATTTTCATTTGTCTACTATGCGTCCTTTTCTGTACCAATCAGCGCCTTTTTGACCAGCCAATGGGTCATACGGGTCAATAAATTCATCATCAAAATCCAAGTCCCAACCTTTATCTCTTTTGAATGGGTCTGACTTTTTTGTGTCCGGTTTCTTTGTGTCCGGTTTCTTTGGAGGCTTCGCTGGTTGTCGATTCTGCGAAGGTCTTGGTGGAACTTGTGGAACATCTGCACTAGAATCTCGTGGTACAGACGGCTCATGTTTTGGAGGTTGTTGTGCGCCAGGTCTAGGGTCTTCGCCTCTACGAATTTTATCCCATGCATATTTCCATGTAGAAACTGCATCGTCAGCCGCATCTCTGCCTGCACCACCACGACCTAATCTATTAAGTAACGATGAAACTGGCCCTTCATTAAGTATATCGTATATTTTCACTTTATGCCCCTTGACCTGCGCCATTGTGCCGCGCCATCGGTAGATTGCATAGAGTTAGTATCATTGTCAAAATCTACACTTGGAATATCACGACTTGGTTTTTTACTAGCAGATTTACTCGCAGACGAAGGTTTTCCACGGAATAAATCTTTACCTTTCTGAAGAACATTTTTTGCTCCTTGCTGGACAGCACGTGCCGCGGATGGAGCATATCGTGTCGCTGCTCTGGCAAGATGAGGTGCTACCATTCTGCCTACCGCCATTGCTGCCGGAATCCATTCAGTCAACTCTGCTGGCGCTCCATCTTTAGCCACATTAGGTGTCCTTAAGAAGGCATCTTTAATTGCTTGTACTTCATCCTCTGGATAATTTTCTTTAACAGCATCCCATAGTGTTTCAAAACTATCTGCTGTATCAACACCACCTAGACCCAATGCCTGCATTACTTTCTCACCATTGCGAATAGGTTCACTGATTGGTTCATCAGTATGTGACTTAGTATATCCTTTGCCGTCTTTGCGTTTCTTCAATGTACGACGGATACGCACTAAACCATCTGTCGGACTAAACTTCCAACGCTCTACTTGTACTGGACGACCATCTTCCGTTGTTTCATCACCAATAGGTTGTACATCATGAATACTAGCAATAGTCGCTAGTAATACTGTACGATAGCCACCTTTATAATTACTAGTGCCTTCTTCTGGACTGTGGAAGTAAAAACTATTCCAATCAAAGTCGCCTGGCATAAAGTCTAGTTGTACATAACCTGTACGACCTTCTGGTATGTTACCATCTTTGTCGGCACGATTGGCATCATAGTTTACAATTTTAATCTTAGTACTGATTGTATTACCTGTACGAACATGCTCAATAACTAGAGGACTATTATCTAGTTTCTCTTTGAATGATTCTGTTTCACCAGGTTCAATATTCACAGTAGCATCAATATCACCACTAAACTGTTTCTTACCTATGCCGCCTGCTTTGTTCTTAGCCGCAGAACCCAGAGTAACATCACTTAGATTGATACCTAATTGTTTCTCAACCGCTTGTAGTGTAGGGAGTATCTCTTCACGAGCGATAGGACCTACACCTTCAACCGCATTGCCTGACTCAACTAAATTCATTGCTTTACGAATCATAGAGTTACTTTCCATGCTGAACTTAGGACCACTTGTGCCGAAGTTTGCTTTACGCATGATAGTTTTTGGTATAAGTTTCAAGTCAGGAATATTGTTAGCATCTGGACCGTCAGGTAGAAGTTGAATCATAAACGGTACATTAAGTTTTGACTTGATTTCGTGAACAACCGCTTGTAATCCTTTCTCGCCAGCGACAGCTAGTTTCTTTTGCATTTCATCACTGCTGTCAATTTTCTTGACAAAGTTTTCTAGCTCATCAAGAGAAATCATTGGGTCATTACGAGCATCAATCATGCGGTCAGCGAAGTGTCCTGCGAACTGTATAGATACGCTCTGAAGTGCGCCTTTTAGTTTGCCAGCAAGTTGGCGCAATTCACGCTCAATCTTCTTTTTTTGGAACTGCTGAACATATTTGTCGGCTTGTCCATCTTCATTTATAATGTCATTGATTTTCATTTATTGTTTCTCTTAGGCGCAGGATTTTCGCCAGTAAGTTTTGGCTTAGCAAACCATAGACGGAACCATTCTTCTGTTCCTGGTTTAATGTTGTTGTCTCGTTGATATTTGCCTTTTTCAGAGGCAGTTATACTTACATTAGATTCATCATCGCCATCTACTTCGTCACCTTCTTTGCTGTGTATGTCAGCAGTGGCAGCTTGCTCATCTTCTAGTATACTAGCGGATTTGATTCCAGCAAGTACCTGTAAGCGTTTTATTTCATCAAAATTCATATACGGTTTCCACAGTAATAAGTGTATTTATTAAAAACTAAATATTACTATGTCCAACTTATATTACTACATACTCACAGACCCAGACAAGACCCATGTCACAAAAGTAGGGATAACAAAGAATCCTGACAATAGACTGCGAGCCTATAGAACAGCCGCTCCTCATGCTATCTTTCTGGGACTATATGAAATACCAGATAGGGCACATGAGAAACGGCTGTTAGATTTAATGCGTGACCAGTTCAAGGTCAAAAGTGAGTTGGTGTATTGTAATCCTCAAATTGTAAAGAATATTGTAGAGGGCTACTTTATGGACAACGATATAATGATTTAACTATTTTTGAAAACTTCGTTTAGTTTGATTACTTCTTCAACTAGTTCATGACCAGTGAAGTCTAGAAATGCAGCAATGTCTTTGGGGAAACATGCTCCACCGTAGCCCATGTTCTCTGGGTCTGGCACTCGCATATGACTTGGACCAATGTTCTCAAACTTAGCAAGAACGTCAATCGTTTCATCGTATTTGAACTTGTCGCCGTATGTGCGATATAGCTCGTGAAAGAATATCACTTTAGTTGCTAGCCATACATTGTGTATGTACTTAACCATGCTTGCTGTCTTTCGGTCAGTGACAACAAATTCACATTTTAAATAATTAAATATAGTCTGAAACGGTAGTGACTTGAATTCTTCGCCATCACTGGTTCCTAGTATCATAAACGGTTGATTAGCAAAGTCTGTCGCTGCTGTTGCTTCACGAAGAAACTCAGGATTGTATGTCACATTTTCTGGATATCGATCTATCGCATCAGGCGGAAGAGTCGACCTAACCAATATAACACCATTACTACCAATAGTGTCAACAACACTATCAACGATAGAGGTATCGCAAGAACCGTCAGAATTGGATGGCGTAGGAACACAAACAATATAAGCATCAGCGTCAAGATTATCCTCAAGACGAGTCTCATACAGTGCCGGGTCAATCCTAACAATATCATAACTGGGTTTATTCTTCTCTAAACTAGATGCTACTGTATTGCCTACGAATCCACATCCTACTACCACTATCTTCATTGTAAGTAACTCGTTGGTTCTATACAAGCCTTGTTTTCTAGTATCTTCTTGTTGATTATTGCCTGCATAATCTTTAGTTCAATCTCTATCAAATCGTCATTAGTCAGCATATCACCGCCAACTTGACCTGCTAGTGCTGCCATCTGGAGTAAGTGGCGGTCATCATCTGTCATTTTAGTTCCACAGTGCTTCATAATATTTTCCGAACAATCTAAAGCCATTTGATATTCTCTCTTGATATGCTTGGCGACCTTCCATGTCTATTTCAAATGTATCGTTAGGACCTTTGCGCCACTCAAAGTATTTGGCATCTTCTTTAGCGACTTCATTACCATCTTCGTCAACTGGCACTGTAATGCGGTCATGTTCGCCACTGTAGAACTGGTCTTCCCAGTCAGTTAGTTTTGATTCAAAAGCAAAGATCATTTCGTCCATTACATAATCCCAACGAGCAAAGAAGTGAATGTCAGTCTGTCCTTCTTTGGCGTATAATGCTTCTTCTGCCGCATTAGGCCATAGTGCTTCTGGTGTATCTTCTTTGTCAACAAATGGAGCACCTTGCTTGGTGTCTTTAAGTTGCTTGAGCATTGGCACTACAATATGAGCAAGTGTGTGGTCCATGCTCCATGTATCCCAGCGGTCAATCTTTACGCTTACTTTCTGTTCACGCTTGTCCAAGAAGTAGTTGATAGGACGATAACATGCTTGGATAATATCATCTAGTTTATCCAAAAAACGCTCAAACTTAGTTTGTTTGCTTTCTGGTGGCCAATCAGCAAGACCATATTTCTTGGTCATGTAATCAGCGTATATTGTCGTATTCAAACGACTTGGATATGGTCCTATTTTAACTCGCATTATTCAACCTCTTTATAGACAACTACTCTAACATTGTCTTCTTTGCCTGTCAAGCGCCATACTTCTGCCATATCCTCGGCAGCTTCGCTAGACAAATATGTAACCGGCTTCATGTCAGAATCAGTCATTGGAATATACATACTCTATAATCTCCACGCTATCGTTCATAGCGTTGGTTGCGAATTCTTGTGCTTCTTCTAGGGTTTCAAAAAGTTTGATTTGTGGGCCATGGCCAGTGTCTGTGCCTTCAGTGAGAAACAGTCCGTCAACCGCAGTGCCTAACTCCTTGATTTTAAGTGCGTACCGACTTGAGCCGGCAAAGTATTCGTTGTCAGTTAATATTTGTCTTGGCATAATCTATCCTCTCAGTATATACTACACCAAGCATGTTACTGTGTCAAGCGTTATAGCATAAAGTATGCCGCTGTCATAGCAATACCTACAATAGCTATCGGACAAAAGGCTACACATAAATGAAGTCTATTCCAACTATCAAATGGTATTGTCATTAGTTTAAGTGCTCGTTGTGCCATAATGAGGGCCTCCTTTGGTTTAAAAACCTTTATAATAGTACTTAGTAAAAAGCCCGCAAAAAGCGGGCTTTACATTAAAAGTCTTCAATATCTTTGATAAGAATGTCTTCCAGCGATAAAGCACTATACTCTTTAATCTCTGCTTTCAATGTCTTTACCGTAGCCTTGAGTTTCTTAATCTCTTCTTGTGTCAATGTACGCATAGATAGTCCCAAATAACGCTTGGTACGCTCTGGTGTTAGCTCTGCGTCATATAGTCCAGCTAATGTGATAATCTCAGATTCCTTAGCATTGCGCAACTCAATCTGTTCATCAACTACACCTTGAATAAACTTGGCCTTGGCACTCGCATCTTCCATCTTCTCCTGCATTACCGCAAGATTGTTTTTCTTGCGCAAGTCATTATACTGTACTCGCTTGGTATACCATGCGTCCAACAATTGGTCAATACTGTTAAACACCACGACCTTGTTGTTTTCGTCAGTACAAGTGTAGTTCTCTGATACCTTCTTGATCAACTTGAGTTTGTTCATAATCCAATCATCAGGACGGCGACCAAACTCACGGTCTACCTGAAGTTGAAACATAAACTCATCATTATCTGATAGGTCATCGTAACCTTTGATTACTTTGTCATCAACAAGTTTATCAAGTACATCTTGATATTGCTTGAGGTTATAACCAATAGGCAATGCGTCAATCGTAATCGTTGTTAGATTGTTGCGTTGAAAACTACCTTCAATAAGCCACTGATTAGCAGTTTCGCCTGGCTTAACAACACACTTCATGCCTTCCCAGTATGGTGTCAAGTCTGCTGTCTTGCGTTTAGCACGATTGGCTGTTTGACGAACCCACTTAGCAACTTCTTTGGGATTTCTAGGTAGAATCTTTTGTGCGAAACCGATAGATACACCTTCTGAACCATTGATAAGAATCAGTGGCAATGTTGGGATGTAGTATCGTGGTTCAATCTTAGCACCCTCAAAGTTTTGATGCTCTAGATTAACAAAGTCATACGATACGAATAGTTTGTTTAGTACAGGATTAGCACGAGCAAAAATGTATCGTGTTGCGGCTGCTTCATTAATGAATGCTGAACCAAAGTTACCATCGCCTTCTAATAACGGCAAGTTGTTACCACTGCCTACATAGTTAGCAGTCATATTCACGACGGTTGCTTCTAGACTGCCGTGTAGATATTGTGCGTAGTCTTGTACACGAGGACCTAAGTTACTTACCTTAAGAAACTTGTCAATCTTCTGTTGAATGACTGTGTGTAGAATCTTACGGCTGGCATTCTTTTGTCCGTCAATGTAACTTGCGATTTTACGCACATTGTCATATACCGAAAATGAGATATACTCATCTGCGAAAAAATCTTCTAATCGAATTTTAGCACTTTCGTTTTCGGTGTCTTGCTTCTTTGGAGTTGATACTGACATATTTCCAATCCTTTTTATTACCTTTTTGATCATAATATAAATCACGGTCTATGTCAATATAGTTTCCGTGTTTGTCGTAGCAAGCAACTTTGCCTTTCTTCTCTAAGAAAGGATGCTCGCCACGTTCTACTCGTTTGTATTGATTTTCTTTTTGCCACTCAGAAGATAAAAAATGATGATTTCCATTTTCTTTTCTTTTTTTCTGAGCCTCCACCATCTTTTCGTGATTTAAGAAAGCATGTGTACCATCTTGTAATCGTTTTTGATTGTTAGTTAGTCCATCGGCATCTTTCACAATGAATGGATGTGTTCCTTCCTCTATCATCTTTTTCTGTGTTTTTGATTGTATTTCGCCAGATAACAAATGATGTGTTCCGTCTTCTATTCTCCTTGTTTGTATCGAAGAGTCATAGAATGGATTGTCGTGTGTATTCTCTTTACATAGATTCGCCCATGTTTCATTTTCAGCTAGATAATAGCCGGGTTCATCTTCTTCAAACTGTTTGAGCCATGCTTCCGCGTCATCTTTACTATAAAACCAAGAAGACCACATCATTTGTATATTTTCCCGATTATACCCTCCCCATTTTTCACAATGACGTTTCCAGTATAAACCAGAACCCAAGTAAGTGGTTAAATCTTGGGTAGTTTGACCCATATAATATTTGTTAGTTGTAGTGTTTCGTAAAATGTAATATTGACGAGGACGCCAATCTGTAGTAGTATAAATACTCATGCTGATAACTCCCATATAGTTATTAGGGCAGTTGGGGATTGCCGTCCCGCGAACTGCTTCTAATACTATTTATCATTATCTCGCAAAGAAGTCTTCTAGTTTAATCGTTGGTGTTGTCATCTTTCTTTTTCTCAATAGTGTATCCCAATGCGTCAAGTTTGTCTAACACATTAACTAGATAGCCCGTGAGTTCATCGTCAAACGGATAAACACGCTCTAATCCATTACCTCGCAAAGTTCCGCCGTACGGTTTTTTGATTCTACTATTCATTAGTTTTTCAACTAGTTTCTCTGTTGGTGTTGTCACTATCTGTGTTCCTCCCCATTGGAGCTTAAATCTAAATGCGTCAAACTCATTATGGAATGTTAGTGTCAAATATCCAAATGCCTGAGAGTGACTGAATGGACGGTCTTCATCCACATCACTTGATTGACGTGCCGAAAATCCAATGTTGTTCAGGCACCAACGAATCATATCATTGTGCTTGGCGTATGTGTCTCTTTCTAGTCTTAACTGTATCATACTTTCATTATATCAAATGGCGCCGAGTTAAGCAACTGCTCTTTACGATAATCTATTGTATCACTACTGAACCAAGATGTAAATATGCTTGTATCATCTATCGTCACAGTCGGTAACATTTCTTCCATTGTATCTTTCACAATGATATCTTTCAAGTCTTTCTCTGACCATGAACCAAGACCCTTCACATAACTAACATCTAGCTTATGGTCAATCTTATTCACATCAGCGAATGTGTATGCCCACTCTTTAACCACGTTATTCTTTTTACCAATAGCTAGAGGTGTACGCAAGATACGAAGTTTGCCATTCTCTAGATGCTCTGGGAAGTACTTGTACATGAATAGTGCGATTAGACCGCGAATACGACTACCATCGGCATCAGCATCAGTTGCGATACAAATCTCTGCGTTTGGATATGTTGTAATAATAGTATATAGCTCTGACAACTCTTTGTTTGCCATAAACTTCTGGTGACTTACTTCCAATACATTAAGAGGCACACCCTTCAATGCGTAGAATGCGTTACCTTTACGACCTAAACACTTGATTAGACCACCGCTTGCTGAGTCACCCTCTACAACAAAGATACGCTCTGTGCGAGCACCGATAGCGGCAAAGTACTTATCACTCTTGATTTTCTTTGTCTTTTCAAGTTTACCCAACTCTTTCTTAGCGTTTAAGTCTTCCTGAAGTTTAGTGTATGCTGTAATCTCGTTAATGAGGTCTTCATTCTTCATCAACTTAGCGACCATCTTCTTAGCATCTGATTCGCCAATAGCCGCTCTACATTCAGCATTAGAGTTAGTCACACGCTCTTTGGTCTGTGAATCAAACTTGAGTGCCGAAAAGCCATTGACAATACCATGAACTCGCAAGTGTTGCTTGAGTCGGGCGGCTGTAATATCTACCTTCTTGCGGCGTTTCAGCGCATCACGAAGCTCCTGCATGAATAATGTAATGAAGTAATCAATGTGTGTACCACCTTTAACTGATAGACCATTGACCAGACTGTGTGACTGGAATGAACCATCAGATTTAGTGATACCGAACACAGCACCCTTGTCCGTTTCAAAGATATCACACTCGCCAAAGTAGTCTTGAAACTTTAGACGTATAATCTTTTTATTGAAGCGAAAACGAATGCTAGGGAATGCTAATGCCAGTGACCGAACACGCTCTTCAATCATTGAACGATGAGCATCGTCCATGTTAGTTAGACCAAAGAACTCGTAGTCAGGCGTGAACTTAACTGTTGTGCCTTTACTTGCTACTTCTTTGGTAGTGACTCGTTTAACTTGGCCATTTTGACCTACTAGTTTTACTTCTAGTTTGCCATCGGCTGATTTCGCTTCAAACTTTGTAGAGGTCACGAATGTAATCATTGACCCTACGCCGTTCATGCCTATAGATTCACGATTGGCATCGTCAAAGTTAGAGCCAGCACGAGCCCGAGTAAAAGCACTAACCATTTGAT
>Ga0209955_1000808_pt1 | contig 10434 bp, 7 predicted proteins | sample SalPonA_A_H2O_MG_FD_185716 | JGI IMG/M metagenome (GOLD analysis project Ga0209955, IMG submission 185716) | Water microbial communities from South San Francisco under conditions of wetland restoration - Salt Pond MetaG R2A_A_H2O_MG (SPAdes)... | ecosystem: Environmental > Aquatic > Non-marine... | reverse complement strand
TATTTTCTCGGTAGAGGACTTACGTGTAGATTTGGTGAGCAGTTTGAATGAAAGCGAAATGATGCAGCGAAGATTCCGTGATATTGCGCAAATTTCAGGTTTGGTTTTTACGGGGTACCCGGGGAAAAACATTACCACCAAGCAATTGGTCAATTCTACCAAACTCATGTATGAGGTTTTTCGCGACTACGATCCAGAAAACCTCCTGCTTCGTCAGGCACAGGAGGAGGTGCACGACTTTCAACTCGAAGAGGCACGAATGCGTGCTGCCCTTGATCGAATTGCTACGCAGCAAACCGTCTTTCTGCATATCGACAAGCCGACCCCTTTATCGTTCCCAATTTTAGTAGATCGCCTCCGCGAAACCATGGGAAGTGAATCTTTGGCTGAGCGCATAAAGCGCATGCAACTTGATTTTGGATAATAAAAAACCCGCATCCTCCCTTAATTTCGGAAAGATGCGGGCGTGTAGTTTTAGCTACAGTTCTTAGTTCTGGAACGCACCAGCTGCAGCAACATAACGCTGGTAGAAGCTTTGCGTGTTATCCGCATCAAACTGCTGAACATTTCTGAAAAGCATTTGATAGAACTGAAGGTTCGTTTGCCACTCTTGCTGAGCTCTGCGTTTGTCTTCACGAGAGAACGAAGCATAGTAGTTAAGCTCGTCATCGAGGTGCTGTGCAAAGTTGTCGGTGAGTGAACGTGCCTTGTCCATGGCTCCGGCGCGGTAGTACGCGTCGATCACCCCGAATAGGAAGTAGTTGTAGCCAAATTTCTCGGTAGGCATTTTTTCCATGGCAAAGTCGAGCGTTTCAATCGCTTTCGCGTTGTTTCCTTCCGCAATGAACTCATTGGCCAAACGACCAAAGATCGTACGTAGGTTGTAGCTCAGACGGCGGTTCGTTTCGTCGAGGTAAACGTCTGGAAGCTCCATGTTTCCGTAGCTGAATTTATTGACGAGGTTGTCGTACATAATGTCTGTATCCACCTTTCCGTAGTCAATTCCAGATGCGGCAGACTTATGATAGATCGGTACAAAGCGGTAGGCCATACCCTCCAATTGGAAGTAATCGTTCAACCAGAAGTACGACTTCGGCGAATTTCCAACCGTGATCGAGAAGTAGATAGGACGCGTCCAGTCGTTGTTGGCGATCAAATCGATCACCATCAAATCGCGCTTGGTGATGACATTACTCTTCCAATCCCAGTCGATGTAATCTACGATTTTAGAACTATCCGCGGCATCAACAACACCATTGGTAAGAACAGCTTCTTTATCAATAGAGATACGAAGCTTCTTTTGAGGGTACAATGGTAACTCTTTGTTGCCACCTGTTTTAAATTTGACTTGACTGTCGTCGCGTTTAGTGAATTTGACAAAGTCTTTTACGTCCCAACGTCCTTTAACACCTAAATCACGGTAGTACAATACATCTCTTGTTCCTTGCACGTATTGGTTCCAATCGAAGCTGAAAGGCACAGACTCACCGTCGTAAGCAGCGCGTCTTTGCTGATCGATGTACCAATCGGTGTTGAGTAATGAAAGGTTTACTACGCGAACATCTGTACGGTAGCCCTCCACTTCTTGAACGTACCAAAGTGGGAAAGTATCATTATCACCGTTGGTGAACAGGATAGCGTTCGGTGCACAACTGTCTAGATATGCTTTGGCAATATCGCGCGCAGTGTAGCGGTTGCTACGGTCGTGGTCGTCCCAGTTTTCAGCCGCCATGCGCACTGGTACTGCGACCATGGTTATCGCGATAACCAAATAAGAGGCTACCTGAGGATTCATTTTTGAACGCAGTGTGTCCCAAAGTCCCAATGCGCCTATACCGATCCAAATAGCGAATGCATAGAAGGAGCCCACAAAGGCATAATCACGTTCTCTTGGTTCGAACGGTTTGTGGTTCGTGTAGACGACAATAGCTAAACCAGTGAGCAAGAAGAAGAGCGTTACAGCCCAAGCGTCCTTGTTGTTCTTTTTGTATTGGTACCAAAGACCAAATACTCCAAGTAAGAACGGCAACATGAAATAGGTATTGCGCGATGGATCATTTTTCATGTGATCCGGCAAGTTTTCTTGGTTCCCAATTCTCATCGCGTCGATAAAGCCGATACCTGTGATCCAGTTACCTTTACTCATCTCGTAGCGGTGTTGTGCATCATTTTGACGACCAGAGAAGTTCCACATGAAGTACCTCCAGTACATTTTGCCAACTTGGTATTCAAAGAAGAACTTCACGTTCTGGGCGAAAGTGATCGGCTTATTTTCATCTGTGATGCCGACAATTTTCAAATAGTTCTGCTTGTATTGCGGGTCATCGTTCCAGATACGAGGGAAGAAGCCTTGATACTTTGGATCGTAGTTAGGCTTGCTTGCTTTTTTATCGTCGGTCATCAAATACTTTCCGTCGATTGTTAGGTTGCCTCCTTTTTCTGCAACATAAGCTTCCGCTTCACTTTTCAATTTAAAAGCAGTCACCTGTTTCGGGCCTTTCATTACTGCAAACCCGCGTTGGTACACCGGTTTTCCGTCGCTAAATGGGTCGTTGCGATCGTACGGAGCGTTAAAGCTTTTCCCATAAAGAATTGGCCAATCCCCATACTGTTCACGGTTGTAATAGGCCAAAAGCGACATTGCATCTTCCGGGTTGTTCTCATCGATCGGCGTATTTGCGTTCGAACGAATCGCCAAAATGATGAACGTAGAATAGCCCAAAACGATGAGCATCACAGCGAGAATAGACTGCTGCAACAGCGGCTTACTTTGTCTCTGCGTCCACATCAAACCGAATACTACCGCACCAATCAAAATCAGCGAAGCAGCTACAGTTCCGGAGTGGAACGGCAGACCGATGTTATTCACAAAGAGGATTTCCAAGGTGCTGAATAAACGCAACACCATCGGGATGATAAAGGCAAAAACGATCGCTAAAACACCGATACTCGCTCCATTCGCGATGATGAACCCGTTTCGCGTCGTCTTCGGAAATTTCTTGAAATAGTAGATCATAGCGATCGCCGGGATGGTCAAGAATACCAAGATGTGTACCCCGACAGAAAGTCCTACCAAATAAGCAATCAATAGCAACCAGCGATTCGCGTTAGGGTCTTCGTCTACCGCTTGTTCCCATTTGAGCACAGCCCAAAATGCGGCTGCGGTAAAGAAGGAACTCATCGCGTAAACCTCGCCCTCAACAGCAGAGAACCAAAAGCTATCACTGAAAGTGTAAGCCAATGCTCCAACTGCACCGGCGCCAAGAACAGCGATGATAGAAGCGTTATCGAGTTTGTCTTTCCCCCCTAAAATCTTCACTGAGAGTGCAGTGATGGTCCAGAATAAAAATAAAATACTGAACGAACTGCTTAACGCACTCAAGGCATTTACCATTAACGCCTGATGTTCGGCAGCGCTTGCGAGTTGACCGAAGAGGTTACCCATGAGCTGGAAAAACGGTGCACCGGGAGGGTGACCCACCTGAAGTTTGACAGATGTTGCAATGTATTCGCCACAGTCCCAGAAACTTGTGGTTGGTTCGATAGTCAAAAAATAGGTCGCTGTGGCAATGGCAAACACCAACCAACCTACGATAGTATTGAGCTTCTTGTAATTCACTAGTACATTTTTTATCGACCAGCGTTTAACACTGGATCTTTCTAAACGGCTCGAAAATAAGAAAATCCATGTCCATAGCTCCTCAAAACGATGTTAAACACGAAATTTTTGCTCAAGTCTTTTTTGTGTTTTCTCATTTGGAGTATATTTGCCGTCCCAAAAGGGAGATTTGCCCGATGGTGTAATGGCAACACTACGGTTTTTGGTACCGTCATTCTAGGTTCGAGTCCTAGTCGGGTAACTCGGCAAAACCCCGCACTTCAAGTGCGGGGTTTTTTGTTTCTAGACCTTACCCATTCAAAGTTCACCCATTATCGCCTATGGTTATTTGCACTTCGGCGCAATAATTCAGGCATTGTATACAATTGAGCCCTGTTTCTATGAATCTTAGGGCACCTTTGGTTTTCAACACCTGTGCGATACACGCACAGATCGAACGTAACAATTCAATTTTGTGACTATGAGTGGTTTTGCGCTTTCGTCATATCTTAAAGCTGTCTCAAATCCTGAACAGCCACTAGCTAGTTTGATCGTTCCCGTGTACAACATGCGGGAGTGGTTGGAATCCTTGTTAGAGAGCTGTGCCCAATTCCGCACGCTTCTCCCATATGAATTGATTTTTGTAGACAACAACAGTACGGATGGAAGCTTAGAATATTTGCAGTCTGTAGGAGCACGCGTGGCGGTTGAAAAACGACAAGGGGTGAATTATGCGCGACAAAGTGGGGTTGAATTGGCCAAATCAAAGGTGATAATCTCAATGGATGCAGATACGGCCTATCCTCCAAACTTTATTGATGAAATGGTGCTCCCATTATTCGAATACCCTTCGGTTTCAGTGGTGTGGGCAACATCGTTAGGTTGTGTAAACCCCTATAAACCGGCGGCTATCGACAGAATAAAGCTGTTACTGAAGTCAATATTTCATGCTCGCCTTCAAGGTAATATGGATCAGGCAAAGCAAGTGCGCGCCCACGCTATGTCGTTTAGAAAAGAAACAGGTGTGTTCTATCCTCTAGACGTTCAAAACATAGCCGGATGTGACGACGGACTTGTAGCGGTCCAATTGTTACAACACGGTCAACCCTATCGAAACGCTTTGCGGTTATTCACGAAAATAGGTTCTGAAGAGCGGATCGTTGCAAATTCCCAGTGGCCTAAAATTTAAGAGGGCTATTTGCGTAATGGTGTGAGGGTTACCTGTGCTTTAGCAAAGAATTGGCTCTGGCTGCTTGTGTTGTTAATCGCCGACGAAGAACCGATGTAGAAAATAGTAAACGCACTGGGCTGGTATTGAATCAAGGGTTGCAGCAGAATGCTGTTATCGAAAGCATTGTATTGCGAGATCAGGCGCGCTTGTAAAAATCGGTTCGCGTTATATCTGATGTTTGAACGCCAAATCCACCCTTTGTAAATGTTACCAGAGCCGTCAGCTTCATAGAGTGAGCTGTAGTTTCCATCAAAGCCAGCTTGCAGCTTACCGGAGAATTGAAGGTTGATATTTACTCCAGTATTTAACCCGTGTCCAATCCGAGGTGTGCTCGTGTTGTAGGCAACAAATTCGCCGGGATTGATGAACGTATTGATTCTAAAAGTTTGAACAGGGCTCCATCCGATCCAATTCCAAGTTCGAGTCATATTTCGAAGCACAACACCCTCGAATTCTTCCATTACCCCGTGGTTGATGCCGCCACCAGCCGAGAAATTGCCCGCGAATTGGAAGCTATACTCGGTGTTCATCCCGGAATTTTTCCAACGTCCTTGCGGTGTAATACTTGCATCACCACCCAAAAACACAGCGTACTGTTTGAGGTACTTCTTGTTGGGTCGACCCACGTAGCGTTGTCCGCCGCTCACATTGCTACGATTGTTGATGGGAACAAACCCCATATCGGCCCGGAAGGTTTGTGAAGTGTGGTTCCAAGAAAAGTCAGTACCCCAATGCATAGTGGTTCTGTTGAGCGAGTGGCTGAAGGCATAACCGTGAAATTTTTCCCCGTCGGTTGCTGCTGTGAATTTGCCAAAAGTCTGTCCTGTAGTGATCCAATCGGTATCGGGCTCCTCCGTGAAGCTCCAAGCGTATTCCCCGGCGTAGCGCCAACTCTCCCCAATATTTTGACGCACCGTTATGGCGTTCAAGTGGCCGCTACCGCCGTCGAGATAAAACCTGTTGGTGCTGAGTACCCCTAGGTTTTGTCCGTCCGTTCGTGGTGCTGAAAAACGAGCAACGCTCACAAAGCTTTGGCCTGCCGAGGCTACAATATCTCGGTTCTCCCCAGGTACCAGATACGGAGAATTCAGGTCATATCCGGCAAGGGCATAGGTTCTTAAAGACTTCCCTTGACCCAAATATTTCATCATTCCTGCTGGATTTGCAATGGTACGGGTGTAGAATAAATTCATTCCGGTGGCGGTGAGATCGGCGCCTTCATTGAAAAAAGGACGTCGCTCAGGATAAAAAAGACTGGTAGCGGAGTTTACATCAACTTGCGCAGCATCGCTTTCCACCGTGGAGAAGTCAGGGTTGATGGCAAGCTCGATGGAATTCTGAGAATTTATGCCGTAAAAAGCGCTAAGTCCGGCCTTGCCGGTGGCAGAACCGAATTGACCTCCTTGAAAAGGAATACCACCTAAAATGTAGGGAAGAATGTCCCGGCGTATTTCACTGCGAATGCCATCGATCAAAAGAAAATCATTGAATTGGCAGTCAAAACAAGGGTTGTCAAAGTTTCTATTCATACTCACCGCACGGTGAATTTGCGCTCCAACGTAGTACTCTCGAAAAAAACCTACACGCCAGCGTTGTTGCTCCTTGTTCTCGAACTGGAGCGAGCTGAAGGGAATTCTCATTTCCAGGGTCCACCCTTTAGAGCCAATTTTTGTTGCCGTCTGATAGGTGACATTGTAGGCCATATCAAACTCCTGACTTTCAATGGTTGGGTTGTTATTGCGTAAATCCAGTTGTACACCGAAAGCATTGGCGGCGATGAACACGGTATTTCGCATGTCGCCAAACAGGTCGAAATTGATCCCGATAAAATCATCTCCCCAAGCTTCGTCGCGGGGTTGGATGTTCGCACGAAGATGAGTGCTATCTAGTAAGGGACAGTCAAAGCCGACCAATAAAGCATCTTCGGTTCTCATCACCCAGGCCTTGCTCAAAACCGGAGGTGTACCGTTTGGGGCGGGATCCATCTCTTTGAATAATTCGAAAGGCAATGCACCCTCGTATTCATCGGGACTTAGTATGCCATCAAGAAGTGCTGATTCAGGTGCAAATGGGACATTCAGCTCCCTTAGCGGGTTGAGTTCTTGCGCGAAAGAGGGGAGTATAGAACAGAAAAACAGGGCTATGGCGGCGAGTCTCATGACTTAGGATTAGGAGTACGACAAAGGTCTAAGAAGCAGTGCTTCTCAGACCTTTTGCAGGTGTTAAAAGTTAAGTAAAAACAGGGTACGGTTGTTAACACCCGAAGTTTTTATGCTTAGAGCGCAATTCCTAGCGAAAGTGATCCTATGTACACCTCCTCATTAAACGCACCTTCTTGGAACAACGGTCTTGCGTCTAATCGACCGGTAACTTTAAAAGCCTTGTACCCAACTTGGGCCTGAAGACCATAGCGCAGTAGGTGGGTATTGAAATTGCTCGTAGTCTGAATCATAGTGCGTTCACCTTCGGCATCATTTCCAAGTACAACGGCCTTGCTGTCCAAGCGAATCCCTCCGTATCCTCCGAAGCCAACGCTGATGGATTTATTCACTTTACCGCGTGGGCTGAAGTCGAGCATAAGCATTGCCGGAATCTCTACATAAGCTTGCTCCCAACGGTTTCTACGAACATTGCTTAATCCAGTCACTCCTACGATTTCTGTGGTAGCATCATCGCTCCCTGCACCAGGAATTTTCACGATGGTGTTCTCTTCTGTGAAGCCTAAGATAATTCCTTCAATCCCAATCCCAGTCTGCAAGAGGAGAGGAGATGCCGGACCAAAAATTTTACGTTTTGTGCCAACAAACACTCGTGAGTTGAGACTTTCCCCGCCGTTGAGGGAGTTTTCCGTAGCAGTCGCCATTCCCGAAGCACCTCTCAAGCTATTTGCACCGAAGTGCAACTCTAGATCGGTGAATTTGACCTTGCTACTTTTTTTTGGAGCTTCTTCTTCCTTTTCCTGCTCTTCGGTATCGAGATCAAACTCTAATGTTAACACTTTCTCGACATCTTTTTCAATCACAGCGTCGAGTTCTTTGTCTTTTGACTCCCATTTCTTGCCGAACTCTTCACCCCAGGCTTCCATGCGTTGGCCAAATTCTTCGCCCCAATCTTCCATGCCTTCGCCGACATTTTCCATGCGCTGCTCAAAATCTTGGGTAAGCTCTTCGACGCGTCTTTCGCCCTCTTCATCGGAAATGGTACCGGCTTCAACTAAGGCTTGAATTTCAGCGATCTGTGCGCTGAGTTTTGTGGCTTCGGTTGTACTGATTTTCACAATCTCGGTGATGGCTTCCATCAGCCCAGCTTCAGGGTCAACACCTTCGATTTCAATGCGCACTTCGTTGGTATCACGTGTGGCTAAAAAATAAGCCAGCTCGGCGCTCTCATTGGCACACAGTTCTTCATCCAACTCGTGAATTGTGATGGAAGGATAAGTGAGGTTTGGAAATTCAGTAGTTGCCGCGGTTATCTCAACGGTATTTGCACCACTTAAGCTCAACCCAAGAGCTAAATATCCGATGCCCAACAGGGTTGCAGTTGTCTTTTTCATAATTATTTGTTTTTAGGGGTTTTCCTTGTTGATATACTAGCGAGGGTATGGTTGACAGAGACTTTCGCTGATTCCCAGTTCAAGTACCCTATACCAATTATTTTCGCCATGTTTTGGCCGAAGTTTTTTGCACCTTCACCTACGATTTTACTGATTTTACCGGTTTCCTCTTTGCTGGCATAATAGTTCGCTTCCTTGGGATCAAATTCTACGATCACCTTTACTGGGCTTTGAATGAATTCTGAACGAACGATCTCTAATTCCATCAGATCATCTTCAAGCGCCAATTCTATTTCATGCTCCTCTAGTCGTTCTTCCCAACGCAGCGCTAAAGGACGCTTTACAGGCGTTGTTAACGCAGCAACCTCAATTAGATCTAGGGTAGTGTCGCTTGGCTTTGTTGCGGTTGCAGGTTTTTTTAGAGTTTCTTCTATCGGAGACCAGATCGTACCGGTGGAGCTGAGGTCCGTTTCTGTAGGAGCTCCATTAAAAGGCGCTCTGTGGTTGTATTCTGGAGTGGGTTCCCAAACTAGGGTCCAAAACAGAGCGATGGTCGCAGCAGCGCTGGCTATAGCAAGGAATTGCTTTCTCCAAACAACGACCAGTGCCTTTTTCTTAGGGGCGGCCATTGGTTCTTCGGTGAGCTCGCCAGATCCATTTTGATTGTTATGCTCGTCCACTGCAGCAGAGATCTTGTCCCAAAGCTCCGGTGAAGGAAGCTCAGTGTACCTTTCAAGGGCCTCTTTAAATTTGTGGTCTAGATTACTCACCGTTACTATTCTTTTCTATGCGTCTTGAGCACTAAACTCAGGAAGCTGATTCTTTAACATTTTACGAGCCTTACTCAGCTGGCTCTTGCTGGTTCCCACGCTGATCTCTAACATTGTTGCGATCTCGTCGTGTTGGTATCCTTCGATAGCGTATAGGTTGAAGACAGTTCTATAACCGACTGGAAGTGCCTGGATGAGCTGTAACAGGTGTGCAGCACCATCGCTATGCAGGGCAGGAGCGACGACTTCACCCTCCCAATCAAGATCAAACGGATTTTTTCCGCGTCTTAAATAGGTCAGGCACTCTCGCACGGTAATGCGTTTCATCCAGCCCTCGAAACTTCCCTCTCCCGAATAGCGGTCGAGGCGAGTAAGGATTTTGATGAAGGCATTGCTCAAGGCTTCCTCCGCTTCTTCTATACGTGTCAAATAACGTCTGCAGATCCCCATCAATACCGGCGACATGCGCTGGTACAACTCGTGTTGGGCTTTTTTATCGCCCGCTCTACAAGGTTCGAGCAAGTGCTCCATGGTTGAGGGTTTCTATCTTAAAGACGACGTCTCCAGGCCTTAGGGTTGCCTGGGGGTTGAAATAAATTTTTAAAACACTGAAAATCAAATAAATAAAATTGATACTTTCAGCGAAGTAAGATAAAAGGAAAATCAGAATTGAGTATTTATCTAAACACAAACTAGAATTAACACCCCCCGAAGAGGACTCCATCTGCAAAGCCCTATCTTTACTATTAGATTATGGCAAGAAAGCACAACAAAAGGGCAGGAAAGCGTACGCACAGTGTAGACGTGAAGGAATGGGCCCAAAAAGTGGAGTCAGTATTCCGCAAGTTTCCGACGAGAAAATTCAATTACAAACAGATCGCTGCACAGCTTGGCTATAAACCTCCTATGGTTAAAGCGAAGGTGGAAATGGCACTCTCTGATTTAGAGCGTTCCGGTAAAATATTGAGCGTTGATCGAGGGAAATATAAACTCAAATACAACGCTGTGTACACAGAGGGTGTGGTGGATATGGCCAGCAATGGCAATGGCTATGTGGTCAGTCCGGACACGGAAAGTGATATTATGGTGCGCGCTGCGAATTTGAATCACGCGCTTCACGGAGATACCGTGAAGGTCAGCTTATTTGCACGTCGTGGCGGCAAAAAGCTTGAGGGCGAGGTCGTAGAGATCGTCAAACGCAAGCAGGTTGAGTTTGTTGGAACGATTGAAATAGGCAAGGGTTATGGGTTCTTGGTCCCGTCCAGCAGAAAGATGTTGGTGG
>Ga0209955_1000807_pt1 | contig 10436 bp, 14 predicted proteins | sample SalPonA_A_H2O_MG_FD_185716 | JGI IMG/M metagenome (GOLD analysis project Ga0209955, IMG submission 185716) | Water microbial communities from South San Francisco under conditions of wetland restoration - Salt Pond MetaG R2A_A_H2O_MG (SPAdes)... | ecosystem: Environmental > Aquatic > Non-marine... | reverse complement strand
AAAAGAACCTACAAATATATATTCAACATTAATCACAGTTTTAACTATGGCTTATAATCGATCAAAACAAGTTGCTCCTATTTATTTAAAGGATGATTTATTTGAAATTGGTGAGCTTGACAAAAATAAATATGAATATATAACAAATGTTCAAAAACAAAGAATTGAGCAGGTATGGATTATAATTATAAATAATGCCTTAGATGAATTAATAAAAATTGATAGCTATTCAAATAGAAGTTTAAATATAAATATTTATATTGAAGATAAGGAAATTGTAGTTAAATTTGAAGATAATGCAGGTGGAATTGATGAAGAAATTTTACCAAATATCTTTGATCCATTTATCTCAAATAAAGAACATAGTGGAATGGGTGTAGGTTTAAATGTAGCAAAAAACATCGTAGAACAGCAAGGTGGTAGTATTAAAGCATTTAATAATAAAAATGGTGCTATCTTTGAAGTTAGATTAACAATAGTGTAAAATGAAGGAATGAGTTGAGAGTAGCTTTTATAGGTGATATTGTAGGAAGACCTGGAAGAAGAATAATAAAAGAAAATTTATCTAAATTAAGGGATGAATTTAATATAGATTTTGTAATAGCAAATGGTGAAAATGCTAGTCATGGATTTGGACTAACAATTAAAAATTGTGATGAACTTTTAAAATGTGGTATTGATTGTATAACAGGTGGAAATCATACCTTTGATAAGAAAAAAGATATGTTTGTATTACTAGAAACAAAACCTGTATTGAGACCTGACAACTATCCAAAAGGTTTAACAGGAACAGGTGTAAAAGTTTTTGAAGTAAAAAAATCAGATGAAACAATAGAAAAATTGGCGGTTGTAAATTTAATGGGTCAATTTTCAATGCCAACTTGTGAAAACCCATTTAACTGGGGAACTGAAGTTATTAAAGAACTAAAAGAAGAAGGTGTTGAAAATATTTTTGTTGATTTTCATGCTGAAGCAACTAGTGAAAAAAGAACAGCTTTCATGATGTTTAAAGAAGATATAAGTGCATTATGTGGAACTCACACTCATGTGGGAACTGATGACTTACAAATAGTTGATGGATGTGCATATTTAACTGATATTGGATTAACAGGATGTAGAGACAATGTTATTGGTATTGATAAAAAAATACCTATTCAAAAGGCTAAAACAGGAATAGGTGGTCATTTTGAAGTTCCTAGTTCTTGTAAATCAATTCTTCAAATTATGGTAGTAGATATTGAAGAGGGAAACGCAGTTAAAAGTTTTAAAATTAAAAAATTATGTGATAAAAAAGAACTTAGTATTACAGAAGCTTGGAATGACTGAGATAAATAACTCCTTTGAACTTTTAGTATTTCTAAAAAATAAAAATCTTATTGATGATGAGCCATTAAATTGGTGGCCATCTAACTCTCAGTTTGATATTTTTTTAGGTTCAATATTAACTCAAAATACTAAATGGACAAATGTTGAAAAATCTTTAGAAAATCTTCATAATTTAAATATAAAAACACTAGAAGATATTGTTGAAATTGACATAGATATTTTTATAAATGCAATTGCTCCAAGTGGTTTTAAAAATCAAAAATCAAAAAGATTAAAACAAATTGCAAAAAATATATTAGAAGAGTTTGGTGATTTTGATAGTTTTTGTAAAAACGTAGATAGACAATGGTTACTTTCTCAAAAGGGAATTGGTCCTGAAACTGCTGATGCAATTTTATGTTATGGATGTTTGCAAGAGTATATGGTTGTTGATTCTTATACAAATAGATTACTTAAATCATTTGGTTACGAATTTGAATCTTATGACGATATACAGACATGGCTAGTATACGGAATTAATGAAAATTACGATAAAATTGTCAAACTTTATGGCTATGAAATATCACTAAATAGAGTTTACTGCAGACTTCATGGCAAAATTGTTGAGTATATGAAACAAAAAGCAAGGGTGTAATATATGATTATAATTCCTCAAACTAAGGGTGGTGTTGGAAAGTCAACAGTTGCAATGCAAGTTATTGCTCCTTATCTTTATAAAAAACATGGTAAAAAAATCACTTACATTGAAATTGATGATGAAAATAATGATTCTCAATCATTTACAAGAACAGAAATTGTAAATAAAAAGATGTTAGGTACAAATAAATTAACTGAATTAGATGAGTTGATTTTAATGGATGATAACCATGAAGTTATAGTAGATGTAGGTGGAAACAAAACTTCATCTTTGGTACTTGAAGAGATTAAAAAAGTTGGTTCTTTTGGAAATGTTAAATGGATTATTCCTTTAGGTGATGGTGAACTTGATGGTAAGAACGCTATTGCTACTATGAAAAAAATTAAAAAAATCGAAGCCAACTCTCAAGATAATATGCTTTTTGCTTTAAATAGAGCTATTTCAATGGAACCTGAGTACATTGAAGAACAATTTATAAACTTTTTCGGACATAAATATTTAGAATCAAATTCAGTAATTTGTGATTTTGTAAAAGATCCTAAGTTTTTCCCTGTGAAAAATGATAAGGTTATTACAATGAGTAGATATTTAGGTTCTACGGTTTGGGAAATGGCTTACAACAATACTGATTTTGCAGCAAAAGCTATGCAAGCAAAAGAATTAGGTGATATAGATAGTGCTAGAAAGTATCTATTTTTTAGAAGAATACAAACAGAAGCTAAAGATTATGTCTTAAGTGTTTTAAATAAAATATTCTGTGATTTAGATAGATGGATTGATATTAAAAAATGAGTGATATGAGCTTTAAACAAGCAAAAGAGCTTGTTGAAAAGATGGAGTTTTCAGAAATTGCGATAAAAAAAGCAACTAAAAACTTACAAACATCTGCAAATAATTTTGAAAAAACTTTACAAGCTCAAGAAGAAATAGTTTCAAGAATTCCAAAAAGCGATAAAAAACTAAATATTATGTATTTTGTGGTTGCTTTAAATGTAGGTTTTTTAATCGGTCTAATTTTTGGAAAATATGTAATATAGGATTTAAAAGATATGGGTAAACAAGAAAAAATAGTATCAATGTTTAATGATATAGCCGGAACTTATGATGTTGCCAATAGAGTTTTATCAATGGGAATTGATAAATCTTGGAGAAATAAAGCTTGTAAAAAAACTTTTGATTTATATAATAAAAAAGAAATTCCTAAGATCATTGATGTTGCTTGTGGTACAGGTGATATGATTCTTTTTTGGAAAAAAATGGCTAATGAAGAAAATGTAAAAATCAATGAAATAGTTGGAGTAGATCCAAGTGTTGGTATGATGGAAGTTGGAAAAAAGAAGCTTCCTGAAGTTGAATTTATTGAAGCAGGTGCTGCTGATATGCCTTTAGATAGTGATTGTGCTGATATTATTTCAATTTCATATGGAATTAGAAATGTTGTTCAAAGACAAGAAGCTTTCCATGAGTTTGCAAGGGTTCTAAAAAAAGATGGATTAGTTGTAATCAATGAATTTACTAAAAATAAAAAAGAAAAATTAACTGATCACTTAACAGATTTTTATATGAATAAAATTTTGCCTACTTTAGGTGGAATGATTTCAAAAAATAAAGAAGCTTATACTTATTTACCAAATTCAATTGATGAGTTTTTAACAACTGAAAACTTATGTAAAGAGTTAGAAATTGCAGGTTTAAAGCCTGTTCATGTAAAAGCTTTCTCTATGAATATTTCAACACTTATTATCGCAAAAAAAATATAAGGATTATTTTGAATAATCCTTTAAGTGTAACATCCCTAAATGCACAAATAAAATCACTTTTAGAAACTACCTTTATGCAAGTTTATGTAGAAGGTGAAGTTTCTAACTTAACTTATCATTCTTCAGGACATATTTATTTTTCAGTAAAAGATTCTAATTCTTCTATTTCATGTGTTATGTTTAAAGGAAATAGAAAATACTTAAAGTTTGAATTAGAAGTTGGACAAAAGGTTGTTATTAGAGGAAGTTTAACTGTATATGCGCCAAGGGGTAATTATCAAATTTTATGTAATAAAATTGAACCCTCAGGTCAAGGTGCTTTAGCTTTAGCTTATGAACAATTAAAGAAGAAACTTCAAGCAAAGGGATATTTTAATCCTGATATTAAAAAAGAGTTACCTAAATATCCAAAAAAAATAGTATTAGTTACAAGTGCAACTGGAGCTGCTATTGAAGATATGAAAAAAGTAGCTCATCATAGGTGGCCATTAGTGGAGTTTACTTTGATTAATACTTTAGTTCAAGGTGAAGGTGCTGCTTATGATATTGCTCAATCAATTAAATATGCAGATAGTTTAAATGCTGATGTGATGATTGTTGGAAGAGGTGGAGGAAGTATTGAAGACCTTTGGGCTTTTAATGAAGAATTAGTAGCTGATGCAATTTTCAATGCAAACACACCTATAATATCTGCAGTTGGTCATGAAATTGACTATGTAATAAGTGATTTTGTAGCTGATGTTAGAGCAGCAACTCCATCAAATGCTGTTGAAATTGCACTACCTGATATAAATGAACATAGAATTTATTTAGACAATTTACATACGCAAATAAATAATTACTATGTAAATCATATAAATAAGAAACAAGAAGTTATAAATAATTTAGTTAATTTATTTAAACAAAACTCTGTTCAATCAAAATTTAAGATAATTCAATCAGAAATAGATCTTATAAAATCTTCATATGAAAATAGATTGAAACAAAAAATTCAGTATGAAGAAAATAAACTCTCTCAAATGAAATCAAGCTTAAGAAATGAAGTTTCTTTAAACCTAAAACAATATCAAAACCAAATAGATTATCTTAATGAAAAGTATAAAATTAACCATTATGAAAATAAAATAAAAGATGGAAAAATTGAAATTTCTAAAGATAATAAAAAAACTTCCTTGGATAAATTAGTAAAAGATGATAAAATAATTTTAGAAAATTTAGATTTCAAGGTAAGTTGTACCGTTTTTAAAGTTGAAAAAAGATAAAATATTTAAAAGTTATCTAACTCTTAAAATAGATTATCTAAAATTACTGAAGGGACTTCAATGGAAGAAAGAATTGACGAAACATCTTCTACCATAGATTATGCTAATACTAGCGAATTTATGACATTTGAACTTGGCGCTATGAAGTATGCAATTGAACTACCTAAAATTAGGGAAATTCTTACATACCCAGATAATATTACTCAGTTACCAAACACTACAAAGTGGGTAAAAGGTTTAATTAATCTTAGAGGTGAAGTAGTTCCTATTTTAGATATAAGAATTAAATTTAACACAACTGATAATCCTGTTTATGATGAAAATACTTCAGTTATTGCTGTAATTACAGAAGACAACAGAATGATTGGTATAATAGTTGATTTAGTTGATGATGTTCAAAGATTAGACACTTCAGCATTAGCACCTGTTTCAGAGATGGGTTCAGCTATACCATCTAAGTACCTTAAAGGTTATGTTAGATTAGACAATAATCAAATGTTGGTTATTATGGATATAGAAAAAGTAGTTTCAAAAGAAGAACTACAACACTAAATAAAAAATTGGGATTAAGATGCAAGAAAAAATTAATAAATTAAGACAACTAAAAATTCTTTTTGTTGAAGATGAAGAAGATTTATTATCAATTATTACAGATGCTTTAACTAAGTTACAAGCTAATTTTGTAACAGCTACAAATGGTGTAAAGGCATTAGAAGTAGTTGATGCAAACAGTGATATTGATTTAATAGTTACAGATATCAACATGCCACATATGAATGGATTAGAGTTATTAAAAGAGCTTTCTGATAAGGGTGTAAAAATTCCTGTAATTATTATGTCTGCTCATACAGAAACAGAATATATTAACAAAGCAAAAGAGTATGGAGTTACTGAGTATTTATTAAAGCCATTTGACTTCATTAAATTTATTGATTTAGTAGCGTCTTTAGAAATTAAAAACTAATTATTAACTACGTTTAAAAGTAGGAAAATTATCCTACTTTTTATTTTATTTTGATAGATATGATCTTTTGATCTTCTAAAGGTTTATCTCCACCATATCTTCCAGCTGTTTTTACATTATCTAACTTCTTAACAACATCCATACCTTTAATTACATAACCAAATATAGTATGTCTTCCATTTAACCAGTATGTTGGAACAGTTGTGATAAAGAATTGACTTCCATTTGTATTTCTTCCTGCATTTGCCATAGCTAAGATACCAGGTTTATCGAAAATTGCATTTGGTGAAAATTCATCTTCAAATGGTTCACCCCAAATAGATTCTCCACCTCTACCTGTTCCTGTTGGATCTCCACCTTGAATCATAAAGTTTTTAATGATTCTATGGAAAATTAAACCATCATAATATCCATTTTTAGAGTGTGTAACAAAGTTTTCAACTGCTTTTGGAGCAATATCAGGTCTTAATTCTATTTCAATATCACCTTGGTTTGTTTTCATAACAGCAATAGGGTTAGCTGCATATAAAAAACCACAAAGTGCTAAAAATACTAGAATAATTTTTTTCATATCTATCCTTTTTTTCTTTTGTCAAATTGTGTAAAAGTATAGTTATTTAGCTTTAAAAAAAAATAAAAAATTGTTTTTTATTAAAATTTAATAAATCTTTGTTAAAATTCGTTAAAATAAAGAAAAGTAAATTAGTATTTAAACTTGTTAACAATTTAAAAGGAAAACGAATTTATGACTTTTGATATGCTATATAGCAAAATACATAGAGCAACAGTAACTGATGCAAACTTAAATTACATCGGTTCAATTACTATTGATTCTGAGCTTATGGATGCTGCAAAGTTAAGAGTTGGACAAAAAGTTGATATTGTAAATATCAACAATGGTGAAAGATTCCAAACATACGTAATAAAAGGTGAACCAGGAAGCAAAGATATGTGCTTAAATGGTGCTGCAGCTAGAAAAGTAGAGATAGGTGATAAGATTATTGTTATCTCTTATGCTTCTTATGATGAATCAGAATTAGACAATTATCAACCAACAGTTGTTTTAGTTGATGAAAAAAATAATATTGATTTAATTACTCACGAATTAGTAGGGACTGATCATGTTTGATGGAATAGATTTAAAAAATCTTAATTTAAATGACATGATGAGTCAAGTTCAAGAAATGGCTGATAAAGCTAAAGAACAAAATGAATCAAAACTATTCACATCTAAAGCAGGTGGTGGAATGGTAGAAATCTCTATTAATGGAAATTCAGAAGTAGTAGATTTACAAATTGATGATTCTTTACTTGAAGATAAAGATTCATTACAGATTTTATTAATTTCAGCTATGAATGATGTTATTAAGCAATCTGATGAAAATAAAAAAATGATGGCAATGAACATGTTTGGTAACATGGGTTCATTTGGTCAAAAATAGATTAATAAACTATCTATGAAAGCTCTTCTAACTAAATTTGAAGATTATCTTTTAGATAATCTTCCAAAATCTCAAACATTTCATCCTATTTTTGAAGATGCTTTACATTGTATGTTAAAAGCAGGTGGTAAGAGATTTAGACCTATGCTTTTACTTTCGGTTGTAAAATCAAATAAATCACTTCTTATTGATAATTCACTTGATGTTGCTTTAGGATTAGAGTATCTTCATACTTATTCTTTAGTTCATGATGATTTACCTGCAATGGATGATGCTGACTTAAGAAGAGGATTTGAAACTATCCATAAAAAGTATGATGAAGTTACAGCTATACTTGTTGGTGATGCTTTAAATACTCATGCTTTTAATTTAATTGCAAATGCATCATTATCAAATGACATTAAAATAGATTTAATTAAAACATTAAGCAGTGATGGTGGAATTAATGGAATGATTATTGGTCAAGCAATTGACTGCTATTTTGAAAATCAAAAACTAGAATTAAATCAACTTGAGTACTTACATATTCATAAAACTGCAAAATTAATTGCAGCTAGTTTAAAAATGGGTGCAATTATATCTGAGTATGATCTTGACACTCAAAATAAACTATATGATTTTGGTATTGATTTAGGTTTATTATTCCAAATTCAAGATGATATTATTGATGAAACTCAAAGTGAAGAAGAAGCTGGTAAAACTACTTCAAATGATAGTGCTAAAAACTCTTTTGTAAATTTATTAGGTTTAGATGGAGCAATAAAAGCTGCAAATGAACTTGCAAATAAATGTATTGACACTATGAATTCCTTAGATGATAACCTTAAAAACTCCCTAGAAGAAATACTTTTAAAATATATAAACAGACATAAATAAAAATTTAGATATACTCCACTTTTATATACTCTTAGTCAAATTAACTCAAAGTACTTGACAAATTTAAAAAAATTTTATAAAATTTTGGCACTTAGAAATTTAGAGTGCTAAAATCTAAGTTTTATTAGAAAACTTTTTAATTAAAAGGATGAAATTATGAATTTTAAACCACTTGGTGAAAGAGTTCTTGTAAAAAGAACAGAAGTTGAAGAGAAAACTGCTAGCGGAATTATCTTAGTTGATTCTGCAAAAGAAAAACCAAACACTGCTACTGTAGTTGCAGTTGGAACAAAAGTTGAAGATATAAATGTTGGTGATACTGTAGTTTTTGAACAATACAGAGGAACTGAGTTCGAATTAGAAGGTGAAGAATACCTTGTATTAAATCTTGAAAATATTATAGGAGTTATGTAAGATGGCAAAAGAAATTACATTTAGTGATAGCGCAAGAAATAAATTATACTCAGGTGTTGAGAAACTAGCAAATGCTGTAAAAGTTACAATGGGACCAAGAGGAAGAAATGTTTTATTACAAAAATCTTTCGGTGCTCCAAACATTACTAAAGATGGTGTTTCAGTTGCAAGAGAAATTGAACTTGAAGATACTTTAGAAAACATGGGTGCTCAACTTGTAAAAGAAGTTGCTTCTAAAACTGCTGATGAAGCAGGAGATGGTACAACAACTGCTACTGTTTTAGCTCATTCTATTTATAAAGAAGGTTTAAGAAACGTAACAGCTGGTGCTAATCCAATTATCTTAAAAAGAGGTATGGATAAAGCTGCTGAAGCTATTTTAACTGAGTTAAAAGCTGCTTCAAAAGTAGTTGCTAATAAAACTGAAATTGAGCAAGTTGCTACTATTTCTGCAAACTCTGATAAAGCAATTGGTTCTATGATTGCTGAAGCTATGGATAAAGTTGGTAAAGACGGTGTTATTACTGTTGAAGAAGCTAAAGGTATCGTTGATGAATTAGATGTAGTTGAAGGTATGCAATTTGATAGAGGTTACTTATCTCCATACTTCATCACTAACTCTGAAAAAATGATTACTGAAATGGAAAACCCATATATTTTATTATGTGAGAAAAAAATCTCTAACTTAAAAGAGATGTTACCAATCTTAGAAGCTGCTAACCAAGCTCATAGACCATTATTAATTATTGCTGAAGATGTTGAAGGTGAAGCATTAGCAACATTAGTTGTTAATAGATTAAGAGGTTCATTAAACATTGCTGCTGTTAAAGCTCCAGGTTTTGGTGACAGAAGAAAAGCTATGTTACAAGATATCGCTGTATTAACAAATGGTACAGTTATTTCTGAAGAAATGGGAATGAAACTTGAAACTTCTGGAATTGAAGTTTTAGGAACTGCTTCAAGAGTTGTAATTGATAAAGATAACACTACAATCGTAGATGGATCTGGTTCTAATGATGAAGTTACTAAAAGAGTAAATGAAATCAAAGCTGAAATGGCTAACACAACTTCTGAGTATGATAAAGAAAAATTACAAGAAAGATTAGCAAAACTTTCTGGTGGTGTTGCAGTTATTAAAGTTGGTGCTGCTACTGAAACTGAAATGAAAGAGAAAAAAGACAGAGTTGATGATGCATTAAGTGCAACAAGAGCTGCTGTTGAAGAAGGAATTGTTATTGGTGGTGGAGCTGCTTTAATTAGAGCTGCTGCTAAAGTTTCTTTAGAACTTGACGGTGATGAGCAAATTGGTGCTGATATCGTTTTAAGAGCTATTAAAGCACCTATGAAACAAATTGCTGCTAATGCTGGATTTGATGCTGGTGTTGTTGTAAATGAAGTAGAAAAAGCAACTAATGATAATATTGGATTTAATGCTGCAAATGGTCAATATGTTGATATGTTTGAAGCTGGAATTGTAGATCCTGCAAAAGTTGAAAGAGTTGCTATGCAAAATGCTGTATCTGTAGCTTCATTATTATTAACAACTGAAGCAACTGTAACAGATGTTAAAGAAGATACTGCTACTCCTGCTCCTTCTATGCCTGATATGGGTATGGGTGGAATGCCTGGTATGATGTAGGTAATAGACAATACTAAATTCCCCTTCATACTAAACCATAGACAAGCCCTAATTTATGGGCTTTGTCTTAAATTCTCTCCAAATAAAAAATCAAATTAACTTCTACGGTTCTAAGC
>Ga0209955_1000804_pt1 | contig 10451 bp, 9 predicted proteins | sample SalPonA_A_H2O_MG_FD_185716 | JGI IMG/M metagenome (GOLD analysis project Ga0209955, IMG submission 185716) | Water microbial communities from South San Francisco under conditions of wetland restoration - Salt Pond MetaG R2A_A_H2O_MG (SPAdes)... | ecosystem: Environmental > Aquatic > Non-marine... | reverse complement strand
GTATTAGTAATGATTGGCACCGTTAGTTTTGCGTGCGGCTCCATACCTTCGGGGTAGATATCGTCCACGCTTGGGGTAAATAGCAGATCAGTGCCAGCATCAAATAACTTTTCTTGGTCTGCAGCAAGCGTGCGGGGATAGTTGTCTAGATCTTCGTTAGCACCAAATTGCAAAGGATTGACAAAGATACTCACCACCACGACGTCGGCTTCAAGTTTGGCGCGATCTACCAGCTTGATGTGGCCTGCATGGAGATTGCCCATCGTGGGAACAAACGCGATGGTTTTTCCTTGTCTGCGGGCGTTTTTTAATTCAGCGCGTAAACTGGGGATGTTGTTAACGGTCTTCATGTTGTTCACTTGTGGCGAAAATCACGGTCGCGGAGTATGCCTGAGGGATTAATCTCAGACAAGATCTCATGCAAATTCGTGTTCGCTTGTAGGGAAATTTTTACTTTTAACGGCTTGTTGGTATGCCTGGAAGGCGCCCAGGATGTCGGCGCTTTCTTGCATAAAGTTTTTAACAAAACGAGCGGGATTTGGATTGGTGCCCAATAAATCGTGCATCACCAACACTTGGCCGTTGGTATCGATGCCAGCACCAATGCCAATGGTTGGAATAGTTATGCTATCGGTGATTAATTTGGCTAGGGCGCTTGGGATGCATTCTAAAACAAGCATGCAGGCACCTGCTGCCTCGACGGCTCTGGCGTCTGCAAGAATGGCTTCGGCTTCAGCGGGAAGTCTACCTTGGACCTTAAAACCGCCGAGTTGATTGACCGACTGTGGCGTCAGTCCTAAGTGGGCGCAAACAGGAACACCGCGCTGCACGAGTTTTTCAATGGTGGGACACAACCAAGAGCCGCCCTCTAATTTGACGCAGTGAGCTCCAGCTTGCATCAGCAATGCAGCGTTGTTCATGGCTTGTTCCTCGCTGTGATAGCTCATGAATGGCATGTCAGAAATAATAAAAGGGGTTGTCGCGCCCTTGGCAACTGCTGCCGTGTGATAGGCCATGTCTGCCACATTCACGGGGAGTGTTGAGCTGTGCCCTTGTAAGACCATGCCTAGCGAATCGCCCACTAAGATAATGTCAATTGCGGCCTCGCTAGCGAGCCTAGCAAACGTGGCATCGTAGGCGGTAATGACGCTTATTTTTTCGCCATTTTGGCTCATTTCGTGGAGCTTATGGATGGATACAGGACGTGTCATGGAGTAATGCCTATAACAGTGTTGGGTTGTAAAAGTGTCTACCACTGCGAGTGTTAAGAATTTGTTCCACGAGCATTTGGTAGTCGTCATCGTTAGTCGCGAAATCGAGATCTTTGGAGTTTACTATGAGTAGCGGAGACTCATCATAGTAGAGAAAAAATTCGCTGAATGTGTGATTGAGTTGTTCTAAATAATCTCGTTCAATACCTATTTCAGAGGCCACTCCGCGTTGTTCTATGCGTTGAGCTAGCACATCGGTGGGTGCTTGCAAATAAACCACAAGGTCCGGTTTGGGGGCGTCGATGAGCAGCTTCTGGTAAACCTGTTCGTATAGCTTGAATTCTTCGTCGTCGAGGTTGACCTTGGCAAAAAGTTTGTCCTTTTGCATCAAAAAATCAAATACTCGAGAGGGAGTAAAGAGGTCGTCTTGCCGGATGTCTTGGATTTGTTGGCTACGCTGGAACAAGAAAAAGAGTTGAGTGGCCAGGGCGGCTTGCCGGCGGTTCTGATAAAAACGTTCTAGAAAGGGGTTGTTGTCAATGTCTTCCAGGACAACTTCACTACCAAGGGTTTCTGCAAGGCGCTTGGCGAGTGTCGTTTTGCCTACACCGATTGGACCTTCTATCGCGATTAGTTTTGGCGTTGAGTTCTGCACTCGTGGCTATCCTCGTAGTTGTTGCCAGATGTCATCTGAAGTTTGCAGGACACGCAAACCATTATTGTCGGCGCTTGCAAGGCATTCAGCTGCACTTCGTTCGTCTGGAAAACTCAGGTACGGCGCTATATCTAACAGGGGGCGAAGTACAAAATCTCTCTCTGCCGCGCGTGGATGGGGCAGGATTAATCGTTCGGTATCCATGGTTAGATTGTCGAGCATTATCATATCAAGGTCTAGCGTCCTGGGCCCCCATCGTATGTCACGAACACGGCCGTGGGCCAGCTCGATACTTTGAATGGCATCGAGTAAATCAAGGGGAGGGAGAGAAGTTTCGATTTGGACAACGGCATTGACATAGTCGGGTTGCTCTCCTGGACCCACAGCAATGCTGCGGTAGGTATTGGAAACAGCGAGCAAATGACAGTGGGGGAGATTATCCAGCTCATGCATCGCTTGAAGGATGTGTTGCGCTGGATGCTCTAAATTACTACCTAGCCCAATGTATGCAATAGCCATTAGTGTTGGGGTCTCCGACGGCGGCGTGGCTTGTGGCGTTTCTCTTCGTGCAAGGCGTGATGAGCAGGACTCGGTAGTGGGTTATCACGCTGATAATCTGTCCACCATGCTCCTAAATCTCCGGTGTTCTCGCCAGCTGATTCGCGTAACAATAAAAAGTCATAGGCTGCTCTAAAGCGTGGGTGAGCAGCAGTGCGTTCGGGACGCTTACCCTGAATATTGGGAAGACGAGATTGCAGATCCCAAATTTCACGAACCGTGATGGTGAAACGCTTGGGGATGCTAATTTGACTTAATTGGCCGCCAATCACTTGTTGGCATGCTCGCTGGTAGGCATCTTGGGGTGGCATGCTGCGGCTCAAGTTTTCAATCGTTTCCTGCAGTGGAGGCCAGAGCATGGCTGCGACAATAAATGCAGGTGTTACCGACTTCTGCTGAGCGATACGGGCATCCGTGTTGCGCAGCGCTTGCACAATCATAGCGTGGTATTGCTCGCTTTTTGCACTGTGCGTAAGTGACCATTCAGTTTGGGAGAATAAGTGTTTATAAAGTCCTAATCGACGTAGCTGAAAGAAAGTGCGCTCACCATAGCCAGACTGGAATAGTTTTAGCATTTCATCGAAAAGTCGAGCAGATGATACGCTATCAATCAAATCGGCGAGTGGTTCAATCGCAGCTTCCGTGGCGGATTCCATGTCGAATTCAAGTTTGGCGGCAAAGCGAGCGGCACGAAGCATTCTTACTGGATCTTCGCGATAGCGTGTCTCGGGGTCGCCAATTAATCTTAAAACTCCTTGGCGAAGGTCTTCGAGACCACCCGTATAGTCGTGAACAGTGCCGTCTTCGGGGTTGTAGTAAAGCGCATTGACTGTAAAGTCGCGCCGTATGGCATCCTCTTCAACTGTGCCGAAAACATTGTCGCGCAGCAGCATGCCTGACTCACTTTGTCGCGATTGCTGCTTGTTGAGGCTGTCCTCCTGGTCGTGACTGCCTCTAAATGTGGTAACTTCAATGATTTCGCGCCCTTGTCGCACATGGACTATCCGAAAGCGTCGACCGACAATACGAGAGCCCTTGAAAAGCACATGTACCTGTTCGGGTTTTGCATCGGTAGCAATGTCAAAATCTTTTGGGCGTCCGCCCAACTGCAAGTCACGCACACCGCCGCCAACAAGGTAGGCTTGATAGCCAGATATTTGCAGTTTTTTTATCACTGCTTGAGCTCCGCGACTAATATTGCGACGAGAGATGTCGTGCTCGCTGCGAGGCACAATTTGTTTTTTAGAAGATTTGGTCAATGTATTAAATTTTTTTTTGAGCCAGTTTTTCATTGGCTGGGTTTGCTCCACGGCACTAAGGCCGACTAAATACTATTAATGGCATAATATTAGAGCAATTGCCTTCAAGTATCTATCAGCAAAAAGAATAAGGAAGAATGAAACTTTTTTGAAGTGTAAGAGTCCTAATAAATGAAAGGGAAGACTTGCTTCCCCACCCAGGTCTCGGATTTATTATTATTAGTGTTGTTTTTATTGGTCTTTGTAAACTTTAATTCTTATTACTACTAAGCGTTATTATTTTTATTACGCATTGTTATTTTTATTGTCCATATAAAAGCATGTGGTGTGCCAACTTTTTTAAGTCATTGTTTTTGATGTGTTTTTAATTTTTGGTGGTATTTTTTGGATGACTTTTTAGTTGCGAGTGTTACTAATTTGCACGGGTCCGTTACCGCCAAGGAAACACTTTTCTACATATTCTTGGATCGGTAACGTTTCTGTAGGTAACATTTTATGTGTTGTCGAGCAGGATAAGTTAGTCGCTCTTTTGAGGCTTGCTGGATTTGCGGCGAGGAATTCCCAGTCGTTGTCTGCGCTCCCAAAGGCATTTTCTGCTCACGCCTAACTTTTTAGCGAGCTCTGTTTCGTTCATTCGATCTTGATGTTCTAGCACAAATCGTTGGAAATAATCTTCCAGTGATAGGTCTTCTTCGGGGTCGTTGCTGTTCACGCTGCCGCTGCGTTGCGCAGCTTCAGAGTAGGGGTTGCTGTAGTCGTCATCGCCGTCGAGATCGTCTCGCAAGCGATTGAGATTGACGAGTTCTAAATCGATATTGAACACGTCATTATCAATTTCGTCTTGTTCGCTAAGAATAACGGCTCGTTGAATAGCATTTTCCATTTCCCTTACGTTACCAGGCCAGGCATAGGTGGTAATCGCTTGAATCGCTCTGGGAGAAAAATATTTACCGGGGCGATCCATGTCTTTACTGATATTTTCGAGTAATGTCTCTGCTATTTCTAAAATATCTCTACCGCGTTCCCGTAGCGGGGGAACATTGATTTGCATTACGTTGATTCGGTAGTACAAATCTTCACGGAATTTGCCCGAGGCGATCAGTTTTTTAAGGTCGCGGTGTGTCGCGGTGAGTAGACGAACATCAACTTTACGGGAGTGGACTGAGCCAATGGCTCTTATCTCTCCCTCTTGGATAAAACGCAGCAAACGAGCCTGTGCCTCTAGTGGTAGCTCGCCGATTTCGTCAAGGAAAAGTGTGCTGCCATCGGCAGCTTCTATCAAACCGATGCGAGACGTTTGCGCGCCAGTAAATGCGCCTTTTTCGTAGCCAAATAATTCAGATTCGATCAGTGATTCTGGAATAGCAGCACAGTTGACAGAAATCATATTTTTGTCGCTTCTGTGGCTAGCTGTGTGAATGGCCTGGGCTACGCGCTCTTTACCGGTACCGGTTTCTCCATGGATGAGTACAGAGGCATTGGTCGGGGCGACTTTGCTCAAGTACTCGTAAACCGTAAGCATGGCATCACAGCTGCCAATCATGCCGAAGTGTGAATCGTTGGCTACGGGTTTGCGTTGCTTGCCTTCAGGGTGGGTATTGTCGTTAATGATACGTTTAACCGCCCGTAACATCTCATCATGATCAAACGGCTTGGCGATATAATCCACAGCGCCTTTTTGCATTGAGTCAACTGCAGAGCGCAGGCTAGCATAGCTCGTCATAATTAAAACAGGCGTGGTCTTGGCTAGTCTAATTAAGTCGGTACCTGGCGCGCCAGGGAGTCTTAAGTCGCTGATGATGAGGTCGAAGGCATCCAGCTCGTACTCACAGGCTTCACGTACGCTTCCGGATTCGGTAATAACGTAATCATGGCGCTCGAGTAATCGACGCAGAGCGGTTCTAATGACGTCTTCGTCTTCGACAATGAGAATATTGTTCATGCTAAAAATAACCCGCCTGTGGTAAAGGGTAACCAATACGTGTAACAGGGTAACATATTTAAAATAGGTCTTGTCTACAACTGTTATTTTGTCGTTGTTGCTGTAGGCAGTGTAATAACGAAGCGTGTTCCTTTGCCGTCCGCCGTATAGGGACTTTGAACCGCAATATTGCCTTGGTGTTGATCAATGATTGAATAGACCAAGGATAAGCCAAGTCCCGTTCCGCTGCCGGTGTCTTTGGTGGTAAAGAAAGGTTCAAAAATCATCTCTTGTTGCTCTGCGGGTATGCCACATCCCTCGTCAATCACTTCGATAATATGCATATCTTTGGCGGGGCGACTGATAATATTAATGGCTTGATTTGCTTGCGAAGCATCGCGAGCATTGGCAAGTAAATTGATTAACAATTGAATCATTTGTTGCTCACCAATCGCTAACTGGGTATCCGGCTGAACCGACATTTCAAAATTGACGGGGGTTTGGTTCTTGTCGAGGGACAGTAGTTTTATGGCTTCGTGGCAGCAGTATTCAAGCTCTGTGGTGGCGCTGGTATCGCTTCCGCCGGCATAGGTTTCACCGTGGGCAAAATTCATTAAGCTGCGAACAATCGTGTTAATTCTATCGGTTTGATTCAGAATGTCTTTGGCGGTTTGATCGGCCGTTCCCTCTTTAATGTCATCATTTAAATTTTGTGCAAGGCAGGCGATACCCGTGACAGGGTTGCCTATTTCATGGGCAACGCCTGCGGCAAGCCTACCAATAGACGCGAGTCGCTCGCTGTGGATGAGTTCTTGCTCGAGGGTCTGTGTCTCGCTGATATCTTCAATGAGCAAGAATTGCTCGGCCAAATTTGATGAGGTATGGCGCTCGATGGCTGCGCTGTGAAGATTGATCCACAAAATGTTTTTGCCGTCTTCAACGTATCTTTTATAGGCATGCCGTTGAGGTCGATTTGTGAAATCACTCAATAATTCTCCCCACGGTGACGGCAGTGAAGATAGTGAGGAATTGAGTGCCTGCTGGGGGGTGATACCCGTTATGTCAGCTATCGCTCTATTCCAACTCGTGATGGTGCCAGAATTATCGTACGTTAAGGCTCCCATGGGTAATTCTAGTAACATAGATTGATAGTTGGCTCTCAGTGAGCGAAGCTCTCCGGCGACACCTTGTAACTGGTACTGTACGGCCTCAAGTTGGTTTTCTAAATAGACAATGTCGCCTTCAATATCCTCATTGTAAGGTAGGGCGTTACTAAGAGTCTGTTGCGCAATCACCGGTCCAAGTAGTTGTGTCAGATTGACTTCTAGAGCATTGATTAATTCTGAAATCTGTTGCTGGGATAGGCGGCCCCACTGTGCATTGATGTGTGAAAGCGCTCGCCTGACTTCATGTTGAGCAGGACCTTCCCCGAGGGTGGGCGCGAGTCGTTGTGCAATGTCGTGTGCGTTATGGGTATCTGCGCGTCGTTGTTCTGCCTGGCTAGGGTTGTTAAGCACGCACGCCAACGCGATACGACGTTCTTCGCGGCGCATTTCAGTGAGCCAAGAAATCAACAGCAAAGCGATGATGTTAGCAAATAGACTGGTTGACGCACTGATCGCCCAAATGTTGGCAGTCACATCGAGCCGCAGCGTAAACCAGAGTTGGCTGTCATCGAGCTCAGTGATCATTCCCTCGGGGAAAAATACAAAAAGGAACCACACAGCAAACCCTGCAAATAGACCGCTTAAAAAGCCTTCACGGGATGCGCCTCGCCAGTAAAGTAACGCGATGCAACCGGGTAAAAACTGCAAGCTTGCGGTAAAGCTCATCAATGCAAAGCCTTGGATCTTATTGGCGTCTTGGATGGCCATAAAAATGGCCAAGCCAAGTAAGGACATGGTGACAATAATGATTCTTCGTAGTGTGCTTAGTCTTTGATAAATGTTTTGATTTGGATCGAGAGGGGCAATACGCAGTACCACATGATTGACCCACATGGTCGACAGTGCGAGGTTTAGCACAACGATAATGCCTGCCGCCGCCGCCAGACCACCAATTAATATAAGCACATTGAGCCAAGGCGTGTCGGTTTTGAGAGCGATATTGATATTGGCAAAAATCGTGTTGTCACCGCCTAGTGAAAGACTGGCCCAAAGAGTAGGGAGTACCGGCAAAGACATGATGAGTAGCATGAGTGGTACTGCCCAGCGCACGTTTTCAAGGCGGCGCCCACTAGCGCTAGCACCGGCGATGACCATGTGAAATAGGTGGGGCATGCCAATGATACTGGCAAAAAAGACCACAATAAGTGTTTGGTATGAAGGGGATATATTGGGTTGATAGAGTTGTTGTAGCTGGTCGGGGTGCTGATAAAGCCATTGGTTGAGACCATCGAAACCATCAAATACTCCCCAAACGGCAAAGGCACCCACTGCCAGTAGGGCGGCCAGTTTGAACAGAGTGCTAAAAGCGATGAGTGCGATTAGGTTGTAATGTCTCGGGCTGGAGGCGTTGTTTCGAGTAGCCAATTGGAGGGAGCTGACTGTGCACAGTAAAATGAATAGCACAATCAGGGGTATTGGCCGCGTCGACTCTGTGATGCCCTGCATCTGCAGGCTTGCTTTAGCTAATGTTTCTATTTGTAGCACGTAAAACGGCAATATTGAAATGGTTAGCAGCAGTGTTGTGATGGTACCCGCGGCAGGGCTGCGATAGCGAAAGCTCATTAAGTCGGCGAGAGAGGTGAGTTGATAGCGCCGGCATAATTTGAATAAAGGCTTGAGCAGGAGGGGCGAGCTCAGGAAAACGGCACTAATACCTAAAAAGTATGAAAATGCGGAGATGCCGAAGTCCTGCGTAAGTTCTGTGATGGAATAAAAGGTCCAGGCGCTCCCAATAATCCCGAGAGAGACATGGTAGGCCAGAGGTTTTTTGGTAAATGCCTGCCAAGATTTGCTTACGTCCACCATTCTAGAGAGGGTGAACCAAGCGATAAAAAAGATGCCATAAATGACAAACAGCCAGCTGTTACTCAGCACGAGATGGGCCTTTGCGTGAGGTGATTCGTTGATTCCAAGCGACTATTAAAATGACGAACAGCCATGCAATGAATATGCGATACCACTCTAGCCCTCCAGTCATAACCCAATCGCGTAGCGAGGGGGCCATGATGAGCAGCGCTAATATGATGAGAATGGTACTTCGATGTATATGCACAGTAACCTCTTGTCAGAAGACTATCTTACATCAGTCGTTAATTGAGCGCGATATTGCTTTGACCCATTATTGCTTTTGGTTGCCAGTGTTCAATGGCGAATGACAGAATGTCTTTAACACTATGTATTTTGGTTGGTGCGGGTTGATGCAGCCATTTGAGGCAGCTCAATAAATTATCGATGGCATCCTCGCGGCGTATGGGTGAAGCGTGATTTTGTTTGCTTAGTTTGTTGCCGTTGGTATCCATTATGACGGGTATGTGGGCAAACAGTGGTGGCTGCCATCCGAGTTGCTGATAAAGGTAGAGTTGCCTCGGTGTGCTATCAAGTAAATCAATGCCCCTAACAACATGCGTTATGCCTTGATCGTGGTCATCAACAACGACGGCCAGTTGATAAGCGTACAGTCCGTCTTTTCGTTTGAGAATGGTATCTCCAACCTCATTCATGGACCATGCCTGACTATTTTGAAAGCCATCCTGCCAGCTCTGAGTACTATTGTCACTTACGAGACGCCACGCTGCGGGTTGTGAAGGAGGGGTATGGATATGTCGACAGGTCCCTGGATATATTTTTTGGCCGCTTAGTGCTGCCCTGGTGCAAGTACAAAAGAACAACAAATCACGCTTTTTCAGGCATTCCAGTATGTCGTCATACCTTGTACTGCGCTGACGTTGATACATGACCTCACCATCCCATTGCAAGCCGTGATCGAGAAGGGATTGTAAGATGATGTCACTTGCCCCGGCTTGCTCTCGGGGAGGATCGATATCTTCGATACGAACGAGCCATTCTCCATGGTTGGCCTTGCTATCAAGATAGCTTGCCGTAGCGGCCAGTAGGGAGCCTAGATGAAGGGGTCCAGAGGGAGAGGGGGCAAATCGCCCCCGGTAAAGCTGTTTGGGCACTAGCCTTTCAACTGTTTCTCTTTGATTTCGTCGAGAGTTTTGCAGTCAATGCATAGATCAGCGGTAGGACGTGCTTCTAGACGCTTAATGCCAATTTCAACACCGCATGTCTCACAGAAGCCGTAGTCATCGTGCTCAATAAGCTCGATGGTTTTTTCAATTTTCTTGATCAGCTTTCTTTCGCGGTCGCGGGTGCGAAGCTCTAGGCTGAATTCTTCTTCCTGACTGGCGCGATCAGCGGGATCGGGGAAATTGGAAGCTTCGTCCTTCATGTGAGAAACGGTGCGATCCACTTCTTCCATTAACTCACTTTTCCAAGCGTAGAGAATGTTTTTAAAGTGCTCGCGTTGTTTTTCATTCATGTACTCTTCGCCTTCGGCGGGTACATAGGGTTCAAAATGCTTAAATGCGGTATGGGTGTTTGGCATATTAGTGCCCTTAATTTCGTCCAATGATATTGTTAAATCCAGAGGATAAGCCATAAAACATGGAAATTAACAGAATGTTTAGCATCGCGCTACTGCTAATTACACAGTATAAGCGACGTTTTGGTATCCTTGTGATAAAAGTTCTATTGAAAATCACTATTTGGGGGAAATATGTTCGCTGATCGCATCGATAAGATCGCACCGTTTAGAGTTGTGGCTGTCATGGAGCGAGCCAAAGCTCTGCAGGCGGAGGGGCGGCATATCCTGCATATGGAGGTAGGTGAGCCGGATTT
>Ga0209955_1000795_pt1 | contig 10537 bp, 8 predicted proteins | sample SalPonA_A_H2O_MG_FD_185716 | JGI IMG/M metagenome (GOLD analysis project Ga0209955, IMG submission 185716) | Water microbial communities from South San Francisco under conditions of wetland restoration - Salt Pond MetaG R2A_A_H2O_MG (SPAdes)... | ecosystem: Environmental > Aquatic > Non-marine... | reverse complement strand
CTTTAGCTGTTAATGTTGTAAAATCTGTAAATGAAGAAAATGTTTCTATTGTAATGTTAGATGATAGAGATTTATGTGAGTCTACTAAGTTAATTCCAATGGCTATGGCAGTTGGTTATATTAATAAAAGATTATTAGATGAAAGTATTAGACACAAAGTTTCTTTAGTTGCTGTAACTGGTGAAGTTTATGATGCACATATGGCCGCAGTATTATTAGGATTTGGTGTTGCTGCTATTTATCCATATATGTTATTTGCTACAACTGTTGCTTTATATAAAAGACAGGGTGCTGGTAAATTTGAAATGCAACAGTACTTAAAGAACACTCATAAAGCATTAAATGCTGGTTTATTAAAAATTATGTCTAAAATGGGTATTTCTACTATCGCTTCATATAGAAATTCAGCATTATTCGATGCCATCGGATTAAGTGATGAAATCATTACTGATTGTTTTGATGGTGTACACTCTGATTTAGCTGGTTTAGATTACAGTGATATTGAAGCTAGAATTGAAAAATCACATAAAAATGCTTATTTTGATGATAATCATATGTTCCCATTAGACTTAGGTGGATTCTATAAGTATTTAGATGGTGGTGAGTACCATGATTATGGTCCTGCTACTACTAATGCTATGCATAACAAAAAAGCACAAACTAAAGAAGACATTACTGACTTTGATGGTTTAAGAGAATTAGTAAATAATAGAGATAAAAAATTCATCAGAGATTTCTTTGAATTTAATTCTGATAGAAAAGCTATTTCAGTTGATGAAGTTGAATCAAAAGAAGATATCTTCAAAAGATTTGCAACAGCTGCTATGTCATGTGGATCAATTTCACCTGAAGCTCACGAAGCTTTAGCTATGGCTATGAATACAATTGGTGGAGCTTCTAACTCAGGTGAGGGTGGAGAAGATGCTGCTAGATTTGGTACACTTAAAAACTCTAAGATTAAACAAATTGCTTCAGGTAGATTTGGTGTTACTCCTGGATATTTAAGAAGTGCAGAAGAGTTACAAATTAAAGTTGCTCAAGGTGCAAAACCAGGTGAAGGTGGACAGTTACCAGGTCATAAAGTTACTGGATTAATTGCAAAATTAAGACATACTGTTGAAGGTGTTACATTAATTTCACCACCACCACACCATGATATTTATTCAATTGAAGATTTAGCACAGTTAATTTTCGATTTAAAACAAATTAACCCTAATGCTAAAATTACAGTTAAATTAGTTTCTTCTATTGGTGTTGGAACAATTGCAGCTGGTGTTGCTAAAGCATATGCTGATAAAATTATTATCTCAGGTGGAGATGGTGGTACAGGTGCCGCTCCATTGACATCTATCAAACACGCTGGTAACTCATGGGAAATGGGATTAAGTGAAGCTCATAATGCATTAAAAGCTAACCACTTAAGAGAATTTGTTCATGTTCAAACAGATGGTGGATTAAAAACTGGTCTTGATGTTGTAAAAGCTGCTATGTTAGGTGCTGAATCTTATGCATTTGGTACAGCTTCATTAACATTATTAGGATGTAAAATTTTAAGAATTTGTCATACAAATAAATGTTCTGTTGGAGTTGCAACTCAAGATGAAGATTTAAGAGGACACTTTAACGGTACAGTTGAAAGATTAATTTCATACTTCACATTTATTGCTGAAGATGTTAGATCAATTTTAGCTGATTTAGGTTACAAGACAATTGAAGAAATTGTTGGTAGAAGTGATTTATTAAAAGTTATTGATGATGAGTTTGCAAAGAAATTTGACTTCCAAAATGTATTAAGAAGAATTGATGGTATTGATACATGTCAAAAAGAAACAAATGCTCCATTTGATGATAATAAATTTGAAAAAGAGTTATTAAAGAAAGTTCACAGAACTATTGAAAATCCAAATACACCTGTTAAAGTTAATACAGAAATTTCTAACTTAAATAGATCATTTGGTGCTTTAATTTCTGGTGAAATTGCTCAATATTATGGAGATAAAGGTTTACCTGAAAACTCGATTAATATTAATTTAAAAGGTATTGCTGGTCAATCATTCGGTGCTTTAATTTCTAAGGGTATGAATTTATACTTAGATGGTGCTGCTAATGACTACGTTGGTAAAGGTATGAATGGTGGTAAAATCATTGTTAATCCTCCACACCAAGGTCAAAGATTTGCAGGTGCTGGTAATACTTGTTTATATGGTGCTACTGGTGGTAAATTATACGTTAGAGCTAGCGTTGGTGAAAGATTTGCTGTTAGAAACTCTGGATGTATTGCAGTAGTTGAAGGTACAGGTGATAATGCTTGTGAATATATGACAGGTGGAATTGTAGTAATCTTAGGAAATACTGGTATTAACTTTGGTGCTGGTATGACTGGTGGATTAGGATTTGTTTATGATCCAGAAAAAACATTTGTTGACAAAATCAATCAAGAGTTAATTGAAGCAGTTAGAATCGATACAGATGATACTGAAAGAGAAAGATTATACTTAAAGAGATTATTAGCAGATTATATTCATGAAACTGAAAGTATTGAAGCTGAAAGAATTTTAGAGAACTTTAGAGCAGAAATTAGAAATTTCTGGATGGTTAAACCAAAAAATATGACAGTATTACCACTTGATCCGGAAGAGGGAGATTAATAGATATGTTAAATTTTACTAAATTTGAAAGAATTAACCCTGAGAAAAGGGATGTATTACAAAGATTAAAAGACTTCAATGAAGTATATGAAGTATTTGGACAACAAAGAGGAAAAGAACAATCAGACAGATGTATGCAGTGTGGAGATCCATACTGTCATACAGGATGTCCATTACATAACTATATTCCTGCATGGTTAAAGCAAACAGCAACTAAAAACTTAGATTTCGCATTTGCTTTATCAAATGAAACTTCACCATTCCCTGAAATCTTAGGAAGAATTTGTCCTCAAGATGTATTATGTGAAGGTGCATGTTCATTAAATACAGGACATGGTGCTGTTTCTATTGGTGCTGTTGAAACTCATATAAATGAAACTGCTTTTGAAATGGGTATGAAACCAAAATTTGCTTCAAAATCTAATGGTAGAAAAATAGCTGTTATTGGTTCAGGACCTGCAGGTATTTCAGCTGCAACATTCCTTTTAAGAAAAGGTTTTGAAGTTGATATGTATGAAAGAGAAGACAGAGCTGGTGGATTATTAACATATGGTATTCCTGGTTTTAAACTTGATAAAGATGCAGTTGCAAGAAGAATTGACTGGTTAGTTGAAGCTGGTATGAACTTACACCTTAACACTGAAGTTGGTAAAGACATCAGTGTAAATGAACTAGAAAATGAATACGAAGCTATTTTCTTAGGAATTGGAGCAACGAAAGGTAACTACCTAGGACTTGAGGGTGAAGATTCATCAAATGTTCATTTAGCTATGGATTTCTTAACAGGTATTCAAAAAAGAAACTTCGGAAATAAAGATGTTGATTTTATCAATGTAAAAGATAAAAACGTAGTTGTAATTGGTGGTGGTGATACTGCTATGGACTGTGTTAGAACATCAGTAAGAGAAGGTGCTGCTTCTGTTAAATGTCTATATAGAAGAGATGAAGCGAATATGCCTGGATCTAAAAAAGAAGTTGTTAATGCAAAAGAAGAGGGTGTTGAATATGTATTCAATGTTTCTCCTAAGTCTATTAAAACTGAAGGTGATAAAGCAGTAGCTGTTGAATTATTAACAACAACTATGAGTGAGCCTGATGATTCTGGAAGACAAAGAGTTGTAATTAATGATGGAACTGAATACTTAGTTGAAGCAGATATAATTATTCTTGCATTAGGATTTAAACCTGCTGTACCTGAATTCTTAAAAGATTTAGGTGTTGAAACAAACAACTGGGGTGGAATTATTAAAGATTCAAGCTTCAGAACAACTAATACAAAAGTATATAGTGGTGGAGACTGTGTAAGAGGAGCAGACTTAGCTGTAACTGCTGCTGCTGATGGTAGAGATGCTGCTAGAAAAATGATTGAAATCTTAGGATAGAAATTATGGATGGCTTTAATAAAGATAAATTTATTGAAGCCATCAAACTTGCTAATAACGAATTAATCGATTATATAAACTTACATTTACAAGATACTGATTTAACTTATACAAACGTCACTGGTTATGGTGGTGATAACTCTTTAAAAATTGATATTATTGCTGAAAATATTTTTATTAGATATCTTAGTGAATTTGGTGATATTTTCTCTGAAGAGTGTGGACTTTTAAGTAATAATAGTGACTTTCAAATAATAATAGATCCCATTGATGGTAGCAGTAACTTTATGCATAATTTACCTTACTATGGTTCAAGTATTGCTTTGAAATATAATAATGAAGTTGTAGCAGGTTTTGTAACGAATTTAGTATCAAATATTTTAACTTATAGAATATTTGATAGTGAAATATTTTACTATGATTTAAAAAATGAAAAATATATAAAGAAAAATATACAAAAAATTTCAAAATTAGCAATTTTTGAAAAATCTTATGACAATCCTGAACTTTGTAAAAAATTATCATTAAATAAAATAAAATACCGTTCACCAGGTGCTATGGCTTTATCATTATGTGATGCTAGAAACTACAAGTTTTCGATGTTTTGTGGACAAATAAGAAGTTTTGATGTAGATGCTGCTTTATATATAAATAAAGATTTATTTCTATACAAAAAAGATGATATTTTAATTTTATCTTTAAATAAAAATGATTTTGATGTTGTTTTAGAAATAATTAAAGATATTTAGGTTATAACTCCATAAATAATTTATATAATAAAGAGGTTTTATGTCTTTAATAATAACAGATAGCTGTATTGCATGTGATGCATGTAGAGAAGAATGTCCAAACTACGCAATTGAAGAAGGTGATCCAATATATATCATTGATGCTGATAGATGTACTGAATGTGTAGGTCATTATGATGAACCACAATGTGTAGAAGTATGCCCTGTTGACTGTATAATATTAGATCCTGATAACTCAGAAACTAGAGAAGAGCTAATGTTTAAATACGAACAATTAATGGATGAAGAAGTATAATTCATGGCTAAGATAACAACTATTATAGACATTGGGTCTAACTCAATGCGTATGGTTGTATTGAAAAAATCTAGTAGATTTGCCTTTAGCTTGATCAATGAATCTAAAGCTAGGGTAAAGATATCTGAAGGCTGCTATGAAAATGGTGGCAACTTACAAGAGATTCCTATGCAAAGAGCATATGAATCTATGAAATCTTTCTTAAATATTTCAAATAATCTTAAATCAAGAAAAATCATTTGTGTTGCAACTTCAGCTTTGAGAGATGCTCCTAATTCTAAAGTTTTTTTAAATAAAATCAAAAAAGATTTTGGTATTAGTATAAGAGTTATTGATGGAGAAAAAGAAGCTTACTTTGGAGGCTTAGCAGCGCTAAATTTAATTCATGAAAATGATTTTGTTACTGTTGATATTGGTGGTGGTTCAACTGAGTTTAGTTTTGTAAAATCAGGAAAAATTGTAAAATCAATATCTTTAGATGTAGGTACAGTAAGAATTAAAGAATTGTTTTTTAATAAAAATGATTTAGATGGGGCTAAAGCTTACATTTTAAAAAGTTTAAAGCAAATTTTTGATTTAGATATTGAGATACCTAATACTGTAGTAGGTATCGGTGGAAGTATTAGAGCTTTATCTAAAGCAATTATGAAAAATGAAAATTATCCTTTAGATGTATTACACGGGTTTAAGTATAATGTGAAAAATCAACTTAATTATTTAGATGACGTAATATCTTGTGAAGATGAAAATAAACTTTCAGAATTAAATATAAAAAAAGATAGATTTGACACTATAAAAGAAGGTACTTTTATATTTAAGACAATTTTAGATGAATTAAATATTAAAAAAGTAATAACTTCAGGTGCTGGTGTTAGAGAAGGTGTTTATTTAGATGATCTTTTGAGAAATCAAAATGGTGTTTTTCCTTCAAATTTTAATGTAAGTGTAAGAAGTTTACTTGATAGATTTGAAATTGATTCAAGACAAAGTAGTTATTTTGGTAATAATGCTAGAAAAATATTTGATATTTTAAAGCCTTTACACAATCTTGATGATGAACTTGGAACTATGCTTGTAATAGCATCAAAACTTCATAGTATTGGTAATACATTAAATTTCTATAAATCAAATGATAATGCATTTGAATTTTTAATAAATGGTTTGAATTATGACTTTTCACATAAAGATAGACTTATAATAGCTCATATAATAAAATTTTCAAAAAAATCTTTACCAAAAGAAAAAAATCTAGGATTATATGAGGATTTATTACCTTGTATTGATACTATGAAATGGTTATCTTTTATGATTTCTCTAAATTTAGCAACAAATGAAGATTTTTCAAGACCTAACATTAATTATAGTTTAGATGAAGATATTTTAAATATAGATTTACCAAATAAATCATTTTTTATAAAATCTAATATAGAAAAACTTGAACTTCCAAAACAATTAAAACTAAATATACTATAATACATTTATGAAAATCTTGTATTATATTTTTTTAACTTTCGTATTTATACTCAGAAAAATGCCTAAATTTCTTAGGCGTACTTTTTTTAGAGGAATAGCAAATTTAACTTATCTTTTTGCAAAAAAAACTAATAAAATAATAGAATCAAACTTGAAGCTTGTTTATGGGGAAAGTCTATCTAAAGATGAAATAAAGTCAATCCAAAAATATAGTTATTTTAACATGGTTTTATGGGTTCAAACATTAATAGAAAACCTTGATGTAAGTGATGAAGAACTTAAAAATAGTGTTGATATTGAAAATGAAGAGATTTTAGATGAACTTGTAAAAAACAATGAAGCATTTATTTTAATATCAGCACACTTTGGAAATATGGAAATGATGAGTACATATTTAAATAAATTTAAATTTAGTATAAATCAAGTAGCTAGAAACTCTAACTTTAGAGAGTTTGATGAGTTTATTACTGAAGCTAGACAAAAGAGTGGAGCTAAAATAGTTTACAGACATGGTGCATTAAAAAAACTTGTGAAAGCACTTATGAAGAAGGAAGTTATCTCTTTAATAATAGATCAAAATATCAATAGTAAAGATGGAAATGAAGTTGAATTTTTAGGTGTTAAAGCAAATCAAAGTTCTAGTTCATCAAGTCTAGCTAGAAAGTTTAAAGTAAAAATAGTACCAATTGCTATTTTTAATAAAGATGATTATAAATATAAAATAAAAGTCTATGATCCAATAGAACCTATTGTCACAGAAAATGAGCAAGAGGATTTAAATAATTTATCGCAAGCACAAGCTAATGCATTATCTGATATAATAAATGAAGATAAGAAACAGTGGTTTTGGCCACACAAAAGATTTAAAAGCCACTATAGAGAGATATATGAAAAGAATTCTAATAATTAGTGATGGTAAACCAGGTCACTTAAATCAGTCTATTGCTTTTTGTAAAATAAAAAAGATTAGTTATGATATCGTTGAAATAAATTTTAAAAATAAAATTTTAAAAGGTATTTCTTACATTGCTGACAAAGCGGGTTATTACAGTGAAAACTTTTTTAAAACACACAAGCAAATTAATTATGAATTTTATGATGCTGTTGTAAGTACAGGTTCTTCTACATACTACTTTACAAAATATATTTCAAAAAAATATAAATTAAAATCTATAGTTCTAATGCTACCAAAATCTTATGATTATGAAGATTTTACTTACATTGTTGATAACCCACCAAAATTAAACAATCTTATTGAAATTCCTCTAAATCTATCAATGCCTGTTTGTAAAAATTATATTAGCAAAGATGAAAATAAAAAAGCTATTGGTATTGTAATTGGTGGTCCTAATGAAGTATTTAATATGAATTTGATTGCTATTAAAAATATTTTAGAAGAAATCAAAAATAAACATAAAAATGAACAAATATTTATCACTACATCAAGAAGAACACCAAGTGAAATTGAAGAGCTTATTGAAGGTATTGAGTTTGATTATAAATTGATTTATTCAAAAGAACCATCAATAAACCCAATTGGTGATTTTATTGAAAAATGTGATGAAGTATACATTACAATTGATTCAACATCTATGATTAGTGAAGTTAGAGCAAATAGTGATGCTAAGCTTAATATAATTGATTTAGAAAGTGAATACGAAGATACAAAATATCACAAGCTAGTAAATATTGCAAACAGTATTGATAAAAAATTAGACTTTGAAAAGCTTTTAGAAAAAGTTGAGATTTAGGAGTATGAATCTTAAATGAGCAATATAAAAATCCAATTCAAACAAAAGACAAAACTTATAGAAGAAGTTGAAAAATTAGAAAATATAGAAACTATAAAAGATCCTTCTTTTTTTAAATCTATATTTTCTTCAAAAGTTTATCCTGATATTTACTTTCACTCAGGTAATGTTGATGATAGTTCATTAGATACTGTAGTTAATTCAAAATTGACAATTGTGAACTCTTACTCATCGTTACAAGCTATAAAACATCAACTTAAAATGACTGAGGCAAATATTGAAGTTATATTTCCATCATTTACTAAAGATGATAGTTTTACTAAAGAAACAAAAAAGATATTTAGAGAAAAACATGGAATCAAAAAAGGTGAAAAAGTTATATTTTTCACTGCAAAAAATTTAAAATCATCAGGAATCAAAAATTTCATTGATATTGTAAATCAAATTGAAAATGAAAAGATTAAAATAATGATTGAGGGTGAAGCAAAACAAATTTTTAATTTAAAGTTTCAAATTACTAAATACGATTTTCAAGATAGATTAATTCTTTTAGAAGATTATCCAAACAAAGATGAACTTTTTTTTGTTTCTGATATTTTTATTTTACCAACTGAAAATAGGGCTTTTTCAACAAATGTTTTAAAAGCAATGTATTATAAAAATGCAGTCTTTGTAAGTGCAACAAACCAAGCTACTGAAGTAATAGATGTATTTGCTAGGATTGAATCAATGCAAGATAGATCATTGTTTTTTAAATTAGATGCACTTTTAGCAAATAAAGATGAATTAAAAAAGATAAAAAAAGATAACAAAAACATCGCTTTAGAGTATACTTTAGAAAAGAACTTAGAAAAATTTAAAGCTTTACTTTTAGATTTAAATTAAACTTAAGCCTAATAAGATACAATACGCGAATATTTTTCACTATAAAATTAAGGAAAAAACGATGGCAAGAAAATGTGTTATTTCAGGAAAAGGACCAATGGTTGGTAATAATGTTTCTCACGCAAACAATAAAACAAAGAGAAGATTTTTACCTAACTTAAGAACTGTAAGAGTAACTTTAGAAGATGGTACTACTACAAAAATTAGAATTTCTGCTAAAGAGTTAAGAACTCTTAAGAAGAACTCATAATATTAAGCACTAAAAAAGTGCTTATATGAGCATTTTTAGACGAATTAAAAAAGCCCTTGGATGGGAAATAAGAACATCCAAACCAGAATACGACTTAAACCCCATAATATATACTCAACTTAAACCTTTTAGATTACCTTTAATTATGGTTCAAATCATTATGATGATTGGAACACTTGGATATATTTTTATTGATGATTTCACAATATTAGACGCAATATATCAAACAGGTATTACATTTACTACTGTAGGATTTGGAGAAATTTCAGAGATTTCACCACAAGGTAGATTTTTTACAATTACACTTATCATATTCGGATTTGCAACTTTTACACTTTCTACTGCTGTATTAATTGACGCTGTTGTAAAAGGGAAACTTTTTGATTTGTACAAGGAAAGAAATATGCTATACAAAATTGCTAGATTAAGAAGACACTTTGTTATCTTCTACCACAACGAATACACAATGCAGTTGGCAAAACAGTTTAAAGACAACCAAATTCCTTTTGTTGTTGTTGATCCAAGTGAAAACTTCGAAGAAATTGCAAAAGAAAATGGTTATCCTTATTATATTAAAGAAGAGCCATATAAAGAAAAGGCATTCTTGAAAGCTCACTTGAGTTCTGCAAAGGGCGCTATCTCATTATCTAAAAATATTTCAGACAATATTACTTTAATTGCATCAGTAAGACTGTATGAAAAAGAGCTAGGAAGAAGTCCATTTTTGATTATTTCAAATGCTGAAACTCAAAATGAAAAAATAAGATTAAAAAAACTTGGAGCTGATAAAGTTGTAGCAACACCTTCCTTAATGGCAAAAAGAGTTAGTGCAATGGCTATTAGACCTGATATGGAAAACGTATTAGATGAATTCTTATATAAAAAAGATACACCAATTGATATGGAAGAAGCTATTGTAGGTGAGGAATCATGGGTTGTAAATAGACAATTAAAAGATTTACACTTAAGAGATAGATTGAAAGTTTCAGTTATAGGAATAACTGAAAAAAATGGAAAATTTATTCAAATGCCAAAGGGTACAACTACAATAAAAGCTAATTGTAAACTTTTATTAGTAGGTTCTCAAAAAGGTATTTCAAGAGC
>Ga0209955_1000792_pt1 | contig 10568 bp, 13 predicted proteins | sample SalPonA_A_H2O_MG_FD_185716 | JGI IMG/M metagenome (GOLD analysis project Ga0209955, IMG submission 185716) | Water microbial communities from South San Francisco under conditions of wetland restoration - Salt Pond MetaG R2A_A_H2O_MG (SPAdes)... | ecosystem: Environmental > Aquatic > Non-marine... | reverse complement strand
TGTCCATGGCGGATCGGGATCACGCGCTGCAGCGCAGATATTGCTTAGTCTTTACAACGGCAGCGATTGGCAGATGGATTTGACCGACCTTCGCTTGCTCGATCCAGAGAGCCGTGAGGCTGCAATCACCGCACTCAAGTTCGACGCTCAGGTAAACGAGGAACCCCATACCGTCCTCGACGATGGCCACGCCATCTACGACCGGTTAAAGCATGCGTGGCCAACGCTCTACAATCCGATTCGCCATCACGACGACTGTTTAGACAATATTGTTGAATATTGGAAATGCCCGGAATGTAACCAGGGACTTGAGCGCCCTCAATATCCAGACTGGATTATGAACGATGATCTCATCCCAACCTGCTGCGGTGATGCTGACCACGACGAAGTCGATATGTATGTTGCAGCCCGTTACCGATTGACGCAGGCAAAGATCGAGCAGCTATAACGATCAATCTACAGCGGCGACGGCCGCTGCCTTAAATTTTTCATCAGCGCTGAACTTGCTCCTTGAATCTAAAAATAATCCGATTAATATAAGATGTTAAAATGCATATTTTAACGCCTTATAGGTCGATTATGAGTGATTCAACGCTACCAGAAGCTCGCACAGGAACGATCGTTGTAGAGCCTATACAACCGAACGGCCAATCCTTAACGCGCATTACGGCGATTGATAAGTACATTGACGGTGGCTTAGTACAGAGTTTCTTAAAGCGAAAAGACTACTCATTAGAGTCACTAAAACAGATGCGTTACAAGCTGATTCGTATTGCCAAAGTGTGGCATCACTATTTTGCGTTTGACCTACCCGATAACGGATTCCTTAACCGTCAGGATTGGTTCGATCACGATGCTATTTTACGAAAGACGCCCTGGGCACTATTAACTGCCCGAACTGCTCAATCCATTCTGGATGAGATTTGCTATGGCAGCTCTGACCTCGACGAGCTGGACCTGTTTTACAAAGGCCTATCCGATGATGCAGCGCCCCAACTCTTGGCAGATGACGACACCCCAGCACAGCGCAATCTCTCAAACACCTACTACAACCAAACACTGGCCGTAATCAAAGGCATTGCCGCTCAAGCACAGGCCGAAGGCCTAATGCCCAACGAACGCGAACTCACACTGATCAACCGCATCCAATCACGCAAAATTCACCGCAAAGCAAAAGATCAGCGCATCAGGTATGAGGCGGACCAGATCCGTATGGTCATCGAGCACTGCCTGCGTGATAAGAACCGCCTTCGAGGCCTTCGGGATGCAGCATTGTTTGCCTGTTTCTTTAGCACCGGTGCGCGGCGCACGGAAATTGGCGAACTGGAATTAGATAACTTCGTAGACATGGGCGATCACGCTCGTATCTATATCCGAGGTAAAGGCGGCGACATCCGGGAAAATGGGTTGTACGCTCAAGCACTACAGCACGTAAGAACGTGGATTAGAGAGGCAGGTATTACAGACGGCATGGTCTTCAGAAAGGTCACTAAAGGCGGCACCGTTATGGATAGCTTAAATCCCAAATCCATCTCTAAGATCGTCAGCACAAGGGCTGTTGAGGCATTGGGCGAAGAACAAGGAAGGAAGCTAACCACGCACAAGCTGCGCCGCGGACACATTACGCTGGCGCGCCAGCAAGGCGAAGATATAGCGGTGACAGCAACTCGTGTCGGTCATACAGACTACAACACAACCCGCAGTTACGACGACTCAGCCGAGGAGCTTGCAATTCAGGGTGGGGAAAAAATCAATTGGTAGGCGTTGCTCGAATCAGCACTTGTCAGTTTTTTGTTTACAATGGAGTGCCTTGCCGCCCAGCCATGGCGAGGCGAGGCGAATTGATAAAGTTAATCTTAAATCCATACTAAGACTTGGGATAACGCTCGATTATCTCCGGCTCTAAAGACGACCATGGAATGGAGCTGTTCCAACCTTCAGGCAACCTCGAACACAATTCGGAAGGACTGATTCGTGAGTCTCTTGCAAATTTATTGTCCGCTACTTCGTATGGGAATGCTCTAGCCATCTCCAATAGACGAACTTCGTATTTCCATGCTTGGTAAAGCGTGGTTTTACATACACCAAGAATTTTAACTTCAATTCCCTTCGCTAAAGCCATGCCAAATCTTACTCGAAGACTATTGCGAGTTATCCCGAACTTAAAACAGCGGCCTTGTTCCCATGTAAGCTCAAGACAATACACTAGCGCATCTGAATCTTTAAGGTTTGGCTTAAGTTCGAAAAAGCGTTCGCTGTAGAGTCCCGCTAAGTCTTCATCTGCGCACTGTCTACAACCGCTCCTGATATGCATATCAGGGGTTTGTGAGAAAGCCCCATGAACCGGACAGACGATTTCTATTGGCGATTTTCCGCTATTGAATAGTGCATTGGAGTAATCATATTTATCCCCATGTGCGTCAAGAAATTTCTCCTTGTAAGACTGAAATCGTTCAGACAAATTAGCTTGGTTTACTTTTCGTATGGACTCGGTTCGTTTACTGATAGCTTCGTTCTTGGCGCACTCGGGACACCGGCCGCGCATTCTTACCAAGCTTTGAAAGGTTTTGATCCAAACTCCGTGTGCCGGGCAATTCAATCGAATCTGAGTATTCTTAGCACCATCATAAACGAACGGCTCATAAGTGATCTGTGGATCAAGCAGTTCAGCAACCTTCTGCTCAGCCAACTCTTGAGTATAAATTGGTGCGGTGACAGACGCCCTGTACTCATCGGATTCGTGCCAACACAACAAGCACGGTCTACCGCTGTAAAGCGCTGTGTTGACCAAGCGGTTGAACCGCCCGTGTTTGCGACATACGAATTCTGCCTCGCTGTTGATGTTAGAAAAGGAGCCTTCAATTAGCGAGACCAACCCGCAACTCGAGTCGTCTATTCTCTCTTTCACAGTCTCTAAAGAATTATCAAAATTTCGACCTAGTCGCTCCGTGTTTCCACAACTACGGCAACCCTGACCGCTCAAATGAGCGGTCGGCGACTGTTGAAACACTCCATGCACGGGACACATGATCGACAAATTAGTATGTGAGTTTGTGTATTCGCAAAGGGAATAATCGTATTTTTCACCGTGCACTCGTCTTGCGGCTAATACAAAATCTTCTGTGGTTTTTTTCTTAGAACCACCGCATTCTGGGCAACCCCGAGCCAGCCTGACATGGTTTGAAGGCTGACAATCCCATACTCCATGTTCTTTGCAACTTACAAGCACAGATTTTTTAGCCGACTCATAGACAACAGCAGAGTAGTCGTACCTGTCGCCATGAACGGCTTTTGCTTTCTCTATCCATTCTGCTGTCGTAAGTTTCTTTGCCATATCTAAAAAGTACAGTAGTGGATCCCGGACGAAGTGAAAAACAACATTCGCTTCACCCCGAGTAGAACTGTCAGCTTGATCTAGAGTTCTTCAGATTTAGATTTTCGATTGCGACCTGGAGCCAAAACCCCTTTCAGCATCCCATGCGTAAAGCCATGCTTCTTACACAATTCTTTGACGGTAGCTAAGTCAGCATCACGCACCTTTTTTTCGGCAGCCTTAATCTTCGCTTCAATTTCAGCTTGTTGAGCCTTTAACTGTTCTATTTCATCATTCATTTTGCCTTTCCTTAAATTATATTTTGGAATTTCTAAAGCATAATATTAATTATTACTTTTTTCTAATTTTCTTGCTCTGCTAACATAATACCCAAGTATTCTGCCTTATTATTTGCAAATCCGTATCAGTCCTTTACCACAAACATCCGGTATAAAATTCATCTAGCGATATTCGTAAATAATTTTAACAAAATACGAATTTAGACATCAGAATTATCGTTAAGAAAATCTATATTTTCAGTCATTTAAGACAGTCAATGTTAGGTCTATCGAATCAACTTTCATGAAACAAATGCGCCCAGCTACACGCTTTAGGACACGGTAGTCAAACTCAAAAAACAGAATAAAATTCATATTTTTATTCGACATTTAGAGATTTTCGACGTTATTGCCAACATATTCCCTTTCAAAGCGCTCCTCGTAGCGCATTTGACCTCAGTTCAAATGCTCACAATCAATGCTCTTTAAGAGCTCTATCTTTAACGAACATACAGTGCAGGTATTCGGCGTAATTTCGATGTTATTGTTACCAAAAATTAAAGTTAAGAAACATACATTTATGACTTTACGATTTCTCTTAGAATAACCGAAAAATCAGTTAAGGATTTTCCAAAATGTATTCATTAAATTCCATTAAGACCGCTTCATCGTCGACGAGTGGTTGAGCAATCTTGTTCGACCATTAACAGCACAATCAGAACAGCCCCTTCTGGCCAGACGCATACGGACTGAGCGTTACGCTAAACTCTCGAATCCCAGACTCGCGTAACCACTTGATTGCAGCTTTCTCAGTAAAAAGCCGATAATCTGCACTGCGTTTTGTCGCCAAACCGTACTCAGCAACCAATTTCGTCTGACTTCGACCCTTCTCCCTTACTGAAAATACCAGTTGGTATTTATCGCCCGATGCATCCACCATACGAGTTGAAGTTATTACTCCAAGCGAGATCAACCTTCTAATCTCGCTCTCTTCGATCATTTCTACTTTCATTTTGGGCGCCCAATATTTTCAATCCGGGGATTGTGCGTTACTGCCCAGAATTGCACAACCTCGTCACATAACACCTGTGACGGTGCTGCTGACCACGAACCACTCCCTGCTTTTTCTCCTAGGTTCGTGATTTTACATATTGCCCCTAGGGGCATCACTGAGCGACTTCCTCATTGATTGATAAAAAGCGCCCTCCTCAGCCGTATGAGAAAGCGAAGGACTCGTAAGGAGAGCCAGCGCCAAATCGGTGTCACCCACGACATCAGGCATCGTCATGTAGCGCTTATCGCGACCCACAAGTTCAACACCCGCCTTTAGGTAAGGCAGAGCCGCCTCAACCTTGTGATCTGAAAGGTACCAAAGCCCCACCTTCAAGTGGCACGGCGCAAAACCGACTTTGGTGCAGGCCATGTAATAATCAAAAGCGGCTTTTCTGTATCCAGACTGGGTATGAACGGGGATCAAGGGTGGTAACACAGGCTGAGCAGCCAACTCAAAGTAATGTTCAGCGAGATAAGCAGATGCTGGCCAATAGCCTTCACGCTGCGCCATCGTCAGAAGCTTGACCGCGGCAGTCGTGCGCTCGACAGGATGCAGCACCTCCTCGCTCTTATCCGCGAATAGCAGCATCAACGCATTGTTGACCAACACATCCACTGAACGGTCACCCTGCGAGAGCAAGAGCGCCCAGTATCCGGCACCATCGCCCACAAGATACGGAATCCCAATTTCCCTATCCTTGAACGGCGACTCGGCATTAACCGTATCTAGCGCAATTCCAAGCAGTAGCAGATTTTCAGCACGTGTTGCGTTTTTTAACCGCTGGCCAAACCGCTCTTCTACATCTTGTTTTCGTATCTCGGGCACAGTTATCTGGGCAACAGCAGGCAGCGCCAGCACCGCTCCAACCAGAACAAAGGCTATAGCTTTAGCCAGCCTCATATTGACCTCGTAGAATCACTAACCGCTTTACCAACTCTTCACCCTTTAGCGCCCAACGCACCGTTGGCGGATGGCCCTCACAAATAAACACCGCCTTCGAATCTGGGTAGCGTGCCGCCAATTCAATTGCGGCTGTCTTAGCATCCGCCTCACTACCAACTCGGATATTATGAACGGCGAGTTCGCTTCCCTCAGTCACTACTTCAACCCGGTAGGTCTGCTGCGATGTACTGCCGAAAATTCCAGACACAACCTCTCCCATTACACCCTCCTAATTACTCTTATTTACAGACTACGCCATGCACCAACGGGGTGCGCGACAACAATAGGGTGCTGCCATGCACCCCAATTTTGACGGATTCTGGACGGCACAACGGGGGCTTGTAGGATTAAAAAACCATGTTACAAGGGTCTATCAAGACTATGTTTAATGGATGGCGAACATAATGAAATTCAGGTGTGTAAATGTTGATGCAATTACGTTTGCAGGGCTCACTTCACCGAGACTGAGGCAGGTAATTTTTCGCGTACAGATAGGTCTAGGTATCCTGATGACAGGCGCCCTTCTGTTTAAATTTAGAGCCATCTACCAATATGACTCCAATCTCCTAGAGGTCGTTGGCGGTTTGTCACTGATCCTGATCACGTACTTAACTCTCTGGCCTCGACGACAGCTTCAGCTAAAGCGACTACTCGCTCGCTATTCACTGGATTCCTTCTTTGATGCGCGAGATGCCCGCGTCATTCAGCAGGCGTACAACGAAGTCTTTCGGATGGCCAAAGGAGTGAACTTCGCTGACGCACTGAAGCTGCGAGAGCATGAGCCTGCACTCGGCGAATTCATTCACTTAAAGATTATTGTTTATCAGGGGAAAGGCTTATTGCGCCGCTGGGTCATCGACCGAGAACGCCTTGAGCAGACCTGTCGGTTTTTGTACTTATGCTCAGTCGCTGAGCAGCGCCAGGATGACCATCTCGCGGGGCGCGAAACTAGTGTATTTTAAGGAGCTACTATGGATATCTCATCAATTAACATCGAGCGTTTAACGCCAAAACCCCTACCTTCAGCTTGGAAGGTGGTTCCCATTCTCTACGCTACCTCGTTTTGCGTGCTGTTTTTTATGGCCATGGGTGTGCGACACACGTTCGGCTCGATCGGCTACTACGCATCGATCGCTATGCTAGCAGCCATGGGACTGGGACTGCTGCGCCTCTTTACATCAAAGGCAGCACGGGCATACCCGCTTGGCGCTGTTTGCTGGGCAGTCCATCAGGTACGCCACAAAGTTAACGACGCCCATGCGGTACAATTTGCAGACATCCGCCATGAGATCCTCCGAATCATGGAGACTACGACTGTATCCGAGATGGAAACACTGCTTGCGCAGCGGCCGGAGCTGAACACCCAGAAGAACCAGGCTATTCTATGGAAATGGCGTGCAGGCCGTGTCGATGAGTGGATGCTTAAAGATCCGGTAACCAACATCACTGAGATGTCTGAGTTTTTCCGTTCGATCGCAGATCAGGATTAACGAAGACGTGGGAAGCGTCCAAACAGATTTCGGGTTTTTAAAATGAATCAATAATTGAATACAAAAACACGACACTTTATTCTTTATATTAAATATATTTCAATTATTTAAAACGCTTTAATAGATTTAATATTGTCGTATTTTTGTTGACTTTTACATACTACTAATGCAACACTCTGCGTTATTTACATAGACACGGAACCAAATGAAACGTACCTCGCTCAAGTCAAAAGTTGCTATGAAAATATCACGCTCAAAGCGTGAGGTGTTCCTTCGTACCGACTTTGAAAAGCTAGCAGGATACGATCAGGTCGGTCGTGCATTGCGCCAGCTAACAAAAGACGGCGTACTAGTGAAAATTGGCTATGGGCTGTATGCCAAATCACGCCCAAACAGAATTACTGGAAAGCCCATGCTGGCAGCAGAAGGTGGATTCCGTCAGGTCGCAGAAGAGGCGTTATCTCGTCTTGGTATTAGCTGGCAACCATCACAAGCTGTTCGAGAGTACCAAGCCGGCTCTTCCCAGATACCTGCCAATGCTGAAGTCATTATCAATGAGCGCTTTAACAGGCGAATTGCCACGGATAAATTCGAGCTTCGATTGGCCCGAGTATGATGCGCAATATCGACACTTCCCTCTTTCTAGATATCGCAGACAGTTTAGGTATCAGTAGCCCAGCAATTGTAGAGAAAGACTATTGGGGCACTCAGCTATTGAGAGAAATAGCTGCACTACAGCCAGATGGCTATAGGCTCGTTTTTTCAGGCGGAACCTGTTTGGCGAAAGCTTACAAAAACACGTTCAGAATGTCTGAAGACATAGACATTAAGATGGTTCCCAACGCAGCCACCAGAACGCTATCAAATAGTCAGCAGCATAAGCTCAGGGGCGCTATTCACGATATGATTAAGAATATTGTGGCCAGCTCCGACTGTTTCGAGCTCGTGGACGCTAAGAAGCTAAGCGATCGCAAATTTCAACAGTTTTTAATTCAATACCCAAGAGAGCATGAAACCTCGTCGGCGCTCAGACCTCACATACAACTGGACCTTACAGAATCTGTTTTGCTGGAAGATCCCGTTAATTTACCTCTCGGTTCGCTTTACGCCTACGCACTCAAAGAGTCCGTCGAAATAAACGGCATGGCGTGCGTTACCGTGAATTCTGTGGCAATTGAGAAATTCGTATCTCTACTGAGAAGAACGGCCTTGCATTCACGAGATGGTGATAGAGCTGATGACCAGACGCTTATTCGCCATGTGTACGATCTACATCTAATTTCTAACTCGCTCGATGCACCAGATAATTTACAAAACCTAGTCGAACAAGTTATCGATATCGATAAAAAACAATTCGGTAATCAACACATAGACTTTGTAGTCGATGCCAAGAATGAGCTTCGATACGGCCTCTCTCTCCTACTTGAACAGCCTCAGCACGAAGCGCGCTATAAACAGTTTATTGGGCCATTGGTCTACCACCCATCCCCAGACGACTGGCACGAAGCAATCTCCACCGTTCAAAGCCTTGCAGAAAAGTGGCTATGAACCAACCATCCGATGGGGGAAGCCCCACCGGATGATCGTCACAACATGCTTAATGTGATTGTGTAACGTTAAGGTATAGCTCTGAGACGAACTTAAATGCAGACTTGTCGGCATTAGTGAGACCATGGATGAACTGATCGGCCCAATCGACAGACTTTCGATCTCCCAATGGCAGCTTTGGCATCACAATCTCAGCAGAAACTCCTAGCTCAGCTAAGTTATCCTTGAGTTTGCGAGCCCCAAGACTCCCAGCACGCGTGCGGTCGTTGTCAGCAAAGATCAGCACCTTATCGATCCCGTTAGGAGGCCGAAAAGCAGGCATATGCGAGGCAGATAATACTGACCAGCAGGGAAATCCACCTGTGCCCTTCATTACTGAAAGCGCCGTTTCTAACCCCTCAGCAATGCCAATAACACGAAGTTTGCGAGCATCATTGAGTGATTGCTGTCCCATCGACACAACCAGACCTTTAGAATCTGTTTGCACCGTTGGGGTTTGCTTGCGTGCAGGTACCCGATCACCGAGGTTAAGCTTCGTCCCTTCTGCAGTGAGAAAGGTGCGATGCAAAGCCACAGGATGACCCGCGTTATTACGAACAACTGCAATTAATGCAGGGAAGTGTCCGAGTAACTTACCTTTGAGCTTGTACGCTAAGTTCGGGTGAAACTTAAAGCAGTCGTTGCGATAGGCTTGATCCAGAACATCTCGGCTATCGAGATAGATCTGGGCAGGCAAAGCCAACATATGATCGATCGGCAGGGCTTCATTCCAAAGAGAAGTCAGCCAGCGACGCAGATCGGTATCATCGATGGTTTTGCGCTGCTGAACGGCTTGAGCTAAGATCGTGTTATCTCGCAGATACAGGCCTTGATCTTTCTTAGCATCATAGCCCGCTACCCACTCAGCCAGTTCATCAAACACCTCAACGAACGGTTTTTGCGTAACAGCCATCAGCAGTGAAATTCCATCAGGCAAACTGCCTCCAGAACCCCAATTCTGCTTCCAGCCACCACCCGATTGATCGACATCGCGAAAGACTCTGAAGCCCTCCTGATCACCATCAATCGGACAGGTTACGTTATCGCCCGGGTGCTTTAACGCCGTTGCCAGTTGTGGAGCGATTGCATAAAGCGCATCACTCCAACATCCAGCGAGTCGGCGTTTTAACGCTGCCGAATCGCGCTTTTGAATACCCATAGCAGCCTCCTTAAGACGTTGGGTGTTAATCCTCGATCTTGCTTAGAGGTGGTAGGGTTCAGTGCTCTTCATGAACAAGACCCAGGTACCAAACGCAAATTGAAATTTACGGGTGATAACGAGGTTGTTTTCAATCGAGCGATCAACGCGAACAACCGTGTTGTTCTGAGTAGTGGTGTAAGTAGTCATAGTGCTTTCTCCAAAGGAGGGCGCAATAACTACACCCCAGGGGCAAAGTTATTCGCCCGGTAGGGTTTGATCCGAAATGGATCAGGTGTGTGAAGGTAAAACGCAGTGGTGAACCACTACGCTTTGATCAAGAGGCTTTACGCTTCTTGATGGCGTATGTCTTGCCATCCGTATCCCGGATAACAGAGACGGCCACAACAGGCTTATCAGAAGCTTTCGCTTCCAATTGCTCTACAGGCATATACCAGTAGAGCGCAAAGCTACCACCTAAACAGGCAGTAGCAGTTAGCAGCCCGAGGACTACAAAACTTGCCCGATCAGCTCCGAAGAGTGAATAGAGCAAGAAAAACGCACCAACTAAAAGCAAGGCTTTAGCGGTGTTCTGCAGTACAACTCCCACGAAATATGCACGAAGCATAGGACGCAGTTTTGCGGCGAAGTCACTCATAGTGAGTCTCCTTTTTTAGGGTGTGTGAGTGTGCGGGTCCAATCAGTTTGAGTTGGACAACATTAAGGTGCAGGCTGAAAACAGCGCGGATTCGAGTTAAAAACTCAG
>Ga0209955_1000790_pt1 | contig 10572 bp, 7 predicted proteins | sample SalPonA_A_H2O_MG_FD_185716 | JGI IMG/M metagenome (GOLD analysis project Ga0209955, IMG submission 185716) | Water microbial communities from South San Francisco under conditions of wetland restoration - Salt Pond MetaG R2A_A_H2O_MG (SPAdes)... | ecosystem: Environmental > Aquatic > Non-marine... | reverse complement strand
GTATCACCAATCATCTCTTCTTTTAATGGAGTTGAAGTTTGATTTTGTGCTGTTTCAAGCTCTTTTTTGAGTTCTTTTATTTGATCTTTTAATTTTTTAATACCTGTGATGACATCGTTGTTTTTAACTTCTGCTTGTATTTCTAGGTATTTTGAAATAATATCATTGGCATAATTTGTTGCACTTGCTCCACAAACAGCTTCAATTCTTCTAACACCCGCACTTACTCCTGATTCTTTTGTAATAAAGAATGAACCTAAATCAGAAGTATTTTTTACGTGAGTTCCCCCACAAAATTCTACAGATGCATCTCCAAAACTAACAACTCTAACTGTATCACCATATTTTTCACCAAACATAGCAATAGCACCTTTATTTTTAGCCTCTTCAATTGGTAATTCTTCGATATTACCTGTAATTGCTCTACCAATCATAGTATTAACTAAGTCTTCAACTTCTTTTATTTGCTCTGTTGTCATTGCTTTTGGATAAGTAAAATCAAATCTTAATCTTGTAGCATCATTTAACGATCCAGCTTGTGATACCGTATCCCCTAATACCATTTTTAAAGCACTTTGAAGTAAGTGAGTAGCACTATGATGTTTTGCAACTTCATGTCTATTTACAACAACTGCTTTAATAATGTCATTTGTTTTAATTGAAGATTCTTGAACTTTTACTTTTGATAAGTTTATGTCGTGGAATTTTGAAGTTTCTTCAACCATAGCAACCGTTGAAGTCGTTTCTAAAGCTCCAATATCACCATTTTGTCCACCACTTGTAGCATAAAATGGAGTTTTATCTAACATAACCCATCCATTTTGACCAACTGCAAGTTCATTTACTTCTTTGAATTTATCATCTAATAAAGCCACAATTTTAGCTTGACAAGCTGTAGTGTCATATCCAACAAATTCATTTTTTCCATATTTTTCTAATAATGATTTGAAATCTCCATCAAGTGCAGCATCACCACTACCTTTCCATGCAGCTTTAGCTTTAGCTTTTTGTTCATTCATTAATTCATCAAATTTATTAATATCAACTTTTAAATCTTTTTCCCTTAACATATCTTCTGTTAAGTCTAACGGGAAACCATAAGTATCATAAAGTTTAAATGCAATTTCTCCACTAAATATATCTTTAGTGTTTTTTAATTCATCCATAAATATTGACATACCTGCATCAATAGTTTTTAAGAATCTCTCTTCTTCTAAAACTAATTGCTCTTTAGTGTAATCTTTTTGTTCAACTAATTCAGTATAGTGACCACCCATAATTTCACATAAAGTATCATACAATTCAGCCATAAATGGTTTTCTAAATCCTAATAAGTAACCATGTCTAACAGCTCTTCTCATAATTCTTCTATTTACATAAGGTCTACCTTCATTTCCAAATAAAATACCTTGCGTTAACATAAATGAACAAGCTCTTAAGTGATCGGCAATAACTCTATATGAACCAATAGTTTCTTTTGTTGCTTTTTTACCAGCTAATTCTTCAAGTTTTTCAATAATAGGTTTAAAGTTTGATGAATCAAAGTTATTAAATACACCTTCTTTAATAGCGATAACTCTTTCAAGTCCCATACCTGTATCAATAGATGGTTTTGGAAGAGGGTTTAATTTCCCATCTGCAGTTCTTTCATATTGCATAAATACTAAGTTCCAGATTTCTAAAAATCTATCACCTTCTCCACCCATTTTATCTTCAGGACCATTGAAGTTTTCTTCACCTTGGTCATAGAAAATTTCACTACAAGGACCACAAGCTCCTGTATCACCCATAGACCAGAAGTTGTCTTTATCACCAAATCTCATAATTCTTGATGGATCAATATGTTCGCACCATAAATCATATGCTTCATCATCACTATCATGAATTGTTACCCATAATTTTTCAATAGGTAATTCTAAATTAACTGTAATAAACTCCCATGCATAAGCAATAGCATCTTTTTTGAAGTAATCACCAAATGAGAAGTTACCTAACATTTCAAATAGTGTATGATGACGTGCTGTATATCCTACATTTTCTAAGTCATTATGTTTACCACCAGCTCTTACACAAAGTTGACAAGAAGTAGCTCTTGGATTACTTGGAGTTGGGATAGCTCCTGTGAAAATATCTTTAAACTGAACCATACCAGCATTTGTAAACATTAATGTTGGATCATCAGGAACTAAAGGCATAGAAGATACAACTTCGTGTCCTTTGCTTTTGAAATAATCCAAATACTCTTTTCTAATATCCATAGTTAAATTTCCATTTATTAAATTTTTTAGATTTTAGCAAAATTATAATTTAGCAAAGATTATAGATAAAAATTATCCAATAAAAAGTTTTTTTAAGTTTTTACAAGATATAATTTTATTTAAGTTTAATTTATAATTTTTTAAACTGTAAAAATATTTAAGAATCAAAAATTTAATAAAAGGAATTTAAAATGGGAAAATATGTTGAATTAACAGCTTCAAATTTTGACGAAGTAACAAAAGAAGGTGTATCTATGGTTGACTTTTGGGCTCCATGGTGTGGACCTTGTAGAATGATTGCTCCAGTAATTGACGAATTAGCTGGTGACTTTGAAGGTAAAGCTAACATTTGTAAAGTTAACACTGATGAGCAACAAGACTTAGCAGTTAAATATGGAGTTAGATCAATTCCTACTATTGTTTTCATGAAAGATGGTGAAATCGTAGATACTATGGTTGGTGCATCTAACAAACAAGCTTTCACTGACAAAATTAACTCATTATTATAATATTTTTAATAGCTTGTTTATAAGGGAAAAGAAGTTTTACTTCTTTTCCCTTTTTTTATGTCTAATTTTAAGATAGTATTAATTATTAAATGATAAAATTTATCCATTAATCTTCGGATGGCAATTAATCTTTAACTTACGAAGTTTTTAGTATTATTAGCTTTTCAGATAGATATTATAATTTTTTACAAATAATTAAGGATAAATAAAATGTTAGATTTAGCAATTATTGGTGGAGGACCAGCTGGTTTAACTGCTGGACTGTATGCTACAAGAGGTGGTTTAAAAGATGTTGTAATGTTTGAAATGGGTATGCCAGGAGGTCAAATTACTGGTTCTTCTGAAATTGAAAACTACCCAGGTCAAGGGGAAATTAAATCTGGAATGGAATTCATGGCAAACTGGCCTGAGCAATCTTTAAGATTTGGATTAAAACAAGAAATGAATCAAATCTCAAAAGTTGAGAAAAATGGTGACACTTTTAAAGTTTATGCTGTTGATGGTAAAGAATGGGAAGCAAAATCTGTTTTATTAGCAACTGGTTCAGTTCCTAGACGTGCTGGATTTAAAGGTGAAGATGAATTCTTTGGTAGAGGAATTTCAACTTGTGCAACTTGTGATGGTTTCTTTTACAAAGGTAAAGAAGTAGCTGTAATAGGTGGTGGTGATACTGCTATTGAAGAAGCTGTTTATTTAGCAAAACTATGTTCAAAAGTTTATTTAGTTCATAGAAGAGATACATATAGAGCTGCACCTTCAACTGTTGAGCATATGAAAGCTATGGAAAATATTGAAGAAGTTACAAATGTAACTGTAGAAGAAGTATTTGGTGATGCTTCAGGTGTTACTGGATTAAAAGTAAAACACAAAGAAACAGGTGAAATTAGAGATTTACCAACTCCAGGTGTTTTTGTATTTGTTGGTAGAGATGTATTAAGTGATTCTTTAAAACAAGAAGATGGTTCATACATTTGTGATACTAATGAGCAAGGTGAAGTTAAAGTTGATTTAAAAATGAGAACTTCAGTTCCTGGTTTATATGCTGCTGGTGATGTAAGAGTTGATGCAGCTAAACAAGTTGTATGTGCTGCTGGTGATGGTGCAACAGCTGGTGTAGATATTATTGAATATCTTGGATAATCAATAAAGGCTTTATTTTTAAAGCCCTCTAGGTTTTACTACATTATTTAGAATTTTATTCTATATGATGTAGTTATATTAATACAAAAGGAAAAGTTTCAAAAATGATTAAAGTTGGTATTTTAGGAAGTACAGGTAGAGTAGGTTCATTATTAATTGACGATTTACAAGATGATGAACAAGCTAGAGTTGGTGCTGTTCACGTATTTGATAAATTAAAAAAAGATGTACCTGAAGGTACAATTGTAACTAATGATTACAGAGTTTTAATTGACGAAAGTGATGTAGTTATTGATTTTAGTGCACCATCTGCAACGGAAAGCCTTTTAACTGAAATTGTTGAAAATGGAAATGGAAAACCTTTAGTAATTGCTACTACAGGATTTACAAAGCATCAACAAAATCTTTTATTAGAAGCTAGTAAAATTGTACCTGTTTTATATGCAACTAACATGAGTTTAGGTGTTGCAGTTTTAAATAAACTTGTTCACTTAGCTTCAAAAACTTTAAGAGACTTTGACTTAGAAATTGTTGAACAACATCACAGACATAAAGTAGATTCTCCTTCAGGAACTGCTTTAACTTTAGCAGAGCATGCAGCTGATGCTAGAGATTTAGACCTTGATAGTGTTAGAGTATCGGGAAGAGATGGAAATATTGGTGCTAGAACTAAAGATGAAATTGCAGTTATGGCATTAAGAGGTGGAGATATTGTAGGAAGACACACAGTTGGATTATATAACGATGGTGAATTCTTAGAATTAAATCACACAGCAACTGCAAGAAACACTTTTAGTAGAGGTGCTATAAAAGTTGCAAAATGGATTATTGGAAAAGATCCAAAACTTTATTCAATCAACGACGCTTTAGGACTATAAGGAAAAAACAATGTGCGCAATAGTAGGAATTTTTGGTAACGATAACGCTTCAAGAGTAGCTTCAACAGCTTTATTTGCAATGCAACATAGAGGGCAAGAAGCAACAGGAATTTCATCATCTTGTGATGGAAAAATCTATACAAAAAAAGATAGAGGACTTGTATCTGAAGTGTTCACAGAAGATGCGTTAAACTATTTAAAAGGTAATATGGCAATTGGTCATAATAGATACTCAACAGCAGGTGGAGATTCTATTTTAGATGCTCAACCTGTATATGCTAAGTATAAATTAGGTGAAATTTCTATTGTTCATAATGGTAATTTAATCAATAAAGAACAAGTTAGACAAGACTTAATTGACAAGGGTGCTATTTTCCAAACTGGAATGGATACTGAAAACTTAATTCATCTAATTGCAAAAAATACAAAAGATAAATTAAGAGATAGAATTAAAGAAGCATTAGAAAGAACTATTGGGGCATATTGTTTTATTGTTCAATCAAGATCAAAACAGTTTGTAATAAGAGATAGATATGGTATTAGACCATTATCTTTAGGTAAGTTAAAAAGTGGTGGATATATAGTAGCTTCTGAAACATGTGCATTTGACTTAGTTGGTGCAGATTTTATAAGAGATGTTAACCCAGGTGAAATGTTGATTTTTGATGAAGATCATGATGAACCTGAATCAGTTCAATTATTTGAATCAGAATATAGACCATGTGCATTTGAATATGTATATTTTGCAAGACCTGATTCAGTTATTGATGGTAAAAATGTTTACAGAACTAGAGAAAACATGGGTAAAGCATTAGCTAAAAATGATGAAGGAAATGGTATTCAAGTTGATATGGTAGTACCAGTACCTGATTCAGGTGTTCCAGCAGCACTAGGATATGCAGCACAAAGTGGTGTTCCATTTGAATATGGAATTATAAGAAATCACTATGTGGGTAGAACTTTTATTGAGCCAACTCAAGAGACTAGAGACTTAAAAGTAAGAATGAAATTAAGTCCTATGAAGTCACTAATTGCTGGTAAATCATTACTTGTAATTGATGATTCAATTGTAAGAGGTACAACTTCTAAAAGAATTGTAAAAATGTTAAAAGATGCTGGTGCTAAAGAAGTACACTTTAGAGTTGCATCTCCTGAGATTAAGTATCCTTGTTATTATGGTATTGATACACCAAATAAAGAGGAACTGATTTCAAATAACATGTCTATAGAAGAAGTTAGAGAATACATCGAAGCTGATTCTTTAGATTACCTTTCAGTTGATGATTTAGTTAAAGCAATTGGTGAAGATAGAAACTACGCACTAGAGAGCTTTAATGGAGATTACTTCGTAACTAAATAATGAGTGAATTAAAAAACGTATTAACAATAGGTAGGTATTTTAGAAACAAATTTGGTGAGAAGATTTATAAGGTTCCTGTATCAATATCGGGATTTACATGTCCAAATATTGATGGAACAGTAGCAAAGGGTGGATGTTCATTTTGTGAAAATGATTCATTTTCACCTAATCTACAAGAAAGAAAACCAAAATTCAAACTTAATCCTAAAATTAATGAAAACCCATTTTTAGATAAACAACTACAACAATTACAAATGCAATTTGAAGCCACTAAACAAAGGCTTCAAAATAAATTTGGTGCTAAAAAATTTCTAGTATATTTTCAATCATTTACAAATACATATGCTCCATTTCCTACTTTAAAAGCTTTATATGAAAAAGCACTAAGCTTTGATAATGTAATAGGTTTAAGTATAGGAACAAGAACAGATTGTGTTACTGATGAAATATTAGATTATTTAGTAGGTTTATCAAAGGAAAAAGAGATTTGGGTTGAATATGGTATTCAATCTTTTTATGATGAAACTTTAGAAAAAATCAACAGAGGCGATACTGTTGAAAATATGGAATATTGGATTAAAAGAAGTAAGGAAAAAGGTTTAAATGTTTGTGGACATTTAATCTATGGTTTACCTGGTGAAGATCAAGATATGATGCTTGAAACATTTAATAAAACAGTTAATTTAAATGTTGACTCAATTAAATTTCACCCTTTATATGTTGTTAAAAATACACTTTTAACAAATGAATATAGAAAAGGTAGATTTGAACCTATTACTGAAGATTTATATGTAGATACAGTTGTAAAATCAATTGTTAATTTACCTGAAAATATTTCTGTACAAAGAATTACAGCTGGTATTGATGATGATACATTATTATCACCACAGTGGTGTAGAAACAAACATCAGCAAATGAAAAAAATTAGACTTGCTTTAGAAAAAGAAGGTTTTAATTACTAAAAGATTTTAAAACTAGGGTTTTAATCCTAGTTTTATTTTTATTATTTGATTTGAGACTTAGCTAGTTTTAAAAGATAATCAACTACATTTTCAATGAAAGCATCGTGCTTTCTATCTTTTCTATATACAATATATAATTTTCTCATCATTTTATGATTTCCAATTCTAGATTCATATAAAGCACCTGCTTTTAATAATGATTCAATAGCATTTCTTGAAACAATAGAAACAGTTGGAGTTTCATTTTTATCTGAGTGCAATACTGTTTGAACAATAGTTGTAGCACTTGTAACTTCACTAGTTACATTAAATGTATCACAATCAGGATAATTAGCTCTATCAAGTGATTCTTTGAACAACAATCTAGTTTGAGATTCTGGATTTCTACATACCCATTTAAATGATAATAAATCATCAGCTTTTGCTTTGTTCGGAAGTTTTTGATTAGAGAAAATTACAATCTCATCATCCATCCACTCTCTATATACTAAGTCATCATTTGGAATGTAGTTTTCAACTAAAGCAATATCAATCTTTTTATTTAATAAATCATCAATTGCTTCATGAGATACAGAAACATTAATTGAAACTTCATTGTTTATATTTTCTTTTAAGTTATTTAAGAACCTTGGTAAAATATAATTTCCAATTATAAATGATGCTCCAAAAACAAATGTAACATCTTTGTTCATTATCTTTAATAATTCTTTTTCTGCATTACTTACACACTTTTCTATTTTTTGGGCAATGTTAAATAACATTTGTCCTTCTTTTGTAAGTTTTATACCATTTTTCTTTCTATCAACAACTTGTACATCTAAATAATCTTCGATGTATTTCATTTGTTGAGTAACAGCTGGTTGAGATATCCCTAATTTGGCTGAAGCTTTAGAGAATGACTTTTCTTTAACAACTGCTAAAAATGTTTCTAGTTTTGAGAAATCTGATAACATTTTTTCCCCTATTTTGATTTTAAAGTATTATAACTAAAATTTATAAATAAAATAATTAAAAGGAAGTAAATTCACTATTTAGTTTAGATTTGTTATAATAATATAATTATGGAGATAAAAATGTCAGATACACTACTTAGTTCACTTAATGAAGCACAAAAAGATGCGGCAACGCATATAGATGGTTCACTTCTAATTCTTGCTGGAGCTGGTTCTGGTAAAACAAAAACTATTACTACAAGACTTGCTTATTTAATATCAATAGGTATAGACCCTGCTTCAATATTGACTTTAACATTTACAAATAAAGCTGCAAATGAAATGAGAGAAAGAGCATATAGCTTAATTGATGGAGCTTTTGTTAATACTCCACCATTATTATGTACATTCCATAAATTTGGATTATTATTCTTGAAATTTCATATGAATGAATTAAATAGAAAAAACAATTTTATTATAATTGATACTGATGATAAAAAAAGAATTATCAAATCAATTAATAAAGAAATTACAACTTCAGTATTAGTATCTGAAATATCAAAATACAAAAATACACTTTTATCTCCCGAAGAAGCAAAAGCAACTGCACAATTAAAACTTTATCAAGAAATTGCAGATGTATATGAAAAATATGAAAACTACCTAGCTGAAAACAATCTTGTTGATTTTGATGATTTACTTTTATTACCTTATAAAATATTATTAGCAAATGAAAATCTAGCAAAAGAAACATCACAAAAATATCAATATATTATGGTTGATGAGTATCAAGATACAAATGAACTTCAATATAGACTTCTAAGACTTCTTTGTTCAACTCACAATAATCTTTGTGTGGTGGGTGATGATGATCAATCTATTTATGGTTGGAGAGGTGCTACGATTAAAAATATTCTTAATTTTAATGAGCATTTTGAAGATACATTTGTAGTTAAACTTGAAGAAAACTATAGATCAACGGATACAATTTTAGATCATGCTAATCAATTAATAGAACATAATAGAGATAGATTAGGTAAAAAATTAGTTGGAACAAGAAAAAAAGGTGACAGCATCAGAGTTTATGAATCTGGTGATGAAAATGAAGAAACAAGAAAAATTGTTGATGATGTAAAAAAACTAATTGATAGTGGTGAAAGTGCAAATGATGTAGCTATATTATTTAGGGTAAATGCTCTATCAAGATCACTTGAAGAAGGTTTTAATAAAGCAGGTATGAATTATAAGCTAGTTGGTGGAATGAAATTCTACGAAAGAGCAGAAATAAAAGACTTAATAGCTTATATGAGAATTCTTACAAATAAAGATGATAACTTTTCATTTAAAAGAATAATTAATAAACCTAAAAGAGGTATTGGTAAAACTACAATTGAAAAAATAGAAAACTATTCTTTACAAAACAATATATCAATGTTTGATGTTGTTATAAATAATACACCTGAAGAAATAGCAGCAATTGTTGGAAAGAAAAATGCTAGAACTTTAAAAGTATTTGAAGCTTCAATTATCGATTTAAAAGAAGTAATGGAAGAGTCTAAAATGAAATTTTTAGATGCTTTTGAAGAAACATTTGATTATAGAAGTTCTTACGATAACTTACCAGATGGCGCGGATAGACAAGGAAATATTGATGAGTTCTATGGATATATTAGAGATTTCTTTATTCAAAATCCTCACTTAGAATTGAAAGACTTTTTAAATGAAATTGCCTTAGAAAGTGAAAATGATGAACTTTATAATGAAGCTGTATCAATGATGAGTATCCATGCTTCAAAAGGTTTAGAGTTTAAACATTTATTTATTATTGGATTTGAAGAAGGCTTCTTCCCTTTAATTGGAGATGGTAGTGATATAGAAGAAGAGAGAAGATTAGGATATGTTGCTATAACTAGAGCAATGGATAACTTAACATTGTCTTTTGTTCATTCTAGATTTTACAAAGGGAAAAGAGCACAATTAACAAAATCAAGATTTTTAAGTGAAAGTGGTCTTATAAAAGGTAGTTTAACTTTAGAAAAGCAATCTGCATATAAAAAAGGTGATTTAGTACAGCATAAAATTTTTGGTATGGGAAGAGTACAAAAAGCTGTAAAAGCAGGAAAAGATTATAAACTTACAATTAATTTCGGTGGAAATGTAAGGGATATTCTTTCTTCATTTGTGGAGAAAATATAAAATATAAATGCAAAAAAGACTTTATGATAAAACTCCATTAAATAAACTTTTGGTTGTAAATAAACCAATGTTTGTCTCTTCAAATGGATATTTAAATAGAATAAAAAGAAAGTATAAAAACAAAAAAGCGGGATTTAGTGGTACATTAGATCCTTTTGCAAAAGGGTGTTTAATTGTAGCTTTTGGACAATACTCTAAATTATTTAAATACTTAAAAAAAACTCCTAAAACATATACAGCAGTAATTTGGTTAGGTGCTCAATCTCATTCTTTAGATATAGAAAATGTTTATGAAATAAATGACTCAAAAAAAGTAAATATAGAACTATTAAAAAAT
>Ga0209955_1000788_pt1 | contig 10587 bp, 13 predicted proteins | sample SalPonA_A_H2O_MG_FD_185716 | JGI IMG/M metagenome (GOLD analysis project Ga0209955, IMG submission 185716) | Water microbial communities from South San Francisco under conditions of wetland restoration - Salt Pond MetaG R2A_A_H2O_MG (SPAdes)... | ecosystem: Environmental > Aquatic > Non-marine... | reverse complement strand
AGTCCCAGGCTAGCAGCCCTAGTCCCGCCATTGTTTTGCTCACCAAAGTAAGCAGTTCTGTTGATTCCATTTAAACCTACCTTCCATGTTACACCGCGTTTGATGCCGCCAACTTCTAATACAATAACCGGCTTACCTAATCCTCTGTTAATATCCCATATCTGTTTGTTCCTTGCCATTCGTCCGTTCCAAAGAACACTCCATATAACAGCAACATCGTAATTGTCGTAGTGATCCATTACGCGATACGGTTCGTTGTATATAACCTTGTGTCCTGCATCTATTAAACTCTTAGCAAATGCTTCAAACACAGGCTTTGAATTTAATGCGCCATAATCAGTGTAGAGACAAAAAATCATCGGTTAAATACTCCATATAACGTATTTAACAGAGGAACATCATGCCAGCAATAACAGTGGTCACAACATTTCACCCAGAAGGATATTCACTATACGGCAAACGCTTTTTAGAAAGTTTTGCTGCAAAGGTAGATAAACGTATTAAATTAATTGTTTATGCAGAAGGTGTAAAGCCGGAAAACCCAGATCCAACAAGAATTGAAATATTAGATCAAAAAACTGCATTACCTAAATTAATTGCGTTTAAAGAACGCTGGAAAGATGTTCCACACGCAAACGGAGACATTAGTAAACATCCTGCTAGAAATGGTCGCAAAGACTGGAATAAAGAATTTAAATGGGATGCTATTCGTTTTGCTAATAAAGTGTACGCAGTGTTTGACGCATGTGAAAGATCTAAAGATTGGTGTGTTTGGATGGATGCAGACACGTTTGTACACAGCAATTGGAGCTTCGAAGAGTTTAGCGAGCTACTTCCAAAGAACACTTGGATTACATATGTAGGACGCGGTAAAGGATCACAAACTTGGCCCGAGTGCGGGTTTTATGGTATGAATCTAAATCATCCTGTGTGTCATGAGTTTCTTAAAGAATTTGAGCGCATGTATGAAGATGCAGAAAACGGAATGTTTAAACTAGTAGAATGGCATGACAGTTTTATCTTTGGTCATATATTAAATAACATGCGAAGAGAGTTTCCTAATGTGCTAGACTATAGTGCAGAAATGTATTTGAGAGAAGCAAAGTCGGGCGGCGGCGGACATCCGCTAATTAATACAGTATTAGGTAAATGGATTGATCATATGAAAGGTGATAGAAAACGATTAGGAAAGTCTAAGCCTTCGGACATTATGGTTAAACGTAAAGAGGATTATTGGAAATGAGTCAAGTACTTCCGTCTCACTTAGGCGGGCATAAAAACAAAACACATCTAGACGAAGGAGTGTTGAACTATATGATCAACACTCATAAGGTTAAATCAATGCTTGATATTGGTTGCGGTCCAGGAGGTATGGTTAATTTAGCAGAAGAAAAGGGGTTATATTCTTACGGTATAGACGGTGACTTTCTTGTAGAAAGGAAAGGCAAAAACTTTTTAATACACGATTATACTACCGGACCGTCTGCACTAAGGAAAAACTTTGATTTATGCTGGAGTTGTGAATTTGTAGAACATGTAGAAGATCAATACAAAGACAATTACATGGAAGACTTTAAAAAAGGAAAGTTTGTAGTTATGACATTTAGTTTAAAGTCAGGGCATCATCACGTTAACTTAAAACCCCAAGAATATTGGGTAGATTTATTTGAAAATTATGGCTTTAAATTTGACAGTTTAGAAACACAGAAAATTAGAGACATGTCTACAATGGGAGTAACTAGAAAAAAGCAGTTTGTAAAAAACAACGGGCTATTTTTTTATCGCTAGTTGCCCCATCTTAAAACGTTATCGTAAAGAATAGTTCTCCAGCATTCCATATTAATGTCCCAAACAAAGACTTTATTTTTGCCTGGAGAATCTTTTTTTAGTCTTAACTCTTTTGGAATTAAACTACTTAATTTAGTACAACGAATTTTAATTTCTCCGTTAGTGCCTTGAACATAAAGTGTTATCGGCCTCTCAAATAGAGCGTCTAATAGTTTTTGATTAGCAGCCTGTTTAGCCGACTTTCTTAATGCTGCAACATTATATGTATATGCCTGTCCGTGAAATATTTCTCCGCGCCAAGTTACATTTTTATTAGTAGTATTACTGTAATTATAATACTTTACTAATTCAGTTAATAGTTCTAAATTTCGAGTAAAGTCTTTAAACTTATCATAAGATCGTATACCTATACTAACTGCTTCCATTTGAATTACTGCAACATCTTCTGGATGGTCATTAGCTGCTCTTACAGGACCATTTTCGTCATAGTCAATTACTGTTCCGTAAATCCATGCATTGTGTTTTTCCATCGACTTAGTTGCATAATTAGTTAAGTTTTTAATGTAAGGTAAGGTACTGCCGCCGATGTAAATTGTTTCAGGTGGTTCTTGTTTAAAGTAATTCCAAATCGAATGTCCTTTGCCTTGTAAGTCAACAAACACACACTTTTTCTTTACTAACTTTTTAACATGATCATCAAACAAACTATTACCATGTCTATACATTGCTCTAGATGAATCTAATTTATATCCTTTTTTACCTGTCATTTTTTCGTACAGCTTATGCCAATTATGACAGTCTCTATATGTAAATGCAATATTTCTATCTTGAGGCAATTCTAAAGTAGCTAGTGCTAAACATGGGAGATTTACGTTTGCTTGATCTTTCCAAAAGTTATGTTCTTTTCCTGTATACGGCGATTGCAATCTAACATATCTCATCCAATTAGAAAGATTTTTATCTTTCTTAGAAACTAATAACTCAATATCAGTATATTGATACTGGGTGCAATAAACTGCGTTTATTCCGTGATCTTGTGCTCCAATTATATCGCTTTTGTAATTATCACCGTAGTGCGTATCAATAGCATCTTTATTAATTGTATTCCATATCCAACCTTTTTTCTTGCCATCAGGTGTTACAATTATTTTTACTTCCTTATCTAGTCCGCAATGTCTTAAAAGTTTCTCTACAAATTCAGCAGACAAATACATATCACTAATAATAAAGTCGCCGTCTTTAACTTGCTTCATATTTTCGATAATAGGAAATGCATGTTCCATTTCGACATCAAGTTCTATTTGAGGATCAACTCCAGGTAATCTAGCATAAATGTCTTCATAAGTTTTATTACTAGCTTTTTCAGCAGCAACACGTTTAGCTTTAAATTCCGGATCGCCAATTCGGCGCCCTACTTCGTCGAATACTGTTTTAGGATGAAAATATTTTCTTGCAATAAGTGTGTCGAAACAATCCCAACTATTCATTACTTTTTAACAATCCTCTTAAAGTGGAAAGGTTGTCCTTTTTCTAAAACAATTACACTGTCGTAGAAGTGAACGCCTTGTAACTGTCCGAATAAGTTTATCATTCCCTCAGGAACGTGAGGTCCGTCTAAATCTCCATAACCGATAGCAAAATGTGTATGTTCTCTGCTCATTACATCTACAACACGTTTAACATACGATGTAAAACTGTTTTTACTTTTTAATCCGCCGTCTTCTCTATTTGTATAATAACTAGTATGAGTGTCTTCACACCAATATATACCTTCACTTTTTAATAACTCGTATGTCCATTTAAGAGTATTGATTTGATCAGGGTTATCGTGACTTCCGTCGTCTATAATAATGTCAAATTCACGAATTCCTTTTGTCTTAAATTCCTTTTCCCAGAATGTCCTGTCTGCTCCGTCTCCAATAGTAACATGAATATTGTTATCAAGATCAGCATGTTTAGAACACTTAGGGTCGATGTCAACTCCGTGTACGTATGTGCCTTCGCCAAAGTATCTTTTCCACATTTGAAGGCTACCGCCACCTCTAACTCCAATTTCTAAAATTCGGGGCGCACGGTCTACATATTTGTCAAACCATTTTTCATATAAAGGAAAGTAGTGTACAAATTTGTCACAGCGTTTAGTTAAGGTATCAAATATAGGCTTTATACGTTTCATTTACTCTCCAAAGTATACAGGTTTTAAATGTGCCCAGCAATCGCCTGACTGGACATCTTGTTTGTTCCACATAGTATATGCAATCTTATTCTTCCAAGGTTGTAAATCTATATTATAATTTATCTTTTCAATTTGCGACAAGTCGTGGTGTGCAACTGGATATGCCATACTTCCGCCGTCTAATGCAAATACAGGAATTCCTTTAACTACTGCTTCAACTGCACTTAAACTATTGAATGTAACAACTGCATAAGAATTTATTAAATCAGTTTCCAGTCCTTCTCCTCCTTGGCTTCCGCCGCGAGTTAAGTTATTACTAACAGTTACATTGTCAAACGGTAAACGTTTGATTAACTGTGTTGCGTTTTTGACTCCTCTATCAAGATTGCGTGGATGAGGACGTATTACAATCGGTCTATCAGTATGCTTTCTTAATTCTAATATTACATCTTCAACCCAGTGATAAAAGGTTTGATATCCTTTTTCGTACAAGTGAACTAGACTACTGTCGCCTTCTTTTTGCCCCATAATAAGAATGTGGTCACCACGGCTTTTCCAATCTGCAAATTTAATTCCTGTTAATGATTCAAATCTATTCCATCTTTCAGGGCCTACATTGTCATTGTTCCAGTTAGCCGAAGACCAACGATAACTGTTCCAGCCGAAGCGTAGCCATCCTCTGTGTTCTCTAAAAGGTTCGCTTTCACTTACAATAAAAGGCTTTTTACTATTTCTAATTAGTAGCATATACTTGCCGTGATTTTTAACTCGGTCTTTGTCTAAGAACTTTGGCTTAATCTCATTTGTCTGATAGAAGCAATCTGCAGAATTGATTATAGGACCTCTAATTTGATCCGTAGTTATAAATTTGTCACCGTGGCGTTCTATGCCTTTTTCCCAACCAAAGTAAAGTTTGCTTGCTGGTGGCGGAAATCCTACCATTGTTATCATACGTAATTCCTCATGTGTGCCCATGCTTCTCCGCTGCTTAACTCTTCCTTCTTCCAATGGCTCATGGCTAACTTTTGTAACCATTCATCTCTTTCGAAGGTTTGCGGTGTTTCTATTTGACTTAGATCAGTATTTGCTACAGGATATGCCTGACTTATTTCTGGTGTAGGATCTGTAACAAACACAGGAATTCCTTCTATAGCACTTGCTACACCAGGTGAACTATTGTATGTAATAGTAGCCCATGCGTTTTTGAAGTCCTGTGTTAGTTTAGGTTTAAAACTTACATTGTATTTCTTTTGGCTTAAATATTTCTTTGCATTCTTATCGCCCGGATGTCCGCGAACAACAATTGGCCTATCAGTATATTCTCTAAGCTCTTTAATCGTTTTGTCTAGCCAGTCTACTACTGGCAAGCCGTCCATGCTCCAACCACCGTTGCGCTGTGTACAGATGAGAATGTGTACTCCGTTTTCTCTCCAATCTTTAACTTTAATACCTAAGTCTTTTCTAATCTGCGTCCACCGTTTAGGATCAACAGTATCATTAAAGTAATTTCCTGTTGTAGGGAATACTCCGTCCATTGAATAGCGTGTATAATGCATATTATGTGTCTTGCCAACATCGTAATTAAACAAGTTACTGTCGGCTATAATAGCATGTCTACCTTGTCTAAGATTTGTTTCTACTGCTTGCTTTCTAACATTTAAATGAGGTGTCGGAGGACTACCTGCATGTACCCATCCTTGTATCACTGCACAATCACTGTCAATAATATTCCTGCCAGTGTGTGCAATACCCCTGTCGCCGAAAGCATTTACACCGTCAATAAAACGTTTTAAAATTTCTACCTTGTGGGGAGACTTTTGAGGATTTGGTACTCCTGCTAGGTATGCTACTACTTTCTTACTCATAACTGTTTAACTTCTCCCCAAAACTCTTTTGTTACTTGTCTGCATTCTTGTAAAGCTTCAGGGAATGTTTGTGCTTCTTCTATACCTACTTCCCAACTAAGACCTTTATTAACTATAAATGGCTTATGTTTTAATCCATAAAACTTAGAACTCCACGGCTCTATTACTATTACTTTCTTCCCTAGTAATGCTCCCCAATACGCACCGTGATAACTGTTTGTTACAATAGTATTAGCACTGCCAAGTATTTCTATTGTTTGCTCCATGTTGTTACCACTGTTAACAAATCTTGGAACTGGTCGATTACCAAATACAGTAGGTTTTAGTATTTGTTTTTTGTGCTCAAATATAATTATATCGTTTTTGATCTTATACTGTTTTTCAAATGCAGGATGCATACAGCTTGCACACGGTGTCCATCTATATGGCTGTCCGTAATCACGAACACCGACTAAATCAAAGTTTACCATCCATCCTGGATAACCAAAACCTTTCATACGCTTGCTAGTTTCTTCGTTATGTCCTGCGCCCCATAATATACGAGGTCCTGTTGATGTATCTATTTTTTCTAAATATTCTTTTACAAGCGATTGTGTTTTTCTAGTGAACTCTTCTCGAAGAGCATTGTTTGGCGTACTACTAACACTCCAGCTCGATGCCCACGTGTGCATCAATTGTGATTGGTCGTTATTATATAAGCAATCTCTTAAATTATCGCCAAAGAAATCGTTTCCTATTAGTCCGCCTCCGCCGGCAATTAACGGAACATCACTAGGGTACTGTTCTGCATGAACCGTTTCAATGTCTACTACTTGATAATCACTTTCAGGAAGAAAGTACTGCAACGGGTTGCTAGCCATATCTCCTACATTGTTTTGGTCTGGTCTGTGTACTACTACATACTTTGGTCTAGGCATGTTTATCCTCTAATAAAATTCTATGTGCTGTTCCGTTTTTCATTTCGTCAATATGAAACTGTCCATACGCTAAGTGACAAGCCCAGCTATAAATGTAATCTTTATCAAACTTTTCAGGTTTTTCTAAAAGTGCTAGACTTTTGTTAGCAACCGGATCTGCGGCAGTAGGTGCCAATGTAAAAGCCGGAACTCCGTATAAAGTACTTTCTACTGCCGCAATACTTTGATATGTTACTAAAGCCCAGGCGTTATCCAGTTCTTGGTATATTGTTTTAGTTAGCCGTTGATGTCTTGGCTGCTTTTCTCTAATAACTATAGGTCTATCGGTATATTGTTTTATAGTATTAATAGTATCTTCTTTCCATTGTTCTAATTTAATTCTGTAATATTTACATGGTTTTTCGCTTGGCAATACTAATAGTATGTTACGTCCATCTTTTTTACGTTTGTTAATTTTAATGCCAAGTTTGTCCCAGCGATCACTAGGTCTTTCTATAATTCTATTATGCTGTAGTCCGTTTCTTACTATACGATGATATAATTTCCAACCATAAGGATTTATAGGAGATTTATAATTTCCAACGTATCCGCTATCCATATAATAAAATTCTTTGTCTTTTTCGTAGCAATCCCATATAACTTTTCGTTTAGCAAGACTGCGGATCATTATCGGACGAGGATCGTTCATATAGTCATAGTCATAATCGTGAATAGGCAAGCCTGCGCCTTTTGCATACATATTCACATATTCATCTGTTTTGTTTTTACTTAAACATATCATATAGTTCGTTTTTCCATAACTGATGAAATTCGCAATCTCGATAGTTTTCAAACCAAGGACCGCCTTCAGTATAGTGTATTAGTTTAGGAGTTTCGATATCGTTGTACACGCCAACTAGATAATTCCATGTATGATCTAATTCACCAATTTCTTCATCTTTAAGCCAACTAAATCTGTGAAAGTATGCACCATTAAGTTCTGGATCATTTACCATGTCTTGTGTAAGTTTAGCATTGCTAGGATGCCCACAGTTGAACAGTACAACACTTGACCAGTTTTTGCGTGGATAGACTGTTTGCTTCTGTCCATCCATCTTCATACCTTCTTTAGGTGTGTAATCATGTTGTACACACATAACAGCATACTTGTCATCTGCTTGATCAAACAGCTCTTTAATGTCTGTAGTAAGAATCATGTCGCAATCCATAAACAATGCCCAGCCTTTAAAGTTAGCAAGTTCTGGTACTAAGAAACGTGTAAATGTAAACTCTGTACTTGCAAGTTTATCTACAGGACGAGTGTACCAGCCTGCATCTCGCAGTTCTTTCTGCACAAGCGGCCGTACTTCTGCGTCCGGCTGTCTTGCTAAAATGCTATGCTTACATACTTGGTACGCAATATCTTCTCTTGGATCATATCCTACAAATACTTTCATTTAATCTCGCCTTTCTATATCTTCTTCAGTTAGTTCTTCGCCGAGCCAAACCTCTACAACTTTAGCAGGAATGTCTCCAGCGTTAATTGCTTTATGCCACGTGTTTACTGGAATATCAATACTTTCGCCTGCTGTATAAGTTTTAATCTCTGTATCACCGTTTGGAAATTCAAGAGTCATTCTTATAAGTCCTTCGACAATGTGCCAATGTTCGGAACGTTTAAAATGACGTTGATCGCTTAACGCTTTGCCTACTGCAAATTCAAGCTGTTTAACTTGCCATCCGGCGCCTTTGTCTAATACAGTATACTTACCCCAGGCACGTTCTGTAGTAGGTTGACTCCATTCTTTAAGGATCCAACTGCTAGAATTCTTTTTATCTTCGCCGCCAACGCCGAAAGCAAATGATAAGTTTTCTGCAACTACATCCATTTCTGGAATATTATCGCTTGTTCTATCTCCGCCATTTGCGAAGATTACTTCATCTTCTTCGTAGTGCCAACATTGTGTTTCGATAAAGTCTTTTGCAGTTCCGTCACTGTCGTCAAATCCTACTACATGATCTACACAGGCAAGTTCTTTGATAATAGCGCAGCGTTCTTCGAAAGGCATAAAAGCTCGATCTTTTTTGCGTTCAAGCCAAGCATCACTATTAACGCCTACTATTAAGCGGTCGCCTAATTCTTTTGCTGCTTTAAAGTAGGCAATATGCCCTGAGTGGAGAGGATCGAAACCGCCTGTGACTAATACAATGTTCATGCATATATTTATATACGCAGTTTATAGGGTAAATAGTATTATGGCAATTTACTCAGACAAACATAGACTTGTTTTTATTCATATTCCTAAATGCGGAGGTACAAGCGTCAGTCGTTGGCTTACGAATTTAGGTGCAGTACAACGTGGCAATAAGCACGACGGCATGCAGCATATACACTTTGATTATTTAGATTATACAACGTTATCTGTTGTTAGAAATCCTTGGTCAAGGCTAGTTAGTTGGTTTCATTACGACACTAAAATTAACGCAGGAAAAGTGGCTCGCGGCAAAGGTAAAGGCGAATATGAAACACAGCATAAGATATGCCAGTTAGGATTTGACTATTGGTTAAAGTGGGGATTAGATTATAAGAATACCTGGTTCAAACATAAAACTCCTCAAAGTAATTGGATACAAGCAAATCCAACTTATTTGTTTAAGTTAGAAAACATAAATGAAGAGTTTAAAGTAATACAAGATTTAGTAGGGTGCCATTTGCCAATACAGAAAAAGAACACAACCATGCATAGAGACTATCGTACTTATTATACAAAAGATACTATAAACATGGTTGCTGATTTATATTCAAAAGATATTAAAAGATTTAATTACGATTTCTGACAAACAAATATATCGTACTGATTATGCTTAATGTGCAACACTTGCTTAAAAACTTTAGAATATTCTTCTATTACTTGTTCTTTATTAAAGTTATTAGTCCATTCTTTTTTTCGATTAACTTTAAATAGATGTAAAATAATAATAGTTTCGGCAGTGCTGCTTACTTTTTGGACAAACTCAAAAGGAGAATCTAAATACTCCAACACTCCAAGAATTAAAGCATAATCGTATACTTTAGATTTAGGAGTATAAGTTTCTAAGTCTGCAATAATATCTGCTTTTGGATTTAAATCTATACCTAAATACTCAGAAGGTGTGTAGTACTTTAAAAAACTTTTATCTCCGCAGCCGTAGTCAATAACAGATTTATTTTTAGTCATTAACTCAGAAACAAATATGTTTCTTTTTTGCCACTTTGGATCATCTTTAAAGTGTTGCATCTTCCATTCCAGCAACTCTGAGCTTAACAACGTTTGTAATCTGCCATTGCTTTTGATCAAGTGCTTTAAGCACACCTAACCACTTGTTACGCATAAGAGCAAATTCGTTGATAATCTTTTCATAGTCAACAACGTCTGCTTCACCGTCAACGTATTTTTCAACGTCACGACTTGACAGAGCTCGTTGATAGTTTTCGAGATATTTCTTAAAGTACGAGCTGCGCAGTCTGCGCAACTCGATGTTTAAGTAGTTAAGTATTGCTTCAACTTCTTGAAGCTGATTAAAACGATATTCAACAATACCAGGCATAGCAGCCGCGCTCTTTTCGACATTGCCTACAAGTTTACACTCCTGACGAGCAGCTTGTAATTCTGTTTCAAAGTATTGTATTGCTTCTGGGATTTTAGAAATATCTCTAGATACTTCGCTGTACCAACCCATTAATAATCCTCTTCATCGTCATAATCGTTATCAATGTTGTCAAGATCCAAGTAGTAAGTTATTGCACTGTCTAGCGTACTATCAATGCCTAGACAATCCTTAAACACAGGATCGTCTACGCCATAGTCTGCTAATAGATCGA
>Ga0209955_1000785_pt1 | contig 10615 bp, 11 predicted proteins | sample SalPonA_A_H2O_MG_FD_185716 | JGI IMG/M metagenome (GOLD analysis project Ga0209955, IMG submission 185716) | Water microbial communities from South San Francisco under conditions of wetland restoration - Salt Pond MetaG R2A_A_H2O_MG (SPAdes)... | ecosystem: Environmental > Aquatic > Non-marine... | reverse complement strand
CAACCTATGACCAGTGCCTAGTTGAAGCTTATGATCGCTACCCTGCTAATTTGCAGCTAATGCAGACAGAGTGTTCTCGTGATGTTGAGGTGGATACAGGCAAGACCGAATGCGTAACGACCTACGCCGAGAATGAGAAGCGCACCGTATGCGGACCTCTATTTGAGACTGTTACAGAGACCTACCAGTGCGAAGTTGAGAGAGACACAAACCGAGGGGCGCGAGAGCTCTTCGCACGCTCCTGCGCCGCAAACCGATGCATTGAAACCTTTGGCAACCGCGAGTGTGAGACCGACTAACTACTCGACCTGCCAATCAATCGCACCGCGCCCTTTTGAGACCAACCAGGCATTCGCTTGTGAGAAGGGTTGACTGCCAAGAAATCCACGATGCGCAGAGAGTGGTGAGGGGTGTGCAGATTTAATCACTAGATGCTTGTTGGCATCGATTTTTGCACCCTTCTTCTGCGCGTAACTACCCCAGAGGATAAATACAGCGCCTGGTGATTGGGCATTTACCACCTCAATCACACGGTCGGTAAACTGCTCCCAACCCTTTCCCTGATGAGCGTTAGCGCTGCTATCCTCAACCGTCAATACAGCATTCAAGAGCAGCACACCCTGCTTAGCCCACCCCTCGAGGCAGCCCTGTGTCGGCGGCTTTATACCGAGGTCCGACTCCAGCTCTTTATAAATATTGCGTAGGGACGGCGGAATCTTCACACCGGGCATAACCGAGAAGCTCAGACCATGCGCCTGACCAGGTTGGTGGTATGGATCTTGACCCAAAATCACTACCCGCACCTGATCCAGCGGCGTCGCCTCTAGCGCATGAAACCAGTTCTGGGAGTGTGGGTAGATGCGAATTTGCTCCGCTTTACGCTGCGCCAGATACTCTTTTAGCGCTTGCATGTAGGGCTGCTCAAACTCAGCTGCCAAATACTTAGCCCAACTAGGTGCTCTCTCTAGTGCCACGCTAATCACCTTTCTGTTATCGCTGCAGCGCGCACACGCTGCAGCTCGCGCAGTTTGGCTGAACTGCTAGCATTAACCCGGCTAAACGGCAGGTAGTACCGCACCTTGGCCGGGCAGTGGGAGAAGTACCCTGCAAGCAGAACAATGCTGAAGAAGCCCTCAAAACGCCAAGCAGGGTAGATAAGAATCAACGCGAAGATTACCAGTTTGAGCAATACCCCCAAACCGCGCATCTGCAGCAGGAAGATCCCATCTGACCAGAGCTCGATGCAAAACATCAGCAGGCCAGAAATAAGACCGAGCAGAGCCAAGTAGAGCCATTGATCAGACGGCAGATCAAAAACAAGAAGGCCTGCATACCCTGCCACACCCATAAGGTGCAGGCTACGCAGGCCTATCAATAGATGACGCTTAGCTGCGAACTCTCGTTTCTCTAACGGAAAGAGCCAAGTGTTCACAGCAGCAGCCTTTTAAGCGCGAGGACGCATGGCTGGGAAGAGGATGACGTCACGGATGGATGGAGAGTCAGTGAACAGCATCACCAGACGGTCAATACCTATTCCCTCACCCGCTGTTGGCGGAAGACCATACTCAAGCGCATTAACGAAGTCAGCATCGTAGTGCATCGCTTCATCGTCGCCAGCATCCTTCTCTTCAACCTGTTTACGGAAGCGCTCAGCCTGATCTTCAGCATCGTTAAGCTCGGAGAAGCCGTTAGCCAGCTCACGCCCGCCAACAAAGAACTCGAAGCGGTCAGTAACGAACGGGTTGTCATCGCTACGACGCGCCAGCGGAGACACCTCTGTTGGGTATTCGGTGATGAAGGTTGGCTGCTGCAGACGGTGCTCAGCGGTCTCTTCAAAGATCTCAATCTGGATCTTGCCCAGCCCCCAACTATCTTTCACATCGATATCTAGCCGCTCAGCAATCTGGCGCGCCGCGTGCTCGTTCGAGAGAGCTTCAGCCGTGATATCTGGATTGAAGTGCAAAATAGCGTCGAATACAGACATACGGGTAAAGGGTTTAGAGAGGTCGTATTCGAAGGTCTCTAACACCTCACCCTCTTCGTTACGAACAGTGTTAACGATGGTGGTTGTACCCAGAACCTGCTGCGCAACGGTACGCAGCATATCTTCCGTAAGGTCCATCAGATCCTTGTAGTCCGCGTAGGCTTGGTAGAACTCGATCATAGTGAACTCAGGGTTATGACGCGTAGACAGCCCCTCGTTACGGAAGTTGCGGTTGATCTCGAAGACACGCTCGAAACCACCTACTACCAAGCGCTTGAGGTAGAGCTCTGGAGCGATACGCAAGTACATTTCGATATCCAGCGCGTTGTGGTGCGTCACGAACGGACGCGCACTTGCGCCGCCTGGGATCGCCTGCAGCATCGGCGTTTCAACCTCTAGGAAGCGTTTTGCTGAGAGATAGTTACGAATCGCTGCGATAATCTGGAAGCGCTTTTCAAACACATCACGCGACTGCTGGTTTGTGATCAGGTCAATGTAACGCTGGCGGTAGCGAATTTCAGTATCCTGCAACCCTTTGTGCTTGTCTGGCAGAGGACGCAAACTCTTAGTCAGCAGTTCAAACTCTTCCATGTCGACATAGAGGTCGCCTTTACCCGATTTATGCACTGCACCGGTGATACCAATGATGTCACCGAGGTCCAAAGATTTCGCGAACGGGCGCGCCGCTTTATTCACGTATGCCTGAATACGACCGCTCATGTCCTGCAGCACCATAAACGCACCGCGGTTGAGCATCACACGACCCGCAATCGAGACACGAATATTCGCCGTTTCTAACTCTTCCTTGCTCTTGTCTGCATGCGCGTCCTGCAGATCCTGCGCGTAACTATCGCGACGGAAAGTATTAGGGAAAGCATTACCCTGCTCTCGCAGCTCAGCGAGCTTCTCGCGGCGCTCTGCGATCAAACGGTTTTCATCTTGCGGCGCAGTGTTATCAGACATCGCTATCTATCCTAGTTCAGAACGTTAAATTCGAGTTAGAGGCCAGCTTTCAAGCTAGCTTCAATAAACATGTCGAGATCGCCATCGAGTACGCGATCACAATTTGAGCTCTGCACACCGGTGCGCAGATCCTTAATTCGCTGATCATCGAGCACGTAAGAGCGAATCTGACTGCCCCAACCGATATCAGCTTTGTTGTCTTCCATCTCCTGCGCAGCTTCACGACGCTTCAGCATCTCCATCTCGTAGAGTTTTGCGCGTAGCTGCTTCATACAGGTATCACGGTTCTGGTGCTGCGAACGCGCTGCCTGACTCTGCACAACAATACCTGATGGCTCGTGCGTGATACGCACAGCAGACTCTGTACGGTTAACATGCTGACCACCGGCACCCGAGGCGCGGTAGACATCCACGCGTAGGTCTGCCGGGTTAATCTCGATATCTACGTTGTCATCGATCTCCGGAGAGACAAATACCGAGGAGAAAGAGGTGTGTCGACGACCGCCCGAGTCGAATGGCGATTTTCGCACCAGACGGTGAACACCCGTCTCCGTGCGCAACCAACCAAAGGCGTACTCTCCCTCAAAGCGAATAGTCGCTGACTTTATACCGGCCACTTCGCCGGGTGAAACTTCCAGTAGTTCAGTCTTAAACCCTTTGGACTCACCCCAGCGCAGGAACATGCGCAGCATCATATTGGCCCAATCCTGCGCCTCGGTGCCGCCGGAGCCTGACTGAATATCGACGAAGGCGTTGTTGGCGTCGGCTTCACCAGAGAACATACGGCGAAACTCAAGTTTGGAAAGTATCTCGCCGAGGCGATCTACCTCAATCACCACTTCATTTAGCGTATCTTCATCGTTCTCTTCAACCGCCATCTCTAGAAGCTCGCGGCAGTCGTCCACACCCGAGGTCAGCTCATCGATACTCTTGACGATCATCTCCAAGGCAGAGCGCTCTTTACCCAGCTTCTGTGCATTGGCGGGATCGTTCCAAACAGTTGGATCCTCAAGCTCACGCTCCACCTCTTCGAGGCGTTCGGCGGTAACATCATACTCAAGATAAGATCGCAGCGAAGCGGTACGCTCAGCGAAGTCTTTGAGGCGGTTTAGAATCGGGTTAATTTCCATAGCGGCTTGTCGCTTCCGGTCTTACAAAATGGCGCCATATTCTACAGGATTAGCAAGAGTCTTTGAATGCACAGAGTGTGTTTATTGCGTGTAACGAGACATTAGGCTAGCGTGAATGTCTATATTGCCGAGTAAATGGATCTGCATGAGCCCCTACCTTCGCGTTCTAACGCTGCTACTGACGTTTTTCGCTCCCCCCCTGTACGCTCAAGAGGTGCTATTGAGTGCAACCGCACTGATCGATTTCACCTCAAGCGGCTACGGCCTACTCGCGCTTCTTGTCTTCGCAATTAGCTACTTTTTCGTTATCGCTGAAGATCGCTTTCACCTAAGCAAGTCCAAACCAGTCATGGTGGGGGCGGGCGTCATTTGGATTCTGGTGGGCCTTGCCTACGCATCTGCTGGCGATCAGGTCACTGCCGGTGTAGCGCTTCGCAAAGCGATACTCGAGTACGCCGAACTCTTCCTGTTTCTGCTATCTGCAATGACCTTCGTCCACATGATGGAGGAGCGACATGTATTCCTAGCACTGCGTAGCTGGTTGATCTCCAAAGATTTTTCTCTCAAACGGGTTTTTTGGCTGACGGGAGGACTCACCTTCCTCCTCTCCCCTGTTGCCGACAACCTCTCAGCAGCACTACTCATGGGATCCGTGGTGATGGCAGTGGGTGGTCGTACTCCAGAGTTCGTCGCTCTAGGCTGCATCAACGTTGTGGTAGCCGCTAACGCCGGCGGTGTGTTTTCACCCTTTGGCGACATCACATCCTTGATGGTTTGGCAAGCAGGCCACCTCAACTTCGCCGACTTTTTCTGGCTCCTACCACCGGCTCTGACCAACTGGTTAATCCCTGCCCTTTTACTCAGCCTGAAGATCCCCGACGGCCCGCCACAGGCGGCGCACCGGCAGCAGCGCATGAAAAAAGGCGCGCTAGTGGTGACAGGCCTTTTTATCGCCACCGCAGCTCTCTCAGTCACTGTTCACGCGCAACTTGGACTGCCACCGGTGCTGGGCATGATGACTGGACTTGGAGTACTGAAACTCTATGGCTTCTATCTGAGCCATCACGACCCAATGCTGCGTGAACTGGAGCTACGTCAGCACCACGCTGATACCCTCTCTAGCACGCGCGATACTAAGGGCGATCACATCCAAGTTGTGCGCCGGTTCGATATCTTTCGTGTCGTAGAACGAGCCAGTTGGGACACGCTAATGTTCTTCTACGGCGTGGTACTCTGCGTTGGCGGTCTCGCGACCCTGGGTTACCTTCAACTTGTCTCAAGCGAACTCTACGGCTCACTTGGGCCTAGCAGTGCCAACCTTCTGATTGGGCTCGCATCCTCTCTGGTGGATAACATACCCATTATGTACGCTGTGTTGGCTATGGATCAGACGCTTTCGACGGCTGAATGGCTGCTTGTAACCCTAGCGGTCGGCACTGGCGGATCACTACTCGCCATCGGCTCTGCAGCAGGTGTGGCGCTTATGGGACAGGCTGCAGGCATCTATACCTTCCGCAGTCACCTTCAATGGAGCTGGGCAATTCTGCTAGGCTACTTGTTGAGTGCACTTCTCCAGATCGGCATTGTAAATTGGGCGGGGATTTAGACAGTGAAGCGAGACTTTAAGGTTTGGGATATCTGGGTTCGACTTTTCCACTGGACACTGGTCGCGCTGATTGGCTTCAGCTGGCTTTCCGCTGAACTAGGTGGCAACTGGATGATCTGGCATACGCAGGCCGGGTTTGTCACGGCTGGACTGATTCTTTTTAGGCTTGTTTGGGGTTTCGCCGGCAGTTGGAGCGCTCGTTTTAAAACCTTTGTGAAGTCACCAAGTCAGGTGATTGCCTACCTCAAGGGCGAGGACAAGAGCGAGCATCTAAGCCACAACCCCTTGGGAGCTTTGGGTGTTCTAGCTCTTATCTCACTCGTTACCCTGCAAGTTATAACCGGGCTCTTCTCCAACGATGACATCTTTATCGAAGGGCCACTCGCCCACCTCATCAGCTATGACCTATCACTTGAGATAACGGATCTCCACGAGGGTGTATTCAATCTGCTGCTGGCGATAGTCGCACTTCATGTCGCCGCTGTGCTCTACCATCAGAAAATCCGCAAGGAGCCGCTGATTCAGGCGATGCTGCATGGGCGCAAACCTGCACAAACGCCACCGGCAGAATTGAAGACGCCAGTGGTTGCACTACTTGTTGCACTGACCACCGGCCTGGGCATCAGCCTCTGGCTTTTTTCATTGAGCTGAAGGCTTTTTTCACTGAGCTGAAGGCTTTTTTAACTGAGCTGAGGGCTTTTTTAACTGAGCTGAGGGCTTTTTTTCACTGAGCTGAAGGCTTTTTTTCACTGAGCTGAAGGCTCACTCCTCGCGGTAGTTGTCGTGGCAACCCTTACAGCTTTTGCCGACCGCTCCAAAGGCACCCTTAACATCGTCTAGAGAACCACCACTTGCCGCGAGCAGCGCGTCCGCATCGACCATCAGTTTGTCGAAGCGCGCTGATACATCGTCCATATTCTCCCAGAGCTCGGCTTTGGCTTCGGTATCACCGAAATCTGATCCTTCAATAAAGCCCTCCTTGGGCATACGCGTGAGCGCTGCAAATTGCGTTGCGTGGTGGGCGAACTGTTCGGCATCGTAATCGACCTTACCCCGCACCATCGCGCCCATCGCGCCAAAGTGCCAACGGAAGGCTGTGAAAACCGCTTGGCGGTACTTAATTGCATCCTCAGCCATATCGGCTCGTGCAACAGTAGTCGCGAGTGAGGCGCTAATTAGAGACACGCCAAGTACAGCTGTAAGTAACTTTGCTCTCATACTTTTCTCCAGGTTCTTCGCAATAGATATTAATTTGAAGTATCAGGTTCAAACGCCTCAGTGATTTGCACCAACCAGGCTTCTACTCGCTCTTCAGTCGCCCAAGACTGACTGTCTTCATCAAGTGCTAGTCCACAGAAGCTCTGACTACCCGGCAAGAGCGCTCGTGACGCCTCAAAACTGTAGCCCTCATTGGGCCAGTCTCCGATCAACTCGCCCCCGGCGCTAGTCACCTGATTCGCAACCACCCCCATGGCATCTTGAAACCACTCGGGATAGCCCAGTTGATCGCCTAGGCCAAAAAGTGCCACCTGCTTACCGCTAAAATCGAGGTCGCAAAAACAGTCCCACTCTTCGCGCCAATCCTCTTGCAGTTCGCCAAAATCCCAGGTGGGCACCCCGAGTATAAGCTTGTCTGCCATCACCATAGGGCTTACGCCAGACTCAGCAATATCGACCAGCTGCAGCACCAGCTTTGAGTCCCAAAGCGTCTCTATTAGCTCGGCGACGCGTGCCGTATTACCCGTTGTACTGCCATAAAACAGTGAAACACCTTGCGCCAATACTTACCTCAGCTCTTGGTAGCTAACGCGCTTAACGTCAGATCTTGGATCGCCCGATGCGCCTCTTTCAACGTTTTCATATTCTGTTCGCTGGCGTGATTAACCATCTCCTCGAGGCGGTGCGTATAGTCCATCTGCATCTGGGTCAACTGCTGCGGATTAGAGACTTGCTGCAGCTCCATCGCCTGCTGGATAGTCGCCTGCATACAGGCTTGAGTACACTCAATCTGTTGTTTTGACAGTCTCTCCAGCATCTCAGTCTGTACTTCAATCATCTTTTTGTAAGGTGCCAGCGAACCCTGCATCATTTTGTCTAAGTCCTGAAACATGAGCCTCTCCATTTCTGCTGCTTTGTTACGGTTGTCCCCCTCAAGTTTAGACCGCAAATTGCAGAAAAATAACTGCGCGAGGTCAGTTATTCAGTTTGGCGAGATCTGGATTGCGATTTCGCACTGCCGTTACTCCTCATTTATCGGTATCATAGCGCTCAAATTTGGTACATCTTTAAACAGGGGATCTACTCTTGAAACGCGTAACTACCCTACTCGCCTCACTCTTTCTAGTTTCAAGCTTCTCTGCGCAGGCGGCATCAATCATCGCGGCAGAACGTGCATTTGAGCAGAAAGATTACGCAACAACTCTGAGCGAATTGAAGCCACTAGTGCGTGACGGAGATCCGGAGGCGCTCTACCTAGTCGCCGTTCTCTACCGAGACGGCTTGGGTGTAAAAGCTGATACCGAGCGGGCCAAGGGCTACTTCGAGTCGGCTGCGCGCCAGGGCCACCTGAATAGTGTGAATGCACTGCGCGCGATCAAAAATGAACAGTACAAGTTAGAGTTCAAAGAGGTTGAGCCCAAAGCAGTACAAGGTGTTGCTAGCGCACAGAATCGCTTGGGTGAGATGTATGAATATGGCCAGGGTGTCTCTAGAGATCTAAATGCTGCATTCGACTGGTACTCACAAGCCGCTGCACAAGGTTTGACCCCCGCTATCCACAACCTAGCGCGCAGCTACAACTTCGGCTCGGGTGTAGAGGTTGATTACGTCAAAGCTGAAGCGCTCTACCGCCAAGCCGCTAATGAAGGCTATGCAGCCTCTATGTTCTTCCTTGGAACACTTTATGCGACACAAAATGGTAATGATGCCAGCGTAAATCCAGATGTTTTGGCTTATGCCTGGATGCATAGCGCTGCTGGACGAGGTGACCTTACAGCTCGCACTATCGAACAGCGCCTTTTGATGAAACTTGATGAGCAGGGACAAAGCGAAGCGAAAGACCTAGCAAGAGCCTTTGAGGGTCGTTTCGTCACACCGTTTAACTAATCAAACAAATATAAAGAAATTAATTCTTATACCTCATAGGAATTAAAATGTTCTGATTCATTCTTGGAACATCTTCTTCGACTTCCTTAAACTGCGCCCATTCAATCGGGAGACTAGAATGAGCGCAGTATCTAACTCTAACCAAGGTGTTATCGGTTTAGCCTACTCAGCAGGCAAGAGTGCCTGGCTGGCGATTGCCGCACTTCTAGTCACCTCTAGTCTCTACTACGTCTGGTCCGAGCAGAGTGCCTTTGAGGCGCAGTTGTTGCTGCTGGGTATGGGCCTTGGACTCTGCCTTTATCACGCCTCGTTTGGCTTCACGACTGCCTGGCGCAACCTCATTGTAAACCGGGATGCGACTGGCCTGCGCGCGCAGTTGGTGATGCTCTCTATCAGCGTGCTGCTATTCTTCCCTGTGCTTGGCTCGGGAGAGCTTTTCGGTAACAGCGTCAGTGGCTTCGTTCGCCCACTGGGTCTTTCGGTAGTCTTTGGGTCCTTCATATTTGGTGTCGGAATGCAGATCGCCAACGGCTGTGCCTCGGGTAACCTCTACCACCTCGGCGGCGGACAGATTCGTGCTATTCCGGTGATTATTGGCTTCTCTGGCGGAGCGCTCTGGGCGACACTCGACTACGAGTGGTGGACCAGCCTACCTCAGTTGGCCCCCGTCAGCCTGATCGAATCTTTCGGTGTAATCCCTGCAATCTTGGCTAACTTAGCGGTGTTTGCGGCAATCTACCTGCTCACCCGCTCATTCAGCACATCATCGAGCCACTCAGAGGGTGTGAGCGCTCCGTTTTGGTCGCGACTGGTGCAAGGGCCCTGGCCAATGCTCTGGGGCGCTATCGGCTTAGCACTGCTCAACTTTGTAACGCTCGCAATGCTTGGCCGCCCTTGGGCAGTTGCTCTGGCCTATCCGGTCTGGGGAGCAAAGGTCGCTGAGATGTTTAGCCTGGATCTAGAGCTCGATTTCACCACCTACTGGATGCAGCCGGGCCGCGATAGCGCTCTGCTTGAACCGCTAACAGCTGATGCCGGATCACTAATGAATATCGGCGTGATTATTGGAGCCCTGTTTGCAGCCGCCTTGGCGGGCCGCTTCGTACTCAACCTGAAGATTACACCTCGCCAGTTTATCGGCGGACTTCTCGGTGGCGTCATGCTGGGTTACGGTGCAACCATCTCTTTCGGATGTAACATTGGCGCTTTTATCGGTGGCGTCGTTTCCGGCAGCCTACACGGCTGGCTGTGGATTGCCTTCGCCCTTGCTGGCAGCTACGTAGGCACCAAATTACGCCCCCTTTTTGGCCACGCCTAAACCAGTTCTGACTGAGCTAACCCGCCCCTAGCCCGCTTTTGCGGGCTTTTTATGCACCTTGAGAGGCGCCAAAAACACTCCAATCGACCGCAGGTCGCGTAGATACAGCGCAACACTTTGGTTAGACTAGGCGCCAAATTAGGGAGCTTCTCAATGCCTGCAGATTTTACCGCTGACCTCAATCAAGTTGCCCCAGCGACTCTGACACGTCGCCTCGCTGCGCTGGTTTACGATACTCTGATCGTTATCGCGATCTCCATGATTGTGGTGCTCATTGCCGTGGCGCTAAACGGCGGAGAGGCAATCGACACACCGCTGGGCAAAGCAAGTTTACAATCGGCACTACTGTGCACCAATTTCCTCTTTTTCGGTTACTGCTGGACCCGAGCCGGTCGCACATTAGGAATGCTTGCATGGCACCTGCGGGTGCAGACTCACGACGGCGGCAGACTCAGCTGGACGCAAGCCCTAATCCGTTTCTTCGGCGGCGCCGTCTCTCTACTCTGCCT
>Ga0209955_1000782_pt1 | contig 10631 bp, 11 predicted proteins | sample SalPonA_A_H2O_MG_FD_185716 | JGI IMG/M metagenome (GOLD analysis project Ga0209955, IMG submission 185716) | Water microbial communities from South San Francisco under conditions of wetland restoration - Salt Pond MetaG R2A_A_H2O_MG (SPAdes)... | ecosystem: Environmental > Aquatic > Non-marine... | reverse complement strand
TATTAGTTAAAAGTTCTTGACTAATTGGTTTTAGTGGAAGTATCTTGCTGTTAAACGTTTAACTAATAATAAAAATGACAAATAAAAAACCATCAATTAAAGACGTCGCAGATTTAGTAGGTGTTTCATACGCTACTGTGTCTAACGTGTTTACAGGGAAAAAGAAGGTCAATGAGGAGCTGCAAGCCCGTGTGCGTGAAGCTGCAGCAAAAATAGGCTATCACGTTGACAAGACAGCTTCACAACTTCGCTCAGGCAGCAAATCAGTTGTTGCCGTTCTTGTGCCCAACCTTGCAGATACATTCTTTGCAGAAATTGTCTCTCGGCTCGAAATGAATGCAATCGAACTTGGATACGATATTGTAGTCGCTAGCACACATGGTCGAGCTGACGTAGAGGAGAGTCGACTCTCAACTCTAATGTCATGGCGACCAGCTGGTCTGATAATAGTCCCAACTATGGGTGAGTACCCTTCTTTACTTGATCAACCTGGGTTCAACGTGCCAACCGTTTTAATGGACCGTGTGATCTCGCGAGGTACTCGTTTTGATACCGTGACTTTGGATAACGAGTTAGCGGGGTTCGAAGCAGGGTTGGCTCTTCGTGATGCCGGGCACTCGAGTATCTTGGTAGTCGCTTCAAATTTGCGTTTCCCTCCTATTGCTGCGCGTCTTGAGGGCTTTAGAAAAGGTAGTAACCTGACGTCTGATTCAATCCAAGTAATTGAAATTCGTGACGAAGTTCCTGAGTCAGAAGATCTCAATAGATTAGTGGGATCAGCCGATGCTCCAACTGCAGTATTTGCACTCAACTACACCACAACTTTGAAGTGCCTCAGTGCCTTTTCCGATGCAGGTCTGATGGTCGGTAAAGATATCTCTTTTATCGCTTTTGACGATTATTCGTGGATGTCTGCGAGAATAACAGGCGTAAGTGCCGTTAGGCAGCCTGTAAACGATATGGCTGATGCAGCCTGGAATCAATTAATGCACCGGCTTCGATCGGCTACTGACGAGAACAATCCAGTGGCAATCGTGTTACCCGGCCATCTTATAGAGCGCGACTCTGTAATTAATATTCATAAACGGGTTAACCGAGAGGTAAGCGAATAGAACGTATTTAGAGACTTTTTCGCCTTCGTATAATTTGCGGAGCCGACATCAGAATCACTCTTTGGATTTAATTTAGGATGGGTTGCAAGGCAGGAAATCCTGCCAAGCAACACCGGCTTGAGAACCTACCATCCTAACACCTAGCCCAAAAGTGTAAAACGTCTTTACATCGAAATGATGTGAAGCAGTTTGTTACATCCAAAAAAACTACTTGGAGTTTGATAATGAAAAAAACAATGAATCTGAAAGTAGCTGGTCTGTCGACACTGATGGGCGTTGCAACTCTCGCTGGAGCACAAGCAAATGCCGCTGGCACTGTAGCGTTTTTGATGCCTGACCAGGCCTCAACGCGCTATGAAGAGCACGACTACCCTGGCTTTAAAGCGGAAATGAGCAAGCTATGCTCGGCATGTAAAGTGATCTACCAGAACGCGAATGCTGACGTCGCACTGCAGCAGCAGCAATTTAACTCTGTTATTGCTCAGGGTGCGAAAGTAGTTGTTCTTGATCCAGTTGATTCAAGCGCCGCAGCATCATTGGTTGCGCTAGCTCAGAATCAGGGTGTGAAGGTCATCGCATATGACCGCCCAATTCCTGACCGTACCGCTGACTACTATGTATCGTTTGATAACGAAGGTATCGGTCGTGCGATTGCTCAAAGCTTGGTAGACCACCTCAAAGCCAAAGGTGTGGACACGAAGAAGGGTGGTATTTTGCAGATCAATGGTTCGCCCACGGACGCAGCTGCGGGTCTGATTCGTGATGGCATCGACTCTGCTCTGGACAACAGTGGCTACACAACTCTAGCTGAGTTCGATACACCGGATTGGGCCCCTCCTAAGGCGCAGTCGTGGGCTGCCGGACAGGTCGCTCGTTTTGGTAAAGATATCATCGGTATCGTTGCGGCAAATGACGGTACTGGTGGCGGTGCGATTGCGGCTCTCAAAGCAGCTGGAGTAGACCCGCTCCCACCAGTTACGGGGAATGATGCGACTCAGGCCGCATTGCAACTGATTATCGCTGGTGATCAGTACAACACTATCTCTAAACCGTCGGAGATTGTGGCTGCGGCTGCTGCACAGGTGGCCGTTAAGATGTTGAATGGTGAAACTCCTGAAGCTAAAACTTCGCTCTATAACACTCCCTCAGAATTGTTCGTTCCTGCAGTAGTTACCAGAGAGAACATCAAAGAGATCGTTTTTGATACTGGCATCGCTTCTGCGAGCGATATTTGTACTGGTCGCTATGCTGCGGGCTGTGAAGAGCTCGGCATTAAGTAAGCACTATGCACCGACCCCTTAAAAGAGGTCGGTGCCCTCATCTATGAGTGTTTTGTTGTGAAAGAATCCCATAAAAGAGAGCCGCAAGCTCTCAAGCCTTTACTTGAACTCAAAGGCGTTTATAAAAATTTCGGGGCGGTTTCTGCATTAACTGATATTAATTTAGAAGTCTTCCCAGGAGAGGTCGTTGCGCTGGTTGGAGACAATGGTGCCGGTAAATCGACGCTTATTAAAATACTGGCTGGTGCTCACTCGCCTTCAAAGGGCGAGATATTTTTTGACGGCTTTCCGGTAGAGATTGATAGCCCGAGTGCGGCGCTTTCTCTGGGTATCGCGACTGTATTCCAAGATTTGGCGCTTTGTGAAAATCTTGATGTTGTTGCCAATATTTTCATGGGTCACGAGCTAAATCCTTGGCATTTAGATGAGACTACCATGGAGGCAAGGGCCTGGACTCTTCTCAATGAATTGGCCGCTCGGATCCCGAGTGTTCGAGAGCCGGTTGCTTCTTTATCCGGTGGGCAGCGACAAACAGTTGCTATTGCGCGATCTCTACTGACAAACCCCAAAATCATCATGCTCGATGAGCCAACGGCTGCACTAGGCGTCGCGCAGACGGCTGAGGTGCTGAACTTGGTCGACAGGGTAAAGCAGAAAGGGTTAGGGGTAATTATTATCTCGCACAATATGGAAGATGTTCGTGCGATCGCCGATCGCATCGTGGTGTTACGTCTAGGAAGGAATAACGGGGTCTTTACCCCTGATGCCTCGAATGAAGAACTGGTTGGCGCAATTACAGGCGCTACTGATAACGCCGTTACTCGTCGCGCGCAAAAGGTCGCAGATCGAGAGGATAGTTAAAATGGAAATTTCGAAATCTAATGAGAGTACGGCTCCCCTAGACCGTGCCGATGCTCGAGTTGCACATGCAAACTCGATAGCAGACCAACTTAAGGCCTTTCTTGATAGAGTCAAGGCGGGTGATCTCGGATCTTTACCCGTAATTGTAGGGCTAGTAATCATTTGGGGTGTGTTTACCTACATGAACCCGGTTTTCGTATCGCCAAATAACCTGGTTAATTTGCTGTTTGATTGTGCGACTGTTGGGTTGATTGCACTGGGCGTTGTGTTTGTTCTGTTGCTCGGCGAAATCGACTTATCAATCGGTTCAATGAGTGGCGTCAGTTCTGCACTACTTGGTCTTCTATGGGTAAATCAGGGGTACCCCGTCTTTGTTGCAATCATAATTGCAGTTCTGTTTGGTGTTTTAGTCGGTGCCCTTTATTCCGTTCTAAGAAATACCTTGGGAATGCCCAGCTTTGTTTCAACCCTTGCTGGTCTACTCGCCTTATTGGGATTTCAGCTCTATTTGCTCGGATCTACGGGTTCAATTAACCTGCCTTACGGTTCGCAGATGGTTAGCTTTGGCCAACTTGCAATTATGCCAGCGTGGGTATCCTACTCATTCGCGCTAGTGCCCGGTCTCTTCATTTTGTGGATAGGCCTGAAAACGCACAAGAAAAGAATTGCTACAAATCTCTCCTCAACTGGCACTCGGGGGCTGTTAATCAAAGTCGTGCTGCTGACCGCTGCACTTGAAGGCTGTGCCTATTATCTGAACCTCTCTCGCGGAGTTCCATGGATTTTTGGCCTGTTTGTTGGTTTCGTTGTTGTCGCGGATTATGCCCTTACCAAAACAAAATGGGGACGCTCTATGTTTGCCGTTGGCGGTAATGCTGAAGCGGCGCGTCGAGCAGGCATCAATGTTAAAGCGATTTACACCAGCGCCTTTGTTCTCTGTTCATCGCTCGCGGCTTTAGGTGGAATACTGGCTGCATCTAGGCTTGCTTCTGCAAGTCAGCAAGCCGGCACAGGCGATGTGAATCTTAACGCAATTGCGGCGGCAGTCATTGGAGGTACAAGTCTCTTTGGTGGCCGTGGTTCAGCCTGGTCTGCACTCTTAGGTGTCATCGTTATCCAGTCTATTTCTAACGGCCTGACACTGTTGAACTTGTCGTCTGCGCACCGCTATATGATCACGGGTGCGGTTTTGGCGATAGCAGTGATCATCGATAGCATGGCTCGAAAAAGCCGCGTTTCACACGGGAAAGCGTGACCTCGCGCAGGAGAAAATTATGGCTATAAGTATTGAGAGCAAAGTAGTTGCCATTACTGGGGCTGCGTCTGGAATAGGCTTCGCGTGTGCTAAAGATCTGATTGCGCACGGCGCTAAAGTAATTCTAATAGATCGATGTGAGGATTCACTTGCACAAGCGGTTTCAAAGTTGGGCGCTAACGCCGTTGGATACCGCTTGGACCTCATGGATTCCGAGCACGTGGATTCTATGCTTGTTGATCTACTCGCGTTCTGGGGTCGACTGGACGTCTTTCACGCAAACGCCGGAGCTTATGTAGGTGGCATTTTCGCAGAGGGGGATCCTGATACTTGGGACAGGGTGTTGAACTTGAATATCAATGCGGTCTTTCGGTCGGTTAAAGCGGTTCTTCCTCATTTTATAAACCAAGAGAGCGGAGATATTATTGTCACCAGCTCTATCGCTGGGCTTGTTCCTGTAGTTTGGGAGCCGGTTTACACTGCGTCGAAATTCGCAATTCAAGCTTTTGTGCACACTCTACGTCAACAGGTATCGAAACATGGTATTCGTGTAGGTGCTGTCGCTCCCGGACCGGTTGTGACCGCGTTATTGAGTGACTGGCCGAAAGAGAAGATGGATGACGCCCTTGCCAATGGCAGTTTGATGCAGCCTGAGGAAGTAGCTGAAGCCGTCACTTTCATGTTAACTCGCTCCTCAGGGGTTACCGTGCGTGACTTAGTTATTTTGCCAAATGCCGTTGAGTTGTAGGTGGGTAAATGAGCAAGTATGTGATTGGCGTTGATGTAGGCACAGGAAGCGCGCGGGCAGGAATTTTCGACTTATCTGGCAATATGATTGGCAGGGCTAAACGCGACATTCAGTTATACAACGAAGAACCGGATTACTACGAGCAGTCTGGCGATGAAATTTGGAACGCTGTGTGTGAGTCCGTAAAGGAGTCGTTGATCCGATCCAAAGTAAATCCGGGCGATGTGTTGAGTATCGGGTTTGATGCAACATGTTCTCTAGTGGCAGTGGGTGAGTCAGGTCAGGGGCTATCGGTTGGTTTACATGGTGATCCAAACCGCAACATCATTGTTTGGATGGATCATCGTGCTTTAGCTCAAACTGATCAGATCAACTCAGGTGGGCATGCAGTTCTGGATTTCGTCGGAAAGAAAATTTCACCTGAGATGGAGACACCGAAGTTACTCTGGCTAAAGGAAAATATCCCGAATACTTATGAAAATGCAGCGTACTTTTTCGATTTAACCGATTTTCTAACTTGGAAGGCGACTGGCTCTGATATTCGCTCTTCCTGCACAACCGCGTGCAAATGGACCTATTTGGCACACGAGATGCGTTGGGACGCGAACTATTTTAAGAAAATAGGACTTCAAGAATTAGCCGAAAGGTCATTTAGGCAGATCGGACAAGTGATTCTTTCCCCTGGAGAACCCATTGGTCAGGGCCTAACCGAGGATGCAGCCGCGCAATTAGGTTTAACCGTTGGGACAGCGGTACCCGCGGGGCTCATTGATGCACACGCGGGTGGCGTCGGTACAGTCGGTGCGAGATCACAGGATATTGATTCATCAGCCGAAACGACAATGGCATATGTCTTTGGTACCTCTGCCTGCACCATGACTACAACAACGAATATGACCCTGGTACCTGGTGTGTGGGGACCTTACTTTAATGCTATGGTGCCAGATAAATGGCTCCTTGAAGCTGGTCAGTCAGCCGCGGGCGCCGCGATAGATCATTTAGTTAAGCTTAGTCCGGCTTATGACCGTGCTCGAGAGCTTGCTGAAGCAGAACAGAAAGGCGTGACTCAGTGGCTCTCAGATCAGGTCAAATTGAAATACGGCGACAGCCTGAGCGACGCAGCAAAGTTAGCTGGGAGCATCAAAGTTGTGCCCGAATTCTTGGGGAATAGAGCACCGTTTGCAGACCCTGATGCTAAGGCATTGATATGTGGTCTTGGGATGGATACTTCGATAGATGGGCTTCTTTCACTCTACGTAGCCGGTATTCTTGGACTAGGGTATGGTCTCAAGCAGATTCTGTCGGCACAACAAAAAGCTGGTGTGAAAATTGCTCGAATTGCAATTAGTGGTGGTGCCGGAAAAGATCCCCTTATTCGGCAGTTGATCGCTGATAGCACGGCCTATCCTGTAGTCACACCTAAATCTGAGGAGCCCGTGTTGCTAGGCTCTGCGATTTTGGCAGCTACGGCAGGAGGAGCATACGCTGGACTTGAGGCTGCCATGAGTCATATGTCAGCTTTTGATGAGGTCTACCAGCCTGTGCAGGGTGACTTAGCGCTGCTGCATACTCAGGGATTTGACGCGTTTTGTGTGCTGCAGAGTACTGCTAGGGCTCTTAGATAGCGTAAGGAACGGATTAATTTGATCTGATGATTTTCGACTTTGATGGCGTGCTAGCTGATAGTGTACCGCTTTCTCTGGGAGCGTTGCATACAACACTCGCAAGTGATTGTGTTGAATATTGAACTTACTTAGATCCATAAGTCCCAGTAAAGCTAGTAGCATAACTTTTTGAGTGTTCCTCCAATCGCTCCGGCCTGAGCCTATATTTGGCTCTTTAGGGTGCCTTGGTGGCACCCATTTTTAACAGTGTAATGTGTGAGGTAACAATCCTTTCGCTAGTGTATTCTCGTGTGTCAGACAGCTCTTGTAATGTCTGCATCATGGGTCATTGCTCTATATTATTTGAGCTGTTGTAGACTAACGCCGAGAGTACAGCTTAGCGTAGATCTAACGTCCGGTTCGAGTAACTCTGTACCACCCTTGTTAAGACTGCTTTGTGTGCTTATTTGCCATCTCGTGTTTTTGTGTAGATGACGCCTCAGTGCCGTAAGCTGCCGTGCAGTCGGGTGAACTTTATCGCACAAATCAGGGGAGCCTCGCTCAGACAATTGATCACTGAGATCCCGCTCGAACGGAGTAACGATGAAGTGCTGGTACACGGCCAATCCTGGGATTGCAACTCGGTGCGGCTATCATCAGCTCACTTTTTAGCTCGTCACGTCTAGCTTCCAAATCTGAAGCTAGAACCTCTTTGCACCAGACCCGTTCACCAGCGTTCCAACGATAACCTGCGGCCTTTAACTGATCTTTTTCCTCAAATCGACTGTCGGTTGCTTTCAGGATGCAAAGATCCTCCTGAGCACGGGCGAGCAATTGTTTAAAGATATACTCTTCAGTGCCAGGAATTTTACGAGACAGAAGAAGGCCCAACGCAGAAACGTCATCGAGCGCTCGATGCGCAGAGTAGTATGCGCCAGCAATGGAGTAGACCAACCACTCCTGTGACCGATTTTTACTACCCATAGATTTCCAATCAACGTCATTCACACTACAGCCCCATAGCTTGCCGGCACTCACAGCGGAGTAGCGCTCAAGCATCTTACGGTCAAATCCTGCATTGTGAGCAACAATGATCGAGACCGACTGAAGGTCAGACTCAACTTGCTCCCAGTCTATTGACTGACCTGCCAAATCTGCATCCGACAATCCAGTTACATCGATTATGTCCTGTGATAGGGGGGCAGAGGGTTCTTGCAATTGATTAAACCGTTTAAGTACATCAAAGAATTGACCGGTCTCGGCTGAGACCTCTACGATCATATATCCCAGCTCAATAATTTCAGCTGCAGAGGTATCTAGTCCTGTGGTCTCAGTATCGAGCAGGGCCACCCGAATCAACGATGAGGCATTGTCGGGTTTATCGTAAAAACCCGTTATTACAGCGGGAACGGCACGAATGATCCGCGACTGAATATCTTGGGGTTCATATTTCAAAGACATCAAAACTTTCCTCTCGCTTTCGCCAGCACTGATAGCAGTACAGACAAATATCACGCCCGAGTCTCCAAAAAAGTAAACAAGCTCGGCCGTATTCGATATCGTTCAGTCTCCGCCAATCAAAAAGTAACGTTGTACAACAAAGCATCAACTTCAGCGTACTGATCGATCCAGCATTAGGCCATTGACCTGCCCCTGTACCTTCAACAGTTCAGCATTCAGTGACGCTCTTGAGGCATCTATGGCCTTCAGGCGTTCCTGAATCGTATTGATGGTTCGATTTAGCGTAGCATCAAGGTTACCTGTCTTTTCAAGCCTCGACAGGTCTGCACGAGTTCGCTGTGCAAGTTTTCTACGCTCATCGCGCTCTACAGAGAACTGGAATTCCATATCGCTTGCGACCTGCAGGATGCGGCCTTCTAACGTTGCCATGGCCGCGTCGAGTTGATCGATAAGATCATCCTGAGCTTCGACTTTGACTACCAGCCCCTCTAGACGGCGACTAACTTGTTCGTCCAAGGTCTGCCGCATCAGCTTATCGAGCCGAACATTGACTAGCTCAGCAACCTTGGCTTCCAGCCACTCATTCGCCGGTGAATTCTTTGGATTACCTTTGATCATCAACTCACCCAACTGAATCGCTGTGGATACGCGCTCTGGATCGGCCCCATCACGCAAACAGGTTAGGCGCTGGATCTCTACATCTCGGACTTCATCGTCACAGCTTTGGGAGATGGTTTGGTTAACCTGGCATTCGCGCGCTTCGGCTGCTCGGTCAGTAAGCTCACTTAAACAGGCGGTGTCAGCGTAGACCGAGAGAGGGAGTAGGAATGCGGCAACAGTCGCTAGTCGTTTCATAACAGGCTCCAGTTCTATTTCTTATTCTTGCGCTCTTTATCTGTTTTACCATCAAAGGCGTCCACTGTATCCTCATCTCGCACAGTACCGTCCTTAGCCGTCTTTGCCTCTCCTGGCAGTGCCGCGAGCAAACGATCAATCTGAGCTTGTTGGTAAGTCACTTGGCTACGCAGTGATTTCTCTGAGGCCGACGCGTTGAGCAGATCTTCGGTTAGCTTTTCGATTCTAGTGGTGTATTTGTCTTTCTGAGCGTCAAGCTCCGACTCGGTTTTAGCCAGACGTTGCTCGCTGTCCGCGCGGCGTGTTTCGGTGCGCGTCAGTTCATCACGGACAGAGGTTAGCTGAGCACCAAGCTCTTTGTTATCAGCAGACAGTCGTTCGTTCTCACGCTGGGTACTCTCGGCAGTCACTTTGGCTTTAGCTGTATCGCCTTCGAGCAGGGAGTTACGCGTCTGCAGATCCGCGGCTATACGCTTAGCGTCGGTAAGTTCGCTATTGAGGCGGCGGATCTCATCGGCTTTATTCACAGCCTCGCGCTGCAGGTTAGTCTTTTCGTTTTCGAGCGATGCTGTTCTAGATTGTTCAGCCGCTAGGGTAGAGCGCAACTCTGCTTCAGATTTCGCCATCGCATCAATTGACTCGGCCTGCGCAACGATTTCCTGCTTCGCGAGCTCAATACCCTCGATCAACTTGTCGATTTGCTCACCCAACGACTTAATTGTGTCTTTCTGCTTCTGCACCTCAGCCGCGTAATCCGCTTTTTCTTTTTCGAACGCCGCGCGAGCTTCTTTAAGTTCGGTCACCGCAACTTCGCGGGACTGATCCAGCATCTTGCCCATGGCCTGAATCATATGCTCAGGGATTCCACCGAAGTCGGCTTTGCGCAATTCGAGGTTACGGCCGACGATCGCCCAAAACTCGGTCATACGGTCGTTATTGGTGTTCATAGAGCCGCCGAATCGCTCCATCAGGGCGCGTGCAGACGGTTTTGGCAGAATTTCACCGGTCTCGGGATCGGTTTGACCCTGATTGATCATACATCGGGACAAGTACTCATACCGGTCGCGATGACGCTCTTCGGACTCGCTCAGTGAAAGTAGCATTCTGAACCCCTTTAAAACCTATGAGGTATCTTTCAATACCCAATAAATACTATGTGTTATTTGTTACCGTAACACTAGTATAAATAGCATTTTAAGGCAACAAGCCCATCATTGCAGGATCTCCCCCGATCTGACATAATTTTAGCTATGTCAGATTAGATATCGGTTAATCGTTATGGGTGAAGTCAGCAAAGACGCGGCCTCAATGGCGCTAGAGATTCTTCAGGAGCTTTCAGGTCAACGCGTCCAAGTGCAGGTCGATAACGACCGCCATGCCCTCGAGCGCTTCATCAACCAGCGCGACCTGTCAGACGGCAATGACTACTTCTCGGACAACACTAAAGCTGCGTAT
>Ga0209955_1000780_pt1 | contig 10646 bp, 7 predicted proteins | sample SalPonA_A_H2O_MG_FD_185716 | JGI IMG/M metagenome (GOLD analysis project Ga0209955, IMG submission 185716) | Water microbial communities from South San Francisco under conditions of wetland restoration - Salt Pond MetaG R2A_A_H2O_MG (SPAdes)... | ecosystem: Environmental > Aquatic > Non-marine... | reverse complement strand
GATAACGCTATAAAAGGCAGGTACTTTACTAACGGCTATCTACTTATTTTTGATAGATAAAGTACAAAAGAACAGAATGGCAAAATCCAAGAAGAAAACTACGGAGTCATCACCGAAAAAATTGGCGTCTCAATGGAAGCGACTCAAGGAGAATACCACCGAGATCACATCAGACCCTACTACTAAGGTATTTGTTTCTTTCGTTGGTCTGATTTCAGGATTCTTCATTCTTGTGGCCTGTTTTAGTTTTCTTTCCAATTGGTCTACAGACTACTCCCTGCACACTGCGCAAGAGATTGATTTCCGTGCGGTTGGCAATATTTTCGGAACCTTAGGTCACTTCCTCGGGTGGTCTTTAGTACTCAAAGGGTTGGGTATTTCGTCCATTCTTTTACCTCTTTGGATTATGGCTGTTTCGGCACGTGGTGCCTTTGGTTTTAGACGAATTAGACCACTCTACCTGCTGAATCATGGAGTAGTCATCGCATTGATTATCAGTGTCTTTATTTCATGGATTGTATCAGAACATCCTACGGTCTACGCAGGATTAACTGGCTATTTCTTGTACGAAATACTTGCAGTACGTCTTGGACATATGGGAGTACTATTACTTGTTATAGGGGCAAGCTTTCTCTACAGTATCATTGCTTTTCAGATACGTTCTATCACGCTACCAAAGATGACTGCACGAGTTACGGAGGAATTCGCTGCCACGGCCCAGAACGAAGTACCCCCTATGAATGGATCGACCCCGCTGAATTCCAAGGACTCAGGGCAAGAATTGATCATCTCATTTTCCGAGTCGCAGTCCATAGATACGGTGGCTGAGGAAGAGGATGAAACCTTAAATATTACCTTAACCACGTCTATTTCCGAAGAATTGGAATCCACAACTTCATCGGATTCATTTTCAGTAAAACCTATTACCGATGACCAGACCGACACTGTGGAAACCATCACGACGGAGCATTCCGCTGAGCCAACGATCCGGTTAAATGTTACTGATTCTACACCGACGGATACAGTAGATGAGGATAGTGAGTCTAAATTAGATGTTAAGGTCGAGATCCACGAGGAGAAAGTCGAAGACGACAGATTAATCAATAAGAAGGTCAAAGATTTCGGAGAATACGATCCTACACTTGATTTGAGCAGATTTCAATTGCCAAAAATTGACTTACTCAAACAATATGGTGACGGTCAAATCAAATTTGACAAGGAAGAGATTGAGCAAAACAAGAATAACATTGTAGACACACTGCGTAACTACAACATTGAGATTAAAGAAATTAAAGCAACCATAGGACCTACGGTTACTTTGTATGAAATCGTTCCTGCTGCAGGTATTCGCATTTCAAAAATCAAAAATCTCGAAGACGATATTGCGCTAAGTCTTGCTGCACTGGGTATTCGAATCATTGCACCAATTCCAGGAAAGGGAACCATTGGTATCGAAGTTCCCAATGCAAAGCCTCAAATGGTGAGCATGAAGCAGGTGATCGCAAGTAAAAAATTCCAGGATTCAGATATGGAACTCCCTGTAGCTATGGGTCGTACCATTACCAATGATAACTTCATTTTCGATCTAGCAAAAATGCCTCACTTGCTCATGGCGGGTGCAACAGGTCAAGGTAAATCTGTAGGTCTGAATGCTATTCTAACGTCCCTGCTTTATAAAAAGCATCCAAGCCAATTAAAATTTGTTTTAGTCGACCCTAAAAAGGTAGAACTTACACTTTACAATAAAATCGAGCGCCATTACCTAGCTGTATTACCTGATTCTGATGAAGCCATTATCACGGACACCGCAAAGGTGGTCAATACGTTGAACAGTCTTTGTATTGAAATGGACAACCGCTATGAGTTGTTGAAATCAGCCATGGTTCGTAACATTAAGGAGTACAATGCCAAATTCATAGCTCGTCGATTAAATCCTGAGGAGGGCCATAAATTTCTTCCGTATATCGTTCTGGTGATTGATGAGTTTGCAGACTTGATCATGACCGCTGGTAAGGAAGTGGAAATGCCCATCGCTCGTTTAGCGCAACTTGCGCGTGCGATCGGAATTCACCTCATTGTAGCTACTCAGCGTCCTTCGGTAAACGTCATCACTGGTATTATAAAAGCGAATTTCCCTGCCCGAGCAGCCTTTAGAGTGACTTCTAAGATCGATTCACGAACCATTCTTGACGCTGGTGGAGCTGACCAATTGATTGGAAAAGGAGATATGCTCTTCTCGCAGGGTTCAGACCTCATCCGTCTGCAATGTGCCTTTGTTGATACCCCTGAAGTTGAAGAAATTTGTGATTTCATAGGTAACCAGCAGGCATATCCTATGGCTTACCAGCTCCCTGAATATGTTGGAGAAGAAGGCGGTGGCGTAGGCGAAATTGATCCATCCGATCGAGATGCATTGTTCGAAGATGCAGCAAGATTAGTCGTTGCTACCCAGCAAGGATCCACTTCTATGATTCAAAGAAAACTAAAATTAGGGTACAACAGAGCAGGACGTATCGTAGACCAACTCGAAGCTGCAGGTATCTTAGGACCTTTCGAAGGTTCTAAGGCTAGACAAGTTTTAGTGCCAGATGAGTTCGCATTGGAACAGAAATTGAATGGAGATACGTAAATTGCACGTCATGAGAATCATTGCATTATTACTTCTACCCCTGATTACTTTTGCTCAAAGTCATGAGCAAGCGAAATCTCTGTTAAACCAAGTATACGAATCTACCTTGGCACTTGAAACGCAGCATATATCTTTTACTAATACCATGGAAGTTCCTAGTAATGGGGGCATGAAAGAACGTTCTAGTACAGGTGAACTCTACGCTTTGGGTGAAAAAGTTCGCGTAGTCACAGACGCCTTTACCTTTCTTTCCGACGGTACAACGGCATATCTTATTTACCCACAAGATGAAGAGATAGAAGTTGCCGCATCAGATGAAGAAACAAGTCTAAGTCCTGCGGATATTTTAAAGAATTACCAAAGCGGATACAGTTACAAGATGGCAGGTAAGGCCACGGAGAATGGTAAGTCAATTCAATATATCCGCCTCAAACCCAACACAAGTGAAGAGATTAAAGAAATTCTGATCGGAATTAACGTTTCGACGATGCTTTTAGACAACTACACTCAGTTTGGAACGAATGGCTCAAACAACATTTTCAGAGTCAATCAATATCGAACCAACATGCCTATATCAGCCGATTTATTTGATATCAACGCGGACGAATTTAAAGACTACTACCGATTGTAGACCCTTATGACCAAGCTCGACCGATATGTCTTAAAAAGCTTCATAAGACCATTAATACCCACACTGGGTATTATGGTCTTTTTCTTTTTGATGCAAATGGTTTGGAAGTACATTGGAGACCTTGCAGGTAAAGGAATTGAATGGTATGTCCTACTTGAGCTTATGATGTATTGGGCAGCAAGTGTAGTGCCCTTTGCACTTCCTGTAAGTGTATTATTTGCCTCGCTCCTAACCTTTGGGAATTTTGGAGAACATTATGAACTAGCTGCAATGAAAAGCTCAGGCATTAGTCTGTTCCGGGGAATTAGATCCCTAGTGGTTTTAAATGCATTCATCGCGGTCGGCTCGTTCTATTTTTACAATAATGTTATACCCGTTGCAAACCTTAAAGGGCAAAGTTTGCTCATTAACATTTCCAAAAGCAAGCCTGCCTTTCACATCACTCCTGGTATCTTCTACCGTGGATTTGAGGGATACAGTATTAAGATTGGGGAAAAAAGTGGTGAAAGCGAGCAGCTACTCTCTGACATTTACATCTACGATCACAAGGAGAACAAAAAAGGGAATCACAAAGTACTTACCGCGGCATCGGGAATGATGCGAACTATTGATAATGATCGATTTCTCGAAATTGAATTACATCAAGGAGCCACCTACGAAGATGTAGTTAAAAAGGACCGAAAAGATCGCATGAAAATGCCTTGGGTTCGAAGTGATTTTGATACGGCGTTTATTCGTTTCCCTATCAGTGGTCTGAGTGAAAAAGATTTATATAAAAACAGGCGTCGTGATTTCATGATGCTCAACATTAGCCAATTAAGAAAAAAGGCCGATACCTTAGGCGAACGTACAGCCAAGAGTGAAGCAAAATTCAAAAAGAATCTAAAGAGCAAGTATAAATTTGATTATATCTCAGCGGATACGAAGACCAACGAAGACGCACTAAGAGATAACATTCTAAAGAATTTAGTGAGTGGGATGCGTCTTCGTGCCTCTCAAAATGCAATTCGAAAAGCTAAAAGTAATTTAGATTACATCAAAACAATGAAGCGAGAATTAGAATGGCGTGAGGAACAACGTATGCGTCATTGGATAGAATATTATAAGAAGTTTGCCTTAGGGGTGTCAGTCCTCATCATGTTCTTTATTGGTGCTCCTTTAGGAAGTATCATAAGAAAAGGTGGAATCGGATTACCTTTAGTAATATCTACAGTCGCTTTTTTGGTCTTTCACATTTTAAATACCACTTTTGAAAAAATGGGAAGAGAGATGCTTATGGATGTCAAACTAGCAATATGGCTGCCGTCTCTAATTCTCGCCCCAATCGCTTTTTGGCTGACGTATAGTGCTTCAACAGATACCGCACTCTTATCTGGAGAAGGATACAATAAGTTAGTCTCAAAACTGACAAAACCTAAGCATGACAAAAATTCTAGTACTCGCAAATAAAATCCCCTACCCTTCTAAAGACGGCAGTTCCATAGCCATGGCTCGAATGCTTGAATGTCTTTTGGAGCTTCCCGAAGTGGCCATAACCTATGGGGCTATTAATACTGTGAAGCACAGGAAACATTTAGATGATTTTCCTTCGAATATCAAGGAACAAATTGAACTAAAAACATTCGATGAAGACACCTCTCCTAATATTCGTACCGGTATTTACAACCTATTGCTCACCAATAAGCCGTACAACGCAACTCGTTTTCTAGTTCACTCCATGCGTGAGTGGCTCTATAGTTATAAGGATCAACACTTTGATGTTGTCATCATTGAAGGTGCGTTCATGGGATACTACTTGCCCTTAGCAAAAGTCATAGGCAAAAAGGTAGTTCTTCGTACGCACAATCTAGAGCATATCATTTGGGAGCGCACTGCTATAAACATGAGTGATCCTTTACGAAAGTTATACTTAAGGATCCAGTCCAATCGATTAAGAAACTTTGAAGAGCGCATCACTCAACTTGCCGACAGTATTTGGAGCATTTCACCAGTGGACGCCTTTTGGTTTAAGGCACTGAACTCGAATACCAGTCACGTGCCTGTCGCTGTACTTCCAGCAGAACCGATCAAGAAGGTAGTGCCTATGAAGTGTTTCCATCTAGGTGCTCTGGATTGGAAGCCAAATCTTATCGGTCTAGAGTGGTTCATTTCCGAAGTCTGGCCTAAAGTTTTAAAACTAAGACCTGAGGCTGAGTTTCATGTGGCAGGGAACAATACCCCGAAACGAATCAAAAGCAATCCCTCTTTGAATATATATATCCACGGCAGGGTTCCTAGTGCTGAAGCGTTTGCTTCTTCACACGGGATTTCTGTAATCCCCCTACTTTCAGGCTCTGGCATTCGTATCAAACTATTAGAAAACGGTAGAATGGGCATCCCCGTTATCAGCACACGTATTGGATCTGAGGGGGTTTATGATGAGCAAAATCCATTGATTCCTCTGAGTGATTTCCCCGCAGACTTCGCGAAAAAATTGGTAGAGCTGTTGGACGATTCTCAAAAAGCATTGGCCCTCGGTAAAGCGGTTCGTAAGGATATCCTTGATCGATTTGGCTTCGAGCGAGCGGTTGAAATGATGAAAGACGCATGGCCGAACTAATCGCTTATCTCATTCTAGGTATCTCTGTACTGGGAATATTAGCTACCTACCTGATTTACCCACTCTATCAACTGTGGTTTCCTGGGAAAGAGTCAGCTTACCCAAGCTACGGCTTGTTGCCTAAAATTTCTGTGATTTTTGCTGCCTACAACGAAGAGTCGATTATTCGTGAAAAGCTTGAATCGATTTTATCTTGTGATTACCCCAATGAGCTTCTAGAGGTTTTAGTGGGAAGCGATCAGAGTTCGGATACAACGGATGCGATTGTTCAAGAATTGGCAAAAAAATGGCCCAATATTATTTTACACCGAACAAGCGAAAGAAGCGGCAAATCTGCGATCATGAATATTTTGGCTGAACGCTCTACTGGAGAAATTCTTGTTGCTACAGACGCCAATATCATGTTCCAAAAAGATACCTTGAACCAACTCGTTAGGCCCTTTGCGGAACCTAAGGTTGGTGCTGTTGCTGGTGCTTTGATGTACGAAGGTCTCATGTCTAACTCAACATCCAAAACCGAGGGTAGTTACTTGAGTATTGAAAACAAAATCAGAAAGGCAGAAAGTAACAAATATGGCTTCTGCTTAGGTATGGAAGGTGGTTTATACGCTATTCGTAAAAAATCATGGTCACCCATTCCTCCGAACACATTTATGGAGGATTTCTTTCAGACCATGAACCTCATTCTAGATGAACAACACATAGTTTTCAATGAAAAGGCTATTGGCCTAGAAGATGTAAGCACCTCTATACAAGAAGAGTATAAACGAAAAATTCGCATATCAATTGGAAATTTCCAAAACTTGAAGCGGTTCCGTTCTGTGGTATTTAGACCCTGGAAAATTATAGGTTGGAGCTTTTTATTACACAAGGTTCTCAGATGGATTACGCCTGTTTTAGCTTTGATTGCATGTGCAGCTAGCGTATTCACTCCAACTTGGCCGCTTATCCTCACCTTATTCTTATTTATACCAATATCTCAGATCCTTTGGGTCAAAGTATTTCCTCCAAATGCTTTGGCGTACTTTTGCGTCATGAACCTCGGTTTACTTGTGGGTTTACTTAAATACAGTCAAGGTGTCCGATCCAGTGTCTGGCAACCTACTAAGAGAAAACAATATGAGTCTTAATACAATAGAAGAAGCACTAATCGATATTGCAGCAGGTAAAGTTGTCATTGTCGTTGATGATGAGGATCGCGAGAATGAAGGTGATTTTGTAGCCGCCGCAGAATGTGTATCCCCTGAAATGATCAATTTCATGGCAACTGAAGGAAGAGGATTAATCTGTACGCCTATTTTGCCTTCTAGAGCAACGGAATTGGAGCTTCCTCCGATGGTTACTGACAATACAGACCCCAATAAAACAGCCTTTACAGTAAGTATTGACCGTTTAGGTGAAGGATGTACCACAGGTATTTCTGCATACGACAGATATATGACTGTTAAGTCATTAGTGGACCCAGATATACGCCCTTCAGATTTAGCTCGACCCGGACACATTTTTCCTTTGATTGCAAAAGAAGGTGGAGTTTTACGAAGAGTAGGTCATACAGAAGCAGCCGTTGATTTAGCGCGTTTAGCAGGCTTGGCTCCTGCCGGTGTGATCGTCGAAATCATGAACGAAGACGGAACTATGGCTCGCCTACCGCAACTTTTAGAAATCGCCAAGAAGCATGATTTAAAAATTATAAGTATTGAGGATTTGGTGGCCTATAGAATGGCTAAGGAAAGTTTGATTGATTTGGTTGAACGTGTGGAGATTGATACCCCCTATGGTTCTTTCACGCTTCATGCTTTCGATCAAAGAACCAATCACCAAGTACACCTCGCCTTAACCAAGGGCAGCTGGAACATCAACGATACCGTACCTGTGCGCATTCATAGTGCTGGAGTCGCCAATGATATTTTCCATTTACTCACGAGTAATGAAAATTCGAAATTACAACGTGCGTTAAAGACGATCTCTGAACGTGGTAAGGGAGCGATCATCTACATGAATCAAGAACCTGGATCAACTACTCTACTTCAACGTATTAAATCGTTTAAAGCCGATCAGAGAGAACAGAGCATGAGCTTTAATAAGGACGTTAAAGATTTTGGTATTGGTGCTCAGATTATTCATCATTTGGGGATACGAAACATAGATCTGATTACTAATAACCCGATCAAACGCGTAGGAGTAAGCGGATACGGATTAGAAATTAAAACAAACTCTGAACTCATCTAATGTCGAATAATGCCATTAACATGTGCGTCCGGTTTTACCGGAACCAAAAGGGAATTACTTCTCTTTGGCGTATGCTCATGCTTACTGGTATTTCTGGTGCTCTGGAAACTTTGCCAATCCTATTTGCCCTTCCTTTGATTCGTGGTATTTATTTGAATACTCCGAATGTTACAATTCAGGGAGCGCAGTTCAGCTTCAAAGGATACACAGCTGCACTTCTCGGATTGCTGTTATTGCGATTCGCTTTAGGTTCTTGGAGCCAATTCAGTAATGCAAAGGTCAGAATAACGTTACTTGATCGAATCAATCAAATACCCAGATCAGAAATAGAAAAGCCCGATAGAATTTCTTTAAACCAGTCGGTACAAAGCATCAACTTCTTGTTCAACGGTTGGGCCCAATTCGTTCCCGGTCTAGCTTTCACGCTTTTAGGTGCGTATTTCTCGCCTGTTTTTGGAGTAGTAACCCTGAGCATCTTGATCCCCTGGATTTTCGTCATTAGAAAAATAAAAAAGATACAAGACGAAAAACACCGCGAGGTCCCAAAACTAGATTCTGAATTGGATCGAAAAAATAAAAAGCTTTGGGCCGTTCAACGTGTTTCGGCAGCCTTTTGGGATAGTATTAATAAGAACCTCAGGGAATTTATAGTCATTTCTACACTGATTCTTTCCTTGTTTTTGAACCACTCATTGCTAGGTGGAGTAACGAATTTGTCCATTGTCGTAGTCATATTATATCTACGGGGAATGCAGCAAATGTACACGGGGTACATCATGAGTCAGCAAATTGTTGCATTGAAACCGTCATTGTCATTAATGCACAAGGTTTCATTGAGTTAATACGCCCGTTTTCCTTAAATTTGTACGTATAAAATCTTAGACAGCTACCATGAAAAGAATCCTTTTTATGTTTGCTCTGAGCTCCTTAATTATTAGTTGTCAGACGGATACCGTTGACGTTAATGATGTAGATATCATTGCAAATCCCCTAATCGCAGTTCCCATAGGCGAGATTAATCTTACCATGGAACATTTACTCACCCCTGATGATAGTCTCATCTATGACGACAATACTACCTACAAGCTCATTGTTGCACAAGACAGTGTATTTGGTATAAGTGTCGATGATTTAATCACTTTACCGGCTCAGTCACCTGCGAGCAGTAGCATTTCTATGGGTACTATAGGCGTGAGCAATGTTAGTGTCAATAGTGCCATCACTCTCGGAACCGTGGCAAACAATGCCAACCTTACGGTTATTTCTGCTGCGCATAACATGACTGCACCTTTTCCAGCTATTAACGAATCTAATCTTGGCGTTTATGGCGGAGGTGGCTTTGGTACTTTCTCCTCTGCTAGCTTCTCGAATGGCTCTTTAGACCTAAGTCTTACCAATAATTGGCCGGTACCAGTAACGGTCAATATCGATCTCGTTGATAAAACCAACAATAACGCTACTATACTAACCTACGTACTAAGTAATGTCCCTGCGGGTGGATCTTCTACGGCAAATGGTGATTTAACGGGTAAAACCTTACCGAATAATATCGGATTCAGCATTACTTCACTTGTTTCTGGATCGAGTTCATCTGCCTTAATTGATACCACAGATGCATTGGAATTACAGATTAACTCTCAAAATCTTGAAGTGTACAGTGCTGTCACACAGATAACCACACAAGATATTTCTTCTGACACGCAGTACGTCGACTTGAGTACTGGAGGTTCAGAAGAATTAAGAGAACTGCGTTTTCAGACTGCTAGCTTTGATTTCGAGTTTACCTCGTCGCTAGCCGAAGATATGGAACTTACATTAGGCTTTCCTGGTTCAGATAAGAACGGTTTTGAGGTAGATACCGTGATCACTATAGCTAGTGGCGTGACCACTTCAGGTAGCATTAACCTTGACAATACCATTTTGGACTTGACCACCGATCCATCACAGCCGCATAGCAAACTTCCTGTTGCTGTCTCAGCGAAATTAATTGGGTCGGGTAATTTGGTTACCGTAGACAGTTCAGATGCCTTAGCGATGCAATTTGAAATGACCAATCTTCAGTTCGGTCACATGAAAGGATTCTTCGGTACACAACAGATTGCCATAGATCCAGGAAATGTTCCTTTGTCGATTGATTTCCTAGAAAACTTTAACGGATCTATTTCCTTCAGCGAACCTTCGATAAGTATGGATATTACCAATTCTATTGGACTACCTATTGAATTGGCCTTAGACTTTAGTTCTTTCACAGGAGGATCCGCGTTCCCACTAAATGGACCTGATTACATACTTCCTTTCCCTACTGCATTAGGTGCAACGGAGACTGGTACCCTTGTATTTGACAATACCAACTCGCAAATCGTTGATGTCTTCACCCTTCCAAAGGACAGCATCAGCTACGGTGGTAGCGTAAATATCAATCCGGATACTGCAACTTACGGTACGTCCAACTTTGTGACGAACTCTAGCGCTATCTCGGGGAATCTATTAATGGAGTTGCCATTTGCGATCACAGCTTCAGGTTTAACTTTTGGTGATACGCTCGCTCAAGATTTAAA
>Ga0209955_1000774_pt1 | contig 10688 bp, 6 predicted proteins | sample SalPonA_A_H2O_MG_FD_185716 | JGI IMG/M metagenome (GOLD analysis project Ga0209955, IMG submission 185716) | Water microbial communities from South San Francisco under conditions of wetland restoration - Salt Pond MetaG R2A_A_H2O_MG (SPAdes)... | ecosystem: Environmental > Aquatic > Non-marine... | reverse complement strand
ACACCTTCGGGCGTATTTTTCGGTTAGAAAGCCGGAGCTCGATGCTAATCTTGAGCTCCGCATCTAACAACTAATCAAGAACCGACGAAAAGCCTAGTTAAGTCCATACTCAACCAACAGCTTCTGTAAAAGTTGGCACGATATTCGCTGATACATATCCAGAAAACCACACTAAGGAAATATGGATATGCAAACAACAGAACAATACTTGGCATCATTGGGCGTTTCTATGGGAGATGCTCACAGCTGGATAATGGCCAATGTATCCAGCCCATCGCAAATTTATAAAACGGCCACAGATTTCGGCATAACAAGTAGCATGCTGGCCGAGATAGTCGCACCCAGCATTCCCAATGCGACTGCAAATATGGTTGAGCAGTTCTTTGCAGCCACGGTAGAAAACTTTGACGTTACAAAACTGCAATCTTCAGAAGAGATTACTGAGGATCTAACCGCTAACAACGATGACTATATCAATACGTCTGAACACGCATTTCACGATGGATATAATAGCGGCTACCTAAACGGGTTCTACACGCAAAAACTGATTGAGTTCGGCAGGGGCTTTGATTACGAAGTGGACGAAGTTTTTGTGTCAGCCCAGTTATCAAGTCGTTTCCCAATTGATTACGACGATGGTTTTGATTTAGGTCGCTCGGCGGGCCGTGCAGATGATGATTACACGATGTACTTTTTGAGCTCCAGTAACGATCCACGTATTGATGAGACGATTGACCTATCTCAGCTAGCTGAAGCGTCAGGTTACCTTGACGGCTATAAAGACGGTCTTGTTAAGTACATCGACGAAACTTACTATCAAGCAAATCCTAACATAGGCGCACCCTTGAATACTGACTACACAGCCTATTCTCCTGAGAATATTGAGGGATACTTAGCTCCCTATAACTCTGGTTATAGCGAAGGATTGGCAGATGGTCAGGTCATGAACAGCTATGACCACTTCTACTATGATTTTTCACAGGTAGAACATATGGCTTATTTGTTTAACTAGCTAAAAGAGCGGAGCTCAATGCTAATCTTGAGCTCCGCTTAAAACCACTGTATCACAGCCAACGAAAAGCCTAGTTAAGTCCATACTCAACCAACAAAGCTGCTGTCAGTGCCCGCTACCGCTAGCAATACGCTATTAATAGCGTTAACCCCCACAAGCGCTATGGTTTCCTCATATTCGATATCCGCATATTGCGGGTAGGCGCTGGCGATTACCTGCTGAAACTCGCTAGAGAATTCTCCATCAATCAGGATCGGCTGATACAGAGAGTTTACATCCTCATAGTTAAAGATCTGTCCAAGTGCTGTTATCGAACGCTCAGTCTGCTCACCGTACTCGAGAAAGGTAGTATCAATTACACCGCTTACGAGAGTCGGAGCGCTCTCTAGGACGCCGGCCTTTACCACAACCAGCATCTCGCGGGACTCAGCCACTGTTGCTTGCGCGGGTAACAACGGTCCGTAAACTGAGTTGACTCCGTAAAGGCCTTGAAGACCATCCCGCCCATACAGCCAATCCAGGGCTTGCAGATCATAGTCTTGAAAATACTGGGTCGGTGTTGGAGCTGTCGTGTAAGACATAACAGTATTAGATTTATTATCAATTTCAGTGGGTAGCCGGTAGCTTCCCTCGAACGGATGTTTCAGCCCTAAAACATGCCCCAATTCATGAAGCAGGGTCTCATACCCCCTACCGCCTGCATATAAGTTACTGTTTTGGTATGCAAACTCGACGGTATCCAAATAAACCGTCGCTATGGGCTGGTAGGAGGTCAGATTACCCTGAACGTCCTGAGAGTAGGCAGAGGAATAGGCGGTAAGACCGGTTGTGGAGGGATCAACAATATCTCCCTGAAGAAAAAACAGCACAGCACTGTCGCTATCGGTCACAGGTTCAAACTCAATACCAGTAAGACCGGTGATATAGGCAAGAATAGATTCAGTTGCGCTTATCTGCGACTCATTGAATCGGTAGACATTTCTATAGACCGCGTCAGCTAACTCGAGGTAATAGTCATAGGTGTAGTAAATTGTGTTGTTAGGGATGTTGGTCGCAAAGTTCCAAGCAGGGGCGGAATCTAGCAATGCATTAACATCGTTATCCGTGGAGTACGCTACTTGTCTTAGATCGCCGATGGTTGCCACATTATCTCCGAAAAAGTGTTTCTTCAAACCTTGTTAAAGTATAGGCAAGAACCGGGGCATCAGAAGATGCCTTGGTGAGTGTATCGCTGAGGCACGACTGGTACGTTCCTTGCAAACACAGTTCGATACCGCTTTCCATTACTGTACGTTATTTGAGGCCCGCGAATGCCAACAATTTACGGAACGAACCAAAACGATAGGCTTATTGGCTCGCAACTTGGCGGATCCGACCTAGTTATCGACGCGCTTGAAGGGGATGACTATGTCGAACTCGCGCAGTGGCAGATTTACCAATCAGGGCCCGGAGACGACACCATTGTATTCAAAGGTGACTGGGGCGGCTACGCTGCATGGCAGGCGATAGGTCCAATATTTGTCAATCTTGCCGAGGGCTATGCGCGCGACTCGTTCGGTGGTTTCGATACTTTGGTTGATGTCAACGTTGTCCATATCTCAGACCGTGGCGGTGAGGTAGTTGGCAGCCTAGAGAACGAGACGGTTTTCTGCTTTGGTGGCTCTGCCGACCTGAGTCTCGGGGGCGGTTTTGATACTGTCCACATGTGGGATCTCGACCCAACTGACTTCACCATACGACAGAGCGGAAATCAGGTACGCCTCGTGTCACAAGATACCGACGTTTTACTAACCGACGTAGAGTCACTCTGGTTCGGTAACCTTCAGATGAATCTCTCTTTAGGCAGCCAGGACGGGTATGCCCTGAGTGATGCTTCAACTCTGCACACCATCGTTGAAACAGAGGTATCCGAAGGTTGGTGGTATGCAGGTGAATACAACGAACCACAGACTGTAGGGAACTTCCCTCAGGCAGGCATCGTTACAGATATTGGCCAAGATGGCGATCTCGATGTAGTTGTACCTGTTAACAGAGGTTACAGAACAGGAGTAGATACCCGAGCGCACTTTCAGGTCTTTGAGAACAACAACGGCACTCTAGAATACTCAGAAACCTTAACGTCAAAAACCCCGTTCATCGCAGGATCACGACGCTCCGATCTGCTCTATGTGGAACGCTACGACTCAAATGTACTGGTAACGACTGCGCATGATGCGGCGATAGAGACTGAAACCCGCACAGATATCCCCTGGCGTCTGGGCGATATCAGTTTTACGCGGTTAGATACATTCACTCAGGTTACCCAAGAAATCGTTCCTGAAAACACCCTGCCCGACTCCGATTACGTTAACCGGTACAGCGCGGTTAATTCCCACGCGATGGCAGTAGGCGACATCAACTGTGATGGAATGGACGATGTTCTCGTCGGTCAGTTTGGCGAGCCGTTTGCTTTGCTGCAAACAGATGAGGGAACATTTGATTACCAAACGGATCCTCTATGGACAGAGCTGATAAGTAGTTGGAAAGAGCCCACGTTAAACGAGGCAACATCAGCCTTTCCGCTCGATCTAGATATTGACGACTATAACGGGGATGGCTACGACGATATTCTTTTTGGACGGGGTCACGGTACTACATTAAGCAGAATTTTCTTTAATGATGGTACGGGTAACTTTAACTTCGATGACACCCTAGCACTGCCGCCGTCGGTATACGGCGCCAGCAATAATCTGCATATGAAAACCTTCTCGGAGGACTTTGATAACGACGGCGATATTGACCTTGTTATTCTACAAAGCCGCAACGATCCGTATTACGGCGGAAATTACCTCCAATATCTTACTAACGATGGAGAGGGTCAATTTACAGATGAGACAGCGCTGCGGTTAGTGGATCCATCCACTTACGAAGACACATTTTCAGACCGACTCTATTGGACTGACTTTTGGCAAGTGTTGGATTATGACAATGATGGGGACCTAGATATCGCGGGACATACCATCAACTCTAATCAACCATTGCTATTGCAGAATAGCGGGAGTGGCCTATTTGAGCTCGACACCTTCACACCCGGAGACGGCCGCCCCATCGCCTGGGCTGATTTCAACCAAGACGGCAATATTGAGGTGCTTCAGACAACGGGATACCAGGAATTAGCCTTCCAGCACGTGACAACCCAATACTACTCCAGCAGCGTTTCCAGGGCATTCGACATAGATGGCAACGCAGGTGCAGTGGCCAAGGTTCTTGGCGCTGTTTTTGGTGCTGACTCAGTCAACGACCACGCGTACGTAGGTGCGGGCCTCAGTTACATGGACACTGGCAACTATGACCTTGCTTCGCTCGGGGCGTTGGCAATGTCACTACGAGCACCAACACAAAACAGTATCGAAATTTGCGAGATACTCTGGAAAAACGTTGTCGGTGAGTCTGCAAGTTTTTCGGATATCGCGATCTACGTTAACCAACTTGAAAGCGGCGAGCTTGGAGTCGGAGAGTTGGTGGCGCTAGCGGCCAACACAACCTTGAATAGCAGCAATATAGGCTTAGCGGGTATGTATGAGCAAGGGCTGGAGTATATCCAGTAATTTGGTCACCCTTCCGTTACATGATACCCACTGAGCTGACCTCTTCAAAAAAGAACGCGTTTACTCATCGCAATATTATTTATCGGCACATAGATTTCGAGTAAGGTCTATAAAAGTGTATTGCGGAGTGTGTACCTATGACCACCCTTAGAAATAACCTAATCACCGACTTTAGCTTCTCTTCCTATTTCTCAGATCCTATCTTGGGCTACCGGGTTTTCGCCTACGAAAGTCTCGTAAACCCAGCTAATCCTATGCCATACGTCGACATGCGCTCGGAGGCTGGATACACCTTTGGCTGGTCGATAAGAAGTATTGATGACATTGGTGATTACAATGGCGATGGTCTGGATGACATTCTGTATGAACGCCAGTTTGTTGATTTACCCCCTCTGGTCCTAATCTCCAATGGAGACGGTACTTTTAGTGAGAGCATGCCGATAGTTGGTGATGCTTCTCGCGAGACTATCGGAGAAGCTTTTTCTGCCGATTTTAATGGCGACGGTCTGCTCGATATCTACGGCACTGTGAATGGTGAAATAGAGCATTGGCCCGGCATACCTGAGGGCAGCAAAGGCGCATCTGGTGGCGACTTATTGTTGCTCAATAATGGCAACACTTCGTTTGAGGCAATCAAGGTAACCTCTCTTGTCGAACACCAACTCGGCATCGAATTACAATATCAGCACGGCGGCCATTTCGGTGATCTAGACAACGATGGTGATATGGACGTTATCTCAATGGAGTTCAACGATCGCGTTGGCCCTGACGAAGGGATAGCCATTGAAAAAAGGGTATTGCTAAACGACGGCTCCGGAAACTTCACATTCAGTGACACAACACTCCCAGCTGTAATTAGCAGCTACTCTGGGAATCCATCGGTTCGAATTGCAGATTTAGACAATGATGGCATTGTCGATTATGTTATTCCCACCAACTTCTGGGGTACTCCTGCGCAGCTGCTGGAATCACAAGCGGGGACTCAAGTATTTTTCAATAACGGTAATACACAGTTTAACGACGACGAGCTCTTCGTCATCAATGACCATTGGATTGTAGACAAAGTAGACCAACTCAGCGCCCAGTATCCCGCTGCCGATTTGAGTGTGATGGGATTGCAACCAAACTTCTATAATTTCTTCGATATAAATGATGACGGTTATCTTGATATTTTGTCGTCTCAAAAACTTCAGGCTGAAGGTGTAGAGGGCACCGCTGGCGGCTTTCAACTTTACATGAACAATGGTGATCGTACGTTCACAGAGCGAACCGAAGAGTATTTTCCGAACCTCGAACGCAACTACACCTTGTATGGGGATGTAACACCTGATATCACTCGATTCAATTTTGCTGATATTGACGGAGACGGCGATAACGACTTCGTAATGGAGCAAGGACACAACCTAATTTTCAATGACTCAGGTGTGAAATCAACCATATATCCGTACATAATGATCAATGAGGCTGGGAAATTCTATCCTATTGCGTTAGATGCGGTGCCTGAGTTAATTAATTCAAACGAAAGCGTCGCTTATGGCAATATGATTACAGGTGACTTCAATGGAGACGGTATCATCGATATCGTTAGCATCGGGGGCGCAGACTCAAACGGCAATTTGGCAAGCGACTCTAACTCCCCAAATGATGGTGTCTGGGTACATTTTGGCAAGGCGGGTACTGCTGCCTTGTCCTCGTCTATCAGAGGAACTGGGCTAAGTGACTCAATTACTGGTACCTCTTCAAACGACAGGCTTATACCCGGCATGGGGAATGATTATCTTGATGGAGGTGAAGGTATTGATACGGCGTTGTATTGGTCAGCGGCTTCCGACTTTACGATCTCGCGTAGCAACGATGCCGTAATAGTAACTCACCTCGATCAAAATGATCACCTTTATAACACCGAACGCATCAAGTTCATCGATACATTTGTTGCAGTAGACTTTAACAAGGGGCAATCGGCTTATAATGCGGCAACGCTAATCGGAACAGCCTTCGGATCTGAATATATTAGCGAGTATTTCGACATCGGATTATCGTTATTCGACCAAGGAAATAGTGTGAGAGAGATCGCGCAACTAATTTCAGACAGTCGCCTAATCGAAAATATTGTAGGTGGGTCCAATTCGTCGTGGGTTGCCCATGTTTACGAAAATGTTGTTGGACGAGGACCTAGCTACAAAGATTTGGCTCTCTATACTGGTTATCTAGAGCAGGGGACACATAGCAAAACCGACTTACTTGTTCTTGCTCAGAGTGTCGGGCTCATCGAACAGCAAATAGAGCTTAGTGTGCTGCAGGCCTCAGGCCTAACCTACGATCCAATCATCTAGGCTTTCAAGAGGTATTAGGTCAACCTCATCGGCAACTAAATCGATGTTAGGGTCGGTGGAACCGCCTATAACAGGTACCAACAATACAATGAGAGCGCTACTCCACCTTGGCACTCTAACTACTTTGGTAAAAAACGGACTGAAAAAACAAGCGGCTTATCAGCTCCTAGTATTCGGGGGATAGACAAAGAGCTTTAAACTACCCTGACACCAATAGACGAGGTGTCAGGGCAGGCGTTCAGCTCAATATTTCAACGATGTTCCACGAAATTTGGAGCTCGCTTATCCCTACAATTTCCAATGAGGCATAGCCAGTAAAGTCAACGGTAAGAGTTTCAGTGCTTGCATCGTAACTCATAAAGGAGACGTACTGACTAAGCTCGTCGACGTTTGTAAGACCAAAGCCAGTATCAAACACCAACTTATCGCCTTCGTCGGCGTCGAAATCACGAATGGTGCATTCTGACAAATCGCGCATAACAAAACTGTCGCTACCGCCGCCGCCATAGGCATCCTCTAGGTCAGAGAGCAACACATAATCATCATCATCGGTGCCGGATACCCGCAGCGCCTCGGTCAACGCGAAGTGGCCAGATGGAGCATCTGCATTTGGCGTGTACTGACTAGATATTTTCTGATAAACCCCGTCACCATCCACGTCCGAGTACACTTTGATCTCTACACCATGATCTTCGCGCTCGGTCTCATAAAGTAAGCCGTCTACAAAAAGATATTCTGAATCTAAATCGGTTTCGTTCTCGAGTGAGCCGTCATCCTCGATTTCATACAAGGCTAAAAAATTGCCTTCAGTATCAAACGTAAGCGTATACCCGCCCTCGTCTTCGTAGTCCTGATCATAGCTATATCCACTTTCGTATGAATCGTCATCCGATGAGTCACCATAGGAGTCGTCCGAGGAATCATCGTATGAATCATCCGAGGAGTCATCATAAGAGTCATAATATGAATCATCCGACGAATCATCATAGGAGTCGTCCGAGGAGTCGTCGTACTCGTCGTATTCGCTGTTAAGGGTATCGTCAGACATAGCTACCTCTCTCTGATGCATATTCTAAAGTGAAGCCGCCGTTTGAGAACCTCACGTTTCAGCGCTTCATCTTGTATAGATTAGTGCCTGACAGGCATTTTAGCCACAAACTGCAGTTTAGCGCCCTAAACCTGAGTAGCTATTGACGTATACCCAGCAAATAATCGCTAGTTTACGAATCGTATAGTGGATGCATTTGACTCGGCAGCGGTCACTTCTAGAGTAGTTCCCTCAATAAACACCACACCGGCATAGTGCTGATCCTGCAAAATACGCGTCCAATCAGCTAGCCCCGAGTTTATGAATAATTTGGACAGGGTAAGTTCAGGATTATTCGCTGCACAGTTCTCAGGCATGTGGCCGGTGACAATGTACGAGTCGTAGTAGACATCTAAATCCAGTGCAGTCTCTTTTAGAGACTTCATCCTAACTAAATCGTGTTGTTCACAAAGGTCTACAGCGAGTAATGGATGTACGGCTGAACCATCAAAACCGTATAACTCTATCGAAGTGCTCGACGGCTCAGTTGTCAGCAAAAGCGCATCGTCATTTGGGCTCTTTCTTGGTTGAGCAAGCGCTATTTTCAAACCGTTGAGTCTACTCATCTGGAACTCAAGATCGCCAGTTAATTCAAGCACATCCTGAGAACGGTTCTGCTCTTTTAGTTTTTGGTTCGCAAGTTCAACAGAACGGTCGCTCCACAGTGATTTCAAGTAGCCTCTGCCCTGAGCAAAAATCAAACCCATCTCTAAAACGTGATTATCTGGGTTAGATGTAATCACACTATCTTTCCAGAGACTGCGACCATAGCCATAAGCGTCTATTTCATGCCCCAAAGTAGTAAGTAGGGTTGGGGCAATATCCAGTGTGGTGCCAATCTTGTCGTTGTTCCCGCGGGGTAGGTCTGAGTCAACAATCATCAGTAGATTATGACGGTCCATAACCTCCAGTTTGTACCAAACTGTATTACGCATCGCGAAATGATCCGATGCCAAAACAAGTGTAGTGTTTTCGAGTTTTCCTGTTGACTCTAGCCAATCATAAAGCTCCCCAACAAGCTTGTCAGAACAGTGAATAGCATTGAGCATAGGATCCATATCGTCGCCGTACACAAGATCTTCACAGGAATCAGGTATATGACCGAATGGATGGTGTGTATCTAGTGTTAACCCGTAAAAGGCGTAGGGCTCATTCTGAGATGAGAGTCGGTCTAACTCCTCACGCATGAAGATAAACAGCGAGTCGTCGTAAAGCCCCCAACTTGTTAAATAGCCAGGATCCACACGATGTTTTAATTCATCCAATCCTTTGACTACATCAAAGCTGTGATCACGATAAAACTCTCCTTTACCGGCAAAGTCCAGATCTGCACCGCCCATGTAGCTCAGTGTATAACCTGCGTTACTCAACAAATCTCCCATACAGACGGCTTTACTAAAGAAACCGCCCTCTGGGGTTGCTTCATTTCTACCACCAATCGGACGTATGAGTGGAGCGCCACATTGGCTCGCCACCATACCAGCAATCGTCCACCCGGTACTATCAGCCTGTCGGATATTGTCAAATGAGTAGGATTTTTCCCTAATCCTCTTCAAGTTCGGTAGCAGCCCCGGGAAAACCGACTCGTCAAAATATGTCGCCTCAAGAGACTCTAAATAGAGATAGATCAAATTCTTAGGTTGCTCGAATGATAAAGCAGATGGGGGTGGTACAAATTGTTCAGGGCGTGAGGTGGTAGATTCGGCTAATCGCACTTTCACGAGTGAATAGATGTCAGCCATGCCCGGGTGCGCTACCCAAGCTAGAGGGACAAAGGCCAAAGAGGCCAAATGCCGACGTGACGTACGGCCCCCATACCTCATCGCCAAATATCCAATCAGGCTGCCTGCGGTTATTGATACTAGGAGCCCCACCAATCCAATAACTAGCTGTTTTGTAAAGTCTTCCAGTCCAGCGCCGCCTACATCGACAAAAAGGTGATAGGCGACAGACTCATCTATCCCATTAGTTGATAGATAATCGGCGAGAAGATAGAAAAGCGTGAAAATCAGATAGAGTGTCGCTGAAAAAGCAAAAACTAAGGCGAGTCCTAGATGCTTTGCAGCTGGCCGCAAAAAAACAAAAACTGTCGCGATGAAAATAAGCGCAGAGAGGTATAACATGTAACGGCCTTTCTATTGGTCTCAATAAGGCGCCTAGTGTAACACACCTGTAACAAAATTCATTTCCGTGCGCTAAAGGGCTACTACAGCATACTTTTAGCTGCAGTAGCTTTTCTGATTTTTGGTTTAAGCGCCAGACTAGGCTTCTCTATTGGCTACCAGGAAAAGGCTGCTAGAACAATAGTGATTACTGTAGTTGCCATGATATACGTAGCAACCTCCATCTCCGGCCAGGTCGCAACTAGGGCGTGCTGAACCGGAAACGCACAGATGTAAATCCCGTATGAATAATCAAGCTTTGAGAATACTGGGAAGTCCAGAACCCCTAAGAGAGCATAGGAGTGGGCCAGCAGTACAAAATAAGCGGTTAACAGGCGTGTTAGGTTAAAATTATTCGAGCGCAGATCCACATCATAAATTTTCGCGGCTCACTCTAGGCTTGCCGTATTCAAAACGCAACCTTTACGGACTTCATACCAAACACCCGCTTACTAACCTCAACGCTAGACAATTGGCTGATGGTTAATGAAAATGGTGCAGCCTGAC
>Ga0209955_1000773_pt1 | contig 10688 bp, 9 predicted proteins | sample SalPonA_A_H2O_MG_FD_185716 | JGI IMG/M metagenome (GOLD analysis project Ga0209955, IMG submission 185716) | Water microbial communities from South San Francisco under conditions of wetland restoration - Salt Pond MetaG R2A_A_H2O_MG (SPAdes)... | ecosystem: Environmental > Aquatic > Non-marine... | reverse complement strand
GCGACTTCGAAGGTGCCGCCAATATTCACTTTGAGGGTATTTTCCGTTCACCGCTGGCAGAGTACGCCGAAGAACACCTATGACCCTCTGAACAAGCGGCCCTAGGGAACCAACGCCTGCACTCTGTAAGGAGTCAGGCGTTGACGTGAGTGCCCCGCGCGGTCCAATGCAAGCCAATCCACCTCTATTATCTTAAATCGCAGAATCGCTAGAGCGGGTTCTGTGCGAGCTTGACCAACCCCGTCAACCGGTGTTCCCGGCGCTTGCGGCCCCAGGTAGTCCTGAGCCGCAGGCGTTGCGCTTATTCTCTGCCAAAGTCTATCCAAACGCGCAGTGTCATTGATCAGCTCAGATTGCGCACTGCAGCGCAGTTGCCAACGGCGTTGGGCATCCCAAAGCAAGAGCTGTGCCCGGGAGTCGTGAGTGAGCTGAACCACTTTTGGACTGCGAGAGTCGGTGTAGATGGTCAGCGCCCAGGGCTCAACCTCCCGCAAGATGACGGAGCGGACCTGCGGCTGCCCATGCTGATCAGCGTTAGCCAGCGTCATAACCCGGGCGGGGTTAGCTGGATCAGCAGCGATACTTTGGAGATAAATCCAGATATTTTCCAGTGTTAGGCTAGCAGTTGGCTCCATGTTGACTCCAATACGGCTCTTCTGATGACTATACATTGGTCGGACTCTACTGGCTGCGAGTCGGCTGCAACCTCAGTAATTACGCCAGTTATACACTTTTAGACTTAGCAAATAACAAATATTAATAAAAAGTCGACTTATACTCTGTGTTGCGCCGCAATATAATGCGGCACCGGCAGCGTTGAAGATTAACACCTCTTCTGCGCAAACCCGTGGCGTAGGGCGCTTAGTTTAAGGGCACCAAAAGTGCACCTGAAACACTCGCCCACGCATTTGTGCAACTGCAAAGGGTACTACAGGTATGAACGAACGTAAGGTAGACGTCCTCTTAGTCGGCGCAGGCGCCATGAGCACGACACTCGGCGTGATGTTGCAGGAGCTGGATCCTGAACTCAAGATTGCCATGGTTGAACGTCTTGATCACGTTGCCTATGAGAGCACGGACGGCCTCAACAACGCGGGTACCGGTCACGCTGCTTATTGCGAATTAAACTACACGCCGCGACAGGCCGACGGCACTATTAATTGTGACAAGGCTTATTCGATCAACTCCTCATTTGAGGTGAGCTTACAGTTCTGGTCATATCTCGTGAACAAGGGCGCACTGCCCTACCCATCAAAATTTATTAATCCCACTCCCCACTGCTCCTTTGTTTGGGGACAGGAAAACGTAGACTTCCTTCGTGACCGCCATGCAGCTCTCTCCGCTCATCACCAGTTTGAGGCGATGGAGTACAGTGAAGACCCTGCTGTGATCAGTCAGTGGATGCCGCTGATTATGCAGAACCGTCCAGATGGAGAGCCCATAGCCGCGACACACGTACGCTACGGCTCTGACGTCAACTTTGGCGAACTGGCACGTTATCTGGTCAACTATCTTGAGCTAAAACAGAACTTCGAATTGATGCTCGGTCGCTATGTGACTGACCTGAAGCAGAACAGCGATAAAACCTGGACTGTCAAACTCAAGCACAGCTCGCGGCCCGACACAGAATCTGTCAACGCGCGCTTTGTGTTCCTAGGCGCTGGTGGTGGTGCTTTGCCACTGCTCCAAAAGTCGGGCATTCGTGAGGGACACGGGTATGGCGGTTTCCCCGTCAGTGGTCAGTGGTTAATTTGTAAAAACGAAGCCATTATCGAGCAACATGCCGCCAAGGTTTACGGTATGGCTCCGATCGGTGCACCACCAATGTCGGTTCCACATCTAGATACCCGAGTCATCAACGGGAAAAAGGCTCTGCTGTTCGGACCGTTCGCAGGCTTTACCACCAAGTTCCTTAAGAAAGGATCTATGATGGACCTGCCGATGTCGATCAGTGCTGATAACTTTTTGCCAATGATGTCGGTCGCCAAAAACAACTTCGACCTAACCAAGTATCTGGTTTCAGAAGTCATGCAGACACACGCCTCGCGCATTGAAGCGCTGCAACGTTTCTTCCCCGATGCGAAAGAGGAAGACTGGGAACTCTCCTTTGCGGGACAAAGGGTACAAATCATAAAACCCGGCACTGATACTAAAGGTAAATTGGAGTTTGGGACTGAGGTGATTGCGGCAGCTGACGGATCCTTGGCGGCACTTCTGGGCGCATCTCCCGGCGCGTCAACGGCGGCTGGAACTATGATATCTATCATTGAGCGCTGTTTTAACGACCGACTCAATGTCGGTTGGAGTGGCCGCCTCAAGCAGATGATCCCCTCCTACGGCCAGTCATTGACGCAGGATGCAGACCTACTGCGTGAGGTGCGTCAGAACACTTTGCGTACTCTGCGCCTCGATCCGCAGTGATCTAGAACTCCGCGTTGGCTTTTACCCCCTCCGGGGCTAAAATTCAGTCAACGCGGAGATTTAACCTTGAAGCAGTTGCTTAGCTCTTTCCTAATTATGCTGGTGCGTGGTTATCAGCTATTCCTCAGCCCTATTATGGGCCAGAATTGCCGCTTCTATCCCACATGCTCCAGTTACACGATGGAAGCAATCGAGCTTCATGGCCCAATCAAAGGCGTCTGGTTTGGAGTCAAACGTATTAGCCGCTGCCATCCTGGCTCTGACGGCGGAATAGACCCCGTGCCCGGTACGGAAGATCAGTATCACATTGATGAACCCTGCTGCCGATCAGAGCAGCCAGACCAGAAGAAGGATTCCTAGCGATGTTCTCAACGCTAACCCTATCAACCATCACCGTCGGTTATTTGGGAGCACTATTCGCTCTGGCGGTGTTTGTGGAAAAGCGCGCACGTATTCGGGGGGGGTTTAGTAACAGTCCCTGGGTTTACGCACTTTCGCTGGCTGTTTTTTTTACCTCATGGACGTTCTACGGCAGCGTCGGGTTTGCCATTAATAATGGTTTACAGTTTTTTGCCATCTACATTGGTGCAATCCTGGGCCTTTTGCTCGGTGCCAAAGCGCTCAGGCGGATGATTCGTGCGAAGCAGAATTTACGTCTGACATCGGTTGCAGACCTTATATCGACTCGTTATCGCCGCTCGCAGCGGATTGCTGCAATGGTGACACTGGCCTGTTTGATTGGGTTGTTGCCCTATATCGTGCTTCAGTTGCGTGCAATCGGTTCGGCGGTGGAGATTCTGACTCCCGCTAGCCAATCCGGCTCATGGCAAATAGAGGGCGTCGTGATTACGCTATTGATGGCGTTGATCACGATTCTCTTCGGTGTACGCCGCCTCGACCCCACCGAGCGCCACGAGGGGATCATTGCTGTCCTGGTCGCTGAGTGCGTTGTAAAGCTATTGGCTCTGCTCATACTCGGCGCCTATGTCACCTTTGAGATCTTCGGTGGATTTGGCGATATTATCTGGCGACTTAACGAAGCCGGATTCGACCAGGTCTACTCTTTAGGTGATGAGGGGTCGGGCTACAGCTGGATCGCGCTCATTCTTTTGGGGGCCGGCGCGATCCTGCTGCTGCCGCGACAATTTCATGTCACCGTGGTAGAGAATGCTAATCCCAATCACCTCTATGCTGCGCTTGGACTCTTCCCGGTTTACACCCTGCTAATCAATCTGTTTGTTATTCCGCTTGCGGGCGCGGGGCTGCTACTGGGTCTTCCCGCGAGCCTTGGGGATCAATTCGTCCTTCTCATCCCCCAGATGCTTTCGAATAATATTCTGACGCTGATCGCTTTTATCGGTGGATTTGCCGCCGCCACTGGAATGATTATTGTCACGACGATGACACTGGCCACCATGGCGTCGAATCATCTCGTGATTCCAATCTGGCGCCGGCTCCGCCCCCAGCACAACCTGTCGAACTCGTTGCTGGAGATCCGTTGGGCACTCGTTGTACTGATTCTGATGGTATCCTACCTCTTTGCCGAGATACTCCAGGCCTCTTACATTCTGGCCGCACTGGGTCTCATCTCCTTCGCAGCAGTCCTTCAGTTAGCTCCGGCAGGGCTTCTGGGACTATTCTGGCGCGGCGGTAACAGCTTTGGTGCCGCCATGGGGTTATCGGTCGGCTACGCTGTCTGGGCGCTGACGTTGGTTGTACCGGCGATGGTACAAGAGGGTTGGCTTCCGGAGGCACTGATGACTCAGGGTCTGTTCGGGCAGAGCTGGCTTCGCCCGCAAGCCCTCTTCGGTATGGAGGGAATGTCAGCGTTACCCCATAGCGTTTTCTGGTCGCTGCTGCTTAATTTACTCTTTTATCTGTTAGGTTCTCTGGCCTACCGCCCACAGAAAGCAGAGCGCACACTGCGTGCGGAGATGTTCGACTGCATGGAGCACGATTCCAACTCAATCTATCGCCACGCCCGGCCAACGGGACTTGAATCTTACATCTTGCGCGAGCCTAAAATGGTTGAGGCCGAACAGCTACTGCGTAAATACCTGAATGCGGAGAAGTCGGAGCATTTACTGCAGAGCGTCTGTGAAGATCTCCAACTGGGTGGTCGCTCCACTCTCACCATTATTGAGCTAATGGAGCTACATAGAATGCTGGAGCAGCGCCTTGCAGGCTCTATTGGCGCAGCCTCCGCACACTCTGCCGTCGAGGAGTCGATTGAATATTCAGAGCGTGAAGCGGCGGATCTAAGATCACTATTCAGCCATCTCGCCAGCGAACTCAACGCATCGGTCATTGAAAAAGATGATGCGGATAGCGAGGGGATTGATATGCTTCTGCGTCTACAGGAGGCCAACGAACAGCAGACGGATACGCTCAAACGGTTGCAGAAACGTGTTGAAGAGCTTGAGAGTGTTGTGGATCGCCAATACAAGCAGATTTTTGACTACCGCATGGAAGCGCAAAGGCTGCGTGTGGAGCGTGAGACGCTTGTAGAACGGCTGGATCGTCGTCAAGCAGATAGCCACTGACGCTCACAATATCCGAGCCTAAAAGCACCCAACCTCTGATTGGGTGGCCGAGGCAACAGCGCTGATGTAATCAGCCACTTTGCATACTGAGGTGGGTTTATCCTCGCCCAGTAACTTCGCATTGGAGCACATTTATTGCTACAATTTGCGCCCTCTGAAATTTACCCAAACCGAGATATTGAGACATGGAACTTACCGCACTCACGGCCGTTTCTCCGGTCGATGGCCGTTACGGCAGCAAAACCTCTGATCTGCGTTCAATTTTCAGCGAATTCGGTCTGATACGCTTCCGTGTTGAGGTTGAAGTGCGCTGGTTGCAGAAACTGGCCGCCCACACAGGGATCAGTGAAGTCCCTGCCCTGAGTGCAGAAGCTAATGCTGTGTTGGACCAACTGGTCGCTAACTTCTCGGTGACTGATGCTGAGCGCATCAAAGAGATCGAGCGTACCACCAACCATGACGTTAAAGCGGTTGAATACTTCATCAAGGAGCGTATCGGCGCAAACGCTGAGCTTGCTGCCGTTAGCGAGTTTGTCCATTTCGCCTGTACCTCTGAAGATATTAACAACCTGTCTCATGCCTTGATGCTTAAGAATGGCGTTGCCGTCATGCGCAAGGAGATGGTCGAAATCGAAAGCCAGATCGCAAAGCTGGGTCGCGACTTTGCCGACCAGCCGATGCTTTCGCGCACGCACGGTCAGACAGCCTCACCGTCCACTCTGGGTAAAGAGATGGCTAACGTAGCTTACCGTCTGCGCCGCCAGATCAAACAACTGGATAGCATCGAGTTTCTCGGAAAAATCAATGGCGCCGTAGGCAACTACAATGCACACCTTAGCGCCTACCCTGAGGTTGACTGGGAGGCTAACGCGAAAGCGTTTATTGAATCCCTCGGCTTGGACTTTAACCCCTACACCACACAGATTGAGCCACACGATTACATAGCAGAGCTTTTTGATCTGGTGTGCCGCTACAACACCATTCTTATCGACTTTGACCGCGACATCTGGGGTTACATTGCCTGGGGTTACTTCAAACAGAAGACCATTGCTGGAGAAGTAGGCTCCTCTACAATGCCCCACAAGGTTAATCCTATTGACTTCGAGAACTCCGAGGGGAATCTCGGTATCGCTAACGCGATAATGGGTCATCTCACCGCTAAACTCCCTATCTCTCGCTGGCAGCGCGATCTAACCGACTCGACTGTACTACGCAATCTGGGTGTCGGCTTTGGCCATTCGTTGATCGCTTACGCGGCCACACTCAAGGGTATCAGCAAGCTAGAAGTTAACGCTGCGCGCCTGAACGAGGATCTGGATAAGAGTTGGGAAGTGTTGGCCGAGCCAATCCAGACTGTTATGCGTCGTTACGCAATTGACGAGCCCTACGAGAAACTCAAAGCACTGACTCGCGGTAAGGGTATGACAAAAGAGGTGATGCTCGACTTCATTGAGACGCTCGAGATCCCTGAATCGGCAAAAGCTGAACTGCGCACGCTTACACCTGCTACTTATGTAGGAAATGCTGCAGAGCAGGCAGCGAAAATTTAATCTATCGTAGCGCAGCTTTGCTGCGCTCAATAATCTGCATCTGTCAATGTTAAGCAACGTTCGTATCGTCTTAGTTGAAACCTTCCACCCCGGCAACATAGGGGCGGCAGCCCGTGCACTGAAGAATATGGGGCTAACGCAGCTCTGGTTGGTGAACCCTAGGGAGTTCCCGTCAGCAGAGGCTGAAGCTCGAGCTGCGGGTGCGAAGGATATACTGGAGACTACCCGAGTCGTTGCAACCGTCGAGGAAGCTATTGCCGACTGCCAATTAGTGGTCGGCACCAGTGCACGCGAGCGCTCTTATGATCTGCCACTGCAGGATTTAGAGACTGCCGCCACTCAGATTTGGCAGGAGGCGCAAGAGGGAGAGATCGCGATTCTCTTTGGTCGTGAGACCATGGGACTCAACAATCAAGAGATGTTACTCTGCAATCGGCATCTGTTTATCGACGCGAATCCGGAATACCCGGTGCTTAATGTCTCACAAGCGATTCAACTGGTGTGCTATGAGCTGCGCCGCGCCACACGCGTTATTGACGCAGCCACCTTGGAACCCGCGCCCTATCCCCGCCAACACGAGATGGTGCTTTTTTTTGAACACCTCGAGCGAGTGTTACGTCGGGTCAACTTTATTATTCCCCAGCATGAAGGGCGTGTTCTCGATAAGCTGCGTCGCTATTTCAACCGCACGCGTCCAGAGAAGGCCGAAATGGGCATGTTGCGCGGCATCTTGAATGCTGTCGAAGCAACTATTGACGGCGATAAGTAAACTCTCGCTGCCGTACTACAGCGCTTACATCGGGAAAACTAGCGAACACGCGAAAATTTCTGATTCGAATACCTCGAAGTCACAAATACCCGACTAAAACGCTAGGTTTTACACCGCCCCTATACTAGTCTTAGGTCAACAGGTTATGACTGGAGACCCAAGTATGAAACTTTTACACCGCTTTTCGCTGGTCCGCATCAATATCCTCAGCTCCCTACTCGCTTCCGGTGTTCTACTAACACTCGCCACACTATTAGTCCTCTCGGAGTTAGATGCCCGCCAAAATACACAACGCGATATAGCGCTGGTAAATTTCATGCAGTCTTTGGATGCTGTTGCGCACTCCCATGCGGTTGAGCGAGGCTTAACGGCAGGTCTGCTCGGTAACCCGACCGATACTAATCGCCAAAAGGTTGCGCAACAGCGTCTTCTGGCAGATCAGGCTGAAACTCGATTGGACGAGCTGCGTCGCGAGCTGGGAGAGGCGGACCCTGTATTGCGGTTGACTACCGATCTGCTCAGTGCAGAACTGAAGAGTAAACCCGCTCTGCGTTCAGCCGTCGATAGAGGCGAGGGCGGAGCCGCCTTCGGCTACTACAGCCGCATAAACGGCATGGCACTGGATGCGCTATCCAGTTTAACAACGGAGATCAGCTCAAACGAGGTCAACACTGACCTGCAGCTCAGCCTTATGCTGGCCAAATTTAAAGAGCGTGCGGGGCAGGTACGCGGCAAAGTTAATGGAGCACTCGCTAGTGGCCAACTGTCGGAGCTCACCCGGAATGAGATTCAAGGCTACCAGGCGCAGATGGAGTTGCTGAAACAGTATCTGGATACTCAACTCACGGGTGACTACCTACAACAGGTGCGTTCTATTATGAACGACTCTGTTAGCCAGCAGGTCTCCAGCATCCTGTCTCAGATTCTTGTACCAGAACCCGATTTTAGTCAGTTACCCCAACCCGCAGAGTGGTTCCCCTTAGCGTCCAAACAGATAGGTAATGTAAAAGCGCTTCTGGATGCTGAGTGGGAGAAAATTGCGGCGCTATCAGAGCAACGACTAAGCCGTGCAACCTTTACGCTCTGGCTAACACTGAGTCTTATACTTCTGGCCGTCGTCGCGCTCGCCAGTATTAACATCGCGTTCACGTCACTTTTGCGCCGCTCCCTGCGGGACCTGACCCTGGCACTCACTCAGATATCTGAGGAGCGAGACCTCACCCGTAAACTCAAGCTCGAGGGGAATAATGAACTCACTGAAATTGGTTACGCGATACAACATATGCTCAACACAATGGAGAGCACCCTGCGAGAACTGATCAGCTCGGTTAATGCGACATCCGGTATGGCTTCCGAGCTTGATCACTCGAGCGGTGAATTGCTGGGTAATGCCAAAGACACCCAACAAGTAGCTACCAGCATCTCCTCCGCGATTGAGCAGAACGCGGCTACCAGCTCCGAGATCGCCAATGCCGCAGCGACAACGCTGGATGCCGTTTATCAAATGACTGCCGTCAGCAAAGAGAACCGAATCCGCTTCGATGAGACATCACAAATCATGAATTCGTTGCAGCAGAGTGCGCAACAGATAGAGTCACTCAGTCAGTCACTTGACCAACAAGTTGAGCAGATCACCGAATCTGTAGAACTGATCAACAGCCTGTTCGAGCAGACCAATCTGTTGGCCCTCAACGCATCAATTGAAGCGGCGCGAGCCGGCGAACATGGCCGCGGTTTCGCCGTTGTTGCCGATGAGGTTCGCAGTTTAGCTATGAAGTCGCTGGCATCGTCAGAGCGTATCTCAGCGGTACTGCAGAGCCTGCAGCAAGCAAGTCAGGCCATTACTGAAAGTGCATCACAGAACGGTGAACTGAATCAGAAGGCGGCCAGTGTTATCACCAGCGTGCAGCAGTCACTTGAGGAGATGAGCAGAACCATGTCTAACCTAGAGGATATGGCCACCAGCGTTGCCACTGCTTCGGAAGAGCAGTCTTCCGTCTCTTCAGTGATTGCTCAAGACACAGCCGCAGTGTTGGATGCATCCAGCTCCAGCCTGAATCTGTCTCAGCGTTTAAAACAGATCAGCGATCAATATCGCGAGGCAGGTCTGCATATGCTGAGTCTGGCGGGTAAATTCAAGCTCTAATCGCAATCTAGACACCGCTTTTGCAGGGGTCCCTATCCGGACTCCTCAACAACAGCAGTGGTTGAATCCTTCAGCTTAGCTTAGAGTTCAGCTAAAAAACGCTCCAGAGCTGCCTGAGCGACCGCATGATCCTCAGGCGCTTTGGCGCCAGCAACACCCACCGCGCCAATGGTTTCGCCCTCCCACTGCACCGGGATGCCACCAGCAATTAGGCACACCTGCGGGTTCTGAGATAAACCCTGCATCACGAGGGGACGCTCAGCGACGATCTCGTTCCAATGAATCGTTGGCCAGCCATAGCTCGCGGCGGTGTACGCTTTACGCTGGGCAAACTCGAGAGAGGCGTCGGGCGCGTCGGGATTGCGCATGATGACCAGGGGAGTACCCCCACGATCGACCACCACTACATTCATTGCAAAGCCCATCTCATCGGCACACTGCTGACCCAACTGAGCCAGGCGGGTAGCGGCAGCGAGTGAAAGGCTGCGCTGGGTCTGAAAAATTGTCATCGATAACTCCTACGTCGGCTTGTGAGCTGAGTCATTGCAAAGATACCAGCGCAGTCCCGAGTGACCCAGCTCTGCACCATTTGAGCTGGCGCGGGTGAACGGAATCGCTCGAGCAACCTCGTACACTTGATTAGAACAATCGCTCTGGGCGCAAGAGCCGGGAGCGAACGCCAGTGCTCAAACTAACCAAGCGAATACTTCCAGCTCAATGAGACAGCTAGTGGGGCAGGTTTATCACACCAACTTTTTCTGCCAGAAGAGAGCTTCTCCGCCCTCCTCTCCCAGATCATAACCTTTAAAACCCTGACGCCGATACGCAGCCCGAGCTCGGTGATTCGCGTCTAGTACCTCCAGTGTGATCTTACAACACCCCAGTGAACGAGCATGTTGCTCCACGGCCTCGAATAACAGTTGCAGTACGCCCGTGCCACGGGCATCGGGCGTAACGAAAACATCATGGATATTCATCAGGGGCTTTGCTGCGAAGGTGCTAAAACCGGGGAAAGCATTTATCAAACCCAGTGCCCGAGGATCTTGTTGCGACTCTGACCAAACAATAAAGCTGCAAGCACCGGGAACTCGCGATAGCTCATCGCAGAGACGCTGCTGGACCTCATCCGACAAAGCGGTTCCGCCTCCTAGTGGATCCATAGCATAGGCGTTCAGCAAACTTACCAGCGCTTTACGATCAGATTGTCTCTGGTAGTTGACCCGTTCTACTTTCACTTAAAACTCTCCCCAGGAATGACA
>Ga0209955_1000771_pt1 | contig 10703 bp, 16 predicted proteins | sample SalPonA_A_H2O_MG_FD_185716 | JGI IMG/M metagenome (GOLD analysis project Ga0209955, IMG submission 185716) | Water microbial communities from South San Francisco under conditions of wetland restoration - Salt Pond MetaG R2A_A_H2O_MG (SPAdes)... | ecosystem: Environmental > Aquatic > Non-marine... | reverse complement strand
AAGTTGTCGAGGAGATTGCAGCATTCCCGTTTGCGTCTCACGATGACCTCGTGGACAGCACTGTCATGGCGCTAATGCGCTTCCGTCAGGGCGGGTTTATTCGCTTACCGACAGACGAGCCGGATGAGATCCGGTACTTTAAACAACGCCGTGGTGGGTATTACTGAGGATAAGAAATGGCTATCGACAAAACTTTATATGCAGCGCCAGAAGGGTTAGAAGACGAAGAGATGGAAGGTGAGTCTCTAGAAATCGAGATCGTTGACCCTGAGATGGTCATGCTGGAAGACGGTGGGGTTGAGATTACCCTCGTCTCTGACGAAGGGATCGATGAGTTCGTCCCGTTCGATGCCAACCTCGCTGAGTATATGGAGGAGGGAGATCTAGCTGAGCTGTCATCCGATTTGATGGGATTGGTAGAAGCTGATATCCAGAGCCGTGACGACTGGGCGAAAACATTCGTGAAGGGTATGGAGGTGCTTGGGTTTGACTACGAAGAGCGTAGCGAGCCTTGGGATGACGCCTGTGGTGTGTACTCTACGTTGTTAGCTGAGGCTGTCATTCGCTTCCAAGCGGAGACTATGTCCGAGACATTCCCTGCCGCTGGCCCTGTCAAAACTAAGATCATTGGTGAAGAGACCCGCGAGAAGACAGAAGCTGCCGAGCGTGTCCGTGCAGATATGAACTATGAGCTGACAGAGCGCATGGTCGAGTATCGCCCAGAGCATGAGCGTCTGTTGTACGCCTTGGGTCTGTCGGGATCTGCGTTCAAGAAAGTTTACTTTGACCCTACATTAGAGCGTCAAGTCGCTGTTTATTTACCCGCTGAAGAAGTGATCGTACCTTACGGTGCAGCGCACATTGAAGCAGCGGAACGTGTGACCCACGTCATGCGTAAGACTAAGAATGAAGTGTTGCGTCTACAAGCCGCAGGATTTTATCGCGATATCGAGCTGAGCGACCCTGTCGAGTTCCACTCTGATATTGCTAAGAAGAAGGCAGAAGAGTCTGGCTTCACACTTAACCAAGATGATCGCTATGCACTGTACGAGATCCACGTCGATATGGTGTTGGACAGTGATGAGCAGGAAGATGGCCTCGCTAAGCCTTACGTGATCACTATTGAGCAGAGTTCTGGTGAAGTACTAGCAGTACGTAGAAACTGGAGCGAGGACGACACTAAAGCACGTAAACGCAATCACTTTGTGCACTACGTCTATGTACCGGGATTTGGTTTTTATGGTTTGGGGCTTATTCACATTATTGGCGGCTACGCTAGGGCTGGCACTTCTCTTATCCGCCAGCTTGTGGATGCTGGTACGCTGTCTAATCTTCCCGGAGGACTAAAAGCCCGAGGATTACGTGTTAAAGGGGACGATACGCCCATTGGCCCCGGCGAATGGCGAGATGTCGATGTGCCTAGCGGCTCAATCCGCGATAACATCATGCCGTTGCCTTACAAAGAGCCAAGCCAGACATTAATTGGTTTGCTCGACAAGATTACTAATGAAGGTCGCCGTCTAGGCGCTATTAGTGATATGAATATCTCTGACATGTCAGCCCAAGCCCCTGTAGGGACGACATTGGCATTGTTAGAGCGCACCTTGAAGCCTATGGCTGCGGTGCAAGCCCGTGTTCACTATGCGATGAAACAAGAGTTTAAGATGCTCAAAGAGATCATCGCAGAATACGCGCCTGAAGACTACGGCTACCAGCCCATGAGAGGCGATGTAGCTGCGCGTAAGAGCGATTACGCACTCGTTGAGGTTATCCCTGTCAGTGACCCCAACAGCTCCACAATGGCCCAGAGGGTCGTTCAGTACCAAGCGGTACTGCAGATGGCACAACAAGCTCCGCAGATTTACGATCTGCCGCAATTACATCGTCAGATGATTGAAGTTCTTGGTGTTAAAAACGCCGAAAAACTTGTTCCTACTAAGAACGACGCGAAACCAAAAGATCCGATCAGTGAGAATATGGACGCACTGACAGGTTCACCGATGAAAGCGTTTATCTACCAAGATCATGACGCACACATCGCAGCACATACTTCCTTTATGCAAGATCCTATGATCGCCCAGACTATCGGGCAGAACCCACAAGCGCAGCAAATCATGGCTTCGCTACATGCGCATATCGCAGAGCACTTAGGGTTCTCATACCGCAAGCAGATGGAAGAGAAGATCGGTGCTCCGTTACCACCTCCGGGCAACGAGATGCCCGAAGAAATCGAGGTACAATTGTCACGTTTGGTGGCTTCTGCGGGCGCACAGCTTCAGCAGCAGCATCAACAGCAGCAAGCGCAGAAACAAGCGCAACAGCAAGCGCAAGATCCTATGATCCAGCTTCAGCAAGCCGAGCTGCAAACCAAGCAGCAAGAAGTGCAACGTAAGCAGCAGAAAGATCAGATGGATATGCAGATCAAGCAGCAAGAGCTGGCAATCAAACAAGCCGAGCAACAGCGTAAACAGCAGAAAGATCAGACCGATGCACAGATCGATAATGCTGAGCTTGAGTTACAGCAGCAGAAACTTAGCCAAGATGCTAAGGATCAGCGTGGCAAACGAGTTCTAGCCGCTCGCAAAGAAGAAAGCGCAGCGATGAACAACTTCCAAAAACCCCCGATGAATAGGTGATTAAATGGCAAAAACCGTCTTTGACGTGCTAAATGAGAAGATCGACGCGGATATTGAGAGTGCTACTAGCTTCCTAGGGAAGGGTAGCGCGATAGATTATTCCGCTTATCGAGAAACGTGTGGCCTTATCCGAGGTCTTAAAGCTGCACAGCATTATATAAATGACCTTTCGCGTGCAATGGAGAACGATGATGAGTGAACCAGTACAATTAGAATTGCCTTTTGAGGATACCGCTGTAGACGCACGTCTACCGATTCCTCGTGGGTATCGCGTATTAGTTAAAGTCCCTGAAGTCGAAGAAACGTTTGGTACTAGCGGGATCATTAAAGTGTCATCAACGAAAAACCACGACAACATCTTAACGATGGTTGGAGAGGTTATATCTATGGGCGAGCAAGCGTACCAAGACATTGATCGTTTTAGTACTGGCCCTTGGTGTGCACTAGGTGATTACGTTATGTTCCGTGCTAACACTGGCACACGTTTCAAAATTGATGATGTGGAATATCGATTGATGAACGATGATTCTATCGAAGCAGTAGTTCCAGATCCAAAAGCAATCAAGAGGGCTTCATAATGGGATTCGAACAAGTAGAATACACATTCCCCGATGGCGAAGACGATAAAAATAGCGTCGAAATCGAAATCGAAAGTTCTTCAGCAGAAGAAGTAGAGCTTGATAGTAAGCCCGCTGAAGAACCTGCTAAAGAAGTTAAGAAGGTCGCAGATGACTTAGAGGTAGAGGTTGTTGACGATACCCCTAAAGCTGATCGTGGCCGTAAAGCCTCAGAACCCCCCGAGGAAGTCACAGAAGACGAACTCGAAAACTATTCTGAGAAAGTACGTAAACGTATTAAGCACTTCAGTAAAGGTTACCACGACGAGCGCCGTGCTAAAGAAGCTGCCTTACGTGAGCGTGAGGAGTTAGAAGCCTACGCCCGTAAGATCGTGGAAGAGAACCAGAAGCTAAAAGAAACTGTTTCTAAAAACCAAGCTACGTTGATTGAACAAGCGAAGCGTGGGGCTGCAGTAGAGTTAGAGCAAGCCAAGCGTGCGTACAAAGAAGCGTATGAGGCAGGTGACTCAGAACGCGTTTTAGACGCGCAAGATAAGCTAACATCTGCTAAAGTTAAGTTAGAACGTTTAGTTTCATATAAAGGCCAGCCTTTACAAAACAAAGAAACTGATGTAAATGTTAATACAAACGCTACAGAGTCTAGAAATCAGCAGCGTGCTGCCGCGCCCCCTCCGCAGCCCCAACCTGACGATAGAGCTGTAGCATGGGCGGATGAGAACCCTTGGTTTGGTTCTGATGATGAGATGACTAGTTTCGCACTGGGATTCCATCAGAAGTTAGTAAAACAAGGTATTGATCCGACCAGTGATGAATACTACGAGAAAATTAATTCTCGTATGCGTCAAGTGTTCCCCGACGAGTTCGAGGACACTATGGACTTAGATGATGAACCAGCAGAAGCTAAACAGCCGAAGCGAAAGTCAAACGTGGTTGCACCCGCTACGCGGAGCCAAGCACCTAAAAAGGTGAAATTAACGCAAACACAAGTGGCAATTGCTAAACGTTTAGGAGTACCGCTGGAAGTTTACGCCAAACAGGTTGCAGAAGAGATGAGGAAAGCATAATGGCTGATAATAGACTGAAGCGTGAGAATACCACGCGAGATAAACAAACACGTAAGCGTTCTTGGCAACCCTCAGAGCTGTTGCCCACCCCCACAGCTGAAGATGGGTACCAATATCGCTGGGTACGTGTTAGCACTCAAGGTCAAGCTGATCCCACTAATGTTTCCTCCAAGTTGCGTGAAGGTTGGGAGCCTGTACGTGCAGAAGATCACCCTGAAATTACTATGGTGTCTGTCGAGAATGATCGATTTAAGGACAACGTGGTGATGGGCGGTTTGATGTTATGTAAAGCACCCGCAGAAATGGTAGATGAGCGCAACGAATACTACCAACAGCAGACAGAATCTCAAATTAGATCTGTCGACAACAACTTGATGCGCGAAAACGACCCTCGTATGCCCCTGTTCAATGACAGAAAAACGAAGGTGACGTTCGGGCAAGGTAACTAATTCTGGAGAATTATCATGGCTTACGGTCTAAAACCTGTAAAACGTGCTGACGGCATGCCATACGCTGGCGCTGTCACACACTATGCTATTGACCCCGCTGGTGAAGCAACTAACATTTTTAATGGCCAAGTTGTAATCCTAGGTGCCGATGGCTATGTCGCTTTGGCTACTGCTTCTGGCGCAGACGCTACTACCAACAACCTTGGTGGTAACGGCGTAGGTGCTTTGGGCGTATTCGTTGGTTGTTCATACACTAACGATATGGGTCAAACTGTACATTCACAATACTATCCTTCTGGCGCACTGAATGGTGTGGCTTACGTTGTAGACGATCCAAGTGTATTGTTCTCAGCGATGTTGGATGAAGCTGCTACTCAAACTATGGTTGGTACTAACACCACGTTTGCAGCAGTACAATCTACCTCTACTGGTTCAACTTCAACTGGTAACTCAACTTCATCTTTGGATGCTACAGTAGCTACTACTGCTAAGTCGTTCAAGATTGTTGGTTTGAACCCAGAAGAAGGTGCGAACACTGTATTGGTTCGTTTTAACCCGAGCTTCCACCGCTACACTAGCGACGCTGGTCTATAAGGAGTAATTTGACATGGCTATTTCAAGAGCGCAACTACTCAAGGAACTCCTCCCCGGACTTAACGCTTTGTTCGGTATGGAGTACAAAAAGTACGCTGAAGAGCACAAAGAAATCTTTGAAACAGAGACTTCTGACCGTTCTTTCGAAGAAGAAACTAAACTGTCTGGTTTTGGCGCTGCGCCTACCAAGGCTGAAGGTGCTGCTATCTCTTACGATAACGCACAAGAAGCATGGACTGCACGCTACACTCACGAGACCATTGCAATGGGCTTCAGCATCACTGAAGAAGCTATTGAAGATAACTTGTATGACTCATTGTCTGCTCGTTACACCAAAGCATTGGCTCGCGCTATGGCTTACACCAAGCAAGTAAAAGCAGCTTCAATTTTGAACAACGCTTTTGACGCTGGTACTACCTATGGTGACGGTGTTTCTTTGTGTAATACTTCACACCCTCTCGTTGGTGGTGGCGTTAACGCTAACCGTCCATCAGTTGGTGCTGACTTGAACGAAACTTCTTTGGAAGCTGCTGTTATCGCTATCAGCCAGTGGACAGACGAGCGCGGTTTGTTGATCGCTGCACGTCCTAAGAAGTTAGTTATCCCACCCGCATTGATGTTTGTAGCAACTCGTTTGTTAGAAACTGAAGGTCGCGTGGCAACTGCTGACAACGATTTGAACGCATTGCGTAGCAATGGCTCAATCCCCGGTGGCTATGCAGTTAACCACTACTTGACTGACAACAATGCTTGGTTCTTGACCACTGACATCCCGAACGGCATGAAGCACTTTGTCCGTTCTAAAATGGCTACTAGCATGGACGGCGATTTTGACACCGGCAACAGCCGCTACAAGGCGCGCGAGCGTTATAGTTTTGGCGTTTCAGATCCTTTGGGTATCTATGGAAGCCCTGGCGCCTGATAAGTCCTTGTTTTTAAAGGACTTTTAATAGAAGCCACCTTCGGGTGGCTTTTTTATTTCTCCTATGTATAATTACCCGTATCAAATGACACATTGGAGAAGTTTATGGGATTACCAAAAACACGAGCAGAAGCAAAAGCTGTTGGCGCTACACACTACTTCACAGGCAAACCATGTAAACATGGGCATATAGCCCCACGACTAGTAAAAGGTACTTGTATAGAGTGCCGTAAAATTGAGTGGCAAGTTGAAAATGAACGCAGGAAAGCGCTACCTAAATCGGAAGCGTCCAAAGAAGCGGGTAGACGGTACTACGAAAAGAACAAAGAGCTAGTCAAAGCAAGAGCCAACTGCCGCCCAACATCAGACAAACGAGAGTACCGAAAACGGTACGCTGAGAAGAACAGAGATGCGCGTAACTTAGATACGTTATTGCGTAAACGTAGGCACAGACAAGCTACACCTAAATGGTTAACTGCAGAAGACCATAGCCGGATTAAATCTATATACTTGCAAGCTAAACACATGACAGAGCTTACGGGGGAAAAGTACGTAGTCGACCATATAGTACCACTCAGAGGTACCAATGTTAGTGGGCTACACGTACCGTGGAATTTACGTGTTATAACGCATGTAGCTAACTGCAAAAAGCACAACAAATTTGATTATAGATTTTAAACCTGATTTTATGGTCTATAATTTTAGAGACAAAGCGTTTTCTTTGTTTCCCTGATCTTATGAATGACTCTTGCCCACCTTGTGTGGGCTTTTTTTATTGCACGATATCTGCAACAAGTCTATAGTGACTATATGGGTTTACCCTACCACAATTTGTATAGATCCCTCTGACTAGCACTCTTTGGGAGTTGACGCCGGACACGGCAGGAGTATTAATATGGCTGCTACCAATTTCTCAGGCCCAGTTGTTTCAGCGAATGGTTTTAACCTTCCTGTAAGCCTCACTGCAGAACTTCCCACAGCTTCAGCTGATAACCTCGGTCAAATGCGCATCATCACCGACAACGGTGCAGGTGACGACGAGTTCGCGGTTGTTGTATCTAACGGCTCTGCTTGGGTTGCTATCTCCACTGCGGCACTTAGCTAATGACCGTCACAGCGGCGGCTAAAGCTCATCTGGCTAAACTAGCTGAGCAGGCAAAACAGCCCAAGGCAGAAGCGCCTAAAGCCGAAGTGATAGCGGAAGAAAAACCTAAAGTACGTAAAACTGTACGTAAGAAGGCTGAGGAGTAACCTATGAGCTGCCCAGTTAACGCAGTAACACTTACTGCAACAGGTACAGTGAATGGGGGCCGTGCTCGTCTGAAAGGTATTAACTACATTGGTACAGCCGTAGTTGGTAGCATTGTCGTACGCGATGGTGGTGCCTCTGGCACTACGGTGTTAGACCTTGCGACCCCCGGTGTGGTTAACTCTTTCGATATTATGATCCCGACTGACGGTATTCTCTGCGAGACAGATATACACGTCACGTTAACGCAAGTGACGTCCGCGACGTTTTTTTACGAATAGGAAATTAGTATGGGCCGTGGTATTTATTCAACCCCCACCGCATCGATGGATTGGCGCATTGTTGCGGCACTTAATGAGATCCATAGTACCTATGGCGACGTGGTCGATGTGCTGTCTAAAGGCAAATCACTACTGAAGTTTGGTGAGAACGATGACGTAGATACCGCGTGGGAGACTGTATGGGAGCTTGGTGGGGACGAGGTGTATCCAACCACTAATTCTATCGATACGATCTCTTCTAGTGATGCTGGGGACACTCAGGTTATTACACTAGAAGGCCATACCGTGACTGGCACAGGTAGCGATCAACAGTTCACGTTTGTTATTCAAACCGTGACGCTCAACGGCCAGAATAAAGTGACGTTAGATACTCCGCTAGCACGTGTGTCACGCGCAGCTAACACCAATGGTGTCGCACTAGCAGGTGACGTGTACGTGTACGAAGATACTGCGATTGTGGCAGGTGTTCCTAGTGATCTGACTAAAGCCCATATTAAGGTTAGCGGCGCGACTGAAGGCTATCAACAATCGTTTAAGACAGCGACTACGTTCTCCAATACGGACTACTTTATTCTGACTGGGTTTGGTGTATCTGTCGCTAAAGGTAACACAGCGGCGGTGGACTTCGAGATTCAGGTACGTAACCCCGGTGGCCTGTTCCGCCCAATAGTGCGTGTCTCTGCTAACTCATCGGGTGCTACTTCGGTGATTGAGCACTTTGACCCGTATAGGATCATCCCTAAAAACTACGATATCCGTATGCGTGCGCTAGCAAGTACTACAAACGTGCCTGTTAACGCGTACTTTACTGGGTATATCGCACAGATCGCGGGGTAACGTATGCGCAGACGTTATAAGTGTGGTGGTGAGACTAAAGCGTACAAGGAAGGCGGCAAAGTTAGCGCTGACAAGAAGTATGCGAATGGTACCACCTACAAAGACAGCGAAGGTAAGACCCACAAGCGCGTAGCGCACCCCGGCACTAAGCGTGGGGACAACTACTGCGCTCGTAGCTCTGGGCAGAAGAAGACCGAGAAAGTCATCGCACGCCGTAAAGCGTGGGGCTGCCGAGGTCGTAAATCCAGTAAATAGGTGATTAAATGGCAACTTCAGGAACTACAGCGTTTGACCTAGACTTCACCGAGATTGCGGAAGAAGCGTGGGAACGTGCTGGTCGAGAGATGCGTACAGGTTACGACCTACGTACTGCTCGTCGTTCCATGAACCTGATGCTTATTGAGTGGCAGAACCGTGGCATTAACATGTGGACGGTTGATGAAGGGACGCTACCGCTTGTGAGTGGCACAGGGACGTACACTCTCCCCGCAGATACTATTGATCTGTTAGAGCATGTTATCCGTATGGGTAGCGGTACCTCACAGAATGATGTGAGTTTGAACCGTATCAGCGTCAGTAGCTACTCTACCATCCCCAACAAGAACGCCACGGGTAAGCCTCTACAAATTTACATTAACCGTCTAGCGGCAGCACCCGAAGCCTCTGTATGGCCTATCCCAGACAGTGACAACTACACGTTACAGTATTGGCGCATGCGCCGTATTGAAGATGCGGGTAGCGGTGTTAATACAGCGGACGTTAATTTTAGGTTCCTACCTTGTCTTGTAGCAGGTTTAGCCTACTACATTGCACTAAAAGTACCTGAGTTCGAAGCACGTCTCCCTATGTTAAAACAGGAGTACGAGGAGTCTTTCCTCCGCGCGTCAGAAGAAGATAGAGAGAAGGCGACACTTAGACTAGTCCCAAGGATGCGTTAATGGGTGCTCGTTATGCTTCTGGGAAAAATGCTAAGGCGATATGTGATGTTTGCGGGTTTACCTGCAAACTCAAAGAGCTGAAAGCTGTTGTAGTCAAAGGGCATATGACAGGTACTCGTGCTTGTCCTAGTTGTTGGGATCCAGACCACCCACAACTTAAACTAGGTATGTACCCCGTCGATGACCCACAAGCATTACGTAACCCACGTTCTGACGCTGCTGAACGTGCTGCATCAAGAGAATTAATCGTACCTGTAACTGGACAGCGTAGTCGAGGACTCGTTAACACTGTGACTGTGAGTACACCATGAACTATACAGAGCTAAAGAATAACATTCAGGACATCATGGAGACTTCCTTCACTGATGACCACATAAATATGTTTTTACAGTTAGCTGAGAACAAGATATACCAAGTTGCTCAGATCCCAGCACTACGTAAGAATACTACTGGTGCGGTCACAGCAAGTAATCCGTACCTGACACTACCTACCGACTTTTTATATCCGTACAGCGTAGCCATCATTAGTGCTACTGGAGCGTACGAGTACGCTGGGGACAAGGATGTTAACTTCATTCGTGAAGCTTATCCTGATCCTACAGTAGAAGGTAAACCTAAGTATTACGCTATGTTTGATGAGAACTCTCTCCTTTTAGGGCCAACCCCAGACGCGGCGTACTCTGTTGAACTACATTATGGTTATTACCCAGAGTCTATTGTCACTGCAGGTAACACATGGCTTGGTGATAATTTTGACAATGTTCTACTTAACGGAGCGTTAGTTGAGGCAGCTAGATTCCAGAAAGCTGAGCAGGACATCGTAGCGATGTACGATAAACTTTACTTAGAGTCGCTTACCCTGCTTAAGAGTTGGGTTGATGGTAAATTACGACAAGACACTTACAGAGTGATGCAACCCCGCACACCTGTGACATAGGAGATAAAATATGGCTATTACTCAAGCTATGTGTACTTCGTTTAAAGTCGCTCTGCTGAATGGCGAGATGGACTTTAGCGCAGACACAGCTCAAACATTTAAGATCGCGTTGTATACGTCATCAGCAACATTAGGCGCTACGACTACTGCTTACTCAGCGACTAACGAAGTCTCTGGTACTGGGTACACCGCAGGTGGTCTAGCGCTGACTATCGCTG
>Ga0209955_1000769_pt1 | contig 10712 bp, 11 predicted proteins | sample SalPonA_A_H2O_MG_FD_185716 | JGI IMG/M metagenome (GOLD analysis project Ga0209955, IMG submission 185716) | Water microbial communities from South San Francisco under conditions of wetland restoration - Salt Pond MetaG R2A_A_H2O_MG (SPAdes)... | ecosystem: Environmental > Aquatic > Non-marine... | reverse complement strand
CATCTATTTCTTCGTTAGTCAAGAGTCCACTGTCAATCATTAGATTGATAAGACACTGTACATCACCAACTTCTTCGACTAACTTTTTTCTAACTTTACTATCTTTTACTTCTTCGATGGTATTGTGCTTACGAATGGCTTTACTACAGACTTGTGCAAGCTCTCCGCACTCCTCCATAGTAATAACCATTAGCTCTTGTAGCTTGTTTAACGATCCGCTCATCGTTTTAGCCCTAGTTGCTTGTATGCAAGTTGTACACCTCGTGCTTGGAAGTAAGCATCTGCTAGCGCATTGTGCAGATCACTTTGACCTAACAGTTTACGTGGATCTTGGGGACAGCAACCAAACAGTGTACGGCTGTCTTTTACAATCCAGAAGTTCCAAGGAATAGGACGGCCTACATTACGGTACATATCTTCAAGGATTGTAATGTCAAATCCGTAGCCGTGGCCCCAAAGTGTGTCTACACCTACCATCCACTTGGTTAACTGCTGTAGGGCTTCGTCTACGGTCACAGCGCCCGTTTGATCAAACGCTTCTTCCATGATTTTTGGATCTTGTTTGCTCCACCATTCGATAGTGCTGTCACTTGTAGTACGACCTAAACGATCCTGATCGTCAATATTAATTTTTAGATATAGTTCTGAGTGTGGTTCTGCATCATTTGTTGCATCAAATTTTACTGCACCAAGACTTAGTACAGTACAGCTAGGACGAGTGTCTAGTGTTTCGAGGTCGATCATTGCGTGAATTGCCATAGTTTTAACCCTTTCTGTTTTCTTGTCCGATGCCTGAGATAATAAGGAATACATACAGCAATGGCCATGCCCAGCCTGTTAAGTATCCTGTAATGTGTAATATCATTAGTGCAACGCCTGTTGCACCAGTAGTGCCTATACCTGCCGTTTGAGGTGTGATTTTCATAAGAAACTCCTAACAATTTATAAACATTATAGCGTATAAACTGTTAGGAGTCAACTGTTATTTTGGAACATTCCAAAGATTAATTGGAGGGAATTTTATTTCCGGCCAATAAAAGGTGCTAGGTCTGGTGCTCTCCACCCTTCTGGTTTCAGTACTTTTCCATCTTCTCTCTTGCGCACTTTGCCTGTTTCTGGATCGATCTTCGCAAAGTTTGTGTCCATCACTTCTTCCCATGCTCCTTCTCCGTCAAATCCGCCGGCGCGAATAGCACCCATAGTAACAACAAGAATATCAATAAGTGCATCTAATTGCTCTACTTTGTCGTCTTCTCGAATAGCAGTGCAAAGTTCTTCGTACTCCTCCTCGATTAGACTAAGGTACATGTCGTAATTGCTTTTGCTAGGCTTTTGATCACACGCTTTGTGGAACGTGTCAATGTCTTTAAATGGATTCATTCTTTCCTCTTAAAATTGTTGACCCATGAATGAACTTGGATCAATTGTTGCATGTTCGCCGTCGGAATATTCTGCGCCAAGAGCAATATCGTCCGGCTTCTCTTCGCTCCATCCTAGTATACTTTCAGTTTCTACCATACGGATTTCTTTTTCGCCTTTGCCGTCGTCGACTTTAAATCCTCGAGTCCAGCGTCCGTGTTCTACTAAAACCCACTGTCCTATTTCATACGGATCATTGTTTTCTGGTCCTTTATCATACACTCGAGCCCAACGAGGATATATTCCTCGAGTCTTACCGTCATCGTTTGAAATAATTAAGCCACTTTTAGTAGTTTGCTCGCCGAAGTGCATGTCAGTAACTAATACACGGTTACCTATTGCATTCGGCTTACCGGTGATAGTATTAATGTTTGTTGCCATGAATACCTCTTATTTTTTTACAAAATTTCCGTCTTTATCTTCAACCCATCCGTCGTCCATACTGTCAAATTCTGCAAGTTCAGATGCACTTGGAGTTGCTTCTTTTGTAGTTTTTGTAGTTTTTTCCTGGGCTCTTGTAGTTGCTTTTTTAGGAGCAGCTACTGGTGCTTCAGTTTCTACTACTGTAGGTTCTGCTTGTTTGCGAGATCCTCTTTCGTTTGCTACTGGCTGTGCGCCGTAGTAATCTTTTACTACGTCTTCACGCTTTTTAACAATCTTGCCTCCAGCGCCTAGTACATCACCTCGTGCATTTACACGAGCATTGCCAACAGCAGGTGTTAATTCGTTTTTCTTTCTGAGCAAATCCATATCAATAGTTTTGCCTTGCATTGTTCTATAGACTTTACGTCCATTTCTTCCAGCTGCCATGTTTAAGTTCTCCTTAGTTATATACGTATATTTATCGCAGGAACTCTCGCCAATCTAGGCCATATTGGATTGAGTTAATTCTATGTACACCTATCAAATACAGCACATAACTTGCTACACTCGATCCACGTCCTACACCCCATACAATATCGTTCTCACGCATAAAGTCTACAAGATAAATCATATAGCGTAGTAGTGGATACATATCACGCTTTTTAAATTCTTGTAATTCTTCGTATGCTCTATCCCATTCATCATACCAAAGTATTCGATCGTGATGTGTAGCATTTTTTATCTTCATTAATTTACGAAGACACCAGTCGTCTACATCAATGTTCTTATACTCTTCAGGCATAAACCATTCGCTTTGACATACACCGTCAAAAGTCTTTTGATCTACATCTAATGGGATATACTTTTGTAGTTTATCAAAGCCTTGCTCTTCCATAGCGGCATTGAATTTATCTACATCATCGCTTGGATCACATAGTACAACGTGTACCTTATCTGAATGACCGCTATAGATCATATTGATAAGATCGCGATTAGAGAATCGTGGAATACCTAGTTCATCTGTTTTCATAAGCATATGTATATTTTACGATACGTTGATTAAATCGTCAAGTCCAGAATCGCCTTGATTGTTAGATATTTGTTGCATAGCACGAGCCCTGCGAGCTCGTGCTTCTTCTTGATACATGTCTAGTAAGACTGCAATTTGTTGCTGTACTTGTGCATTTGACGTCATGAAGTATTTTCTGTTAAGCTCTAAAATTTTATCTTCAACTTCGACGTCTGTTAATGCATCAAAACTGTCAACAAGAGGATTAAACATATTATGCAAACTGTCCTAAGTAACGTGCAAATACTGTTGCACCGCCATCAGCAGTCCAAAATTCAAGGATAGTCTGTGCAGGATTTTCTGCTGCATTATCAGTTAGAATATAATTTGCGCCATTCCAACCACTATTACCGTCAGTTTTTAATAAACCGCTTTGGTTTTGGAACGTTATTTGTTTTTCGCCAGTACCGTCTGGTGTTATTTCTAATCTTAAACTTGCATAGCGACTTTCTGCCGGCCATCCTGTTAGTGTTATTGTTAGGTCACCTGCAACAATAAATGTTTGGTAGTGTCCAGTACTAAAGAATATTTGCTGACTTTCCGAGTAAGTCGGTCCAAGATTTGCATTGAAAGTTGTTTCTTCTAAGTTTGCATCGATAATACTGCTGCCTGCTAAATTGTTGTTAATTTCGCTATCAGTTAACGCATCTTTTAAAACTGCTTTCGACTGTAGATCTTCTATTTCTTCTTTAGCTGCTGCTAAACTGTTTTTAATAGTACTGAAGTTGTCGCGGAATCCTTGCGTGTCGTTGTCTCGACCAGCTACTGGATATTGTGCGTCAACTGCTGCACTGTTTATGTTACTTGCCATTTAGTAATCCTCTTCTTTAAATTATTTATCGACCTTAAACGTTAAAACTGTAATTTGCGAATACAATGTATTGCTCATTTGAGTTTCCTTCTGTCGAATCAATAATGTATCTGTCTGCTGTAAAATCAATTAATTTTAAGTCAAAATCTCTGTTCTGTATATTGATAAGCACTTCTTCGCTTCGACCAGGTTTACAATACGCTAATGGAACAGCAGGAACATATGTCAATGTACCAATGTCTGTACCTTCTCGCAGAGTACGCATCCATAATGGTAAAAACTCAGTTTCTTCTGCACCTACTTCTCTAAGACGATCTTGCATATTTTGTAAGTTGCTAATATACTTAACGTTGTCTTTAGATTGGCTAACTTTTACAGCATTCGAGTCTGCTTTAAGCGTATTAGTGTCAGGTCTAAATCTCCAAGGTTCACTGTCGGTACTTGTCGGAGCTATGTTTGTTTCACCGCCACTATTTAGTGTAACATCAATATCGTTGTTGTCAACCGGTTGTATTATATCGCCATCTCTTGTTGATACTGTGATTCTATTATTATCTAAAAAGACTGTATCAGGATTTCCGTCTCGTGTTGCAACTTCAATTTGCGAAGTTCCAGATCTATAACGTGTTACATCGTCTTTCATAGTATACTGGACACTATCTGCTGTAATTCGTTTTGCGTTTTTAGCTGTAAATTGCGTAGCTGTCTTCCCAGATTTTGCTTGAGCAGGATCGATAATTTCTACATATACAACTTCGTAAACTATGTTATTAGTTCCGGGCTCTTTAGCCACTGCTGTTTTTATTTCGCCAAAACGGAATCTCTTCTTGGTATGATTCTTAGCTATTGCAGAAACATAATCACTGATTTCTTTTGTTTCTATACCTGCAAAGGCCAGCATTTTGACACTTGTTTGTATTCCAAATTCTGGATCGTTAGGTCGATAAATTGCATTTGGTGGAAATATTTCTGGATTACTAACAAATCGTCTATACTCGTCACGCATTTCAGGCTCTATTAACGGAGCAATGTACAAGTTACTGTATAGTAAGTCATCTGGATCAATTACAGTAAGAGTAAACTCTTGTTCAACTGCACTGTATCCAAATCTATCTTGAGCTTTAATTGTAAACGTAAATTGTCTATCAAATGTTGTGTTAGCACCGTCAAATGACGTAGTTCTATTATCAAATCTTGTTAATCCTAATAAGTCACCTTCAGCAAATTGACGAGGCTTACCAAAAATTTCTCCGTCATACGCAAGTGTTAATCCATTTGGAAGTTTGCCGGCAACTATTTCAAATACTAACGGTGATTCAGTAACAGTAGTTGTAGCATTGATTTTTAAAGTGCTAACATAGTTAGCTCTTATACTTCCTAAATCAGCAGGGGTTGTAAAGTTAATAGTGCTATCAACTTCACCTAATACTTTGAGTGTAAACGTTTTTGCAGTCGACGGATTATTAATATCTTCGTTAGCACTTGTAGAAACTAATTTTTCAAATGTGTCGTCTTTTAGAAGTGCCCAACTAATTGTTTGTCCTTGTTGGAAGCTTCTTTCTAATACTAAATCGAGTTTAATTCTTTCAAAACCAGCAGCTCCTTTAGTATATGTTGCTGCATTTCCAGGACTTACTATTATGTTTTCTATTCTAGACAATGATGTATTCGCTGACACTGCTGCAATGAAACTTATACTCGAAGTTGTTGCTTCAGAAACTTCAACTGTTAGATCTGTTTCTGCTTCAAAAACACGCTTAATTTTGTCTGCTAGTGTTTCGGTAATAATGTTGTCATCGTCATCTGTTATTGTTTCTGTTTCTGAAACTGTATTCCAGTTTATTTCTAAATCGTCTAAACTAGATGTAATAGTCCATTGTATATACGGATGAATACTTTCAACAGTGTATTGTTCTGTATCACTGTAGTTTAGTTTAGAATTTAACACAAGGCTTCGTGTCTGATAGTCTAAGCTTTCTACGTAAAAATAATCAACTCCAGGATTAACTTCATTTATTGTTTTTACAAAGAATTTAGGACGTAACGTATCTCCTAAATAAACAGTTTCGTATTCTTCTTGTGTATTATCGATATTAAGTATTCTGTAGTTTCTACCACCTAGCTCGATAATTTGTCCTGCTAGATCAGCAATATCGTTAATACCGTCATTAGTACCAACTGGTAATTTAAATATTTTAAAATTGTCAGAGCCTGCAAGTACATCTTCGTACACTTGTCCTGTTATTACTGCATAATCTATATCGCCGGTAAAACGTGTAGCTCTAATTGTAAAATTATATTCTTCAGTAACAGCAGGCTGGTAAGGTACGTATCCTGTTATTTCTCCGTTAAGTGTGTCTAACTCTAGGCCTGGTGGGAGTTCACTTAAACTACCGTCACTGTTAAAGTCGTCTACTGAGTAAACTACATTTCCACTCAGTGTATAATCGTCGATAATGTCCAAGTACAGTGTAACATAATTGTTTGCACGTTTATAACCTAAGTTTGCAGGAGTTACCCAAACTGGTGTTCTAATGTGAGTGTTATCAGCAGTAAATATACCATTTTCTACTTTCATCACAGTGTTGTCAGCACGTAAGAAATCATCGCCTACAACATAAATTTCAAACTCTCTGCGTACATCAGTATCACCGTCTGTTGCTGTTACAGCAAAACGATAGTGTCTGTTTAATTTTTTAAGACTTTGTGTAGAAAAACTAAAATCATAAGTATCACTATCGTAAAAGAAAGTTCCGAAGCCGTTGTCACTAAACGTAGCAAAGTCTATAGGGTATTCACCGTACGGGTTAGAATCGTAGCCGCCGTTGCCTGCTAACTTGTCTAGTGCAAGCAAGGGTTCAACAACACCTACCAATCTGCCATCTGTTGTTAACTTTATGCCTGGCGGCAATTCTCCGTCACCGTCGGCAATAAAGTATTCTAATTCGCTACCAGCCGAAGTGTCATTGTCTATTGCTATTAATTGATAGTCGATTATTTCGTTATCGAGAACGAAAAATCTGTTGTTGTACCCTACTGGTAGTTCATCTGGATTAGTGATCCAAACTGGATCATCTGGACCTGTTACAATAATATTAAAAGTAATATCTTCAAAATCGTTTGAAGTAGTAGCCCTTAAAACAAAGCTATAATTTGTATTTCTAACAACTTCGAACGGAGTTCCGATTAATTTATTACCTGAAATCCTCATACCTGCAGGAAGTTCTCCTGCAATTTTAATTATTTCTAAATCTGAATAATTTTCAATCGGTAGGGGCACTTCGGCAGTGATGCGTTCAGTTAATGTTGCTAATACAGTATTATTACTTGAGTTCCACAAATTTGCCATGCTTTCGGTTCCTTAACAGTAATATTTATCGTATTACTTAAAAGGAACCTAAGTCGATGTCTGGACCTGATGGTGAGTTGATAGTTCCAAAATCAACATCAATAGCGTATCTAAGATAGTCGTACCAAGTTGATATCTGATATACAAAGCTGCCTAAATCAAAATCATCGTAAACGTCATTTAGATCTCTAATATCGATGCCGTGTACCAAGCCTGTAAGATTCCCAACTACTTCTGCATTAACAACTGTTGCAGTTAAAGATCCTACATTCGATATGTTAAACTGATTACCGTCTAGATCTGCGCCTAATACTGGTGTTGAATCTTCATTTAAATTAGTAACTTTTGCGTTATCTATTCTAATGCTTTGACCATCCCAACGTGTAGTAATATCTGTACCGCCTTGAATACGTACTGTCTGTCCGTCAGCAACTTGCAAGCTGCCGCTGTCTGTTACAAAGAATAAACTTTGTAATCCGCCAACTGCGCTAATACTAATCATATTGTCTAATTCAGTAACAGAAACATTGTTACCTTCTACAATAGATCTAAATTGTAAGTCGTACCCTACACGTTGTTTGTATACTTTGGCTCCAGTACCAACGTTGGCTCCTTCTGTTTTATCGTCGATGCGTAAATCTAAATCTTCAAAGTTTTGATTAATTTTAATAAACGCTTCTCGAAGATCGTCGCCAGTGCCGTCGTTAGCTGCGGCCCCTACATTGATCATTTCAATTGCCATGTATTAGTTCTCCGTTTATTATATTTATGCGATATTAATAGGTCCGCTCATAATGCTATGGAATTCACAATTATAGTATACAGTAGATCCAGATAGCTCTGCTGGAATAGTCCATACTATTACACCTATTTCTGTTCCGTTTAATGGAACAGCTAAATCGTCAACTTGGCCAGTTGTTTGCGTACTCCTGATCCAGAAAGGATGACCTGGTGCAGTTATATTGATTGTCAATGAATCTCCGGCTGTTACATTTAATATCGGATTTTCGCCTGTTGCATCTCCTGTAAATGTATATGACGTAGTACCGTTATTTTCAACGCTGAATGTCCAATTTGTAGGGCCACCACCTTCGCCACCACCTTCGCCACCACCGCCGGTGCTGTCTTGCAATGTAACATTAATACTATCTTCGCCATTGTCTAAGCTAAGTGTAAATGTCTCGTCGCCTTCCGTTACACCGTCATCTATAACGCTGAATGTTGCTGTTCCAGAATTGTTATTAATAGTAAAGCTACCTACAGTTGCAGGAGCATCAGTATCGCCAAACGCTGCACCACTAAGGGTATATGCTACTTGTGTTCCATCAGCTACATTAGTTGTAGTGAGCGTAATAGTAAACGAGCCTCCTTCTTGTACAGTTGATGCGCTCGATGACAACGTATATGTTGGTGCGCCTGGAGTAGGAGGTATAGTAGGTTCGCCTCCGTTTAACACTAATGCAGCATTTTGTATGCTGATGCCTCCTGATAGCTTACCATCAGTTACACCTTGCATAGGCATGTAAAAAGTTCTATTGTTGCCGCCTGTTAAACTGTAAGGAATATTATAATCAGTATCGCTTGCACCACCGTTTGTGTCGTACAATTCATTAGTTGTTGCGTTGTTTTCTAAGTATTTTGTTAGTTGTGCAGGTGTCATACCTGGATTAGCTTCTAGTACACATGCAAGCATACCTGTTACCTGAGGCGCTGCCATACTAGTTCCGCTAATTTTCATCAAGTAATCAGAAGCATCGTCTGGGTGAACAACTCTAGTGTATCCTCCAAATTGTTGTATATCGTTTGTTCCGCTAGGGTTGTCTGTACTGCTCACGCTCATAATATGCGTCCCTGGTGCATATGCTTGTACTCCAGGCCCGCTCTCTGAACTATATGCTTTTCTTTCTAAATTATTACTGTATCCAGTGTCAATATTTCCTACATTTATTGCAATAGTTGATCCTGGTGCGCTTCCTCTGTGATACCATGTGTTGCCAAATCCGCCGACGGTGTTATTGTAGTCTAATCCTGTAGATACATCAATTTTATATCTACTGTTTCCTGCTGCAACTACAACATGCACACCTTCGTCTAATAATTCTTGAACCTCAACTTCATATGTTGACACACTAGCCGGGGTTGCGTAATCGCCAGCTGATGTTTGATTTCCGATCCATCCGTAATTATTACGTAGATCAGTTAATGTGTTGTAGTCTGTTCCACTAAAGTATGTTTGTCCTCTATAAAAAATCTGACTCGGAATGCTACTACCTAGATTATAACTAGAACCCCAACTCATATTAACAATAGTAGGACGTTTGTAACCTGTACTTGTGACTGGTTTATTTCTGTGCCATAATTTAATTACATCGAAGACATCTGCCGAGTTTATTGCGCCGCCTTCTGAACCAGTTAAGCCAGGAACTTTAACAGAATAAATCTTTGCATCTCTTGCCCAACCTTGTGTTTTACCTGCTGCTATTCCCGCACAGTGAGATCCGTGACCGTTATAATCTAAATAATGACTAACACTTTGCGTCCCGCTTAACCCACTCGCATCATACCAGTCTATTTGTTGAAATCTATTGTTACCTTCGCTATCTAACCATTCTGTATGAGTAGGAGTTACACCACCGTCTTGTATTACAATGTCTACACCTTTGCCTGTTAGCAAGTAAGGATATGAATCAGTAATACTAGAACCAGTTCCCCACGGTGTTTGTCTAAATACACCTCTTAGTAGTCCCCAGTTGATATCTGAACTAGTAATTGCGCTAGTTTTAGTCCAAGTTCCTGTTTGTTCTAAATGCGGATGAATAATCAAGTCTGGGTTTAGTTCAGGAGGTATTTCTACATCATATACTCTTTCGTCTTGTTTAAGTTGTTCAACTTCACTTGGTTCTAGTGCATAGTAGGTAATTCTGCGTGATCCTGGTTTAGGATTTGCTACTTGCACACTTCTTGCCGGGATACAATCTGTGCCGTAATCAGCAATCATATCCTGATGAAATTGATCGTAGTCTACATCTTTTTTGAGTATTACCGAATAAACTTGTTCTGCCATAATATACCTTTATACGCTACTAATAGTTGCGCCTAGACTTACACGCTTCCAACTTGTGCCATCATGCACGGCTAAACAAGGAGAACCAGCATCACCGTCGCTTACATAAATCGTGTCGCCTGCCTGTCCTGCTAGTGCAGTTGCTTCAGTAGTTGTGTACACTGAAAGTCTTACTGGTGAGCCTTGTATTACTACAGCATTTGTAGCATCTAGTACAATATTACTTGCCGAAGTTATTGTAGGAACACCTGCACCAGAACTAACAAACTCTGTTGCAGTAAAACTAGTTGTGCTAGTAACGCTATTAAACTGAACATCGTCGGTGGTATTAAGAGTTTGGTCAAAACTACTTCCGCCGCCTGTGTTAGTAATTGTAATAGTGTCAGTACCTGCATCCGTTGTTATTGATATTCCAGCGCCTGCTACAAGAGTTAGTGTGTCAGTAGTAGAATCTGCTGCTACTGTTGTTTGTCCTGCTACAGCAATATTTGCAAATACGTTTTGAGATCCTGATCCACCTACAGGCGGAATAGGTATCCATGTCATTGACGTTGCTTCATATGTTAATACATCGCCATCAAATGGTGGAATAGAAAGATCAACGTCAGTTAGAGCACCGAGAGTCGATGCGCCACCA
>Ga0209955_1000765_pt1 | contig 10736 bp, 3 predicted proteins | sample SalPonA_A_H2O_MG_FD_185716 | JGI IMG/M metagenome (GOLD analysis project Ga0209955, IMG submission 185716) | Water microbial communities from South San Francisco under conditions of wetland restoration - Salt Pond MetaG R2A_A_H2O_MG (SPAdes)... | ecosystem: Environmental > Aquatic > Non-marine... | reverse complement strand
GGATTAGCAATTGTAAAAATGCTTGTAGAAGAAAAACTCAATGGTTCAATTGAAGTTGAAAACAAAGACAATGGATGTGAATTTACGATTAAATTCTAAATTCTTGTTTAAAATTTTTTAAATATTACTTTTCAGTTAGTGCATACTGTTTAGTTTTTATAATAGGTTTTAAAAGATATGTTAAAATATTCTTTTGACCTGTAATAATATCTGCACTACCTCTCATACCAGGCATGATTGATAATGGTTTATCTTTAGTCCCTAAAAAGCTTTTATTAGTTCTTATATAAGCAGTATAAAAAGTTTTATCTTCTTCAGTCGTTGAATCAGGAGAGATCTTTTCAACAACACCATCAAGTGAACCATATATTGTAAAGTCATAGGCTGTAAATTTAATAGAAGCATCTAATCCAGGTCTTAAAAATGCTATATCTTCTGGTTTAACTTTAGCTTCAATTAATAGTTTTTCTTCATTTGGCACAATTTCAACTAAGTCCATACCAGGTTGAACTGTTCCTCCAATAGTATTAATAAATATCTTTTTAATGTAACCTGTAATTGGAGATTTCACAACAGTTCTATTTACTTGATCTTCTAAACCTACATTTTGTTTTGATACTTGATTAATTTGTGAAACAACTTCATTGTATTCTCTTTGAGCAAGGTTTTTAAACTCAATTTTTACATCATTTACTCTGCTACTAAATTCTTTTATAGTTGAATTAATTCTTTGAAGAGTTAGTTTTGTTGATTCTAATTGATCTTTAATATTATTTGCTTCCCTTTGAAGTTTCAAAAATTCAACTTTTGAAACAATTCCTTTTTTTACCAAAGGTTCCATAACACTTACCTCTTGACCTATTAAATCAAAACTATTTTTTAGATATTTTATGTTTGAAATAATTTCATTTTTTTCTTTTCTTTTTTGATTTAATTGTTGCTGTAAAACTTCAACTTTAGAATCCATTTGTTCTTTATTTGACAAATATAAATCATACTCTTTTTGAGCTATTTCATTTGTAGTTTTTGGTTTATACTCAATATCATTTGCTTCAGCATATAATCTTTTACTTCTTTGAGTAAGCTCATCTATTTCAAAGATATTTTTCTCATATGTTGAAGAATATTGTTTGTTTTCAATCTTAATTAAAACATCACCTTTTTTAACTAAATCACCCTCTTCTACTAAAATAGACTTTACAATTCCACCTTCAAAGTTTTGTACTGTTTTATTTTGTCCATATGGAATAACTTTTGCTTCAGTTCTAACAAGTTCTTCTACATTTGAATAATATGCCCAAACAAAAAAGAAGATAATAAAACTAAGTATAAAGTATAAAATCACCTTAGTACTATTTGGTGCTTTTTCTATTAAAGATTGGGCTGTTGAATTAGAAAAGTCTGAATGATTATTTTTCATTTTTCTTACCTATTAAAGTATTTAAAACATCTTCTTTTTTACCATCAAGTAAAATCTTTCCATTATCCATAACAATAACTCTATCAACTAGTTCAAGCATAGTGTTTTTATGGGTAATTAAAATTACAGTTTTATCTTTAATTTCTTCTTTTAAATCTTTAATTAAATTTAATTCAGTTCTACTATCCATGCTATCTGTTGGTTCATCAAGAAGCAAAGTTGAATATTCTCCAACTAAAGACCTAGCAATAGATACAGCCTTTTTCTGACCACCTGATAAGGTATCTCCTCTTTCACCAACTTGCATATCAAAACCTAGTGGATGAGAGTTAATAAAATCTAATAATTGAGCTTTTTTTGTGGCTTTTACTAGTACTTCATCACTCGCATTTGGATACTTATAAAGTATATTTTCTTTTAACGTTCCATTAAATAAAATCGAGTCTTGAGATACATAAGCAAAGTTTTTTTTAACATCGGCATTTTCTATTTGTTTTAACTCAATTCCATCAGTAATAATCTCACCTTCATACTCATCAAAAAGCTTCATAAAAAGTTTTAAAATAGTTGATTTTCCTGAACCCATTTTACCTATAATAGCTACTTTTTCCCCATGTTTTATTTCTAGGGAAATATTGTCTAAAACTTTTTTGTTTTCATCATAATTAAAAGTTAAATTTGAAACTTTGAAATTCCCATTTATTTTTTCTTTATGAATTGCAGCTTTATTTTTTTCTCTTTCTTCAGGAAGTTTCATTATGTTATCAAGCATATTATATGAAGCTTTTGCTTGCTCATAATTTGAAATAAGTGAGGCAAACTGTCCCATAGGAGCAATAGCCCTTGAAGATAAAATAACAGCAGCAATAAGACCACCTAACGTAAGATTATTTTCCGATATTTGATAAACACCAACTATAACTACAAATACTGTAGCTGATTGAATTAAAAGTGAATTTACATTTGTGATTGAGTTTGATAAAAGTTTAGTAAGCATACTTTTTTTAGAAATGTCAGCTGTACTTTCTTCCCACTTCCATCTTAAATGACCACTTGCACCTAAACTTTTTATAGTTTCTAGGGCATTTAAACTTTCTATTAAAATACCATTTTTAAGAGAAATAGCTTCATTTGAAGCTTCAATACTATTATGTAGAGGTTTTTTTATAAAAAAAGAATATACCAATAATAAAAGTATAAATATAATAGGGATTAAAACTATACTACCTGATATATAAGCAATTGATACTAGGAATATAGCAGTAAAAGGAAGGTCTACTAAAACAGCTACTGTTGAACTTGAAAAGAAATTTTTTACTTGCTCAAAATCTTTGATATTATTTGCAAAAGCACCTGTATAATTTGGCTTTGCAGATAATTTCATATTTAATATTTTTTCATAAATTCTAGAAGATACTACTATGTCAATTTTTTTTGAAACTATATCTATATAATAAGCTCTAATAGTTTTTAAAGAAATATCAAATAAATAAACAACTAAAATTCCTATAGATAATGCCCATAAAGTTTCAGTTGCAAAATTTGGCACTACTCTATCATAGATATTCATAATATAAAATGGTGTAAATAAAACAAATATATTAATTGCAAGTGAAGCAATAATCACATCTTTATAAATTTTTAGATTTGATTTTATAACTCCAAAGAACCAATGCCCTTCATTGTTATCTAAAATATTTTTTTTATTTACACTTTCTACAAAATCTTTTTTAATGAGAAAAAGTTTATTAGAGAAAAGTTTTTCAAACTCTTCAAAGCTAACTTCATTTGTAAATTCATCATCATAGACTACTTTTACTTTTAGAGTGTTATGTTGATTATCTATCTCATCTATTATTACTGTTGAATAATCATTTAAAATAGCAATACAAGGAAGCATTAAATTTGAGATATTTTTTAATTTTACATTTATTAGTTTTGATTTAAAACCAACTTTTTTTGCCATAGTGACAAATAGAGGATTTCCATTTAAATCCTCTAAAAGGTTTGGTAAATTTTTGTCATGTTTGATAGGGAAACCATCTAGTAAAGTTGTTTCACTTATGGTTTTATTATATTTTTCACAAAAGTAAAGTAGATTTTTAAACAAATATTTTGATAATTTGTATGAATCTTTATATTCCATTTAACCTACTTGTTTTTTTATTGGTCAATATATTCTCTAGCTTCAGCTGAATATACATTTTCATTTAAATTATTTACAAATGATCTATATAAATCCCCTGTTGCATCTAAAATTCTGAACTTAGAATTTAATATATCATATTTTGTGTTAATTGTCTGAATTCTGATATTGTTGATTTCTTCTTGTATATCAAGTAAATCTATTAAAGTTCTTCTACCTAATTGGAACTCCTCGAAATATGCTTCTTTAGAATTTTCTGTAAATTTTTGATAATCTTTTTGATGATCAATTTGTTCACTTAGCATAGTATAAGCATTCCATGATAATTGAAGTGATTGTTTTAATTCAGATAATAATCTTGCTTGGTGATCCACTTCATAGTTTAAAAGTTTTTTATATTTTAATTCATTTGCTTTGTCATTTCCACCTCTAAAAAGATTGTAATTAAATACTAACATAGCACTTAAATCCTCTCTTTTAGCATCATCAGTACCATCAATATTGTTATATCTAGTAGCTTCTAATTCAAGGTCTAAAGTTGGATAATAATCTTTTTGAGCAAATCCAATATTTTCTTTTGCAACATCAAAATCATATGATGCAACTATAATAGAAGGATTATTTTTATTTGCCGTAGCTAATGCTTCGTCAAAAGTAGCAGGTAACTCATATTTAAATGTTGGTTCAACTAACTCATCAATAGGAACAATTCTACCTAATGCTTTTTCAAATTTTATTTTTGCATCATTGTAATTACTTTTAGAAGAAACAAAATTTGATATTGCTAAAGATAATCTACCTCTAACTCTTTCTAATTCACTTTTAGTACCATAACCTTTATTGAATCTGTCTTCAATTTTCTCTTTGATATTTTTATGAATTTTGATATTTTCTTCAGTAATTTTATATACATTATATTCTCTAACATAATCAATATAAGCACCTGCTGCTTCTTTTAACTTATCTTGAGCAACTTCTAAATACTTATAATAAGCTGCTTTTGCCCTTGCAACATCTCTAGCTGTTGCATGAGTTGTACCAAAACCATCAAATATATTTTGAACAACTTTAAGTGAAATATCTTGATAATCATAATTGTCTTTTACAGCTGTTCCTGTTTTCCAATCTTTTTTAGATTTTACACCTGATTTAGCAGATAAATCAACAGTTGGTAGATAACCTGATTTAGACATATCTACTTCATTTGCAATAGATTCAAACTGATGAAGTCTTTCTTTTAAAGTTGGATCATTTTTGATAACTTCTGTAAACATTGTATCTAATGTTAATTTATCAGCAGCAAAAGCTGAAGAAGATAATAATAAACTTGAAACTACTAAACTTTTTAAAATTTTTTTACCAAACATTTTTTATTTTCCTTATTGAAATTTATTTTTTATTTATATTAAACCAGAAACTGTTATATCAGCATCTACTTTTAATGAAACAGAATTATCACCAGCATTTGTATAAGTCTTGAAACCTTCACTATCTACATCATTATTAGTTGACCAATCTCCATCTGTATTATCTAAACTTACAGTATCACCACTTTCACCTAAAATTGATAAAAGATTATTTGAATCTGTAATATCAATTACATCTTGCAATGCAATGTTTGTTAAATCATTATCAGCAGAACTATTAGTTAAATCAATTTTTTCAATATCTTTAATATCATTTGTATATGTTGCAAAGTCAATATCAATTCCACCATCTAATGCTAATGTATCAGTTCCAATTCCACCATCAATCACAAAGTCTGTACTATCATATTTAATAATACTATCAGTTTGATAATCTAAAGAACTATTAACTGTCCCAGTTCCAACTTGAATAGTAGTTAGTCCGCTGTCACTATCTCCATCAACATCTGTAATATCATATGCATATTTCATTTCAAATGTGTCGTTATAACTGATACTTCCAATAGACTCAATTCCAAGTTTAAATGAACTAACATTTCCAGCTAAAAATTCAACTCCAAGAATTGGATCCCCATTTTGACTTGTAATTGTATATTCTAAATCAGATGTGTAAAAACTATCGTCAGTTAATAGTATTTCTTCTCTACCTGCAGTTGTAATTACAGTAATAAATAATTCATCCCCTGATTTTTCACTTCCAAAGTTAAATAACTTAATATTTATTTCAGAAACTTCATTTGAAGTTGTAGTAATTCCATCATATGTTGAAACTGTATTGAAATCAAAAATTAGTTGCTGTCCTGCATTCATATTATTACTATCAACACCAATATAATAATTATTTGTATTTACAGTATGTTCAGCATCACTATCACTTAAATCAGCAGCACTATCTTCTATTAAATTATGTGCAGAAACTAACGCATCAACGACAACATTTGCACTACCGTCAGCATCAGTAAATTGAAAAATTCTATAATCATTATTTCCACCACCAGGTAAAATAATATCTCCATCAACCATATTTACAACACCTAGTAATTCACTACCTTGAGTATAGTTTAATGTTGTTCCATCACTATCAGCCATTGAAATAGTTGTAGTAAAAATAGTTGTAGAACCATTATTAATTGTACCTGTAACTGTTCCAGCAACATTATCAAATGTAATATCTACTTTTTGTCCATCTGCATATAATTCAGGAATTTGTGTTTTTGAAGGGTCCCAAGAGAATACATTTCCACCATCTGTTGAGTAGTATGTATCAATATTTGAACCACTTGTATTTGCATTGCCATTTATGACTTGCATGCTTTGATCTTCGATAGTTGGAGTATCATTTGTACTAATAATAGAAACTGTAGCAGTATTTGTTGCAATTGAGCCATTACTTTGTTCTTCAGAAGTCGCAGTTGCAATTAAAGTAAATCCATTTGAGGCATCTGTTGTTGAAACTGTTAATTGTAAATTATCCAATTGAGATTGAGTTATAGTTGCACTACCACTTGTAACAGTAATTGTAGTATCACCTGATTTTAAAGTTGCACCACTTGGAATGCCTGATAAAGTAACTTCTTTTAAAAGCTCAACATTTACACTTCCTGAATCTTGATTATCATAATCTGTTAAAGCATTATAGATATCTAAATTGTAAATTTCTGTATTAGCTGCAATTGTTACTGATAAATCCATAGAATTTATTGTAAGAGTTTTACCATTATTTCCATTTGATATAATTATAGTATCGAAACCTGTCATATCTATAGATTGTAAACTTCCACTTGTTATATCCAAAGCTTTACTGGTAATATTTGTAATTGTTGAATCAGATAAGTTTCCAACGTATACATTTACAGTTGGATTATCACCTGTATAATCTATTGTTAAATCATATAATCCTGATAATGTCGAGGAAAAATTTTGATAAATAAAATCCCCATTATCAAGTGTTAAAGATGTGGGCAACACTGTACTTACATCTTCTGAAGTACCTACAGCACCTTGTCTTCCTACATTAACCCATATATCTTTATTTATATTTTCAGATATTACAATATTAGCATTCAACTCAATATCAGGTGTATCAGCAACAGCTGTAACTGTAACATTAGCAACAGCTGTTATAGTTTCACCTGTAGTTTTATTTATCATTAGATAAGTAAATGTATCGCTTCCAGAAAAATCTGTATTTGGAGTATAAGTTAAAGTACCATCACCGTTATCAATTACTGTTCCATTTACACCATCACTTACTTTTTGATAAATATAATTTGCATCTAATGTTGTTGTTACTGATGTAGATGCATTAGCTGTATCGTCTTTTTCTTCAGTAACAGTTAAAGCTAATGGTTCAATAACTATTGTGCTATCACTTGCACTATTCCCATAAGAAGATATTCCACTATCTGATGTTGTTACATTTAATACTAATGATTCTAAATTATCAGCCCCATCACTAGAAGCTGTTGTAACTCTTACAAACATAGAAGGTGGAGTTGAAGTATTGGAAGCTAAGGTTATTTGATTACTTGAAATTGTTGTCCAGTTTGTACCATCAGTAGAATATTCAAATGCTGTATAATCAGCACCAACTACATCACCACTTATTTCTAAATCAACAACTGTATTACTATCTTTTGTTTTAGTTAAAGAAACTTCAAATACAGCAGAATTACCTTCTATTACATAACTTGGAGCTGAAACTTGTATAGATGGCTTTTCAGTGATGATAGTTGAAGCACTTGCATTAGGATTTGATAATGTAGATGCTACTCCACTTAAAACTAAACTTTCACCATCATCTTGAGCATCACCACCAATTGTTTTTATTTTGATATCAACACTTAAAGTATTAGCAGGTATTTCTATATAATCACCCCCTCCATCATTTAAAACATTTGTCCAAGTTCCTGGACTTGATTCATACATTAATTGAGCATTATAATCAGCTGTTGAAGTAGATGTACCAGAAGTAGTTAAATAAACTTTAGTAGCACTTGATTCTGTTTTTGCTAATGATACATTAAATATTGCACTTTCGCCTTCATAAACAGATGGTTGAGAGTCAATAATTAGTGCATTTGTTGCTACTTTAATAGTTGTTGTTACTGTATTAGAATTTATATCTCCATCATTTACAACCACAGTTACAGTTCTTTTGGCTGTACTAGCACTTGTATCTTTATTATAAAATCTAATAGCTTCTATAGCTTTTTCATAATCTGATAATGTTGCAGAACCTGTTAATTTTATTAAAGTAGATATACTTGTATTATCTACTGTGATTCCATTTGGTAAATCACTAGCAAATAATAAATCTCCAGTTTGAGCATTTGTAAGTGTAATCGTTGCACTTTCAATATTTGTATCATCAACATCAGTTACACTAACATCAGTATCACCAATACTAACTCCAGTTTTTCCTAAAGCATACGAAGTATTATAATCTTTTGAATCTGCAGATGTAGTAGAGTCATCATTATCCAAATCTAAAATAGGTGCATCATTTATAGGTGTCACATTATATGTAATAGTATTTGGTGTAGCTGAATTAGTAGTTCCATCATTTACTGTAAACTGGAATGTAGTGTAGTTATTTCCATTTTCATTTAAATCAGGATTAAATCTAAAATTACCATTATCAATATCAGCTTTTGTAATTACTTGATTTAGTGTTACATCTACCCAATTTGTTCCATTATAATACTGAAGTGCTCCATCATCTTCTAATGTAGTTATTTTTACACTATTAATTATATCATTATCTGCATCGTTATATCCAAAATCACTAACAGTTAATGCTGTAGGAGTATCTTCATCTATTGTAATAGTTTTATCAGCTGCAGTTGGTGCAGCATTTGAATTATCATTATCTATGATAGTTGCAGTACCAGAAGCACTAGTATTTTGTGTCGGACCACTTGTAACGCTTATATTTAAATCAAAAGTTTCATCAGACTCACTATCACTATCATCTATTGTTGGAACTCTAATCATAATAGAAGTATCCCCTGCACTAATAGTTGCATTTGTAACATTTGAACTCCAAGAAGTACCACCATCAGTTGAATATTGAAAGGTGCTTGTGTAATCACTACTTGAAGTAGCAGTACCAGCAGTTGAAAATAAATCAAATAGAACATCTTCACCAACACTTTTAGATAAAGTAACTGTAAACTCTGCATTATTTCCTTCAGTTACATTTACATCATTTACACTAATTGTTGGTCTATCATCATCTAAACTTGTTGTATTAGTTGCTGGTTTTCCACTTCCATCAAATGAACCATCATACTTCACACCTGTTCCATCATCTACGATAGTTCCTGTTCCTTGTGCGTCCGTTCCACCAGTATTTATTGCAGTTAAAGTTAAATCATGAGCACCTTCATAAGGATCATCATTTTGAACATTTAAACCAACATATAGTTTAGTCTGTCCAGTTGGTATTTGAACGTAGCTATTTACAGTATAAGGTTGCCAAGAACTTCCATCAAAATAAAATAAACTTGGATTATAATCAACTGATCCATCGGTTGGAGATGTTGTTCCACCAGTTGCTGTTCCATCAGTTAAACTTAATTTAACATATTGATCTGAATTACCATTAACTGTAAATATCATATAAGGAGAATCTTCATTAACTGTAATATCATTTACACTTAATGGTCGGTCATCATCTAATATAGGATTAGTAATTGTTGGATTATCTCCATTTGGATTACTATCAGGGAAATATGTTCCTGTACCATCATCATGGATTGTTGCTATTCCATTATCAGATGGTGAATCTGTTCCACCAGTATTTGTAGCTATTAATCTAAATGTCTCACCATTATCTTGTGCTGTTTCTTGTTCCGGAGTTAATGATGTTCTAACTAAAAGTTTCCCACTTGAATTTAAAGCTACATTCGTACTTGAAGTATAATTTGTCCATGTAGTTCCATTCCAATATTCTAAACTATTAGAACCCATAGTATTTGTTGTTGTTCCATCATTTATACTTAATAATGCTAATTGATTAGCAGCTCCACTTACAATAAATACAGCATAAGGAGAACCTTCATTTACATCAATATTATTTATAGTTAATGGTCTATCATCATCAAGTGTTGGGTATCCTGTATCCCCAGGAACATTTGGATTTGCTGTATTATTATTTCCTAAGAAAATATCACCCGTTCCATCATCATAAATTGTTCCAGTTCCTATTGCAACCTTACTATTTGTACTATCTGTAGCTGTAAGTTTAAAAGTATGAGCTCCTTCAAAAGGAGTATCATTTACAATTGCTGTTCTAAATAATACAGTAGTTTCAGTTGTAAATGTAATAGCTGAAGAGTATGCTGTCCAACTTGTTCCATTAAAATATTCTAAACTTGAAGAATAATCAACACTTCCATCTGTTGGAGTAGTTGAACCTTGAGTTGCTGTTCCGTTTGTTAATGTAAATGAAACTGTACGATTTGATATTCCACCTACTTCAAATACAGCATAAGGTGATGCTTCGTTTACATTTACATCATTTACACTTAATGGTCCGTCGTTGTCAAGACTTTGTGTTGGATCTGTAGCTGGTGTGTTATCATCAGTTGGATCTGTAGATGAGAAATATGTTCCAGTACCATCATCATGAATTGTTGCTATTCCATTATCAGATGGTGAATCTGTTCCACCAGTATTTGTAGCTATTAATCTAAATGTCTCACCATTATCTTGTGCTGTTTCTTGTTCCGGAGTTAAT
>Ga0209955_1000764_pt1 | contig 10739 bp, 5 predicted proteins | sample SalPonA_A_H2O_MG_FD_185716 | JGI IMG/M metagenome (GOLD analysis project Ga0209955, IMG submission 185716) | Water microbial communities from South San Francisco under conditions of wetland restoration - Salt Pond MetaG R2A_A_H2O_MG (SPAdes)... | ecosystem: Environmental > Aquatic > Non-marine... | reverse complement strand
CAGATGCTGACGGGCAAAATCGAAGGCATAATTTTCCCACTGCTGGGCGGTTTTTTCGGCCACCTCGCCGGATACGACACGAGGGCTTTTGCCACTCGCATACACATCCATTAAAGTGCGCGCCGCGCGTTCAAAGTAGTACAAATTATCAAAGCACTCGGCGATGGTTTCACCGGTTGCCAACACGCCGTGATTACCCATCAAAAGGATGCTTTTATCGCCCAATGTGGTGGCAAGACGTTCGGCTTCGTCACCCAATCCCATACCGTCGAATCCGTTATCCACAGCGACACGATTGAAGTAGCGCATGGTGTTTTGCTCTATGGGCAACATAGTGGGATCTTCAAGGCAGGCCAGTGCTGTGGCATAGCGCGAGTGCAAGTGCATCACGCAGCGAGCACTGGGGACATTGCGATGTAGTGCGCTGTGAATCGCCCAGGCGGTGGGATCTGGGGCATTGGGGCCAGTCATCACGCCGGGGTCGTCCGCGTTGAGAAGCAACAACTCGCTAGCTTTGATATTACTGAAGTGTCTTCCGCAAGGGTTTATCAGGAATAACGGCGAATCTTCCGCGAGCGAGTAACTAAAGTGATTGGCAATAGATTCATGCATATCTAAGCGGGCAAACCAGCGAAACGTCGCCGCTAGCTCGATCCTAGCCTGCTGGATATGGACAGGGTCTAGTGAATGAATCTCTGCAGTCATTGCGTTAACTCCTCGTCATCTTCATGGCAAAGGTATCAGCCTATTCGACGATCATCAATGCTCTTCGTTGTAGCCGGCGTCAGGGTCTATTTCACGCTCACGTTTGGCGACGAATGCTTTTAGCTGCTCATCAATGGCCGGGTCTAGTTCAGGCTCAACGTAGGCTTCCAGTAATGCCTTGGCGGCTGACAATGCGCGTGCTGTTAAGTCTTGCTCGCCATCGTACTGCCACTGCTCGAACAACTGACCATCGAATAACTTGGGCATTGCAAAGGCATCTTCAAAATGTGCCAAGGTGTGAGGATGTTCAAAATAGCGCCCCGCTGGGCCCACATCTGCCACCGCGCCTAGCGCCGCATCGAAGTCATCCCAACGCACACCGGCAGCCATGCGATAAGCCATAGCGCATTGTTCAGCATCAGCCATGAATTTGGCCACCGAACACTGCTGCCCCGCTTCATTCCAACCCGCTGCCTGCCAAATATAATTGGCGCCCGCATTAACCGCCGACATCAGCGTTGTTGCGCTTTCATAACCGGCTTGTGCATCCAATACTTTAGACGCCGCCAAGCCACCCGAAGAACGCCAAGGCAGGCCGTAGTGTCGCGCCATTTGGCCAAGCATGTAATTCATCAATGACAACTCTGAGGTGCCCACTAATGCTTGGCCTGTCTTCATTGAGAGGGTTGAAAGATAAGCACCATAAATAGCGGGGGCCCCTTTGCGCACCACCTGGGTGTAAGCCAAACCCGCTAAGGTTTCCGCGTTAATCTGTGCAATAGCTGCAGGTGTTGAGGAGGGGGTGTTAGATCCAGCTAGCGTGTAAGGCGAGCAAAGCACGGGCTGGCGACGCAACACGTATTGGCGCAAGGCTTTTAAAATTGTTTCGTCGTAAACCAGCGGCGAGGTACCGCTAATATTGGCCGTCGTCACGGCGTGGTCTTCAAGAAAATCTGCACCAAACAAAATATCACACATGGCGAGTACATCTTGGGCGTTCTTACCCGAAGTTGTCATACCCATAAACATTTTGTCGGAGTACTTCATTGACGAATACGTAATGTGCAAATGGCGATGGGGCACAGCAATATCATTGGGATCAACGATGTTATGCCCTGTGGAATGCATCGCCGGAAGCAAATGCGCCAACTTGTGCATGGTGTTCAAATCGTCGAGGTTTGCTAGCCGTCGCTCATCGTCAAGATCGCGAATAAAGCTAGCACCCGAGGCAGGCACAAAAACGGCTTGGTTATCTCCCACCGCAACACTATGCGCTGCATTACGCGCGGTGTAGTTGATACTAGAAGGGATAGAAGCAATCAATTCACGCAAATGGTGCCGATCTATGTAAATACGGTTACCTTCTACTTTTGCTCCAGCTTCACGCCAATCTTGTTGAGCAATAGGGTCGCGGAAGATGACACCCACATTTTCTAATATCGACATAGAAGCATCATCGATAAGGAGAATTTGCTCTGGCGTTATTGCCGTCACAGGACTCAACGCATGCTTTAATGTTGGCAGCATGGGTTCCAGGATGGAAGAGCGCATAGCAATGCGGGCATTTCTAGCGCCGCGTCTACGGGTATGCACATTCGCCATAATTAGATCTCTTCTGTTTCATTCATTAAAAAAACCGATGTATTTTGAATGTCGCTAAACAAACAAAACACATCGGTCATTTATACCCTATTTAACTAGGATAGCTAAGCTTTAGAACAAGCCTTCGATGTGGCCATCTTGGTTGACAAAGATTTTCTCTGCTGTCGGTACGCGAGGCAGACCAGGCATCGTCATCACGTCACCACAAATGATGACCACAAAACCCGCGCCGGCAGACAAACGCACGTCACGAATGGGAACAACGTGACCAGAAGGTGCACCATATAAACTTGGGTCAGTACTAAATGATAGGGGCGTCTTAGCAATACACACTGGCAAGTGACCGAAGTCTTCTTGCAACTTTGCAATTTGCTCGCGTACTTTGTTATCAGCGATGATATCGTCAGCACCATACAATTCAGTGGCGATAGTCTTGACCTTATCCCACAAGCTTAAGTCATCGCTGTATAGTGGGCGGAAGTTCGACTCACTATTTTCAGTCATCGCGATAACTTCTTGCGCCAACGCCTCAGCACCTTCACCGCCCATAGCCCAGTGATCGGACATGATAGCTTTGGCACCAATTTGCTCACATAACTCTTGCAGTAAGGCAATTTCAGCATCGGTATCGGCACTGAAACGGTTAATTGCCACTACCACAGGCACACCAAACTTGCGGGTATTGGTGACGTGGCGTGAAATATTGGCAAAACCTTTACGAAGCGCATCAAGGCTTTCTTTTTTGAGGTCTTCTAGTGCTGCGCCGCCATGCATCTTAAGCGCACGAATTGTACCTACGATCACCGCAGCATGAGGTTTAAGCCCAGACTTACGCATCTTAATATTGAAGAACTTTTCGGCCCCTAGATCAGCACCAAAGCCTGCTTCGGTTACCACGTAATCTGCCATTTTTAATGCCGTTGACGTCGCCAACACCGAGTTACAGCCGTGTGCAATATTGGCGAATGGTCCGCCGTGAACAAAGGCAGGAGTACCTTCAAGCGTTTGCACTAGGTTAGGCTGAATAGCATCTTTCAACAATGCTGTCATGGCACCTTCGGCATTTAACTCACGTGCGTAAATGGCCTTTTGCTCGCGTGTATAACCAATAACGATATTACCTAGGCGCGCTTGTAAGTCTTCTAGGCTGGTCGCCAAGCAGAAAATTGCCATTACTTCGGAGGCCACAGTAATATCGAAACCATCTGTACGAGGGAAACCGTTACCCACACCACCCAAACTGTTAGTGATTTGACGCAGTGCACGGTCGTTCATATCCACAACGCGGCGCCAGCTGACACGACGAACATCTATGCCTAGGTCATTACCCCAGTAAATGTGGTTGTCGACCATAGCAGACAATAAATTGTGCGCGGCACCAATGGCGTGAAAATCACCGGTAAAGTGTAAATTGATGTCTTCCATTGGAATGACCTGCGCATAACCACCACCCGCAGCACCGCCCTTAATACCAAAACAAGGGCCTAATGAAGGCTCACGTAGGCAGATCGCTGTTTTCTTACCCAGGCGAGAAAGCGCATCACCTAAACCCACCGTCGTGGTGGTTTTACCTTCACCCGCTTTGGTTGGGTTAATGCCGGCGACGAGAATGAGTTTGCCATCTTTACGGTCTTGTAAACCGTTGATGTAGTCCAAACTAATTTTGGCTTTATGGTGACCATAAGGCTGTAAATCTTCATAAGCCAAACCAAGTTTGGCAGCAACTTCATGAATGGGCTTAATATCGGCTTCGCGTGCAATCTCGATATCCTGCTTGGGATTTTGGTGCTGTGATGCTGGCATTTTTTATAACTCCTTCGATCTTTTTATTGTGCTGAACGACGTCGTTTAACGCGTCCTGTTTTTGCCGAACTAGTCACACGCCGCTCAGAAAGTCCTGGGATGGCGAGTTCTAGATTTGGATAGGGTGCTGTCGTATGGGGGAAACCCATCGCGCCAACGAAATGTGCTTGGAAGGTGGCTTCTGTCGCTGTTTCAATTTTTTCAATGCGACGAATAATAGGCTCAACTTCATTGCGAGCATGGCGGTTAAGCAGAGCTATTCGAGCACCCTCGCCGGCCGCATTACCTACACCGCCTACATTTTCTAAATTACAGTCGGGAATCATGCCAAGTAGCATGGCGTATTTAACATCGATGCGGCTACCAAATGCCCCGGCGAGCTTGATACGCTCCACTTGATCGGTTCCCATTCGGTCCATCAATAATCGAATACCCGCATAAAGCGCAGCCTTGGCTAACTGAATCGCTCGCACGTCGTTTTGAGTAATTTTTAATGTCCGTGTGCCTTCGTACAATACATAGCTGTAGGTACGTCCATCCGCGATAATGCGAGGCGATGGCTTATCGGCCTGCGGCTGAATAACACCATCGGCGTTAATCACGCCAGCCAAGAATAATTCACCGATAATTTCGATGATGCCAGAGCCACAAATACCGCTAATCTGTAAGCTTGAAGACGCCATTTCGAACGTTGGATCGTTCGACCAGGGGTCGCAACCAATAATTTTAAACGTGGGCTCAAGCGTCATTCGGTCAACGCGAACGCGTTCAATAGCCCCGACTGCAGCTCTTTGACCACAGCTAATTTGTGCGCCTTCAAAAGCAGGGCCCGTTGGGCTAGAGGCCGCCAACATGCGGTTGCGGTTACCTAGAACAATCTCAGCATTTGTCCCCACATCAACAATCAGAGTCATTTCATCGGACTGATCGGGGCGTTCAGACAATACAACCCCAGCGGTGTCAGCGCCGATATGGCCTGCCAAACAAGGCAGAATAAATACACGGCCTGCGTCGTGAAGCGGCAAATCCAATTCGTGAGCCTCGACTTCCATGGCTTGATCTACTGCCAAATTGAAAGGTGCGCCACCCAACGGGATAGGATCTAAGCCTAATAAAATATGGTGCATGATGGGGTTACAAACGATCACCATATCCATCACATCGCGCGGAGTTAACCACACCTGTCCTGTGGCTTCCTTAATGAGATCAGTAATACGCTGGCGAACGACCTTGCCCATTTCTTGGGCTCCGCCTTCATTCATCATGGCGTATGACACACGGCTCATTAAGTCTTCGCCAAACTTAATCTGTGGGTTCATCGCCGATGCCGACGCCACGACTTCACCCGTGCTCAAATCAGCAAGGTGAACCACAATACTGGTAGAGCCTAAGTCGATTGCCACCCCATAAGCCTTGGCCTCATGACCAGGCCAAAGAGCAACAATTTGCGGGGGCTTACGCGTTGAGTGATAAACAGCAACGCTAACCTGCAAACTAGTATCTGGCTGTTTTTTCAAATGCTCGGTGACCAAAGCTTGCAACTGCTTAACCATGGACAGCTCGTACCACACACCTGCCAAGTCGTGATTAGACTGCAAATCAGTTATCAAGCGACTGATATCTGCTGATGGAACATCCATCAATGGTGCGGGTATATAAGCCGTGTACATCGAGACCGCTGGCGCCAGATCAATTTCACGATCATCGACGCCTTTTGCAATGTCCTGCTCATGCGATTGGCTGCTTGCGGGTATTTCGATGACCACATCATTCATGATCTTGGCGGTACAGCCAAGTCGTGCCCCAAGCATACGCTCTTCGCCTACACGGCCCGCTTCAACTTCTTTAAATTCAGACAAGCTATCATGCGTCGATTTCACACCGTACTTGGGAAAATCCCCTACGACATGAAAGACTTTGCAAGTACCGCAAATACCTTGACCACCGCAGCTAGACTCAACATCCACTCCAAGGCGGCGAGCGGCTCTAAGTACCGGCATTCCCTCAGGCACCTCTCCTCGGATACCCGAAGGAGTAAATATCACTTTGACATTTTTGAGATTGCGCGCGCGGCGTGATCTACGTGGTACCTGGGTCGACTCACTCATGGTGACTTTTAGCCTCTCAATTTAACGTTAGTTGGATCGTAGGGTGATTCCTCCACGACGGTGGCTTGATAAAGTTCACCCAGAATTTCAATCTGTAAATTGGTGCCGATAGCCGCGTATTCTGGAGCCACCAAACCAAGCGCCAATGACTTGCCTACACGCCAGCCATAACCACCTGACGTCGCACGACCAACCAACTCGCCATCTTGGTAAATAGCTTCAGAGCCGCGTGCATCAGCATCGGTCACACCGTGCACTTCCAAGGTCACAAAAGCATTCTTAAAGCCACGCTCCTGCCACGCTTTCAAAGCGTCTTTGCCGATAAAATCAGACTCTTTTTCAAGGCGTACAAAGCGCTGTAGACCAGACTCGAGCGCTGAGTACTCAATCGACATTTCGCGCGGAATCAAACGGTATGATTTCTCAAGGCGCATGCTGTCCATGGCGCGAATACCAAAGGGCTTGATATCAAACTCGGCTCCAGCCTTCATCAACTCATCGAAGATATAGTTTTGCATTTCAATGGGATGGTGAAGCTCCCAGCCCAACTCACCGACGAAGTTAACGCGAAGTGCATGGGCTTGCGCGTAACCTACGTTGATGAACTTACCGCTCAACCATGGGAAGTTAGCGTTGCTCAAATCGGTATCGGTAATCTTTTGCAATACGTCGCGAGCATGAGGACCCGCCAACACCAACACGCCCATTTGAGTTGTAATCAATTGAAGATCTACACTGCCATCGCTGGGCTTGAGCTTTTGTAGGTAGTCAAAATCGTGAGATTCAAATGCACCCGCTGATACCAAGTAGTATTTGTTCTTAGCCATTTTGTACACGGTGAATTCAGCGCGTACACCACCATCTTTAGTCAGCATATGGCACAGGCCTAAACGACCGACTTTCTTAGGAATGCTGTTGGCAAACAAGTACTCCAACCACGCCTCTGCGCCAGGACCCGTTACCATGGTCTTGGCAAAAGCAGACATATCTAACACGCCAACTTTTTCAGCGACGTGCTTACATTCATTACCGACAAATTCAAAGTAGTTAGAACGACGGAAAGAATTCTTTTCAACAATACGGCCATCGTCCAGAGGTCGAGAGAAGTTTTTGTTGAACAGCACGTCGGCCATATTGAGTTCGTCGTCACTCAACTGATAATCTTTTGGCGCAAACCAGTTGGGACGCTCCCAACCGTAAACTGAACCAAATACCGCACCAAGCTCTTTCATACGGTCGTAGCATGGAGAGGTTTTTAACGGGCGAGCCGCTGAGCGCTCTTCGTCAGGATAGTGGGTGGTGAATACGTTACGGTAGGCCTCTTCGTTCTTGTCACGCAAATAGCCACGCGATGCGTATGGACCAAAACGGCGTGGATCAACACCCATCATATCAACCGTGGGCTCACCTTCTACAATCCACTCTGCCAATTGCCAGCCGGCACCACCAGCAGCGGTGATTCCAAAGCTGTGCCCTTCGTTTAACCAGAAGTTTTTCAAGCCTGGTGCAGGGCCAACAATGGGGTTACCGTCAGGCGTATAGGCAATCGCACCGTTGTACACATATTTGACACCTACCTCTCCGAATGCAGGTACACGCTCCATACATTTCTCGATGTGTGGCATCAGGCGCTCGAGCTCTTCGGTAAATAATTCCCACTCGCAGTGTTCTGAAGGACCGTCAACATAACAGCATGGCGCACCTGGCTCATAGGGACCTAACAACAGGCCGCCAGCCTCTTCACGTAGATAATAGCCAGAGTCAGATTCGCGCAATACGCCCATTTCTGGCTCACCACGCGCTTGGCGTGCTTTAATTTCTGGGTGTGGCTCAGTGACGATGAACTGGTGCTCAACAGGAATAACAGGGACATCAAGACCCACCATTTCACCTGTTTTGCGAGCAAAGCTGCCGGTACAAGATACGACGTGCTCACACACGATATCGCCTTTGTCAGTGCAAACTTTCCATTTACCATCATCCAACTGCTCGATACTTAGCACGGTGGTGAAGCGATGAATTTTAGCACCCATATTGCGGGCCCCAGTGGCCAGGGCTTGGGTCAAATCGGCGGGTTGAATATAACCGTCTTCAGGGTGTTGAATAGCGCCAACAAGGCCTTCGGTCTCACACAGTGGCCAAATTTCTCTAACTTCTTCTGGTGTTAAGAACTTAACGTCGACACCTACCGTTTTTGCGACACCGCTGTAGTACTTGTATTCATCCATGCGGTATTCACAGTTAGCCAAGCGAATATTACTCACTTTGCTCATACCGACGTTTTTACCCGTTTCTTTTTCTAACTCTTGGTAAAAATCGACAGAGTATTGGTGAAGCTTGCCGACCGAGTAACTCATATTAAATAGCGGCAACAAACCAGCAGCGTGCCACGTCGATCCAGATGTCAGTTCCTTACGTTCGATAAGTACTGAATCGGTCCAACCTTTTTTTGCCAAGTGGTACAGCGTACCTACGCCTACTACACCACCACCAATTACGACTACGCGAGCTGTTGATTCCACAATGAGACTCCTTTAAAGCATTCTTATAAAAGGCATAAATAGGCCAATTTATTGTTGTTGCGGCGAAGTCTACCGAGGCTGGCGAAGCGTGTACTATGTTAATTGCGACAGCAAAGTACTCATTTACGACAGTCATATTCTTGGCACAAAATAATGGCGCAGCGAGATAGCTAGATGTCGCGCTAGATACAGGACAAGCTAAAAAGTGGATGCAATATATGCAGATAAGAAGACCAACTTTAACCTTCGTTGAGTAATGTACTATGACTGATGCAGAAAACACTTCTCCAGCACGCCGCAGCCGTCGTGGCGGCAGAGCCGAGCGCATGGCGGCAGCCGCACAAACCGTAGCTGCTCCTGCTTATTTAACCCGCAAAATCCCGACATACAGCATTCTTAATGAAGAAGGGTTAGCGCAAATTGAACATAACGCTGACACTATTCTTGAAGAAATTGGTATCGAGTTCCGCGGCGACGCAGAGTCACTAGATATTTTGCGCAATGCAGGCGCAACCGTCACTGGCGAATTAGTTAAATTCCCTCGCGGTATGTGTCGTCAAATTATTCAAGCTTCAGCTCCGCGTGAATATACCCAGCACGCTCGCAACCCAGAGCGCAGCGTTGTTATCGGCGGTGACAATACCGTATTTGTTCCCGCCTACGGCTCACCGTTTGTTTATGACATCGAACAAGGTCGCCGCTACGCTACAATTAACGACTTTGAAAATTTCGTAAAGCTTGCCTACATGTCACCCGGCATACACCACTCAGGCGGTACAGTGTGCGAACCCGTTGACCTACCCGTCAACAAACGCCACTTTGACATGCTTTACAGCCACATGAAGTATTCTGATAAAGCGTTCATGGGCTCAGTAACGGCGCCATCTCGTGCGCAAGACTCTGTTGATATGTGCAAGATTTTGTTTGGCGATGATTTCACAGACCCTGTGACCGGCAAGCCAAAAACCTTCATGACGAGCCTTATTAATGCCAACTCACCCATGACCTTTGACGAGACTATGCTTGGCGCCGCCAAAGTCTTCGCTCGCACCAATCAGGCTTGTATTATTACTCCATTCATCTTGGCTGGCGCGATGTCTCCGGTCACCGTTGCAGGTACCGCGGCTCAGTCACTGGCAGAATCTATGGCAGGCATGACGCTTGTTCAGCTAGTAAATCCTGGTGCACCTGTCATTTTGGGAAGTTTTGCTAGCTCCATTTCAATGCAATCAGGCGCGCCTACTTTCGGCACACCCGAACCTGCAATGGTTCTCTATGTGATGGCCGAACTTGCGCGACGTCTTGGTGTTCCATTCCGTTCTGGCGGTAGCTTATGCGGCTCTAAAATACCCGATGCACAAGCTGCCAGTGAATCTGCTAATACGCTTCTTCCCACAACATTAGCTGGTGTTAACTTTGTATTGCACTCAGCCGGCTGGCTAGAAGGCGGCTTGGCCATGGGTTATGAAAAATTTGTGATGGACGCTGATCAAGTCTCTATGATGGCCGTTCAACTTGGCGGTGTGGATATGTCTGAAAACGGTCAAGCGATGAGCGCATTGCGCGAAGTTGGTCCGGGTAATCATTTCTTAGGTTGTACACATACGCAAGCTAACTTCAAGAATGCCTTCTACCGCTCACCTATTGCAGATAATAATAGCTATGAGCAATGGGCCTCCGAAGGCAGTAAGGATATGGCAACACGTGCCCACGAGAAATGGACTAGCATGCTTAATAACTACGAAGCCCCTGCATTAGATCCTGCGGTTGATGAAGCATTGTTAGACTTCATTAATCGTCGTAAGGCTGATATGCCAGACGCCACACACTAGCATTAACTTGTCCCAAACAGGGTAGCTTTTAAGCTACCCTTTTTTTTGCCTGGAACTTACTTTCCCTGTATTTTCACAACTTTTACAACACCTGATTGACGCTATTTAATAAATGAGTTAAAAATTGAAGACTAAAATTAACAAGAAGCATTTTTAAATGTCTAATC
>Ga0209955_1000763_pt1 | contig 10760 bp, 13 predicted proteins | sample SalPonA_A_H2O_MG_FD_185716 | JGI IMG/M metagenome (GOLD analysis project Ga0209955, IMG submission 185716) | Water microbial communities from South San Francisco under conditions of wetland restoration - Salt Pond MetaG R2A_A_H2O_MG (SPAdes)... | ecosystem: Environmental > Aquatic > Non-marine... | reverse complement strand
AGATGAGTATTTTTTAAGGAGACCAACATGACTCGATATCGCACGTTTCAACTATTCGCATTCAGCGTCTACTTTCTCTCGATCCCAGCGTTGGGCTTCGCGGGAATCATTCTCGCGATCTGGGGCCCGGACGAACCCCTAATGAACATCAGCATGGGTGATTGGATAACGTTCAGCGTTATCGCGACGGCGCTTATCATGCTGGGTGACCGTTTTGGCGGACGCCCGCTCACTAAGACACGGTTAGCTGCGTATGAGGTGATGGATGAGATGCTGATCAAGATCTACGGCGGGAAGTAAAGCTCTAGCCCCCAAGGGACTAGAGTTTACCCGCTAACGCTGAATACTCTGATGGTACTCACGTTTCACTTTTACAAAGGCAGTCTGGTCTGCGATCAATTGATCCGCCCAGTCCACACTTTTAGCTGACTCCGGCCGCTTAAGGTCCGGAAAAACAAGCTTGGCACGATAGCCTTCACCCTCAAGCGTCTGTTTAAAACGCTTGGCGGCAACAAGCCCGGCAGAGGTACGATCAATATCCACAAATATCAACACCGTACGAACACCTTGAGGCGGACGATAGGCATTCATATTTGAGGCGCTTATGCACGATACGACAGGGATACGCGCCCCCTGCATAACGGCTAACGCAGTTTCTAATCCCTCAGCAATACCAATCACGCCATCTCGCTTAGCAGCTTCAATGGCGCATTGACCCAGTGTGATCACTCGGCCTTTGATATCACTGTTTAAGGATTCGCACTGTTTGCGAGCAGGTGCCTTTTCCGCCACGTTCAGCTTCTGCCCCTCTGGGGTTAAGAAGATCCGGTGAATCGAAACAGGATGCCCGATATTGTTACGTACAACGGCCATAATGCCGGGGAACGCACCGTAGTACGTACCCTTATACTTGTAATGCAGCTTAGGGTGAAACAGAAAACAATCAGCTTTGAGTGCTGCGGCAAGAATGCCACGGCTCTCTAAGTAACGGCGTGCTGGCTCTGCATCCTCATGGGTTAAAGGTTTCCCTTCGCTCCACAAGTGATTCAGCCATGCGCGAGTGCTTGTATCATCCTTGATGCGCTGTACCTGAGCGGTTTCACGAAGCGACACGAAGTTGCTTTCATACAGGCCTGATTTCTGTTTATCGAAATCATAGCCTTCCAACCACTCCGACAACTCATCGAAGACATCCACAAAACTGCGCCCAGTTAGATGCATGATGAACGCAATCCCATCAGGAAATACGCCCTCTGAACCTAAGTTCTGAACAACACCGCCTCCTGTCTCAGCAACGTCTCTGAATACCCGAAGGCCATCAACGTCACCATCCAAGAAGCTGTCTACGTTTTCACCCGGCTTGCTTAACGCATCAGCTAGCGAAGGAACAAGCGCCAAAAGCGCCTGATCCCAACGACCAGAGAGCCGCTGTTTTAACTCTCGAGAGTTACGTTTCATACTCCACCTCCTTTCAGATGGGGCGTTAAGACCTCAACTGAGTGAGGGGTTAATGAATAGAGCGAAAGAAAAGCACCCACTGCCCATCGATCAACTGGAACTTGCGGACCAGATCAAGATGATTAGCGGTTTTCGAGCGCTCAATACGAACAACGCGGCCGTGGCCATTTTTTGCATAAGTAGTCATGTTTTATCCTCCTGAGAAGGCAAAACAGACCACCCCCAAGGGACGATATGTTTCGCCCCATCGGGTAAGTGAGAAATGTTAGTGGGTAATGTTCAGCTCAATAAGCTTCGTGCGCTCTAGCAAAGAGCTGTTCACACACGATTCGCTACCGCAGGCAACGATCTTAAAGTTGGGATGGCGCAGATAAACGTTGCCGTCTGGATCTGCAACAGATTCCCATACAGAAATTCCCATTAACGAGAAGACCATGTGTTTCATATACAGCTCACTGTAAATGCCTGAAAAGTCCTCTTGCCGTAAGAGCAGGCGTTTACCGTTTTGGTAAGCATCTTTAAAGCTCTCGAGTGCAAAAATGCCTTGCTCTGGCGAGTTAGCAGTTTGAAACGCAATGATCTCTGCACTGGTAACAGTGCGTTCTAAGTGAGTATTCATGGTTATATCCTCGGTGTAGAGGGGAGACCATGCCCGAGGGGATGGTTACCCTCTGGGTGTGTAAGTGAGTTATGGAAGGAGTGTTTTTACCGCTTGTATCAGCGCTTTCGTCTTGAAACCGGAAAATAGCATTGCGAACAAGTAGAACGGATAGCTGATCTTGCGACCAAACATCCCTTCAATTGCCACGCCCAAAGCCACAACAAGTGCGCCTATTTTCATAAGCCTTCTATTGCGACCTCGGAATAAGCTATTAGCCTTATCGATATCAAAACCTGGAATGAATTCCACGCCGTTTACATGCGTTATTGCGCACTTCTCTTTCTTTCTTTTTACAAGTTTTCTCATTTCGTTCTCCTATATGAGAGCCGTCAGAGAAACCTGTCCCGAGGGAAAGTTTTCCCGTCGGGCAAAGTTAAGTTTTTACCTGCATCCAGAATGGATTCAGGCACCAAGCGATTAGTGTATTCATCTCGAATACCTCGATTGGCTGGGGTAAACCGATTGGCTTACGTGAGTGTTAGAACGGCAACGAATTATCGTTAGCCGTTCACTGAATGGGAGCAAATGCAATCTACCGATCGATCCGCTGACAGACGTGTAGCGACTGCAGAGCGAATAGTGCATTGACTAGACCCACAAAGACCAAAAAAAGGCCCTCAAGAGATCCAACCAACGTGTCTGCTGAGCGAATAGAGGCAAGCCCAATCGTCACAGACAACATTGCTGCGAGTGGGAATGCGATGACGCCCACACGGTAGAAGATTTGTACCAAAGTTGAGTCAGTGTCCATACGTTTATCCTCGAATGTAAGTGAACACCCAAAAGGACAAATGGACACCCGATGGGCAATCTATTTGCCCAAGTGGGTGGCGACGCGATGCGTCTATTAGAAAAGCCCTAAAGGGCTTAAATCAGTGATACCAGATGTTGCCGTTCTCAATACGCTTAGGCGCATTGGCACGACGCGCTTCGAATACGTGACCTGTAAATACCCGATCATCGGATACTTCGGGTTCAACGACACGAGGCGCTTCAACAACTTCTACCTTCACAACCTCTGCTCTCACATGGAGTGCATAGGCGAACAACTTAAAGACTGCTGTTAAAAACAACATGACTCCAAGCAGCACCCACTGACCCATCATCAGAGCACCGACAGACAGAAATAACGCAACGCCACCGACAAAGTGACTTACGATTACTGCTGCGTCGAATACTTTCTCCTGAATGTATTGTGGGAGTGAAGATGCAGGTTGATTATCATTAGAAAAATGATTCATGGTTTAAGCCCTCCAAAGGCATTTGAGTTTTTAGATCATGCTTGATGATCACGAAGGCTAAGAACTAGCCATTTCAGATCTTTTCGTGGGTCGCGAGATACCGAAGTATCCTTGAGGGTTTCAGCGACAAACCCCTCTATCTAAACTGCACTGGAAGATCCAGATACAGATAGAAACTGCTTTGGAGAGTTGCTATTAGTATAGCCAACTTTTCAAAACTGTCTCACCTTCCTTGCCTGCTTAGAGGCTACCAGCCCCCCTGTTAGGGGGACCGGTGAACACTTAGTAGGTTGCGGTTAGAATGACAGCTGCGCGCCACTCATACCGTCCGCCTTACCGAACTGACCTGAACGCTGCGAGATTAAAGTATCTCTCAGCTCCATAGGGTCAACTCCGGCTGCTCTGCAACAGTTCTCGAAACTGAATGGGTAATCAGCATCCAACTTGGATGTGCTTACAATCCAGTCCCACGCCATCAACGAGCTTTTCGTGTCAGTGCGGTATTCCGCGCCGCCACGCGAAACGCCAAAGGCCTCTCGAATGGTAAAACACAAAAGTTCGTCAGCGATGCTGATGTACTCTTCCTCAGAAAGAGCCTCAGGGAGTTCGCATTCCACAAAGGGAGATACGCCAGCCTGTTCAGCGACCAACTCGTAAGAGTTACTCTCTGACTCATCAACAAACTGCTCTAACAGAGCTAACTCAGCATTTTCGTCACCAGCTTCTGCTGCTGCGAAAAGGTCCAACAGATCAAGATTACTCATGGTAATTCTCCAAAACGTAAGTGAGTTGGAGAGACCACCCCCACGGGGAGGTAAGTCTCCCCGAAGGTAAGTAATTAAAATCAAGCGACGCGTAAGAACTCTCGAGCGATATCGAATAATGCCCCTTGCAGGTCATCAACCGATTGAATCACCACGCTGTTCTTAAAGTAGCGATTCACCGCATCTGACTGAATACCAATGCCATAGACATCGATGCCCGAGTCATCACACAGCCTATGAATGTAGCTGACAAGCCCCCCGTTACTGGGTGCCCCGTCGGTTACTACAATCAAGACTCTGCGCGCACGTTGCGTGTTCATCGCTAGTTCACGCGCCCCGAATAACATGGCTTCACCCATCGGGGTTCCGCCGTGTGCGCCGATCTTAAACCGGTCCAGATTGGATCTAACGGGCTGCTTACGCCGAATAATCGGATTCACAGCGTCGTGTAGACCAAAAGCTGAAACAGCAATATCGGCATTCGGGATTGCGTTCACGGCAAGCGCAAGGGATACAGCCGCCGAGTTGGCAATGGGTTGAATTCGAGACATTGATCCGCTGCAATCGAGCAGAACATGAACCGAAGTATCAATCCGTTTACCAGACTCTTTGTGCTTGTAAATCTTACGTTCACCCGCCATCGCTCTCGCTAAGCGTCGAGACTCAATACGCGTGCCCTCCTCTCGAACAGATCGGATGGATCGCGTTTGAGCTTGCAATAGACCAGTAATCTTCGCGCGCAGTTTCGAGGAGGATAAAACTCCCTGACTGATCGCATCAGAACACCTTTCGTCCATCAGCCATTGATGCTGTGAACTGTCTATTTGCTCGCCAACGTCAGTGTTGATTAACCCATAAACAGGTCGATCTTCACCGTCACTCGCGTGCTCCTCTTGCTCAGCATGCTCAGATAACGCCTCAACAAGTTGTTCAATAACGTCTGCAGGCACATTTTCTTCGGCCATTAGCTGGTCGAATTTGCTGTGCTCGCTCGCGCCACCGCCGCCTTGTTGTTGCGTACCGTCGCTATCTGCGTCTGAGTTGCCGTCACTGGAATCAGAAGCATTTGAGGTTGAGTCCGATGTTCCCTGGTCAGCAGTTTCGCCCTCTTCATCCGAATTGGATGGAGCTGCATTACCTTGACCAGAACTGTCTTCTTCGCCCTCTCCTGAACCACTCGCACCGCCAAGTGAATCTTGATCAGAGTCGCCTGAGTCGCCGTCGGATGCCCCGCTTTCACCGTCATCATCATCCGAATCGGATGGTGAATCACTCGATGAGTCGCCGGGATCACCTGGGTTCTCCTGCTGCTCTTTCTCAATCTCCTCTTGAAGCACCGTAAGAATTGCATCAGCAAGACTTACAGCATCCGCAGTTGAGCGCATTGCATCAAAGTACGTGGCAATCAGTGCATCGAAACGCACAAAAAACCCTTGTGGTAGTACCTCTTCTGCTTGCGCCTTTGCTGCGTCAAAGTGCGGTTGAGATACTTCTAGTTCCCATTGTCTTTGTCTGACATACATCAGAACAAAGTTAAGGAGCCTCGAAGTCTCGTTTAGCTCAGGATCAACACTTACTGGGTCCTTGCATAAGTAAGCCCACACAGCGCGCAGACTTGCCTCAGTGCCAGGAAACTCACCCATAATTGATTTCTCAATTCGCGGGTCTTCCAGCGTGTTAACCAAGTGACGACGAACAGGATTGTGCAGTGAATTGAACACTTCAAAATCCGTATCGCGCACATGCGCTGATTCGTGGGCCAAATAGCCCCAAACCAACGCCTGCATGGCTGCATCCTCAATCCAAGGAATGTTGATGCGTGAACCGTCTGTGAAGGCACCCGTGCCTCCTACGGAGACTCGAACACCAAACTGCTCGCCATAAGCGCTTGCCACGATCGGCAGCGCACGTTTAAGTTTTAAGTCCATACAGACCTCCTAAAAGTACGAGCCGTGTGATTGCAACGTCACTAGCTGTTCAGTATTGGCTTCTGACAATTGCTTGCCATGAAGTCCATGTATCAAAGAGTGCACCGAGAAATCACCCGAAAGGATGGATTGCAGACGGCGCTCTGAACTACACGTCGAAAGGAAATGCACCACATGACCCACATAATGCGAGTCGTGCTTAAGCAAATCCTCTTTCGGTATAGCTTCAGCCAATTGCTCAAACTCCGAGAGCAGATGTCTCAACTTGCCGTTGCCAAATGCGAGTGCATTTAGCTTGGCAATCATGGGATCTAGTTTGGATGCGAGACGTTCACCTTTGATGTCCTTTTTACGGTCCACCAAATTATCGGCTGCGGTCGAGCACAAAACCCCGATCTCATGGAGTATCTGATCAGCAAAGTCCTCTTCGGCCTCTTCTGATATCGGTGTGATTTCGAGCAGACGGTACCCAAAGCTAAAGCGCTCTTTGAGATAGTCCTTATCGAAATCGTGACGGATGATGCGTTCGTGCTGCTGATTCTCGTCGATCCAAGCGGCGAGGCGCGTATCAAACTCCTTAAAGAAGTCCTCTTTTGCTACCTCATACTCTTGGGCGATCACATCTAGCGCATCCGTTGTGGCTTGCAGGGATTCATTGGCCACCAGAAAACTAGAGGCAAACTTTGTCCCATGAACCAAACAGGTACGCTCTGCCTTTTTGCGCAGAGTGTCGAATCGGGTCAGCGCTTCGGACGGAAAAATCTTTTTCTGTCCACGCTTCACTATGTCGGCCGGTGGTAATTCACCTCCGTCATTTCGGTAATCCGTGTCATGAGCTTTGCCCATACCACGCCACTGACTGACCCGAAGATCAATCAACGTACAGCCATTATGGAATTCCATATGGCACCTCCTAAGTTATGTATGTAAGTAAGTGATTAGAAAAACGCGGCTGGTTTTTCTGATTGGATAGCGGAGAAATCAACCGGTGGGTCGATCGCACCTAAGGCAATGGCGAGAGGCTTAATTTCTGACAGCGTGACTTCGTGTGGATTCCGAGGTGTCGCCGCTTCAATGAAGTGCTTAACCTCGTGATCGATGAAGTCACTGAAACGCTCCGAGAGGAGCGAGTTGTCGTCATTAGCCACCAGCACACCAAAACGACGGCGCAACCCAAACAGCAGAATCGCTCCTAAGAGCGTCTCTGAGTAAGGCTGCATACCTGCGCTTTGCTGTTCGGTTATCTGTCGCACAACAGATAACTGATCGAAAGCCTCCGCAAAACGGTTAATGCTCTCTGGACTCTGCTCAAGCGCTTCGGAACACTCAGCTATATAAGCCTGAATCTCTGCGAAGTTCTTGTGCTTCATATCGATGCGGTACGAGAACGCGGGCGGTATATCGTTGACTGCCTGAGCTGCACTCTGAGTTTGGCTTGATCCAAGTCGGACTTGTCTCGTTGCCTCATCAAAGGTTGCACCAGGTAATTCAACATAGCCCTTACGAACCTTGGTTTGTGCTTTCTTCCAGCCGTAACCGGAGCACACCTTGGTTTGCAAAGACCCACTTACCCCTGCGCTGAATTTCGACTCTCCCCACCACGCTTGGTGTTGAGTGCCTTTTTCAGCACAGACCCACAATTTATCGCTACCATTTTCGGTACAGCGCATGATGGTGTAGTGACTCATAGGGACAGTCCTCCCCATTCGTTACCGAACACATCTTTTGCCAACTGTTCGATCGCTACTCGCTGCTCCGGCTCTGCCTTAAAGGTCAGAGAACGGCGGAGTGAGTATTCCAGTGGGTTATCCGCATTGCGGAAATCCACACAGAGCGCAGCCCAACGCACCAAAGTACGTGTAGACATGGTAATAGTCAGTGTTGCATCAACACCGCTATCACCTACGAACTGTCGCCGAATCAAATTGGCCAATTTCACCATCTTCGCCCGAACAGGTTCAGGGATACCCGGTGAAGTTTTGCCCAAAATGGCTACTTCGATATTGCTATCCAGATAGTCGCATTCCGTTAGACGGAATCTATCCATAAAGGCGATATTCAAAGTGTTAACACCTTGATACAGCCCTGAGTGGTCGCCAGCACCGCATGAGTTGCCGGTCGCTGCGAAACGGAAGTTTGAATGTGGGTAGATCGTCTCGCCTGTCGCCGCTATCGTCAAAGGTCGCCCTTCAAGGATATCGTGCAGCATCGTTAAACGACCTGCGGGTACTGAATCAATCTCGTTAAAGAGAAAGAGGTACCCGTTCTTCATAGATTCAACCAGCGGCCCGTACGTAAATACAGTGTTTCCGTTTACTAAATCCGTGCGCCCAATCATGTCTTCAACCATGAAATCCTCACCACCATCGACTGATAGCAGGGGGTAGTTGAGACGTGAAGCAACTTCCATAATGGATGACGTTTTACCCGTACCGTAATGCCCAGACAGAAACAGACCGTCACCTCTTGGGTTATCCAAGAAGTTCAGAATGTCTCGCAAGACTTCGCGGTTGAATACATAGTTGTCGTTCCGCATAGGGATCGGCAGCTCTGCATCGTGAGCAAACCCAGAGGTTAAAACATTCTCTGGAACGTCCTTGAGATCAAAGGTCTTAGCAATGCTTAAACCGATGTCACGTTGAGTAGTAGCTTTCATAGGGATTCTCCTGAGCGTCAGACGCACGAATCCCCAGATGGGCGATTCATGCCCATCGGCTGTTTTTTAAGTGATTTTGATCCGAAGATCGTTTTAAGAGACCAAGGCCTCATTTCAGATTTTTTTGTGTGACAACACTCTCAGTACTGAGTACGTCGAGTGTGAAGCTTTCATTGCCATGCGCTTCTATTAGAACTGCCGAGAAAATCTCGAACAGGACTAAACCGGTGTTGCTGTCCTAGCAACTCACCTAAATCCAAACAGGATATGGGCTTAGGTGAATAGCCAGGAACCCGTAAGGGCTCCCAGTATTCAGGTCGATCAGAAGTAACCAGTACCTCCTTCGCGTTTCGACACGTTTCCAATGTTGTCCTCATTGATCACAGTGCCTTTCGAGAAGGTGACACGTACATCTTCAACCGACGGCTTACGGAATTTCTCAAGGGTGGCCTCATCAACACCCAGCTCCTCAATGAGTGCTGCGTTATCGATGGTGCCGCGCTTCTCGAAACGGGTGATTTTCACGCCTGCATAATCTGCAGATTTGAAGTCGCCCATCTCATCAACCATCGCCCGGGTCATGCCCTTTTGCGCGGTCTTCAACGCTTTGAGTTCCGTATCGAGCTTCTTGATCTGCGTTTGCAGGTCATTCCACTCGCTGGCATAGGTTCGCCACTTGAATTCACCCTCACCCGAAGATGGGATGAACAAGTCACGCTCCGCATCCAATGCCGGCGCTGTATCAGTTTCGATGCACTCCCAAAGCTCGCGTGCGGCTTCAAGAATTGCACTTCGATCATCTTCCGTTAGAGAGATATCGAACTCGAGATCACGCCCATCCTCCATATAGAAGTAGAGCTGTCCGCGTTCAGAATCCGCAACCACAAGCTGAGTCTTCACTTGCCAGGCATACAATGTGTATGTTGGCGAGTTAACACCCTGCTCAACCAGCTCTGCGTACACTTTTTCTGATGGTGCTTTGAATTCGAATACTCGATTCCAAGAGCACAAACCATCCAAAGATGCGCGCAATACTGGCCACTCGCTGTACTCTGCGCAGACCGGCAACAACACGTCGTTGATGCGCTCTTCACAGGCCTGGCGAGCGAGGTCTTCTAAACGGTTGCCACGCTGCACATTTGGGTTACCCGATAGATCAGGTGGGTTCGCACGCCCAGTCTTCTCCATCCACAAGCCGTATCCTGTCTTATAAGGCGAAAGCCCCATACAAACCGGAATATCGGTTGCTGTAATCCCTTGTCCACGCCATTCCAACCATTCAGCGGTGCCTTGCTTTACATTCTTGGTGATCATAATTGTTATCCTCGGTGTCTAAGTGAGTGACCTTGGATACAACACGACCCCTATGGGCAGTGTTGTTACCCATAGGCCAAGTGTGTTTTAAGTTACAGTTAGGCTTCTACCGAAGCTGCTTTTGCGTCAAGCAGTGCGTTAAGTGCGAAGCTCAACTCAAGGGGATCTTTAAGACGCGTCTCAAAGGCTTCCTCACAAGCTGACCAAGCGCTGGCCTCAACGGCACGATTGACTGCCTTTTCCACGAACTGGCGAATGTGCTCACGCACTTCATCAGCTTTTTGTGGCGGTGGAAGATCACTGACCTCAATCGGAGCACCTGTAGTCACAGTTGCCGTCGAATTGATCACTCGATCCTCTGGTGCCAGCCCTTCACCGTTGTCTTCGTTCAAGACGCGCAAGGCTTCATTGAACTCAACACTGGCTTTAGGCCAAGTCTTGGCGGCGTGCTTGATTACCGTTTTGATAATCATTTCCTCCGGCCAATCTTTCCAAGGTCCCGCAGCTTTACCGTTGTTACGCTTTACCATCTCGCTACAGTCGCGACGCTTTAAGATTGCGTCACTGGCCATCGCGCAGTAGATAAAGGTTCCATCGGGTAAGCGAGTCTGAGCATATGCCCCCATAATCGCGCCTTTGTCTTTCGCAAAAGGGTTACGTTTATGGATGGGTTTCTCATACTCACCGCGCCATTCGAACGTTTCCATCTCGGATTCGTAGACCAGAGCAACCGTACAC
>Ga0209955_1000758_pt1:5000-10793 | contig 10793 bp, 11 predicted proteins | sample SalPonA_A_H2O_MG_FD_185716 | JGI IMG/M metagenome (GOLD analysis project Ga0209955, IMG submission 185716) | Water microbial communities from South San Francisco under conditions of wetland restoration - Salt Pond MetaG R2A_A_H2O_MG (SPAdes)... | ecosystem: Environmental > Aquatic >... | reverse complement strand
AATCTTTAAGATATTTGAAATATCTTAAAGATTTTTTGCTTTGGTGTTTTTAGTGTACTGAGCGGAACCACACTGATCCATCTCGAACTCAGTTGTGAAACGTTATAAATCGACGACAATACTTGGAGGGGGACCTCCTGGGAAGATAGTTCAATGCCAAAGTTTTAAAACATAATAACAACAGTAGGATAATTCTATATCAAAATTTCTATAGAATTTTTTATCCAATGTAAAAAAATTATTCTTAAAAAATATTTTAAGTTTTATATATAATATTAAGTATAATACTAGTCATTAATATTATTTTCTGTACTTAAATTTTTAACATTTCTAGAGGACTATCAGTTATGGATACTCGTTTACTAGTAATTGCTGCTCCTGTTTTAGTTGCAGCATCATGGGCTTTATTTAATATTGGTCGTTTAGCAATTCAACAACTTCAACGTTTATCACGTTAAAAAATCATTACAAGGCTAAAAAAATTAAAAATAGTCTTGTAATTAAAAATTTTAAATTTTTTTAATTTACTTAAATGCAAGTTCTTATTTGATTTTTAAAAGGCAACATGAACAAATGTAGACAAATTAACTTGTATTTTGTACAATAAAATTAAATTAAAAAGCTATTTGAAATAAATATAAAAGAATCATGGCTGTACCTAAAAAACGGACATCAAAAGCAAAAAAGAATAGTCGAAAAGCTAATTGGAAAAGAAAAGCTGCTAAATCAGCACAAAAATCTTTATCATTAGCGAAATCAATTTTACGCGGTAAAACTACAAGTTTTGTATATCGTCTTTATGTAGATGAGTAAATTTAAAATTTTCTTAGTATAAGTCCAAACATATATTAAGAAAATTTTAATCAGAACTTAACTTGTATTTAAAATTACTTTCGGTATATGTTATATAGATATACCAATAAAATTATTAGCGGATGTGGCGAAATTGGTAGACGCGCTAGATTTAGGTCCTAGTAACTTTTGTTTTGAGAGTTCGAGTCTCTCCATCCGCATTTAAAAACCTCTTTACTTAAATTCTCAGATATTTGTTCTATGGTTCTTCCATTTACTTTACAACAATTACGTATTTTTAAAGCTATTGCCTCTGAAAAAAGTTTTACTCAAGCTGCTGAAATTCTATTTGTTTCACAGCCATCCTTAAGTAAACAAATTAAAACTTTAGAAAATCGGTTAGGGATTCTACTATTAAACCGAACTGGTAATAAAATATTTTTAACTGAAGCGGGGATTGTTTTTCTTCAATATGCTGAACGAATATTGGCCTTATGTGAAGAAAGTTGTCGTGCTTTGAATGATTTAAAAGATGGAGAACGTGGAAATTTAAAAGTTGGCGCAAGTCAAACTATTGGGGCATATTTAATGCCACGTGTTTTAACTTTATTTGCGCAAAGTTATCCGCAAATTAATTTAAATATTGATATTGATTCAACACGAATTATTGCAAAAAAAGTGGCTGATCGAATTATTGATATAGCTATTGTAGGTGGAGACATCCCGACTGGTTTGAAAAAAAACTTAGAAATTGAAGACTTTGTAGAAGATGAGTTAATTTTAATAATTCCAAAGTCACATCCATTTGCAAAAAAGAAAAAAAAGAAAATTAGCAAAGAAGATCTTTATCACCTAAATTTTATAACATTAAATTCAAATTCTACTATTCATAAATTTATTGACAATATTTTAGTTCAAAATAATATTCAAACTAAACAATTTAATATAATTATGGAACTAAATTCTATTGAAGCCATAAAAACTGCTGTAAGTTTAGGGTTAGGTGCTGCTTTTGTATCCTCATCATCAATAGAAAAAGAAATTGAATTAAAAACTGTTGAAATTATTACAATTGAGAATATTAAAATAACCCGAACGTTATCTATTATCACAAATACAGATTCACACCGTTCTAAAGCTTTTGACTTTTTTTATAATGAATTATGGTTACTTAAAAACTTGTAAAATTATCATGTTCTAATTTAAGTTGACGTAAAATAATTTTATTTTGTAATATTATTGTATAAACACAGAAAATCTTCTAAATTATGAAATACGCGATTGTAGAAATTAGTGGAAGACAATTTTGGATTGAAACAGGGAAATATTACGATTTAAATCGTATTCCAACAGAGCTTGGAAAAGAAATTATTTTGAATAGGGTTTTACTTGTCAATAATGACGGAGAACTTTTAATAGGCAAACCCTATTTAGACAGTGTAAAAGTTAAAGGTAAAATTTTAGAACATTTACGTAGTCGTAAAACTATTGTTTATAAAATGCGTCCTAAGAAAAAAACGCGTAAAAAGCAAGGACATAGACAAGACTTAACACGAGTTCTTATTGAAGAAATAAATATTAATTAATAACCAAGGACTATAAATATGGCACATAAAAAAGGTGCAGGTAGTACAAAAAATGGTCGTGATTCGAATGCAAAACGTTTAGGTGTTAAACGCTTTGGGGGCGAAAAAGTAAAAGCTGGGAATATTTTAATCCGCCAACGAGGAATGAAATTTAAGCCAGGTGCTAATGTTGGCTATGGCAAAGATTTTACGTTATTTGCATTAGTTGATGGAACTGTAAACTTTGATTATAAAGATGCTCAACATAAACGCGTAAATATTATTACGTCGTAGAACTTTATAAATTTTTCAAAATGCTAAAATGCTAAAAAATCCATTTATAAAAGATTCAGCTACAAATCAATATCAAGCATTAATTAATCAAATTAATGTACTTGAAAACAATTTAAAAACATTAACTGATACAGAGCTAAGAAATAAAACTTTCCAATTAAAGAAACAATATCAAGAAGAAAAAGATTTAAATTCTCTAATTGCTGAATCTTTTGCACTTACACGAGAGGCAAGCTTTCGAACATTAGGTCTTCGTCATTTTGATGTCCAATTAATTGGGGGCTTAGTTTTAAATAGTGGAAAAATTAGTGAAATGCGAACTGGTGAAGGAAAAACATTAGTTGCGACTTTACCAGCGTATTTAAACGCTTTAACAGATAAAGGTGTCCATATTGTTACAGTAAATGACTATTTAGCAAGTCGTGACCAAATTTCTATGGGACAAATTTATAGATTCTTAGGACTAGATACAGGTTTAATCCAAGAAGATATGAACTTTCGAGAACGACAAGAAAATTATAAAGCTGATATTACTTATGTAACAAATAATGAAATAGCTTTTGATTATCTTCGTGATAATATGGCGTCTAATTTAAATCAAGTTGTTTTACCACCTTTTAATTATTGTATTGTGGATGAAGTTGACTCAATATTTATTGATGAAGCACAAGTTCCATTAATCATTTCACAAGCTGTTGAAACTTGTATTGATAAATATATTGTTGCGGCTGAAGTTGCAGAATATTTAGAAGTTAATGTTCATTTTAAGGTTGATGAAAAGAATAGAAATATTATTTTAACAGAACAAGGGACAGCTCAAATTGAGAAAATTTTACAAGTTGAAGACTTATATAATCCTAATGACCCTTGGATTCCTTATATTTTAAGTGCTGTTAAAGCAACAGCTTTATTCTTCCGAAATGTACACTATATTGTTCAAAATAATCAAATTGTTATTGTTGATGAATTTACAGGTCGAATTATGCCTGATAGGAGATGGAACGAAGGGTTACATCAAGCTGTTGAAGCAAAGGAAGGGGTTCCAATTAGACAAAATACAGAAACAGCAGCATCAATAACTTATCAAAATTTTTTCTTATTATACCCTAAATTGTCAGGTATGACTGGCACAGCTAAAACATCTGAGGTAGAATTTGAAAAAATTTATAATTTACCTGTAGAAGAAATACCTACAGCTCGCCCAAACCTTCGTAGAGATTTACCTGATTTTGTTTATAAAGATAGTTTAATAAAATGGACTGCTATTGCTAAAGAATGTAAAGTTATAGCCAAAACAAAACAGCCTATTTTAATAGGAACAACTACTGTTGAAAACTCTGAAATGTTAGGTGATTTATTGAAAGAATATCAATTATCATATAGATTATTAAATGCAAAACCAGAAAATGTAAAACGAGAATCTGAAATTGTTGCACAGGCTGGGGAAATTGGTAGCATTACAATTGCAACGAATATGGCAGGCCGTGGAACAGATATTATTTTGGGTGGAAATGTTACATTCAAAGTTCGAAAACAACTTTATAATATTTTAGTTTCTTATAAAAGCCAAAGTAAATTAGGAAAATTAAATACTAGTTTCCCTTTAACAAAAGATATTAATTTTACTTCACAAAAATTCTTAAGCGTTTTAAATTCTTTACTAAATGACTCTAAGTTTCTAAGTTTATCATCAACGGGAATTTTAAAATTTTTAAATGAAATTGATCAAATTCGAATTCCTAAAATCCCTTACCAATGTTCAATTAAATTTTTACTTAATGAGCTGACAAAATTTGAGAAAAAAAATCAAACTATTGATAATAAAATTGTTAAGAATTTAGGTGGTCTTTATATTATTGGTACAGAACGGAATAACTCTCGTCGAATTGATAATCAATTACGTGGACGGTGTGGCCGGCAAGGTGATCCTGGAACTTCAAGATTTTTCTTAAGTTTAGAAGATTCTTTATTTAGGAATTTTGGAAGTTCAAAACTTCAGGGTTTTATGCAAAATCAACTTTTAGATGATTTACCATTGGAATCAAATTTATTAACGAAGAGTTTAGATGCTGCTCAAAAACGTGTGGAAGAAAGAGATTATGATGGACGAAAATATTTATTTGATTACGATGATATCTTAAATAAGCAACGTAATATTGTCTATTATGAACGACGAAAACTTTTAGAGAGTCAATCTCTTCGTGAAACAATTTTAGCTTATGGTGAACAAGTAATTAAAGATATTATAAATTTATTAAAAGATCCAAAGTTCAAGAAAAATGGCTCTTTAATTGAAGAACTTTTTAAAACACGGTTAGTAAGTTTAAATTATGATTTAAATAATTTAGATTCATTTGAATTAAAAAATTATTTGTTCCAAGAATTCTGGTTATCTTATGAAGCGAAAGTTTTAGAATTTGAAATATGTCAAATTGGTTTAATCCGATCTTTTGAACGAACAATTATTCTTTATTATACAGATATTGCGTGGAAAGAACATCTACAAAAAATTGCATTATTGCGTGATGCAGTAGGCTGGAGAAGTTATGGTCAAAGAAACCCATTATTTGAATTTAAAGAAGAAGCCTATAATTTATTTCAAAACCGTAATATAACAATAAGACATTTATTAATTCGTGATTTTTTACATTCCTTTATTTTATAAAGGCTTAATTCATTAATATTAAAAATAAAAAAATATATTTATGACAAAACGTACCCTATCAAACAAAACCCGTTCATCTGTTTTAAAAGTATCAGGCTTCCGTGCCCGTATGGCAACTGCTCAAGGAAGAAAAATAATACGAAATCGTAGAAAAAAAGGTCGTAAAAAATTAGCAATACCACGTTAAATAAGTAATTTATTAGAGTTAATCAGTTATGGTTGCTCTAATAATAAACAATTTTTTTATGTAAAATTAATATAATAGTAATTTATGAAATAGAATTTTGATAGAATAAGTTTATGAAATTTACTGATGAATTAACACTTTTATTAAAAGCTAGGTATCCTATAGTTTATATTAATACAATTGAAGAAGATCGTGTAGAATATATTATCCGTAAATATATTAAAACAAGTTTAAATCGAAGTATTTATAGTTGGGATTTTATTGATGGCTATACAAATAACCCTAATAAT
>Ga0209955_1000756_pt1 | contig 10819 bp, 11 predicted proteins | sample SalPonA_A_H2O_MG_FD_185716 | JGI IMG/M metagenome (GOLD analysis project Ga0209955, IMG submission 185716) | Water microbial communities from South San Francisco under conditions of wetland restoration - Salt Pond MetaG R2A_A_H2O_MG (SPAdes)... | ecosystem: Environmental > Aquatic > Non-marine... | reverse complement strand
GCATTCATTCGGTCAGTCCTCAGTAAACATTGCAGCAATCCGTCCAACGCCAGATGGTGTAGATCAGGTCTTCCCCTACACCGGGTATCGTTCGACCGTTACCCCAAATCAGGTCGCTCTCCCCCATCACATGGGCATCATTCGCCTCGGGTAGAGGATGCAAGAGCGTGAATTTGTATTGCGTCTTCGGCATGGTGGGCGCAATCCCGCCACCGCACATATTGGCTTCCCCGATGGTTTCCCACTCGAGGCCTCGGCGATGGAGCGCCGCCATGAACTTAATTTTTAGCTTTGAGGTCGCGCGCACGATGCCAAAGTTTTCGTACTGATAGCCCGCTAGCGGGTAAATTGAGCCCAGTGTTCCGGCACACCACCATAACGAATCCATCGGTTTGCCAGCGGTTGAACTGGCCGCATCGGCTGAGCAGGCGGTGACCGCTAAAGGATTCGCGACAGCAGCCGCTTCGGGGTTCACGAAGAACGCGAGGCTTGAGTTGTTCCACGTCGGGTCAAGCTCTGAGAGATATAACAGGTCGAGATCCATGTAGCCGTCTGCGTTACACGTGCTCTCGGTAAAGAGCTCCATAATGTCCAGCAGCGGGAATGAGTAGTAGTGGGCGTGCATATAGGTTGCCTCAGCACCGTCGCCCTGACGCGCTTGGTGATTCCCGATACGGAGGCGATCAACAGGGAAGCGAATACCGCCCAATACTGACGCACAGCCCGGAATGCGCTGGAACTCAATGAGACGGGCAGGCTCCCACATGGACGTTGTAAATCCGGGACGCGGAACGCCTAAATCGTCTTGGCAGTAGCACAAGGGAATATCGACTGAACCCTCGGGTGGTTCATCACCGCCCATACTGATGGGAATACCGGCGATGCGAAGTGGGAAAATACAGTCCCAGCAAATATCCGTTATCAGCTTGCCGCTGATGATTTCCGCATCGACACAGCCGGCACTGGTCGCTTCGGCTTCACCGATGGCATAGGCCGCAGTTGCTGAGGTGGACAGGATCAGGGCCGCTAACCATTTTTTAATCATGAGTCCGCTCCGAGTGTTTGGATGACAAAGTGATAAGCGGAATTGTCAGCGGTGATTACTGTCGGTACTTCTGTGAGGCCAAATCGACTTTGAACGTCGGGTGTGAGCTTGAACACCGGCGCATCGAGCGTATTAGTAATGCTCTGGTAGGCTTTCCAGCCGTCCGTCGTCGTATCAAGCTCTGTGATGATGTAAGTGACGTTTTGAACTGCGGCTTTGAGCGAGGGTGACGCTCTAAGCACACGTTCTACCTGCATAGGGTCGTTCGGATTAAAGACCACTACCGCATCATTGAAGGGCTGCATACCCAACGGATTGATATGCGCGCCAGCCGGCCAGATCACTTCACCGGTATCGGTAGTGACATCACGCGTAATCTGTACCGTTGGGTTGAAATACCGTACCTGACTCACATCAGTGCGCGGCAGCGGTGCCCACTGCTGTTTATTCCAGAAGCGCTCAGCCGCTTTGCGTTTTTTGTCGTCCCAGTCAATCTTGGCCATGCGTTGTTTAATGGTCTCGATCAGGTCGGGTTCGGCGATCTCCAAGACGGGTCCGCGCACGCCGAGATACCCGCGCTTGCCTTGGGCGATTTGACGCTCTAACCATTCTGGATTGTTCATGCCGTCCACTGACGCGAGCGCGAAGAGGTCGTCTTTTGTGGCGGTCGTAGGCAGCTGGCGTGATTCCTCGTCGAGAATCACGATTGTTGGTACCGTTGTGACCCCAAACCGCTTAAACAGCGTCGGGTCGAGCGTCACATTCGCTAAATTTCCGTCTGTGCCAGGATAACGTCCGGCTAGCTGCTGTATTTCCAAAATACTGGCTTTGAACGAATCAGGATTGAGCAAGCCGCGAAAGATAACCGCTGAGCTTGGGGTGTTCGCTGCGGTATATAAAATGTCGTCCAGCTCGCTTTCACCCAGAGACATCGACACAAAAAAGAGCGTTCTCGGCGTCTTACTCGCACTTGACGGTGGCGTGAATAGTTTAGCGACCTCTTCGTTACTGCTCATCGCATCGATGATGCGCTGTGCATTGGCTCGCCCCTCTGCCATACGCACATCGTCGACAGGTTTAGCCGCATCACCGACGATGCTTTGCGCATTTGCCCGGATACCGTCGGCTTGATTGACGAGTTTTTCTAGATCGTAGGCACTCACCGAGCCCACGTGGAGCCCAAAGATGCAAGCGAGTAGCGCAAGGGCGCTAGAGAATCGGGTAAACACGTCCAATCACCTGCTCTTTTCGTGCCGCACCCCAGTAGCGAGAGTCAAACGACTCCTGTGAAGTGCCCAGCATCCAGTATTGGTTTCCGCTGAGCTGACCTTTACCCATAAATGAGGCAGGCTCGCGCTTCATCTTTTCGGATAAATGGAGTCCATACGTGACAAATTGACCGTTTACGAGCACCTGCTGATCGGCATTGATTTCAACCTGATCACCGGGCATACCCTCGAGATACTTGATCAGTGGACGGCTCTCTTTATAAAACGGCTCAAGAACACCGGACTCAAAGGCATACATTCCGCCGCGGACCATTTCGGTGTCGCCATGGTCGACCAGATACAGGTCGTACTCTTCGATACAGCTAACTTCTTGCGGGTCATACGCAATTGAGTAACGGCTGCCGGCCGCTGCGCCGACGCCCGCCATTAAACCCAGTACCAGCGCAACTTTGGATGCAAAGCGCGGCCACGATTCGCGTTTACGCATGAAGCGTTTGAAATTAACCATTGGTTGGCTGCGCTTCAGTGGCTACATTTGACGATGTGATCGAACGGTAGTTCTCGAAGTCGTCTGCGGTGATGACGTTCTGAGTGGGCGCTGTCAGTACGCCCTCATTGGAGAGTACAACGGCACCTTGGCGCTGGAATTCATCGATCAACTCCTGCGTTTTGGCGTAGTGTGCTTTTACAGCCTCTTCACCTGAGCCTACGGGCACCGACTTGATAGCTATACCCACCATATCCATGACCACAACCGGCGGGCGCTGCTCAACCTGGGTTTGTAGGTCATTAATCTTAGGCTGGACATAGCCAATGGCTAGGACGAATCCCGCCATAGCGCTCATGATGCCGGTAAAGAGATGGTTCTGTTTGATATCAGTCATGGTTCACCTCGAAATTTGGGTTACTACAAGACTACAAAGCTATCTGCGACCGCTCTTGTGCAACTGAGTGCGCAGATGTGCGATCTGCACCGGATTGGCAAAGATGCAAGGCAAAAAAAAGGTCGCCGTAGCGACCGATGAAGGGTGCAACGTGTTGCGCCTCAGGAGGCAGTCCCCAACTCAGGGTAGTTCATTACGATGTTGCGTTCTTTGAGGATGTCATTGATCGCCTCTTCGGTGCTCATGCCGCGATCCACACGTTTCTGAATCGCCGCAACATCATCAGGGTGCGTTGAGTAGAGCAGTTTCGAGAACTCATTCGAGATCAAGCGCCCAATACCCTGCCCGTAGCTCGACATGACATAAATCTCAGAGTAAACGCCCGGTACGGTATGTACCGTTTTAAGCTGTTCTGCCGCCCAGTCTGACAGCGCCAGTTGGTCGTTTTTACGCACCCGATCGATCGATTCACTGCGCTGACCGAGGAGCATCATGGTTGCCGAGTTTTCGGCAATTGCGCGGCCCACATCCGAGGTATACAAGTCGGCTACTGACTGAGTGATCATGACCACCGAGGCGTTCACTTTACGCATACGGCGATACGCCGCTTCGAGGAATCGTGGTACCGCTGTACCCGTTGAGGAATCGCCCGAACCTTTGAGGAGGTCCCAACTTTCATCCACCACGATGAGTTTCTTACGTCCACGGTCACCGAAGTAACACGCCTTGTTGATCTGCATAAGCAACTGGAGCAAGACGACCGACTGGAGGTGCTTACGCGACTTAAGCTCCTCAAGCTCTAGAATCTGGAAGCTCGATTTGAAGTCGATATTGTTCTGACCCACAAAGAATCGACCGTAGCTACCGCGACTGGTGAATGGCTCAAGCTGAGCGCCCACATCCTTGAGTCGACGGTCATCGTTTTCAAGCAGTTTATCCGCGATAAGGTCAATCGTCGTGTTCTGGTAGTGCACCACCCATACGTCGCGAAGCGCTTTTTTCAGTGCCGCCACCTGGCGATCACTCAGACCATCGGTTGGGGCAGCCATCGCTTCGAGTAGAGAGACCAGTGTATCTTCATCACCCTCATCTTCTTTGCGCTGCTGTTCAGTCAGATCCGCCTTTGGGTCACGCGTCGCGTCAGTGCCATCAAGAGAGATCGCAAGTTGGAAGGGGTTCAGACACACGTCAGAGTCATTCTTAAACACCATTTCATCTGCACCGAGGGCTTGTCCCACCTTGGTGTATGACCGGCCCACGTCGATGACGAACGCCTGCGAGCCTTCGGAAAGGTACGAGAGAAGAAGCTCGTTCATCAGATATGACTTACCCGAACCCGATTGCGCACAGACTAGCGCGTTCATATTCGAGTTCGTATCGTGGAGCGAGAGGGTCATCAACTGACCGTTTCGACTAAACAGGTTCACGTGCGGTGTCCCCGTTCCCTTCCATTCACCAAAGATTGGCAGGACGGTTGAGGCTTCTTTTGAGGTGAGTGTTTTATAGCGCTGCAAGTCGAGCATTGCTTTGGCGTCACAGCACAACGGCAAACAGTTAATGAAGATAGGGAGCTGAATAAAACTGTCCGTCATCATCTCAAACCGAAGCGTACGCCACTGGTTACGTATACCGATAGCCGCGGATTCAACATCCTCTTTTGAGCGGCCCCAGACGATAACGTGGTAGCTCAACTTCAGGGGACGTTTACCTTCTTGAATACTGTCATATAACAGCGAAAGATCCGCCTCTTTATCTTTGATGACCGGGGCAAACTTCACGATCGGCCCAGACGCCTGATTCACAGCAAACTGGCGTTTGCGTTCGATATTCTGTTTAAGACCGTCCACATCCACATAGATGATATTCACAATGACGGCGAAGTTGGTTCGAACACCGCCGGAGCCGCCGGACATATCACCGGCATAGGCCAAAGCCTCCCCGAAATACTGGGACTTAGGCAGGCGCTTTGCGCTCATCGCCTTAATGTAGGTCTCACCGCTGCGAATGAAGTTTTTATTCACCTCGATATCGCAGTCGTAATCCAACACCTGTTGGTTCAGTGTTGTGTTGGGGTCCCAATCTACATTTCCAGCACGCCATGAGGCGTTTGATGCCTGATTGAGACAGGGAGCCATTAGCTTCAACCAGCCACGCGCACCAATGCGAACAGGGCGCAGATGCAGGTTCTTCATGGTGGTTTCGATCTTGGTGCGCAGCTCAAGAACGCGCTCAACTTCTTCAGGTGTCGGTTCACTGGCCTTGATTGGGAACTTGTAACTGTGGACCGATTTGAGGTCGTGCACCGTTCCCAGATTGTAGTAGCCGCGTGATGTCTCAATGACCATGTCTTCCTGCGTATAGCAGTTAATGAACTTCGCGCGCTCACGGATCGAGCGGCGCATGGTCGGATCGGAGTTACCATCACGCATTTGTAGCATGGAATAGATCTGCGCGTTCAAATCTGGCGAGCGCAGTAGCATGTGACTCGAAGTGGCATCCTTTGGCATCTGCTCATTGAGTAGCGCTTCTACTTGCTGATGGATTTTCTCATCCGAGCCCGTAAGCGGCGTTGATAAGTACACAAACCCAATCGTATTGTCGTCATTGAGAAACAGCTCATTGGTTTCATCAAACGCCAGGACAGGAAACAGCCTTGAGGCACGGACATCCTGATTGATATAGCGGTCGCCTTGCAGCGATTTTAAGGTAAAAACGCTCATTGTCAGACTCCTATTTCTCTGCCAGCCAGTTGTTCACATCTTGTGTCAAACCGCCCGTGCGGTAGCGCCCATCAGGCGCGATAAAGTGCGGCACAGCCTGAATGCCCATCATGTGAGCGAAGGTCAGTGTCATGTCATAGTTCTGGGTGTCACAGTTCGCTTTCTGAATCATCGATTCGAGCGAGCCGTTAAGGAAATTGGTGAGTCGGTCTTCTGTGTTCGTTGCACAGAACATCGAACGGGACGCTAGATTGCTCTTCTCGCCGAGCGCAGGAACAACGACGACGGTGTATTTATAGCGGCTGTCTTTCGCCTCATTTACATCACTGATGTACTTCTTGCAGTAGTCGCAGAAGGGGTCAGCAAACACCACTACATCACGCTCCCCCTCACCGAAGGTAAAGGTATTCAAGGTTGAGAGGTCTAAGTTGAACTTATCCAGTTCGACGTGCGTTGACGCAAATTCAATCTCTTGCATCGTGTCGAGCTGCTTTTTGCTCCACACATCAACGATGCGACCTTGGAGCGCAAAACGCCCGTTGTCACTGACATAGATGATATCGCCGTTGTCTAACTGAATAGCGTTGAGACTTTTTACATTCAGCATGACGGACTTTTCCATTTTCGGAGCGACCGCCATCAATTCTTCGAAGTTAGTCTCGGCCGCCATTGAATCCAACGCTAGGAGTGTGGCGCAGAGCCCAAGAGCAAGTTTTGAGAGTGTTGTGCGTAGTTTCATTGGGGACCTCGAACAGTCGGTGTGAGGGCGAGCAGCGCACCGCTCGCCCAGCACACAGAGGATTTACAACAGTCCGTTCGTAATCTGGACGGCTTCAGTTGCGGCTGGCAATTTGTCCAGCGTAGAACCGAACATTGCATCGATAACGGTGGGTGTCTGGTATAGACCCACGCCCCCTCCTGCTCCAACCGCAAAACTCATGAGACTTTGCCTAACCACGCCCGCTATAATTCCGACTAGAATCATAGAACCGGCGGCCACTTTACCGAGTGTACCGGTCATCCAGCCGGTCAGTGTGGTCCACACTGAATCGAATTCAGCACCTGCTGTAGCAGTAGTTGTGACACCGGTCACTGTACCGCTGCCTGCCATAACCTCGGGTGCAATCATTGCAGCTGCCATTAAAGCGGTAGCGCCCGCTACCTTTTTCAGATTTTTCATACTCATGGAATGATTCCTTTGCTATTTAGCGTTGTGTGCTGGGCACTGCCAGCGGTTTGAACACCGTCGAGTCACCGTCGGCGGCTCGCTCAGTTTTTCCGATCACCCACTTGCGCGGCGTTATTTCGGTGTAGACGTAGCCAGGTGCGATGAGAGCGCCGCTCTCACTGTCTTCCCAGCTAGACATCCAGATCCGCATAACTTGGCTCGGTGTGCGAACAGGAACGGGATCATCAGGGAGCTGTGGTGTGACAAAGGTTTCAACCACGGGGTCACCTGCTTGCGTGGCGTACGCGCGGGTCAGCGGTTGAAGTTGTCCACTCGCCTGTCCTGATGTGTCAGCAACCGGAGGCTGATTTGCAGGGTTTGGAATGGCTCCACCCTCACTTTGTTTGTAAGCCTCAGTTGTAGAGATACATTTGGCGTTCGTTGGCATTCCTGAACATGAGAATTCGGGTTCGCCGACGGCCATCATCGAGCTACAGCCTTGCAGAGTCGCAAGCGCTGCGGTCACTAGTGCTAATCGTTTAATCACGATTTACGTCCTCCATTTTTCTTAGCCGCAATCAGGAGATCCTTGATCTCGAGCTTGAAGCCTTGTGTGAGCACAATGTCGACCTTGCGACCATTGGCGATTTCGATAACTGGAAAGATCTGATCAGCGAGGTCGAGGTAGTAATCTGCAATGCGTTCCATCGCATTCGATGCACCTTTGCCTGCGGCATAGCCCGCCGTATCGGATGAGAAGTTGTCTTGGAATGTTTTTTGGGCACCCGGTGTGCCCGTTTGGATAACCGGTACTGGCGTTGAGCCAAATGCTTCCGCAACACCGCTGAGGAAGCCTGCCATCGCGCTTTTAGCGAGGACTTGTCCACTGCGGCTTACCAATTTTCCGCGAATGCCTGCTTTACCTGACTCACCCACTGCGTAGCTTGGGAACTCTGTCTCGATCACATCGCCGCTCTTTAGCTGGCACGAGAAGGTTTCACCGCGCAGCATCACGCGCTCAGAGCTGAGCTCGCCGTAGCCGGACATCGTCGCAAAACAGCCTTTGACGTCACTTTGGAACTCATTGGGCAAGATCGCTTCTTTCTGGATGCGGACCAAAACTGGGTATGGATCTTTACGCGCGCCCTTACCCGTTGGCGCTTCCAGACCGTTCAGTAGTACACCGGTGAGGATCGAACCTGCGGGTAAAACCGCCTCGCGCTCTTGTGTTGTGGACAGATCCGTTGACTGTGAAGTGGAGTCAGTCGTGAAGATTTGCATCGTCGGCTGAACCTGCCCTGCTTTCACTGGGGCGGTCGAATTCGGGATTGCCGTCGGTTCAGGAGCTTGTTCGAAGAGTTCGTTAATGTTCTCAACACCAAACTCATTCACGGCTACGACCTCTTTCTCAACGACCTCAACCGGACGGACAATCGGTTGTAGGGCAGGCAGTGCGCGCGGCTGAGATTGCGGTGCTAAAGCGGCAACGTCTCCACCCTCGCCATTGACTGAGTAGTAGCCATCTTTAATGTCATCCACTTGCCAACCCAAATCCCTTGCCTGAGACGATAAATTAGAGAGTTGGGATTTCATCTGACTCAATTCACGGACAACGCTGACATCAGTACCGCGCTGACGTTTGATGTCTGTCAGCTCCTTGTTCATGCGGTCTAACTCACGCTTAAGCGATGTATTCTCTGACTCAACGGTTTTCACCTTGGCGTTGAGCGAGTCGATACCGATTTCACGAGTGCTACCCGTGGTCAGTACGCTGCGTTTGATATCACTCTGCGTCGCTTGGGCTTTATTCGCTGAGCGACCATCAGGCAGCGCTGCCATGATAATGCCCGTCGTCAGAACCCCTGCTCCGACCATCAAGCCGCGTTTTTGACCGGGTGTTAGGGCGGCTAGGAAGCCGTCCATTTTGAGTGCTTTAGCGAGTTTGTTTTCTTCGGCCATGGTTAGTTACCTCGGATCAAACTGGGACGGGCGACTTTGACTTCTTCAACAAAGTGCCGTTTCGTGGCGACATACATTTCTGTCGCTTGACCGGGTGCCAGCACGTTCGCAGGGAACGCGGCTACTGCTGCGATGTTCCATGCGCCACATTGCATCTCGCGGATTTCGATCGGCTGCGTACCTACATTTCGCGCCACGCCAATGTGGACGATGAGGTTGTGACCGCTGATGGTCTGCCCGTTGGCAAACTGGAAGTCGATACCAGCCTGCTGACAGAGCGGTAGGTGTCCCTCGGCCTGATTTTGGAACTCGTAGCCTGGTGGCAAATCCCCAAGAGCAATCGTTTTAAAGACACTCTCAATGGTCATCATGTAGGGCTGAGACTTCTCCCACCTCTCGGCTTTCTTGCTCACCATGATGTTGTTGCCATCAATCGATTTGTTCAGCTTTAGCGTGAGCTGGCGAGGCGGCACTTTGCGCGGAATCATCGTGAGACTTATCGCCTTCTCTTCAGAACCGGCTTCGGTGATAAACACGGTTACCGGCGTCTCGCTCGCAGTACCGATGTAGATCACGTTGTCACGAATCTCAGTCGTTGCGGGACTTGAAGTTGTCACACGTGGCGATTCGAACGGCGTCACAATGCGGTTAAGGTGATGCACTGCAACTTGCACAATCTCGTTTACACCCGGCTCAACCACCAAGGTGGATTTCATGTCCGTTGTTTGTGGCACAGCGTTCGATGCCTGAGCCATCGCGGGCGCTGATTGCTTCGTGGTCGCAGGATGCGGTGGTAGATCGTTCTTAGCCACCTGCACAGGTACCGCTGGAATCGTGGGCATCGCAGGGATGACCGGTAGGGGTGATTCTGCAAGTGCGGAGCTTGTAGCCAGAACGGCGCTTAGTACTGTCAACTTGAGTTTCATGCTCAGCCCCTTACGTTGTTCGCAGCCATACGCGCGAGTTCAGTTTGTGTGCGTGGACGACCCTCATAGGAGTTGAGGTCAACGATTAGCGGAGCGTACTGCTCGATCTTGAGTCGGTATTCGTAGGTGCGGTTCACTGAGGATTCTGTGTTCTCCGCGCCTTTCACAAAGCTCGTGCCGAACACGAACACCTTGCCAGTCGACTCTTCAAATGAGATCTCTTTCGGCTCAAAGCGGTAGGTGATTCGGTCTTCGATGATGGCTTGACGCTGAATCGCGAGAATGTCGGACACCTCGTTGTAAATGTTGGGAGCTAACATCGGCTTGAGGCGTTCGATTAGAAAATCAACGTTCGTTGCGGTGATGTTGCCGGTGAGCTGCGCGAGGTGAAGTCCCCACGCTTCGTGGTAACTCTGGGACGCAGACTCTTTCGTGACCCACGCTTCTTGACCCAGCGGCTCCGGCTGAATCACAACGATCTTGTTCTGGTTGAGAACGACGACTGCCAGAAGGACGACAGAAACAGCCAGCAGCAAATTAATTGTCCGCTGGAGCTTATTCTCGACGATTGCGCCATTATGCGACTTGGTAAAGGCTGACCATTTCATTAGGGGAAGAACCTCTTGATGTAAGGGTTGAGCAGAGAGCGCGCTTTGCTAGGCAGGAAGCCCCAGCTGTAAATTGCGTGCAGCAGATACCCATCCGGGTGGTTGTCACGAAACTTGCGGTATGCGGAAGTAAAGACCAGCGCGATGACGACACACGCCAACATCTGTTCGGTGAAGATGCCGATCAGTAGCGCCAGCATCAGCGGCGCGAGCTCATCGACTGACCACAGCAGCACGTGCGGTGGCTCATCGGCTCGGGTTGGGATTTTTATTTCGCGCA
>Ga0209955_1000754_pt1 | contig 10831 bp, 12 predicted proteins | sample SalPonA_A_H2O_MG_FD_185716 | JGI IMG/M metagenome (GOLD analysis project Ga0209955, IMG submission 185716) | Water microbial communities from South San Francisco under conditions of wetland restoration - Salt Pond MetaG R2A_A_H2O_MG (SPAdes)... | ecosystem: Environmental > Aquatic > Non-marine... | reverse complement strand
TGTATCGGTCAAAACTTGCTGAAGCTTCGTGGTCATCAAGTCACCTGTAGCGGCAATAAGCGGTGGTATGTTGTCATTATCTAAGTCTAGTACAACAAAAACTCGTTTTTAGTCTACGTTTAAAGAGCCAGCGCACGGTCGCGCTGGATAACCAGCAAGGAGCTAAGACTATGTTGATTCTCACACGCGACACCCGCAACGACACCATCCTCATCGGCGATGATATCGTGATTAAGGTTCTTCAGTTTCACAGCGGGCAGGTCCGTATCGCTATTGAAGCTCCCAAGGATGTGAGAGTTCTCCGGGCTGAGCTGCAGAAGCATTAGCTTCAACATAAATAAAGCAGGATATTGGAGACGTCATATGAAATTCGTCAAAATCGCTGTAATCATTACCTCTTCTGTGGCCCTCACAGCTTGCGGGATCGACCACGCACGCGTTAAGCAAATAAACTCTGCACCAATTTCGATTTCCAATGGAGATACTTGGAATAAAGTAGTCGCAACATTGGGTGATCCCGAAGAGTTCGAAAACTACCAGAACAACGTCCTCTTAAAGTACTGCGGAACTAACGATATGAGAAAGGGGGGGGATCCGATGGTGTACATATGGTTACAAGATGGTGTTGTCCGCGAAATACGAAAGGACTACAACCGTGAGTACGGCTACTGTCATGAGTACTTCAGAGGTGTTGACTGGAAGGGGACCTTAGCGAGTCAGTCTTTAGAGTTGGGAAGTTCACCTCTAGGGCGCTCGGCCGGGCGCGCACAGGAAAATAACTCCATATGGAATGCTCTTGGACAAGGTGCGGCTGAAGCTCAGCAGCAGAACAACCAGATGATGAATTCGCTGATTGAATCAATGGGACAGCCCAGGCAGCAAATCCAACCGCAGCGTTTCCAAACTAACTGCTACAGAATTGGCGACATGCTCAGCTGTAATTAATGAACCGATATATCCGCAGACAGTTTGGCGAAGGGTTCTATCGAATCCTGCAAATTATCCGTGGCCTCGTCACACTCTTTCCAATGCTTGGCGTGATGTTCGGTGTATGGAAGTGGGGGGAGAGAAATTTTAGAGGCTGGTTTCCTTCAACGCCCGGTGAGGACGAATGGTGGTTTTCAGATAAGGTGTCCGACGTGCGTGCAATCGATGATATTGGTTGGTATTTGTTAGCTGCGGTTGTGGCATATCTTCTAATTTCGATTATCGCTTTAGCGATTGCTTGGGTTGTTCAGGGGTTTAAAAAGCATTGAGTCAATTTCTATGAAGGAAAACACACGCATCGGAGGGATTGTCGCGAATATTACGAGCGCAAGCTTCAGGCCCTTGTGAATGTTCACGGAGGTATGATTCTAGGCTTTGTATTCACCACAATCTTGATGCTCGGATTCCAGACAGGCACGGCTGCCGTTATTGTACTTGGCTTGATTGGCGGTAGTTTCTATTTGAGTCGCTGGCGCTTGAACCGTGAAGTCGCGCGAGATTTCGACTTCGATCCCCCGCGATAGAGGTGTTGAGATGTTCAACTTCTTTAAGCCCAAAGAGCCGCTAGACCCTGAGTAATCCGACATTAACGAGGTTTCTGAGTTTCTTGAGCGCCTCGGCTATAAGTTACTGCCTAAAGTTGAAGGGGTCGTGCCCGTTGGCATTGCAGGCCAGCAGACTCACGCAGAGATCGCCGCATTTATCGCGCTATACACTCTAGCACGCGAAATTAGAGACGCAGGGACCGATATACAGCTGTTAGCTCTCCAAACATCCCACGCCCATGAGATGCTCAAGTTAATCAAGCGATACCGCGAGAGTGACCTGATAAGAAAGGAGCCTTGGGAGGTTTTGAGCACGCTGATATTTAAAATCTCGCAGGTCGATAGCGAGCAAGAGGGTTGGCTCAACCAGGTGCTAAACAGTGAGCCCGCGAAGCTCGACTTGGCGCGGAGGATTAATCATCTAATTCTCACCAACCATACGTAGACGATATAGGCTAGTCATGCACTCGATTGAAGAAATAGTTGGTTTTGCCCCGCTAACACGCCAGATGTACAGCGACACTACTTGGTCTGGAGACTCGTATGTTATGGAGTCGGTAGATTCAATACCCAGTGCTATAGAGCAATTCGCAAATATGACGCCTGATCAACGTGGGCGTAATCTGGGCAACACTATTTTAAAACTCAGGCAAATGTTGCTGGCATTCAACGAGAATCCAGGCTTGGCCGCCGATGCGGAATGGAGAGAAGAGTATGATCAAGTCGCATTCACAGTAGACTCTCATCTAGCCTATAACTCTGTCAAGCAAGGTGTCGATTTCAGCACTACTTGGCAAGAGGCAGCACGAATGATCTTGATCTACGCTCAAGGAAATCAACTTGTGGCAGTCTATCAACAGGCAAAGCAGAATAATGTGCCACCGGAGCTGAGTGTCGGAATAGACTTCGTCGAGAAAGTGATCGCGCAGATAATAAACTGATAAAACGGCGCTTATCGGTGTAACTAAGTGCAGTAATTCGAACTCAATCTGACAGTCTCGAAGAGCAGTTGCGATAGAATCGTACAATTGCGCAGTGCTAGTTATACCGTAAAAGCGGTCTTTTCACCTTTGCCAGCAAGACCATAAAAGTGTGCTAACGTTAGAAGGGAGTTCATCGTTTATTAAAGGACCACCAATGATATTCAGAATCTTTTTGTCGACCTAAGTGTCTACGCTTGTTGTTGGATGTCAAACAGTCTCCCAAAGAGGCGCCGGCAATTTCAATCCACCGCTCGCGACAGTGGCTCAACTTCAACAGGCTCTCAATTTAGCTGGTTGTGGGGCAGGTCCAGCAGACGGGAAGCTAAATCAATCAACCCTAGATGCGTTGAACCGTGGAATTATCGCAAGCAAGAGCGATCCGGATAGCCTAATTCTTTCGAATGAGTCACTCAAAGAATGGACTAAACGATTGAGAATGGAAAATATCCGCTGTTAATAGCAATCTTTACAAACAAAGTAAGGTTTTTTGAAGGCTACAGGCATAAGCACCAGAGCAAACTGAACTGACCGTCAGCCTCTGGCAATCAGCTGACTGTACGACAAGATCATAACTAGTTTCGTGGTCTGTTAGCTTGAGTATGAGCAAATACAAACTAAGCCACCATCCCGACCCTGTTCTCCATCCGCGCCAGCTCCCTATCGCTGATGCGCAGCTCGTCGTAGCGGTAGGTTGTCCAGCGTCCGACCTTATAGTCCTTCGCCTCTGAGCCATACAACTGGTGCGCGCCGGCCGTCTCGATACGTTTAAGGCGATGCTTGTTAGGTCGTATCAGTGACTTGGAGATATTAAAACACGGGTAATAGCCATCGAGGCCGAGCATCCGGGCCGCTACGATAACCGCGTCGCGGTGGATATAGAGACCGCCCAGGCTTCGACGACGTGCTTCATCGGCGTGGCTCGCTCGGTTGGGTTCTTGGTTATCTTCTGAGTCTGAAGCCAGGCGCCAGTGCAACGGACCATATCGAACGTGTGTGGGGTGTTTCTTGAGGTTGTGGCCGATGAAGTGCTTAAGAGTCTCGCCATCGCTTAGCTTCGCTTGGGGTTAATAGGGTTAAGCGGGGGCTTTTTGCCCCCGGTAGATTGTTGAGTATTTGTTTTCCGAAAATTAAAACTCTCACTTCAAGCGGAGGGGCTAAGTAACCCTTTTAACCCTATTAACCCCATTATGAGACCCGCACAACACGCCACGGCCGAGATGCTTTCGACTTACCGGCCACATCACGTTGCTCTAAACGCAACCCTCCAAAGACATTTCCCTTAAAATAACGGAAATTGAGCCCCATCCTGCGGGCATCGGGTTTGCTGTCGTCGAATACATTGCGCAAAGCGTCGCTGAGCTCTTTATCTTTGTCACTGTTCTCCCATACGATCCAATGAGATGCCACTTCCGCCAGCTCAACCCACTGATCGCCAAATACACGGTGCCACTCCTGCAGCAACTCAGTTCGAGCTTCTCTCACCGGGTCCTCTAGGTGGTTAAGGGTAAACGCATCGGATGGGTCGAGTAACCCTAGCCACGCCATCGGCTGACGCACTGCATCATCCCAATCAGGAAAGCGTGACGGCTCAATATCCTGCTTCTCACCTTCATCACGCCAGGCTAACAGGATGGAGCATACGGCTTGCACAATCGCCGGTCTGTTTTCATCATGCCAGGCGTCGATATTCACTCGCTCGTGTCGTGTCCGCTCGGGGTTTTCTGTTTGTGGCACCAAGTTAATGGGCAGTAGTCGAGAGGGCATATCGTTGACCGCTAAGAGGTGATTACCCGTAAGTGAAACGAGGCAGTTAGTCGGTAGGGCAGGCGTCGTATTGGTGCCCAAGAGTCGAGCTTTATAAACTGGCTCAGTTATTAGCTTGGCTAACTCATCACCATCGACTCGACAACCATACGGAAGGTTATCGAAATTCACTCCACTCTGACCCTCAATGAGAAAAGCGAGGATATGCTTCTGCATCTCCTCTTGATTCGAGGACCAACTGCTTGCAGCGGCTGGTCGTCCGAAGGCCGCGTGAAAGACGATATTAACGAGCGTACTTTTACCTGATGCTTGAGTGGTTGCCGTCACCATAAATCCGGGGGCTTTGCTCAGAAAGCGTCGAACAAAAGCGGTCAGCAAAAATGCAACCGCGCAGTCGGCATCCAAATCACTAGCAAACGGAAAGCCCGCAAAGACTGTGTCTTTGATGTACTTCACCGCCTCAAGTGCATCTTCCTTGCTGGCTTGCTCATTTATCGCACCAAGCTTTTTGTCGAATACCATGTAATAGCCAGTCGAGCGGTCATAGCCTGGCGTATTTAAGAGCACCCCTTTGGGCGTGACGCTAGGGACCTCCAACAAACCAGCAAGAGGCGGCGCAAAACTCGGATCATCCATCAGGGCACTTGCTACTTTACTTGGACAACCTATAAAGCTGTTATCTGCACTCTGAAAACTTACTGACTCTTGGATGCGCATCTGCATTGTGATTGGCGTATGTTGGAACGTAACGTATTGCTCTGGGTACTCGTCACCTAGCTCGTGTTTGCGTTGAATCTGTCTGACTGAGGTCGGGTGCCCCAGTTTCACTGTTGCAGCGATTCCACCGAAGTTAAACAGCGGACTCGTCTCTTGGTGACTCAACACGGCGCGCTTAACGCTATCAACAACCTCGTTTAAGAGGTCGTCAACCCAAGGGATCACAACGCGTCCCTCTGACCGCCTAGACTCTATTTCGTCCTTAACGCGTTGCTCAGCCAGGGTTCGCTTATGCTCTTTAATCGCCTCTCTCAGCGCCGCACTCAGAGTCCTAAGTGATACGGCAGTCCTGCGATGCACTGCTTGGCGAATCTCCTCTTGCTGCATCGCATTGAGCCCAACCGCTCGATCAGTCCAACCCGCTTTTACTTCATCTAGTGAAGCGGTCGCAATCCAGTAAAGCGCGAGTTCCAATTTAAAAGCTTCAGCCGCCGCGGGTTCCAAAACATATTTGGTCTGGATGCCAACATCATAAACAAACGGCACCCCGTCACGGTGTCGGTTTATATATGCTGCGTGGCTGGTTGAATCGGGTCTGAAGGGTGCTTGGATGCGAAGCTTGTTGTGTTCGGTTTTCCAGTACTCTTTCACTGTCATCACGCCCTTCGCTGTATTGAGGGGCGTATCAAGTTTAAGAGAGGTCCTATTCACCAGTGAGTAGTGCATCACGCCTTCGCGCTTAATGCGCTCAACGGAGTGCCCGGTTGCTCGCTCTACCTGCGCACTAACATCACTAGGCACCGCTATACTCTGAGTATCGAAACGAGCGCCAGCAACGAACCGGGCGTTGCTCGGTGCTACCGATAGTCCTTCACCCTTAACAACCGGCTTTCCATCATAAACTGCTCTCTCAGGCGAGAATGTGGTTGGGTCGGTAATTAACCAAGGCCGATGTCCAAGCACTTCGCCCGTCTCTTGATTGTAGATCGGGCGCATAAAGCCGTAAGGCGTGCTCATAGCGTAGATGAGAAGATCCCGTCCGAACCTTTGAGCATCTCTGGCATCCTTAACCTGCACATACATATGCCAGCCGCCATCGGGGTAAGCTGGAGTATTATTAATCAGCACTCGGCTTGTTGTAGAATTGGCTAGTACGTAACCGCAACCCTCCAAACCGGGCAAGAGCTTCTGTATCCAGCCTAGCCATTGGTTCGTGTCAGATGTTTCAAGCGATGCTGGCATCCCAACCACGCGATCGTAGTCGAACATCAAAATGCTAGAGCTGACAAAGTTAGCCTTGGTACGTGTAACGCAACGCACGCCGTCTATTTCATGAATGCCAACAGGGTCGGGAGCATCATCAGAGAGCCCCAGCTTTTGCTTCATTACTCGGTTTGAGAGAACAGTAAAGCTCTTGCCGTCCTCAGTCCCCGGTATGAAACCGAGTACCAAGAAAGCGTTATTGCGTTCACTCAGCTTACCCAGTAATTCGGCAAATTCAGCCAAGTTCTGCACTGGCATTGTTTTGCCTTTTCCTTCACTGATTTGGCTGCTGGGTTTCTTAGTTAATTTGCCATCGACCAGTCGAACCACTTTATTGATTGGCTTGTCAGCCCACGCAATTGTGACGTAGTCATTAGAACCTTGTACCCACATATTCATCGCGTACCTCCAGCCAAACAGGCAGCGGTCGCGCGCGTGAGCGCGTTAAAAATGCTAGAATTATTCATGTCGTTGAATCCTTTTTAGACCCCCTGAAGCTTTGCGCTCTGGGGGTTTTTCTTTATTTGCTTGGGTTTGCGATTGCTGGATGCAGCGCGTGGTTAAACAGCACCATTTCCCAGTCCGGGAACTTGCTCGCTAAGCGCTTCACACGCTCCTCGCGCAGTTCCCTGAAGTAGTTTCGGCGTGTATCGCGGCAGTAGTCGAAGGTGTTTGTTGTTCGCACTCTACCGCCCTTATCGAACCAGGCTTGAGATAGACCACAGTCGAAAGTGCGGACAACTTGCTCGGGACTCCTGCCTGCACAGTCGTCGTAGAGAATGACGTCGAGGTTTGCTATCTTCAGCACGGCTAACATTTCAGGTCGTTCATATTGATACTCGGCGCTATGGTGCGTTATGAGATGGCCGCTGAGTTCCCTCCCGACAATGCACCCGACTTGAGCGAATACTTGCTGCAAGTTTTCACGATGTATCGGCATAAAGATGTCGTAGTCTTTGATGGGCTTGCCCAGTATGGTGTCGCGCGCTGCGCCTCCCGCGAGTACTGTATTGGGGCTAATTGCCGATAGAAGATGTGTGAGATAAAGAGCGTGAATATAGTCGTTTATTCGGTGATTACATGTCATCGTGCCTCTCCTTCGAATCTCAGTGAAATTGGGATCGTGCTCTGCAAGTCCATTCTGATTACTGGGCATGACTGAGTTTCTCCGCTTCCCAGGCTTCGATATCTGCGAGACGCCATCGAGTGCACCCTGAGGAGATTTTGATGGGTTGCACAAGGCGGCCATTTTGTGACCAGCGCCAAATTGTTGAGCGTGAGACTGAATAGCGATCAGCGAGCTGGGTGTCAGCTAGATAGATGGTGTGAGATGTCATAATTACTGCACCTCCTTATTAAGAATTCGGTGAGTATTTATGAATCGCTCGTATTCAGACTCGGGAATGCGGACGGATCGACCGATCCTGTAAGCGTCGATTTCGCCCTGCGTGATGTATTTCCATACCGTTGGTTGCGTGACGCCAAGAGTCTCGGCGAATTCACTGATTTTGAAGTCGGACATTCCAATAACTCCGTTTTGTTGATTACGGAATTGATTAGAATTTATTGGGGTTTAAGGCTCACCCCAAAAGAAAAATCATTTTTAGGTTGCAATATCTGAGGTGAGTTTACTGAGTCTCACGATTTCGGCCTCCTTGACGTCGTCTGGCATTTTGTCATAGAAATTTCTCCAGTATTCCAGCCATTCACGTTTCTCGGTGTAAAGGGTCAATAAAGTCTTGGTGCCTAATCCACGCTCAAATTCGGGACCTAATGTTTTGTAATAGTTGGCAACTTTTTGGGCGGCCTTATCTTTTTTGTCGCCTAGCAGGATCTTCAACGCCATCATTAGGCAGACTGCGTCGTCTTTGACGTCGTTTCGTCTGATTACGCCCTTGTTAGAGCTGCCAATTGGCCTCTCATCAGCGAAGTACTGCTCTGTCGCGATTGACAGTATTTTTTGAAAGGCGGGGGTGACGAGTCGACCTTCTGCCTCTAACTCACTGAAGGCGAACAGAACGTTTGCAGGATCGCCGTCCGAACCCCACAAAACTAGAGAGCGCGGTGGGAATAAATCCAAAGGGAACAGATAGCGCCATTCTTCGAGCACCAATTCGGATAAAAAGGTCCGCTGAGCTTTCTTATCAGAGACTATCTCTGGATAGAATTGCTCATATCTACTGGTGAGTTTAGAGACAAATTCGTCGTCGGTATAAGGGTAGGGCAGTTCGCCATATCCGAGGAATTCTAGAAGTTTGTTCATGCTCGTTCCTCCCGAATACCGATAACGTCACTACCTCTAAGCGGAGCCTCAATGAATCGCGCCCAATCACTCATTAGCCTAGCTCTTTTATCGAGCAACTCGTCACGTGCGTAGGCCGCTCTGGTTGCATCGCTGTTCACATGAGCGAGAGCCAACTCAGACACTTCATCAGCATAGGCTGTGCAATTCCGTGCCCAATCTTTGAAGCTTGAGCGGAAGCCGTGTGGTGTTGCATCGACTTTCATGCGTTTACACACAGCCGATACGCTCATGTCTGACAGTACTCCGCCTCTAGGAGCAGTGAATAGAAGGTCACCTAGCCGGGGAGTGCGCTCTAGCAGTGCGATCGCAGAGTCAGATAATGGAACACGATGGTCTTTTCGGGCTTTCATTCGTTCGGCTGGCACGGTCCAGACTTTGTTTTTTAGGTCGATCTCATCCCAAGTAGCGAACCTGACTTCACCTGATCGGGCCGCAGTTAATACGATGAATTCTAATGCGCGCGCACTCACACCCTCTCGATTCTTAAGGTCAGACATGAACGAAGGAACGTCCTTCCAATCCAATGCTCTGTGGTGTTTGACCTTTTTTATTTTGCCGGGCGCTGGAAGTACTTCGCTCAGATTGTTTGCCCAGCGTGCGGGGTTATCACCTGATCGATACTGTGAAACAGTCGCCCAACTGAGTATCGCCTCTAGTCGCTGCCTCACACGGCGAGCGGTTTCTGTTTTACTTCGCCAAATTGGCTCCAGCACACTGAGTATATGAGGGAGGTCGATGGCACTAACCGGAAGATCGCCAATAACGGAGTATGCATGGCGCTCTACTGAACTCAGCCAATCAGATGAGTGTTTAGAGTTTGAGAACTCAGCTCGCCGTGCGTTATGACACTTCTCGGCAGCTTCTTTAAACGTCAGTTGTTTGGCTTGAGCGGCTGCAATTTCTTGCTTCGCCTGTTTCCGTTCAACGATGGGGTCGATGCCGGATTCGATCTTTTCTCGGAAGCTGCGGGCTTTCTCTCTTGCGTGGGCGAGAGGGATATCTGGGAATCCGCCCAATCCGATATCGCGGCGTTTTGCCCCGACCATTGTTCGCAGTACCCAAGATCGCGAACCTGAGCTAGATACGAGTAGCTGAAGTCCCGCGACACCACCTACTGGATAGCGCCCAGCATCAGTTAGTCTGCGTACTTCAACGGAACTCAATTCTTTAGCTTTCTTGGGCATTACTGCGATCCCCGACAGAAGTTTTGTTGTGAGCCAAGTGAGATATAAATTCCCACTTAAGCTCCCACATAAAACTATACTATTGGGTGATATTAATTGCTATTGAATGCGACAGAAATGAACTGAGACTTAAGTTAAAGTTTTGATATATATATATTTTATTAGTATCAATTGCGATTTATGAATATTGGATTATGGCAGACTCCCTGACCGCCATATAAACAAAAAGCCCCGCAAATGCGGGGCTTTTTGTTTATCGAGCAGCGGATGAGAACCCGAGCAGAGGGTTCGACAAAACGCGGTAGCGCTTTGGACCGCCGTAGGCGCCCGCAGGGGCATTTCGGCCACAAGCCGAAATGAGTCAATCCCTCCCTGACCGCCATATAAACAAAAAGCCCCGCAAATGCGGGGCTTTTTGTTTATCGAGCAGCGGATGAGAACCCGAGTTGAGGGTTCGACAAAACGCGGTAGCGTTTTGGACCGCCGCAGGCGCCCGCAGGGGCATTTCGGCCACAAGCCGAAATGAGTCAATCCCTCCTTGACCGCCAATCCCCTGTATTTACATGGCCTAAAGAAGTCTACCCGCCCTTTTTCCCGCCCGCTTTTAGGTGGGGTGTGAAAAGGTTGATTTTAAATCTCGATATTCTAGCTGGTGAATGTGGTTTGTCTGTAATTCCAAGAGCTAGATGCATTTTATGCAACGGTCGATGATTTCCCAGTTCCTGGTTTTCTTTGCCCCTCGGCAGAGGCTCAGTTAGTTAGTGGCAAAGATCCCGCAACTCCGGACATTCGATTTCTCGCAAAGCGAACGGCAAACATCGATTCATTCGAGATATTCCATGATGCGCTTGTTGGATATTATGATTCGGTGGTTCGGATATAGACTGAACTATTACTTCAATCTATTTGGCTCTCTATATCCATTGATTTGTGTAGTACCCGGATTACGTCAATGCAGCTACTGTCGATTTGGTAGACGACTATGTGCTCTTCGAAGTTATAAATTCTGACAGCCGGGTTAAACTCTTCTCGCTCTCTGCAAACAAGGGGATTATCACTCAGATATTCAAACGCTGACTGCAG